>JAEEGG010010409.1_pt1 | contig 20551 bp, 16 predicted proteins | sample 9134161 | NCBI WGS metagenome assembly JAEEGG01 (sample SAMN16246543, study PRJNA631951) | gut metagenome | biome: gut microbiome; feature: rumen; material: CR-attached | host: Bos | place: Iran: Karaj | collected 2018-10 | reverse complement strand
TCTAATAGACAAATCTGAACTCATCAGCAAGTTGCAGACCTTGGAGGGTCTGACCAACGACGAGCGTAGCAGCCTTATCGGGCTGTTGCGTGAGCATAAGAAGTATGGGCTGGTGTGGGAAGATAAACCGGAGGACGTTGAAGAACGGCTGCGAGAGTCGCTGCCTGTTCTGCGAGAAGTGAAGGACAAGGCGATATTGAGTGACGAACCTGATGCCCCCAATCATATTCTGATTGAGGGTGACAACCTGGAGGCACTTACTGCACTCAGCTATACCCATGAGGGAAGGATTGATGTCATCTACATCGATCCGCCGTACAATACAGGCAATAAGGACTTCGTCTATAATGACTCGTTTGTCGATTCAGAAGATTCGTATCGTCACAGCAAGTGGCTCTCGTTTATGAACAAACGACTGAAGATAGCAAAGAAGTTGCTGTCAGACAAAGGTGTTATCTTTATTTCGATTGATGATAATGAGCAGGCGCAGTTGAAACTTCTGTGTGATGAAGTGTTTGGATGTGACAATTTTACTGGAAATGTTATTTGGGAAAAAACTGATAGTCCAAGAATGGACGTAAAAGGCTTTACAGTAAGGCATGACTACATACTTGTGTACCAAAAACCAGATTTTGTTTTAAAAAGAATCATGCCAGACGAAGTTCCTGAACACTATAACAAAACTGATGAAAAAGGAAGGCGTTATTATTTGAAGCCATTAAGATTAATGGGTGGTCATAAGAGTGATAGCCTTTACTACGGAATTGAAGCACCAGATGGAACAATAATTTATCCGAAAGAAACTAACGGTGACAATGGCTGTTGGCGTTGGAGCAAAACCAAATACAAAGAAGAAACTGAAAGAATCGAATGGGTTAAAGGGAAAAAAGGGTGGTCTGCAAACTTCCGTATTTATGCAGAGAATATGACTCCTACACCAGTAAACACCGTTTGGGTTTTTGATAAAGTAGGAAGTACGCGAACGGCTAAAACAGAGCTTTCAAATATTGTCCAACAATTCATCTTTTCTTACCCCAAACCATCATCTCTTATTTCATTCATTGAAAAAATTGCGAGTGATGACGATTCTACCATCCTTGACTTCTTCGCCGGCTCTGGCACAACCCTTCATGCCACCATGCAACTAAATGCAGAGGACGGAGGACATAGGCAATGCATCCTTGTGACGAACAACGAGAACAACATTTGCGAGGAAGTAACCTACGAACGGAACAAGCGAGTGATTAATGGCTATACCACCCCCAAAGGTGTGGAGGTTGCAGGCTTGAAAGGCAACACGCTCCGCTATTACAAGACGGACTATATCTCTCGCGACAGGACTCAGAAGAATATGCGCGACTTGGTGGTTGCGGCTACTGATTTGCTGTGCATCAAGGAAGACTTGTATGAGGAGCAGAAGACTTTCGGACGGTTTAAGCTGAAACATCATCTGGCCCGCTACTTCAGAAACGGGAAGGCGCACATGCTGATTATCTATCGAGAAGAGTTGATAGACGAGATAGCAGCAGAAATAAAGACAATGGACTTTGGCAAGATGCGCCTGAAAATCTATGTATTCTCTCCTGGCCGCTATCCCTTTACGGATAACTTCCGCGAAGTGGAGGACAAAGTGGAACTGGTTGCGCTGCCAGCAGCTATCTATGATGCCTATCAGAAAGTGCTGCCCAAACGCAAAGAGAAACTATTTGAGACGGGTAAGCTCTTTGAAGAAGAAAAGGAACATGTAGGAACAAAAGTCCCCGCCGACTTATTCGAGGGGCAGGGAGAATAAATGCTTATGCTAAAGAGTCTTTATAATTTGGTCAATATATTCTTCAGATACATTCTGGATTTCCTTCTTGTCGTAAATGGTAAGAAGGTTGACACAAGTGTCTGTGGTTTCCACAACAATGTTCAGCGTGACAACCCTAAGTCCACCTCGCTTGCCACCGCCTTTGCTTTGAACCCCAAGGCGAATCTTGCGCTTACCGCCACCAAGAGATACTCCAATGTTAGGATTGGCCTGCAATTCGTGTTGAAGAATGTCAATGTCATCAGGAAGAGACCGATAGTGCTTGCCCAATCGCTTCGCTTGTCGAAGAAACTCTTGCGTATAATTGAAAGTCACCATAGCCCATTAAGCATCTGCTCGAAGCTCGTTAACCAAGTTGTCAAGAGAAGTAAGTCCCTCGCCAGCGAAATCACCTTCTTGCATTTCACGATAGCCTTTGGTAATGGTCTCTGTTATAAAAGCCTTCTCTGCCTCAACATCAGATTTGGTAGTAACCAGCTTATCGATGGTTACTCCCTTGATTGCTCCCAGTATCTGCTTCAGACTTGGAACGAGACTGGCATCTTCAATATTCAATACAATCTGAGTCATATTACTTCAAAACATTTTGGTTTCTGCCTGCAAAATTAAGAATAATATCTGAATAAACAAAGGAAACAATGAAAGAAATAAAGTATCAGCAAAAATATGTCAGAGAGTTGGTAGATAAAACCATCGACCTGCTTCGACTGAATGGTCACAGAAAGACGTTGATATTCAAAGCACCGACAGGCTCTGGAAAGACGGTGATGGCATCGCAGATGCTGGCAGACCTGACGGAGGAGTTGCAGAGTCGTGGTGATAGTCCTTATCAGCAGGTGGCATTCATCTGGATAGCACCCAACAAACTGCACCAGCAGAGTTACTTCAAGATGAAGAACTACTTCACGGAGACACGACTGCTGAAGCCTGTGATGTATGACGAGATAGACCAAAGCGAGGGCACGATAAAGGCGGGTGAAATCCTGTTTGTGAACTGGGAGAGTATCAATAAGGAAAAGAATGTAATGGTGCGCGACTCAGAGCAGAATGCCTCGCTCTATGAGATTACTCGCAGAACACAGGAAGAAGCGGGATTGCCCATCGTGGTGGTGATTGACGAGGAACACCTGTTCTGGTCGAAGTCGGCAGACAAGAGTGCAAAGGTGCTGCAAAGAATCGATCCCAAGGTGGAGATTCGCATCTCAGCAACACCTAAGTCTAATTCTGACCATAAGGTGACGGTGAGTCGTGAAGAGGTGGTGAGGGAAGAGATGATTAAGAAGCAGGTGGTGCTGAATCCAGACATTACTAAGGGGTATAACGACGAGAACGAACTGAACATCCACCTGATACAATGTGCCCTGCAGAAACGTAAGCTGTTGGCAGAAGCGTATAAGCGGGAGGGCACGAACATCAATCCGCTGTTGCTGATTCAGTTGCCCAACGATACCAGCGAGAGCATGTCCTCAGAGGATCTTGCTATTGCCGACCAGGTAAAGACCTATCTGCGAGAGATTAAGGACATCACCACAGAGAACAAGAAACTTGCCGTTTGGCTGTCCGGTGAAAAAGAAAACTTGGAAGGTTTGGAAGAGCCGGACAACATGACAGAGGTATTGCTGTTTAAGCAGGCCATTGCCTTAGGGTGGGACTGTCCGCGAGCAGCCGTGTTGCTGATATTCCGTAAACTTCAGAGCAGCCAGTTCACGATTCAGACGGTAGGGCGCATCTTGCGAATGCCTGAACAGAAGTTCTATAAGAACGACTTGCTGAATGTGGGGTATGTCTATACGGACATCAGCAAAGACCAGATACAGATTGTAGCTGAGGATATGGACTATCTTAACAAGGATGCCTTGCAGGCTATCCGTAGGGAGAATTTGCAGAACGTGGCCTTGCAGTCTTACTATAGTGTCTATAAGAGTTCTGACCGTAACCGTTTGGGTCCTGACTTCAAGAAAGAACTCATAGACTGCTTCAGCCGTAACTGGCTGGTAAAGTGGCAGCAGTTCAGTTTCAGTTTTGACGATGATGATACGCAAGGAACAGAGCCAGCACAGAACGTTGCAGCCCAAAACCGGAAGCAGATAGAGCAGAGCCAGCATATCAAGTTTGATGTGCTGAGGCTGGGCGTTGAGGTGCCCGAGAATATCGTGTTCCAAAACGAGGTAGGCATTATCGATGTAGAAAAGAATAAGCGCGAGTTTGCCAGGAGCGCTGGTGAGGTTCGCCGCATCTATATTGACTATTGTCGTTCGCTGTTAGGCAGCTTCGAGAAGGCACATAGTACAGATGTGCTGGCAGGCTATCTGCTGCAGGCTATGGAAGAACTCTTCGAGCTGTTCGAGACAGACGCAATGAAGGTGATTCTCTATTATGCCAACAAGCCTAAGTTCACAGACATCATCCAAAAGGCTTTGGCCAACTACGAACGTAAGTTGCAAGAGCGCCAACGTCAGGCAAAGGAGCGCGCCTTTGAGCAATATGCGTGGGAGGTGCCTGCGGAGCGACTCTACAAAGAGAGTACTCACCACGTGATGCCAAAAGTGGAAGAACATGCGCTACTGCCGTTTATAGAGTTGAACACCGTATCAACGCCAGAACGTCGCTTCTCTGAATTTTTGGAGAGCAACAAGGCATATATCGACTGGTGGTACAAGAACGGTGACGAAGGGAAACAGCACTACAGCATCCCCTACGAGAACTCGCAAAAGGAGAAGGCTCTGTTCTATGTGGACTTCGTAGTGAGGATGAAAAACGGCCAAGTGTTCCTCTTTGACACCAAGACGGAAAACAGCGACCCGGAGGCCCCCAACAAGCACAATGCCCTGATAGACTATATGGAAGACAAAGGTCTGCTGGGTGGTGTCATCGTAGAGAAGAATGACGTATGGTATTACTCGCCTCTTCACATAGACAGCACAGAAGACGTGAGAGGATGGGACACATTCTTCCCAGACAAATATGTTTAACGAATAACTGAAAGAAGACTATGAAGAAAGGACTCGACAGGGCTTTCCTGGAATTTGGCATAAGACAGCCAGACTTGCAAGTGATAGCAGAACTCTGTGAGAAACACGAGCTGGACGCTGAATGGCTGAAGGAACAAGTATTGAAACGTTACCATGAGGCCAAGGTTGACAGAATAGAGATGGACGACGCTGCCACAGAGAAAGTGATTGACAAGGCACTAAAGGAGTTGAGGGCTTAAAGTATAGAGTTATGCAGATACAAAGAATCAAGGCGACAAACTTCAAGACATACCTGAGTCTGAATTTGGACTTGCAGGTAGAAGACGAATGTCCCATCATATTAATAGGTGGTAACAACGGTGGAGGTAAGACCACGCTTTTCGAAGCTATCTATGGTGCGCTCTATGGTCTGAACATCAAGAACCGTCAGCAGTTTGAAGAGCTGTTGAATAATGGCGCTGTTGGAAAGACAGAGCCAAAAATAGAACTGGAATTGGTCTTTACAGGTCAGGTGCTTCATCAGACACAGAAATACGTGCTTCGACGCAGCTATATCCTGAATCCAGCAGGAAAACCTGTGGAGTCAGTTTACCTGAACATGAACGGTAGTGTCTTCTCATACGGCACTGCAACGCCAGCTGCTCAACGAGCTCATAGCGAACAACAGGTAAATAAAATCATCAAGGCCAACCTGCCACAGGAACTGAGCCAATATTTCCTGTTTGACGCTATGCAGTCGAGCAAATTGTTGGAGGATAATGTGTTTGCTCAGATTATTCGCGACAACTTCCAGAATGTATTGGGCTTCAATAAGTATGTGCAGTTGAAGAAGGCATCTGAGAAACTGTTGCAGGAACGCTCCATGCAGCGGCTGAAGGCAGAGAAAGAGGTGCAGGAATACAACCAACTTTGTGAAGGCAAGGAGAAGTTGCAAAAAGAATTGGCTGCGAATGAGGAAAGTCAGGATGTCATCTTCAAGTACCTCACTTCGATGAAACAGACCTACGACAAAGCGAAACAGGGTGCAGAAGACCAAGAACACATCCGATTACAGGTGCAGCAGTTGGGTAATACCATCAAGGATACGGAAAAGAAGGCTTCAGACTTTGTGGAGCAGATGAAGGACTTTATTGATACGATTGAAATGAATGTATTTCTTCCAAGACTATCAAGCAGTCTTGCACCAGAGATAGAGGCGATACTGAAGAAAAAGGATGATTTGCGCAAGGCCTTAGAACAACGCTATACGGCAGAAGAAGTGGAAGACATCACCCAGAAGGTGATTGCCTATCTCAAAGAGTTTGCATTATTAGCACAGGATGTAGATTCCCAGAATGTATCAAGTCATATTATGGCAACCCAAAAGAATGTCGTGGCTCAAGATGATTATGCCTTCTTGGATGAGATTGATCTGGAAGCGCTAAGGGGACTGAAGAAACTGAATGCGGTGAATAACTTTGTACAGTTGGATAATCAACGCAAAAGCTTGGATGAGGATATCAAGGAACTACCCAACTTGAGGATACAGCGCGATAGTCTGCAAAGCACACTGTCTCAAGGTAGTACAAATATCATCAAGGAATATGAAGAAAAGAAACGTGAACTGGATGGACTGAAGAAAGATGTGGACGGTTTGAAAGGAGAGATTACAAAGATAGATGCACAGATTAAGAACTTTGACGTCCAGATACAACAGGAGCCTGATGTGAAGTACGACACGCTAATGAAGTTGGTACCATTCTTTGAAGAGGCTGCCAACACATTGCTGACGAACAAAAAGACACTGATAGAGGCTCAGATGAAGGAGCAATTGAACAAGTTGCTGTTGTCTTATCAAGGACATATAGACAGAGTGGAACTTTCAGACAAGCTGGACAACTTCTCTATCAAGATGTATCACACGTCAGGCAACGAGATTTCTCTGAATCAGTTGAATGCAGCATCAAAGCAGATTTTTATTCAGGTGTTGTTAAAGGTGCTGAGAAACCTTGGGGACTATAATCCTCCGGTAATGATTGATACGGTAATGGGCGTGTTGGACGAAAGCAGCCGTGATGTGCTGATGGAAGAGTACTTCCCAGAGCTGGCAGAGCAGACCATTCTGCTGTGTACAACCTCAGAAATTCGTAAAGACTCTGACTATAAGAAACTGGAGCCTTTTATCTCTAAGACCTATACGCTCCACCGCAATGTGGAGGAGCAGAATACGAGTGTGGAAGAAGGCTATTTCGGAATACCATTATATAAATAAGGTTGAGCTATGGATATTTCATTTGACAATCTAAGACAAGCAGAAGGCATCCTTGATAACCTGAATGAAATCAAGGAGAAGATAGAACAGCGTATCAACTTACAATACAAGGCTGCTGACGAGAAGCGTGTTGTGCTGACAGGTAACAAGATAATGCGTATCTGTCTCATTGTTGGACTATATCTTTCAGCAAAACGCAACTTGGACTGCTTGACAGAAATACAACTATCGAAATCAAGCATCCGTATTCCGTCGAGTTTCTTTACCTATTTGGAACTAAAGGACTTGTTTGGCGCGTTGCTGAAGCTGCGCTATCAGGAGTTCGAGATTGACTGGACTGACAGCCCCACAGTTTCGAGAATTATTGCCTCAGAGATGTATCGGGGCAGGGACTATCTGCTACAAGGCGAGAATCTGGACACGTTTATGATGGCACAGACTGTTGGTGGCAGGAATCGTACGGGTGGTATTCCTGCACTGCAGTTGATAATAGGCCAATACGACGAAGATATGGAGGCACTGCTTGACATCAATAGTCGAAGCATCTCTAACACACAGATATTGGTTGCAGGTACTACAGGTTCTGGCAAGACGAACTTATTGGCTGTACTCATCAATCAGCTAAGGACACTTTCGATAGAGTCTCCTTATCCTGTGAACTTCCTACTGTTCGACTATAAGGGCGAGTTTTCAGACCCAATGAATAATCATTGGCTCAAACTTTTTGAAGTAGACAGAAGTTGTATCCTTGATCCCATATTGTCACCATTACCATTTACTCCGTTCAAGGACTTTAGGGACAAGGCTATTCAGGAAATCAACCTCTATGCCACAGAAATGGCAAGTGCTTTGTGTGCGCTTGATAGGGCAACTATCAGTTCGAAGATGAGTAACCGATTGAGTATTGCCATTAGTGAGGCTTATAAGAAGACAAAAGGTGCACCAATCACCTTCAAACTGATGTTGGACAAATATCGTGAAGGAATGCCCAATCCGGATAATGATGACAGTGTGACATCTGTATTGGAACAGCTGGTGAGAGCCAATCTGTTTGCAGAAGAAGACAAGATAAATCTTGTAAAGGACTCGTTTATAGTCAAAATGGATGCTTACCCGAAAGATGGTCCCATAGCCAAGGGATTGGTCTATTTCGTGATATCGAAGTTGAATAATATCTATGAATCTTTAGAGAAGCAGGCTGTCAGCGAGGATTATGTGGAGATTCGTCACTTTACCATCATCGATGAGGCTCATTATATGCTGAGTTTTGATAATCGTCCGCTAAGGAACCTGATAGCTGTAGGACGTAACAAGGGACTGAGTATTATTCTGGCCACACAGAATATGGATGACTTCAAGAGCAAGTCCTTCGATTTTTATGCCAATGCCCAATATCCGCTAATCATGAAACAGCAGAGCATATCAGATGGCGTGCTTAAGGATATCTTTGGAGTATCAGGAAAGGAGTTCCTCGACTTAAAAGCTGCTATTGCAGGACTGCAAAAAGGCGAATTGATTATCAAGGATAGTAATGCCGATATCCTTGGTATTGGCAAGAAGTGGAAAAAGATAAAAGTAAACCATCTGATATGATAAGGTATGGAAGAATATGACCACATCAATGATAATTCAGCACTACTGAAAGAATTGGGTCTGCTGACTGACGACGAACAGTCGAAGAAAAGGAGGCTAGCTGATTACACAACGCTTCAATTCTTTGACTATGAGCAGTGTTTTGCTTTTTATGCTAAGCGGATATTAAACATCCGTCAAGCAAAGATAAGGGGTGAGGTCATTGTGGCTAAACCAGTGTTGCTTCTGTCTCTCATAGACAGTATAAACGAGAATGTATTTATTGACAATGAGTTTGAGTTGAATGAGTGGTTGGAAGAACGCTATCTGATGCTGATGAGAAAATATACTCGGTCATCCCAATTTTCCAATGTAACAGGAATAGAAAACCCATTTTGGCATTTAGCAACAGACGGATTCTGGACTCTTCAATATAGGCATGACCCTCCTAATGGCGTATCACCATCTAAACGTTGGTTGAAAGACAATGTGGAGTTTGCCTATTTCGATGAATCTCTATGGATATTGTTTCAGAACAAGGTATGGCGCACGAAGTTGCGTGATTACATCATTGAGCACAAGTTGACGGATGACTTCTGGAGTGGTAAGATGGCAGCTGAAGGGTTTGGGATCCTCGCTGCGATATTGCTTGCTGCGTAAGATGTCAAAGGTACGGGAGTGGCACTAACGATGTCTGATGGTGGATGTCTGATGGAGGAGGGATAGTACTAAATATCCAATGCAGCGTGATAGGCCTCGTAGATGGCCTTGGTGATGTTGGCGGGACGGACGCAGTCGCCTACCTCGCGGACGAACGGGGCACATTGGCGGAGGGCATCGACATCGGCACGGTTGGCACGCTGGCCAAGGGCGCAGATGACTGTCTTGCCAGGAACGAGCACCTCGTGGCCGTCCTTATCCTTGCAGACGACGCCATCGGGAGTAATCTTCTGACCGGTATATTCCGTATGAGTCGTTGAGAATTCAGCCACCTTTCGCATCAGGATTGGCCGCTGGCGGATGTTGCAGTCGGCAGCCAGGGTATCGCGCATCTCAACCAGCTCGACCTTCTTGCCTTCCATACCAAGATGGATGGCACACTCGCAGCCTGCCAGACCACCACCCAGCACGACGACGCTATCAGCGACCTTGTCCTTGTTCAGATAGTAGTCGTTGACGATGATGACGTTGTCACCATCGATGCCAGGGATGGGTGGAACGAGTGGCGTGGAACCCACGGCGAGGATGAGTGCATCGACACCTTCCTTCTCCACATACTCAGGCGTGACGGTGGTGTTCAGACAAATCTCGACACCCTCATCCTTGGCCTGGCGCTCAAGAACGACCCCAAGTTCATACATCTCGTATTTGAATGGGAGTGCCTGTTCCGACTTCAGGATACCGCCAACCTTGTCCGTCTTCTCGCAGAGAATCACCTTGTGACCGCGCTGTGCAGCCGTAATGGCAGCTTTGAGTCCGGCAACGCCGGCACCTACCACCATCACCTTCTTGCTCTGACGTGCAGGAAGACATTTGCTTCAGTTATTGGCTAAGAAAATATACTATCGACAAGAAAAAAAAAGAGCACCTCGTTTGGTGGACTCTTTTTCTTGTTTTGGTAGGGACGCCCGGGCTCGAACCGGGGACCTCTTCAATGTGACTGAAGCGCTCTAAACCAACTGGGCTACGCCCCTCCGTTTTCAAAACCGGCTGCAAAGGTAATAAAAAAAGTAAGAAAGTAAAAAGGTAATAAGGTAAAAAAATATAAAAAAGGTAAAAAGGTAAAAAAGTAAAAAGGTAAAGAGGAACAGCCGATGTTGCTTGCTCACTCGCTGACGTCGTCCTTGCGGCGGCGGAAGAGGACTGTGGCAATGACGGGAGCGCCGACGAGGGCTGTGACGCTGTTGACAGGCAGGGCACCCTCGAAGCCGGGCATGCGGGCGATGAGGTTGCAGAGCAGGGCGAGGGCGGCACCACAGAACATGGTGGCAGGCATCAGCACGCGATGGTCGCTGGTGCGGAAGAGGGCGCGGGCGAGGTGTGGAACGGCAAGGCCGATGAACATGATTGGTCCGCAGTAAGCCGTAACGATGGCAACGAGGATGCCGCTGGAGATGATGACCAGCATGCGACTGCGACGGATGTTCAGACCGAGGTTTGAGGCATAACGGTCACCCAGGAGCAGCAGGTTCATGGGTTTCACCAGTAGGCAGGCGAGGGGTAGCAAGATAGCCATCAGCGCGACGAAGAGCAGCATCTCGTTGCCGCTGACGCGCGAGAATGAGCCGAGTCCCCAGACGACGAAGGCCTTGACGTCCTCCTCGGGCGACAGAAACTTCAGCACGCCGATGATGGCGTTGGCCAGATAGCCTATCATGACACCTATTATTAATAAGGTGACGTTGCCCTTGACCCGCTGCGACACCCAGAGAATGAGCATCAGTACGGCAAGAGCTCCCACCACGGCTGCGACACTCATGGCGGCATCGCCAAGATAGCCCAAGCGTGAGAGTGCCACACCGCCTAACTGTCCTGAGAGCAGTACGACGAAGGCTACGCCGAGGGCTGCCCCGTTGCTGATGCCGAGGACGGAAGGACCAGCCAGCGGATTGCGGAAGACGGTTTGCATCTGTAGTCCGCTGACGGCCAGTCCGGCTCCTGCAGTGATGGCGGTAAGTGCCTGTGGCAGGCGCGATTGCAGAACGATGTTGGTAGGAATCTCCGCTGCGTCACCACCCATGAGGATGGTCAGTATCTCGCCTACGGGGATGCGTACTGTACCAAGCAACAGGTTCAACACCAGCAGCACGGCGATGGACACGAATAAAACTATAAACTTCGAAAATCTCATTTCAGTAATCGGTAGTATTTCGGTTCGTAGTCAGGTTCGACGAGTTCTGGATGGAAGATGGCGACGAAGTCCTTCAACAGCACGTCAGGTTCTACGGGCGTTATCTCGTAGTAGGCCTGCTGCTTCATGTTGCAATAGATAACCTTCCGCTCTTTGAAAGCCTTGAAGAGTTCGTTGCGCGGTTCGCTGGCCTTCAGCGCGTCGTACGAGAAATCACCTGGATAGCTGTTCAGGATGCGCCAGTAGTCGGCATTGGCGGCGAGGGCATACATCTTCTCGAACTCCAGGTTTTCGCCGCTCGTCTCGTCGTCGTCAATGACATAGCGTGCTCCTGCGTCACGGAATATCTGCGCCAGGTAGTTCTTGCCGCCCACGGCGTGCCACGTACCATAGTGCATCTCGCCGCTGGTGACGGTGGGAAGATCTTGGGACTTTGAACTTTGGTCTTTGGCCGTAGAACTTTGAACTTTGGACTTTAATTCGTTGTAGCGCTGTTCGACAGAATCGAAAAGAACAGTGGCCTCGCGCTCCTTGCCAATAAACATGCCGACGAGCTTGACCCATTCGGCCTGTCCTAACGGGTCGAGTTCTTTATAGCCCAGGTGGGGTACGAGAGTGATGCCTGTTTCCTTAATGGCATCGTAGCCGCCACGCTTCGAGGGTGAAATGAAGATGACGTCTGGGTTGGCAGCGAGAATGAGTTCTGTGTCGAACTCGCCCTCCATGCCGATTTTCACGATACTGCCGTCTTTCACGCGCTGGCGGATGTCTTTGTTAAAGAGATTCTTGGTTCCCGTAATGCCCTTCACCACGTCGTGGGCTTGGAGCACGGTGAAGTTCGACAGTTGAAGCGCCGTCATGCAGATGGTGCTCTTGATAGGTACGCGAACCTTGGTATAGCCATCGGGAACGGGGGTGTCGTCGCTGCGGACAAGTGCGAAATGGTCTTTACGGCCGATGTCTACCAGTCGCACACCAGCCGAGTCGCGGACGTTGAAGAAGGTGGCATACTTCACTTCCATGCTGATGACAGAGTCTTGACTATCAGCATCAGCTACTTTTCCACTTTGGCCACTACAGGCCATCATCACAGCAACGGTGACAATTATCCATGATATTTTCTTCATGTTGACAATATTTGATAGATTCGTTCGATATTGACATGCTGGCGGACATGGTCAGCCAGTTTGTTATACTGTTCGTCCTTGAATTCAGCAAGACTTTGATAATTACGAGAGCCGTCCTCAGAATTCTCACGAGAACCGTCCCCATGATTCACCCTCTTCCTTAACAGGTGTTCGATGACGGGTGTGTTGTCGAGAAAGCCGTGAATGTAAGTGCCGAGGCAATGGTCGGTCTGACAAATGACTTCCTCCGTGTCGCTGATGCCCTGGTGAATCTCGTAGCCCTGACAAGTCTGCCCGTTGAATTGGAAGGTGACTTGGCGTGTCGTCTTTTCGGCAGTCATCGTGGTGTGGATGGGCAGGAGACCAAGGCCAGGCAGACTGGTTATGCTGCCCTCTATGCCGTCAGGGTCTTCAACGGTCTCGCCCAACATTTGATAGCCACCACAGATGCCAATCACCATCTTGCCCTCACGATGGGCACGCTGGATAGCCTGGGCGCAACCGTTGCGGCGTAACTCCATGAGGTCGTCCAGCGTCGATTTCGTACCAGGCAGCACAATGATGTCGGCCTGCTGGATGTCAGAAGTGTTGTTGGTGTAGAAGAGGTTGACGCGAGGGTCACGCTCCAACGTGTCGAAGTCGGTATAGTTGCTGATGTGTCGCAGGAGGACGACTGCCACATTTACCTTGTCCTCAGCCAATTGCCGGCGCTTCTGCTCCAGGGCAACACTATCTTCCTCGTCGATGTAGATGTCTTTATAATAAGGTATGACGCCCAGTACGGGAACGCCGCAAATCTCTTCCAACATCCGTCGTCCTTCGTCGAAGAGGCGCATGTCGCCGCGGAACTTATTGATGATAATGCCCTTGATGAGTTTCCTGTCCTCAGGCGACTGGAGCATGATGCTGCCATAGACTGATGCAAACACGCCACCGCGGTCGATGTCACCCACCAGGATGACGTCAGCTTTCGCGTGACGTGCCATCGACATGTTCACCAAGTCGCGGTCTTTCAGATTGATCTCCGCAATACTCCCAGCGCCCTCCATCACTATGGGATTATATCGTGCGGCCAGACGGTCATAGGCATCGCAAACCTCCTTCCGAAAGTCAAAAGTACACAAAGGGGACGGTTCTCTCTGCGAGAGTGTGGCGTTGCAATCTTTTTGTGTACTTTTTCCCCAATAGTCGTACGCATCTTTGTTGCCAATGGGTTTCCCGTTGAGCACCACTTGCGAGGTGTGGTCGGAGCTGGGCTTCAGCAACAGCGGGTTCATGTCCGTATGACAGGGAATCCCTGCCGCCTCAGCCTGTACGGCCTGTGCACGGCCTATCTCCAGCCCCTCAGGAGTGACATAGCTGTTCAGCGCCATGTTCTGTGCCTTGAATGGTGCCGGTTGATAGCCGTCCTGCCTGAAGATGCGACAGAAGGCAGCAGCCACGATGCTTTTGCCGACATCGCTGCCCGTACCTGCAAACATGACGGGATGGAGTAATTTTCTCATTATAATATCACTATTCACTTTTTACTATTCATTAGGGCAAAGCTCGCATACAAATGGGTATAACTGGCTAATACATTCTTATATCTGAATACTGGCGTATCGACAGGTTCACCTTTGGCATCATAGACCTGGACGATGCTCTTAGGCACTTCGCCCATGAATTGCGTATAGTGGAACTCGTGACCTCTGTATTCCTTCCCGTTGAGCACGAAGCGACGATAGCCCAGCGAGAGTTTGCGGTCTTGATGGCGGGCGGTGATGGAGTAGGGTAGGACGCCACACATCTCGTACTCTCCGTCGTCCGTCACAATGCTTTTACACAGGTACATCATGCCTCCGCACTCAGCAACAATCCTGCCTCCTCGTTCAGCATAGTCCTTGATAGCCTTGCGACCAGCCTCGTTTCTCACCAAAGCAGCCAGGTGCTTCTCGGGATAGCCTCCAGGCAGATAGAGTAAATCAATGTCGTCGAACGATGGCACTTCCATCTCAGGGTCGAAGAACCGAACCTGTACGAAGCTGTCAATCGTCTCTTGATACAGAAACGAGAACGATTCCTTATTGCGAGCTATCAGAGCGCTAACAGTTCCTGCCATCTTACGTGTTCCTCAATTTGTTTTATCAATGACTGATACTCTATATGTTCTGAGAAGTCAAGCCCCAAATAGCGCGAGCCTTGTTCGAGCGAAGCATCCTTTGGAAGGTAGCCCAGGCATTCGATGTCTAAATCGTCACAAACCTGTTGCAGCATCTGGAAATGCTTCTGCGAGCCCACCTTATTAAATATAACGCCTGCGAAGCGGACGTCCTCCCTGAAATGGATGAAGCCAGAGAGCAATGCCGCCATTGAATAGGCTGCAGACTTGGCATCGATAACCAACACCACTGGAATATCCAGCACGCGGGCAATCTCATACGACGAACCGAGCTCTCGGTCGTATCCATCGAAGAGTCCCATCATGCCCTCGACGATGCAGACGTCGGCATCGTCGCCATAACGGGTAAACAACTCTCGCACATGTTCTGGCGTAGCCATGAAGGTGTCGAGGTTGATGCTGGGTCTGCCGCATACTGCCTCGTGGAACTTCGTATCGATATAGTCCGGTCCGCACTTGAACGGCTGCACCTTCATGCCCTTCTGCGTCAGCAATGCCATCAGTCCCCTGGCAATCGTCGTCTTGCCAGAGCCGCTCATGGGTGCTGCTATCAGAATTGCTGTCTTCATCTTGGCTGCAAAGATAATAAAAAAGTCAAAAAGTCAAAAGGTAAAAAGTAAAAAGGTAATTCATCACCTTTACCTTTTTAGTTTTTTTACCCTTTTACTTTTTTACCTTTTCAATATACAAGTCTTGTATATCCGGCACTTCGCCCAGACCTTCCAGTCGGACTTCAACCATGAGACCTTCCTTTTCAAGGGCCTCTTTCCATTCTACTGAGATGTCGTTGTTGGCATGGTCGCCAGCCACGAAGAGCAGCGGCACCAAGGTCACTTTACGACCTTTCATCGACTTAATCTGAGCCAGTGCCGTCTCTTGTGTGGGATACCCCTCAATGGTCGCTACGTGGTAGTTGCCATGTCCACCAGCCCGCAGCATATAGTCGAGCTGACTATAGAGTGCCGTCGCAGGGCCTTCCGTTCCATGTCCAACGAAGAGCACATGCTCGCGTTTCTTGGCGTCGGCAACATGGCGGTTTACCAAGACCTGGCACACCTTCTTGGCGTCCTCTACGGTATAGAGCAACGGCGTGCTCACCCAGATGCTGTCGAAGAAAGGGCGTACTTGCTCGACATCCTTCCGCAGACGTTCCATCTCGATGCCGTCGATGACGTACGAAGGCTGTATCTTCACCGTCCTGACTCCTTCGCTGCGCAATCGCAATAATGCATCGATGGGTGTATCCTTATGGATGCCGCGCTTATCGAGACGCTTCATGACTATGCGCGAGGTATAGGCTTCGCGGACTATCATGCTAGGGAACGCTTGTGCAGCTTTCTGGTTGATGGCGTCAATGGTCTTTGCCCGTGTCGCGTCATACGTCGTACCGAAGTGTACCATCAACAAAGCAGTGTCCTGCGCCCAGCATGTAGCCGAGCACAGGAACACCAAAAACAAACTTATATAATAATACACGTATTTCATCACACGCTTGTGATTTTAGATTATTTTGTGACAGTATATGTATCACCCTCCAATAGACGGATTTGCTCGAAGTAATAGCCCTCGGCAACCTTCACACCCACGCTGACCTTACCTGTAGCTACGTCGTAAACGTAAATCTGAGGCTGGGAGGTCTCTGTGTTCGTTCCGAAATAGACTTTGTTCTCCTTCTCGACAAAAGTTGAACGCTGTGAGAAGCGACCGCTGCTATAGGGTATCTCAGAGCCACTGAAGCTCATACGGGTACGGGTTCCGGCGTTCAGGTCAACGATACTGTAATAGTGGGCGTAGCTGTCGATAGCGGTACCGAGCGTGCTGTCATCGTGACGAGAATAGCAGAACACCTTGCCATTGCCGAGATACTGCGTGGTCAGCAGCTTACCATCGCTATTGGGGAATCCGTTGTATGTGGCGTCAATGTTAAACTCACCCTTCTTGATGCGGAGCAATTTGCCTTCCTCGCCGATTTCCGTGTCGCTGAAAGCTGCTATATAGAGGTTGCCTGCCTCGTCGAAGAAGGTAGTCTGCTGGAGCAGTTCACCGTATGCGGAACCTGCTGTCTCGGCGGGGAAGGGGCAGAGGTGGTTCTGCTCGACATCCATATTAGCTGCATTGAGGGTAACGACATGGAAGGTCTCTTCCTTGGTAGCCTTACGGCCTGAACCCTTCTTCTGATAGTAGAAGTAGATGAGCTTGTCGTCGCTTGCACGATAGGCCAGGATGCCGCTAGTGGTAAACGAGTCCCAAGTACCTTCCAATGAGAGGTTGAGGGTGCCTTCGCTGATAATCCTCATGTTGTTCGCATTCAGCTTAGTCCATACGATGGCGTTCTTGTCGCCGTTGGCTGCCATGATAACGAGCGTGCTGTCGTTCATCCATGCATGGCAATACTGGCGGGGAATGTAGGTGTTTTTCGTGAAAGGCTGTGTCTTCACCACCTTCATCTGTCCGTTTTCATAGCGCAGCTTGACGAAGCGGTCGCCGCTGACAGGCACCTGATAGTAATACTTGCCTTTGACGATGGCTTCCATCGTGTAGTCGGCATTGATTTCTGTTCCGGCGTTCTTGAAGTCCACCACAGATCCGGCTTTCAGCGAGTCGCGGGTCTGCATAATGGTCGTTACGTCGCGGCCCATACCGCCCTGTTTGCCTACGGTAACTGTCAGGTCGAAGTGATACGGTGTGATTTCCTCGATGACGGGAGTTTTCTTGTTGTCGTCATCATCGTCACTTGAACATGCCGTGAAGAGGGCCATGCCCATCATCAAGACTGCAAAACTTAAAAAATACTTTTTCATTTTTGTTGTTTAAATGTTTAAATGTTTATTGTATAACGTTTATTGTTTATTGTATCAGTACTCTGAATTTCGCAAACAATGTCCGACCTGGTTTCTGCAACTTGTAATTGTCATAGACGGTTGCGTCGAACAGGTTCTGGCAGTCAAGCGACACATTATAACGGCCATTCTGCCACGAATAGGTGATGTTGGCCCCGACAATGTTCTTCTCAGGAATGCGGGCCTTTGTATCCAGGGCGCCATAGCCTTCCCACGAGAGGAAGAACCAGTGAACCCATTGGTAGTCAATGCCTAACTGCAGACGGTCGGTTTTCTGAAAGAGCTGACGGAACTGATAGCGGGCTTCGGCTGAGGCATAGAACCAAGGACGGTTGGGCACGTGGTTGTTGTAGGTGACAGACGGTTTGCCGTCGGTCTTGAACTCCTGACGGTCGCGAGCATCCTGCCAAGTGACATTTCCCATGACCTGCAAACGCTGCTGCCAGTCGTAGCGAAGTTCACCCTCAATACCTTTGATATGTACGGCAGGCTCGTTGACATACTGCATCATACCCTCTTTCTCCGACACTTGTGGCTGGATGTAGTTATCGACGTAACGCAAATAACCGTTCACCTCATACGACAGCGTATGGTCGTTATTCTTCAGGGTGCCGAAGATTCCTATGTTAAAGTTATCGCTCTTCTCGGGTTCCAGTTTAGTATTGGCATAGATGGTTGTACCGTTACCTAACAGTTCACGGGCCAGCGGCAGGCGCACGCTATGCTCGTAACTGGCCTTGACGGCAAGAGGCTCAAATATCTGGTATCTGATTCCGATGCCGCCACCAAAGTTGTTGCTGGTCGAGGAACCTTGTACCTCGCGTGAACCAGTCACCGTGGGAATATCCGTCTGATTAATGTTTAGATGATTCACGTAGTCTTTCAGGAATAAAGTATTGTTAAGTTTTCCGCTGAACAGCGACTGGTTGTAAGTCAATCCGATGATATGCTTGGCCAGTACGTCGTTGGCCGCTTCGAATGTCTTGTCAACGTCGTCCCAACGGTTGTTGCCCGTACGATTCAAGGCATAGCTCAAGTCCAACAGATGCTCATCGCTGAAGCGGTATTTCAGATTCGCGCGTCCGATGGTGAGAGGACGTTTAAAATGGCGCAGCGTACGGGCACGGCCGGTAATCTCGTTGCGCGAACTCTTGATATACTCTCCGTCCCAATTATATTTGCGATAGGCCGTATCCACAGCCTGCGAATGATCCCATGTGTGCGACAGAGACAAACTGGCACTGAGGTCCTTCAGCAGGAAATCGCGCTTCAGATAGTTGGCGCCGATGCTCCAGGCTTCACTACGACGTTCGGCCTCGCCAATCACCTTGGTCTGGATTTGTCCCGTCTGTATCTCCTTGTTCACCTTATTATATGAAGCGCTCACGAAAAACTCGTCAGTCCACCACTTGTCCGTAAAGCCCACTTCCAACTGGCCAATCAGTGACAGATAGTCGTCATGGAAACGGCGTCGGTCGGCAGTAACATATTCACGCAACTCCTCGTTCCAAACCTCCACGCCATGCATCATATAGTCGTTCTTAGAGTAGTTGACACCTAAGGTGGGGCGGATGGTAAGTCCGTTCTTCAGCACATATTGGGCATTCAGATCTGCCTTGTGGGTATGGAAAGAGCCGAAGCCATAGCTGGCGTCAAGGTAGTTGGTCTTCTTGCGGTTGGTAACGATGTTCACGGCACCGCCCAGCGCATCGCTGCTGAGCCATGTGGGCACCACGCCCTTGTATATCTCTATATGGTCAATGAGGTTTACGGGCAGGTTGGCCAGTGTCACCCCACTACCTTTTGTGTCTAAGGGGACTCCGTCGATGAAGTAGCGCACAGAGTTTCCTGACATGCCGTTGATGGATAAGTCGAAGTCGCTGCCAACGCCACCTTCCTCGCGAACTTTTACGCCTGTGGTGCGGTCAACTATACCGCTAAGCGAACTGATGCTGCTCACCATTGAGCGCACGTCGATGGCATTCACTGCCAAGGCTCCTTCGCGCAGCTTCTGGGTCTTCGACTTGCCTGTGACGGTGACGTTGTCTAATGTCACGGAGTCCCTCATCTGGCTCTTACGACGCTTGTCCTGCGGAGAGGCAGTCAGAACCCCTGTCAACAACAGCAGCAACGCGAAATAAAAACTTTTTCTTCTCATCTTTGGACCCCTCTGCTCTTACTTGTAATAAGGAGATGCTGTCTCACGACAGCACCTCCATAGGCAAACTTATATAATAATACACGTATATACATCTTTTTATTCCTCAGAACATAGAACGCCGTGGCCGGCCACAGCATGCTTGCCAGCAAACCAGTTCTTTTCAGAACGGCAGTCAACTCTTTCCTATTCTTTGACATAAAATAATCACTCTTCGAGAGTGTGTCCTTGCAATGAAAGTGTGGTGTTGCAATCACTTTTAACTCTTAACTTTCCGCCCAGCCCTATTCCCGGGGCCTACGCTTCATTAGTCCGACATGGCAGGTTTCCTGGCTCTCTCCGAAAAGTCCACCTTCCCAACACTTCTCACTTTTCATTGTTAACTATTCATTAGCGAAGCTTTTCACTTTTCACTATTCACTAGCGAAGCGTTTTGAAGCGTCAGTGGTTTCTTTGGACTTCCCATAATGGAGATTACAGTAGCGGGTACTGCTCAGGTCTCTCACCTGATTCCCTCTCTTCCCCCGTTAATGCGTGCCACACTCGTTCCTTTAGAAGGCGTGGGAAACACGGAAGAATCACCAAATCGACTGCAAAAGTATATAATAACAAGGTAAATACAAAACAAAAATACATTTTTTTTGCTTTTTCCTAAAAAAAAACGTAAAAAGTTTGGCAGTTACAAAAAAAGTCCTTACCTTTGCACCCGCAATTAAGGAACGGAGGTTCCGTAGCTCAACTGAATAGAGCATCTGACTACGGATCAGAAGGTTGTGGGTTTGAATCCCGCCGGAATCACAAGAAGG
>JAEEGG010010408.1_pt1 | contig 20553 bp, 19 predicted proteins | sample 9134161 | NCBI WGS metagenome assembly JAEEGG01 (sample SAMN16246543, study PRJNA631951) | gut metagenome | biome: gut microbiome; feature: rumen; material: CR-attached | host: Bos | place: Iran: Karaj | collected 2018-10 | reverse complement strand
TCCGTCTCCACCATTTATTTGATGCATGTTTTCTTCATTTAATCTGCTTTTTTCAATTTCATTAATAATCTTCATATTTATTTCATTTTATTTAAAACAAAAACTCCACCTGTCGCGGGAACACGCAAAAAATGCGTGCTTTTCGGCTCGCTCCGCAATGAAAAAAATGGTAATTTTGCACCGCAGTTTTCTGCGCCGCCGCAAGCCAGCATTGCGGCGTGCCTTGGGTGCCTGTGAGCAGGGCGCATCGTTCACGAAATCGCATACTCCGAGTTCAATGCCCCTGCGGGTGGCACCTTTTTAGTACTGCCACCGGCATTGTGCGCAACCGTGGCAGCACCCTACACAAGGAAGTTGTTCTTGCCCAACCATTGCAGGGCAAGCATGTAGAACTTATTGTAAAGAGATTTTCTCATTTGGAAATTGCTCTTGTTTTTTCTTTTGCAAATTTACTGTATTTTACACGACAAATCCGCATGTTTTTCAATTTTCAGTTTTCAGTTTTCAGTTTTCAATTTTCAATTTCCTACAGGTTCCCGTATGCCGGCTTGCTGCTGAAAAACAGTCCTGTGAAGGTGAACTGCAGGGTGGTGGTGTCACGATAGACCAACTGTGTAGGGATGTTCAGATAGGTGTGCAGGCCTGATTGGTCCATATAATCCAGCGATCGGTTTGGCATAAGGAAGAAGTTCTCGGAGGTGAGGTTAAAGGTGTCGGTTGTGGTGATGGAGATAGAGGAACCTACCTGCTGGAGGTTGACGACTGATGATGTTGCACACGCGTTGCCATCGCCCATACAATCCACATGTATAACCTGTCCATTGTACGATACACATCCAGTGCAAGAGCTACTGCTATGTCCCATAGTCATCGAAAGTTGGAATGTTGAATTCTGTTTCTTTCCATCATTAGGAAGTTCAACAATACTGTTGGATGATTGTTCGGATACCACTGTCTTGCGACCGTCTTTCTCGCATGAGCCAAACAGCATGGCTGCGAGCAATGCCAATGTAAATGCTTTTTTCATTTTTGGGGATTTTGAGTGATTAATTGTTGTTTTTTCGGTAACAAAATTACAACCAGTTTGAATACTGCAATCCCCTCTCACCAGAAATGTGAACCCCCTGCGTAAAATGTGAACAGGTGCTCTTTTTAAATCCTAATAGGTTGGAGTAATATATTGATAATCAATATGTTCCTAAACCCTCTCATTTTATTGTTTATCCCGTCTAAAATGTCTTTTGTGAGAGGGTTTGAAATAATAATGTGAATTTGTATTAAAAATTGATTATCTTTGCAACCACATTCAAATTTTATTGCAATGAAACACAAACTTCTGAAAACAATTGCCGTCATTTTGCTGAATGTGCTGCTCTGTGCCACTGTAATTTGGCTCTTTACCCAAAATTCAGTCTTGCGACCATACGCCGGCAGTTTTCTCAAAGAGGCTCTCTCTGCGCTATTATTGTTGGGGTCGTTGTATGCCAATTACTTTCTGCTTTATCCGAAGATTCACAAGAAGTACTCGTACGTTGCTTACTGGTTGTCTGTTGTACTCCTTGCTGTGATAGTGGGTTTCGCGGATATAGCCATTGCATATCCTTATATTTCAAAGTGTAATGCAGCTGTAATCCAAATTGTCGGCTTCTTTACATTTTTTTCAACACATTTGTCCTATACTATTGGCCGTAACCTTGCATTGAATTTCTTCCCATATTTATTCAGGGAACGTCAGCATTTGCGGCACTCGTTGGAGAAGGAGAGAGAAATTGTGTACGAGCGTGTCCGCATGCTGGATGTTACAGATAAAGGTAGCAACATCCAGTTTGTCTCCATAGATGAAATTTTATACTGCCAGCAGCAACGGAATTTCACCGTGGTCTATACGGTACAGAATAAAAGCTACACGCGTCTGGGTTCCATGAAACATCTGGAGCAGTTGTTCGGGGATAAGGAGTTCATCCGCATCACATCCAGTGTCTTGGTGCCGTTCCGATACATCAAATCGTGCAAGGAGAATATGGTGGTCATGAGAAGAATGCCATGGCAGGACGCCCCCACGACATTTGCGCTGGACGCCAAAAACAGCGACGAAATTGCCAAAAAAGTTTTGGAGGGGCTCATGTGTTATAAGGCTTTAACAGAAGGCAAGGGAAGCTCGGTCAAGTTGTCCCGTCCGTCAGTCAAACGGAAACCGATTGTGCCTCCAGATGATAAGATTACGAAGGTCTTTGCCTTCGTGGAAAATCACCCGGAATGCACTTCGGCTGATATTGTGGACAAAACCCGTTTTTCATTGAGCACCGTGGAGCGTTGCCTCTCCGAACTCAAGAAGTATGGGCTGATAGAGCATGTGGGCAGCAGGCGACATGGCGGCTACTGCGTGGCCAGCGCCTTGGTAGAGGCTGAGAATACAGCAACTGCCCCGCAGGAAGAGACGGCTCTGTAGGAAATGGGGGAGTATTACACTTGTATTACTGGTGCCATCTATATGATTGACCTCCTCAGGCAAAAATGGAACAGTAATGACCAGCACTTGCAGCCCAACAAGCACTACGAAGGGTATTAGTGCGATGGCCCAATGGATGCGGGGGGAGTCGGTGTTCATGCTTTCGCTACAGTTTCGCCATAAACTTGGCGCTCTCCACCACGAACCGCTCGTGGATGCCCTCGCCGATGAGGCTTTCGCCCTCGAAGCATTTCACTGCGAAAACGAGACGGCGGCGGTCCACCTCCACCAGTTCGGCCTCGCACCGGATGGTGCTGCCCACGGGACTGGCTTTCAAGTGCTTGATATTGACGGCGATGCCGACGGTGGTGTTGCCCTCACCGACCTTGTCGCACACGGCCATCAGGCAGGTTTTCTCCATCAGGGCAATCATGGCGGGGGTGGCAAACACCTCCAACGCGCCGGAGCCATAGACCGCGGCGGTGTCCTTGTGCTCCACCACCAGCTGCTCGCTGTGACGGAGTCCTTTCAAATCGTTATATTCCATATTTATAAATAGTTATCATTCTAAATTATTCCTCGGATTTATCCTCTTTGTTCGATTTCTTAATCTGTTCAGTCCCTTGGTCAAAGAACCAAAAAATAATCGTCATTAACACGCCAGTCACCAGTCCTCCAATGATGGAGCGGCGCAAACTGAGGCCCGAGCACAGCCAATCCATCAGAAAGAAAGCAACGGTAAAGGCGACAAACTCAATGAGATAAAACTTCCAATTTCTTTTCTTGAAAATCTTCATATTATTCAGAATTTAACAGTATAGCTGCGGTTGCGGTTGCCGCCATGCGACTCCAGATAACCAAACGCCGTGAGTTGCCGCAAGTAGCGTTTGGTAGTGGTGGCCGTAAAGCCAAACTGACCGACAATCTCCTCGGTAGTGAATTCCACTTTGTCGGCCACGAAAACCAAAATATCGGCCATTTTCTCGGCTAAGGAGGGTTTTATCGACCATTTATCGACCATTTCCTGCTGGAGTCTCTTTTTATCGACCATTTTCACGGAAGTGGACTTTACATATTGGTCAATATCAGTCTGCAGGTGCTGTGCGTGCAGGTCGGCCATGCAATTCTGGAAGATGGTGATGTCCCCTTTCTCTCGGGTGTCGATGAGGGCTTGGATATAGGTTGCCTTATCCTCCTTCAACACTTTGGTTGGCAGTACGTTGAACTCCATTTGCAACAGGTTCATCAACAAACGGCTGGTACGACCATTCCCATCGGCCCAGGGGTGGATGGTTACCAGTTCGTAGTGCGCCCAGAAACTAAGGTCGTAAATAGCGCAGGGGTCGTTTGCGTCAACGGCTTGGCGGCGTTTGTTCCATTCATCGCAGAAAGCAGCAAGACATTCCGGCACCTTGAGATAAGACAGGTACGACTTGCCACCGATTCCAGCGGTAACATTGAGCTTGCGCAGTTCACCTTTGGCTGCGGAAAAATCGCCACCCATCGCGCTGTATTCGCTTCCTGTGTGGGCCATCACCTTTGAGGCCAGCGTAATAAGCCAATCGACCGTGATGGGCTCGTGACGCTTGACCCACTCACGGCCATATTCGTAGGCTGTCTTCAGGTCAAGGTTCATCATCTGCTCCATCATAGTGCGCTTGCTGGAGGTAATTCCCTCATCAAAAAGCAATTGAGCCTCCACTTCAGTCACCGTACTGCCCTCAATGGCAGTAGAATGCACAATGATGGAATACAGGTAGAATTTGTCGTAGTCTATCTGTGAGGCAATGTCCAATTCCCTGTGCCGCTCCAGCAGTTGCAATAATCTGATTCTGTTCTCTGGCGTCATCATCCTCTCATTTTCGTCTTGCAAAAATACACTTTTTCCAATAAAAACGCGGAGAATAGAATCTTTTAAAAATAGAGAGGTCGGCTTTTCCCCTTTATCTTGTTGGGAACACTATAGGCGTAGGGGAACCATCCCCGCGTGATTTTCTTGTAAAATCTTCTGAATGCCCTTCGACTTTTGCCATATTTGTTTCCGTCGTAAGGAATCAAACGTTTCCAAGGGGGTTGTAGAATATAGTTGATGTAATAGCTCTTTTTGTTGATATCGTTGATATTCACGAATTCGACACCATAAAAACCGCCCCAGCTGAGGGTGTCACGGTAAGAATGATCTTTCCATCGATTCCAGCCTATCGCCTCCCGATATTGGAATTCAAGATAAACCTTGGCAGAATCAGGGATGATGGAGCAAAGGTCTGGACATTTATCCGACCACCAAACAGAACCGTATGAGTACCTTTTGAAATTATAATAGAAATCATAAGTGATAGTGTCTTTGTAAACCGCCGGATCAAACGAGATAAGCGTCCTCACCGAGAGAGGGAGTTTGCCGTTAATCATAACGATATAATCAGGTGGCCCGCACTCCAATCCATCGTCAAGCATCACTGTTTTCACCGAGTCGTTTTGCGCTTTCAAAGCGAAAACATTGAAGCAGATGAATATGAGCAGAATGATTTTCCTTTTCATTTTCTGTGTATTAAGGATCGGCAAAAATACTATGATTCTGGGTTTTGAATTACATTAACTATCGACGTGGTCCGACCGTTGAGCCACCGGTGCAGGGACAATTGATAACAGGATGACAATCGTCAGAAACTGTCCCGTACGTGAGTGTGCTGCCACCACTGAGTTCCACTTCCAAACTGGAACAGCAGGTGACATCGGCAAAGCTGCCGCCACTCATGCCGCCAAATATCATCGGAGCGTTAAGGCCGACGGCATTCAGATGGCTGGCACCGCTAAGGTCAATCTCCATAAAAGTGTGACCGATACCATTCGTTGTGATGGTGGAAGCCCCAGAAAGATTGGTGAAAACCTTATAAGCATCCATTGATCCTGTGTATGTGGATGCACCGGAAAGATTAAGATGAACTTTTTCGGCGGAGATATTGCCGCTGTAGATAGAGGCTCCAGAAAGGTTAATGTCAAGTTGATCACCCTCGAGATTCCCGGTGAACGAAGACGCTCCACTTAGATTGAGTTCTAAAATCGTATTTGCAGGGATGACGGCCGTTGCTGGACCATCGTACCCCGTGTTCGGTTTGAATCCGATGTGCAGCTTGCCGTTCTTCACCTCAACCAAAACTCTTTCGTGGGCACGTTCGCTCACCGTAACAACCACATTATTCACTTGGTCGCTCATTGTCACTTGGAAAGCGTCGCTAACATCAAGGCCATTGTATATGCCGTCGATGGAATAGTTGCGGGTTGTTGGGTATCCCCAGTCTTTCGTGCATCCAACGAATAAAATGCATATAAATAGCATGATAAATATTCGTTTCATATCTGTGTCGTCTTTTTTTTCGACTGCAAAAGTACTAAAAAATCATATATAAAATTATGATTTATAGTTATTTATAAAAATAACTCTTTAAAAAGTTTAACAAGTTTTAACAAAAAATCTTTGGTGGTTCTATTTCTTCGTTGTACTTTTGCAGCCGAAAGTTATTGATAATCAAATTATTAAATTATTAAAAAAAGGAATTATGGAAAAACTGATTGAAAAATTGAAAGAATTTGAGAGAACTATCAGAAATGTTTCAAGTGAAGAAGATCTTCAAAAATCATTCGAGAATCTTGCTCCAGCGTTTCTTTATGGCGGCTATATTCAAGTACGTCAAGATTATAAAGTGTATATCAGAACTGTAGAATTCTATTTCCATAGTGAGAGGGATAATGGAATTCACGATCCCATTGTATATCATCGAAATGGAAGAGATTTGGAAATAGTACCATATTTTTCACCAATGAGTTTACATGCTCACAATTCAGGATTTGATATTACTTTTGAGAAAAAAGATGAATACAGAGCATCTGCTCTCATCCGTTCATATGAGGTGAAAAGTAATGATGAAAAAATCTATTTAGTATGGAATAAGAAAACAAAAATGTTCGAAGAATCGCCACAATATGGATATAATTCGCAATCCACCTATCTATATACATTGTTAAATGGATTCTCTCTTGGAAATGAAAATGATATTAAATGGATAGATTCCCCCAGAAAAGCACAAATTAACCCAGGAAAACCTCGTCAAAATGTATTTCAATCTGAATGTGATAGAAAATACAAACCGATAAAAGGAAAAAGATGTGAGAGAAATTGGAGCTTTACAAGAGAAGAACATGTATAAAACAATAATCACCATGCTCCCCGACTACCAAGCCCACACCGTTTTCCTTTCGGAATGGCTTTCAGGCGAATGCCCCACGCTGTACCAAAACCTTGAACTCGTTTTCAAGGAACATGGCGTGGATTACAAAATTCTGGCCAACACCAACGATATCTGGTGCCGCGACTACATGCCCATCCAGACGGATGAAAAACGTTTTGTTTCTTACAAATACTATCCCAACTATCTGCAACCCATACACAAACGCCGCTACATCACCAATGCGAAAAAAGTAGGGAACGTCGATTTCCTGCAACAGGCAGAAACGGTGGAGCTGGACTTGGTGCTCGACGGCGGCAACGTGGTGAAATGCGGCAACAAAATAGTGATGACGGAGAAAGTTTTTGTGGAAAACAAAGAGATGTCGCACAACGAGGTGCAACGACTTCTGGAAGAGGCATTCCGGTGCGAAATCATTTTCCTTCCGTGGGACGAACAAGAAATATATGGACACAGCGACGGCATCATCCATTATTTGGGAGACAACCGTGTGCTGATGACCAACTACGGCGATTTCGACAAGAGTTTTGACCAAGATTTTCTCCAGATTTTGGAGAAACATTTCGATGTTAAAACACTGAAATACAACGTGGAGAAAGCAGACGAAAACAGCTGGGCATATATCAACTATCTGCAGGTAGGCAACCTTGTGCTTGTCCCGCAACTGGACATCCCCGAGGATGATCAAGCCCTTCAACAGATTGCGGAGGCGATGCCGCAGTGCAAAGTGGTGGGAGTGCCGGCTTTGGAAGCCGTGCGCAAAGGCGGCGCATTGAATTGCATATCATGGAATATTAAATTGTAGAAGGATGGAAAGGCATCTGTCTGGAACGCGAACAGGATGCTTTATTCCTTATGCCTCTTTGACTTCGCACAGAAGCAGGTCGCCGCAGTTCGACCTAACTTCTTCGAAAATCTCCCTGCATCGTTGCGCGCTCATCCTGTTTTTCATTCCCACTTCCATCATGTTTTTCAGGGTGGGGTGGCCGGTGCCGTTGACGGAAGTGGCGTGTTCGCCATTATAACCCTCCGTGCAGAGCGTCAAGTCGTATGCGGGAGCAAGATGCCAAGTGTATTGTCCTTTTCTGACTTCCAAAACCATGAAACTGAAATTCTTGCAGTGGTCGTCCTTGTTGTCAGTCAGATAGTTAAAAACCATTCGACGGTACATCTCCTCCACCTCTTTGGCATTTTGGGTGAGGAAGCCTGTCAGCGCAAGAAGGTTGTTGTAGTCGAGAAACGGTGTGTTTAACGACAGACACAGCAATCCGCCTGCCGTGGCGGTATGGATGCGATCGCCGTTGGGCGCAATGTCGAAACGACGTGTCGTAAAATAGCGTCCGTTGGTCAGCTTGCAATCGGGGACATCAATACCGCATTGTTTGGCCACCTCGTTATAGTGTAGCTCCTGCTGCCCGATGTCCACAGGATCATAATAGTGACGGAACTTGATAAGCCAATGTCCCTCACTATCGCTGAAAACGGCCTTGGGACGTGCCCCGCCGCTATTTCCACTTTTGTAAAGAAGCAATCCGGCATCGGTGTCTTGTTGTTCTTTCAACACCTCTAGAGCTTTCTGTTGAAGCAAGTCAAAATCAGTTATGTTATTCTCTTTAACAACCACTGTTTCAGGATGATAGATTAAAGCACCCATACCCCCATCGCCCACGATGCTCAATCTGTCAATGGCAGAAAGGTCGGCATCATTGATGCCTTCACGCAGCAAGGCCTTGTGAAGCAGGTAGCGGCCATAGCCATCGGGAAGACTGTCTTCAAAGATGCCAAAATTACCATGAAAAGGCTGGGGCTTGGCAATAAACAAGCCCGTTTTTAATGGGAGCTCCAAGGGCGAAATGCTGAACCCGTCAGCCAGCCATGTACGGTCATACTCAAAGGCACAGAGGCGGTCGTCGGGAGTGAGGGAAAGCATCCCGACAATATTATCGTGATATTTGATGGTTAATTTGTCGATTTTCATTTCCTATACGCTTTTGTCTTGCCGGAATTATGGCGTATTTGCGTCAGTTCTTCCATAGTTGAGTATTTTGGGGTGGCGAAAACGCTTTTGATTTCAGCGGTGTAGCCCAATGCCATTGCCAGCATGATCAGGTTTTTCAGTGAGATGAGACCTTTTTGTTCGAACCGTGCCACGTTGCTTACGGCGACACTTGCTTGCTCGGCCACTTGCTCGCGTGTCAAACCCTTCTCCACCCTGCGGTGGCGGAAATCAGCCGCTATCTGCATGCTGATGGCGTCGGCATTATCGTGCAAATAGCCCTCAAGAACTGACAATATATTGTCCGTATTGTTTGTATTCATATAGAAGCAACTAAAATATTAGCAGTTGCAAAAATACATTTTTTGGGGATAATATCAATATGAAAAGAGAAAAAATGTTTTCCGGCAGTTGTTTTCTATAGATAATTCACCACCCCGAAAATCAAATGGCACACCGTGAAGCCGAAAGCTGACACCACGGCCGGCAGGTTCTTGCGGTCGATGGCAAAAAGGATGAATGCCAAACATGGCGGGAGGGTCAACAGGAGAATCACCCACGGAGCGGTGATGCCGGCATAGTACCGCGCCCATCCGATGTAATACACTGAAAGACAGACCGTAGCATCGACCACCAGCGGGGAGAAGCGGAACTTGCTCCGCTCTTTGTGGATGACGAAGCAGAGGCACGCCACGGTCAGCACTTGGAAAATGGAGCCGAGGATGTCCACCACCGGCGTGACGGACTCCGTCCGCAGGATGTCATTCGGCGCGGGGAAGGCAAACCAGATGAAATTCGGGAGCATCACCAGCAGGAAGAGTAGAAGACCCCAAATGTCGAAGCCGAAACGATAGCGAGAATTTTGTATGATATTCATTTTCAAAATAAATATCTGAGAAAACGATGCAAAATCCAGAAAATTATGCTACTAAAATAATTTTATGTACATCGTTTAGTGCGAACCTTTCGGCACCCTCAATTTGCCGGGATGCTCTTTCAGCAAATCTCGGTCATTACTTTCGTCCAAATGTCTGAATTTTAGAGCTTTTACATCAAGTCCATTTTTGAGGTTAATGCCGCCGTCAGACTTATAAACCATTTGGTGTGATGGTTTTTGCCTAATTTATTGCACCAATTTCAGTGGCATTGTCTTTACTTAAAAGCGAGAAAGTATGATGATCAGTCTTTCACACACCGGACAGACAAGCCTTCCTCTGTACTCCATGAGGTTCTGAATACGTCGTTGTTAGCGCTCTGAAAACAACGGATATATGCCTGTTGGTAGTATCCGCCTTTTGTGGAGGTCCAGAAATATCCGCTGTTGCCAAATGTATGAAATGTAAACCCTGCAATTCCAGCGGGCAATGCAGAGAATCCAGTAGCATTGTTTTTTGACAGATCGTATCCTACATCGCCCTTGTCTGTTCCCTGTTCCCAGTCTGTTTGGGCAGCCATTGCCTGCGCGATAGCAGATTCGGCTCTCGGACTACTTCGCATTTTACGGTCGCTACTCACGTAATCGGTAAGCTCCGTCCATTCTGCATCACTCGGAACGTGCCATCCGTCAGGACAAATGCCTTGCAAACCGCTCGGATTTTGCTGACTTCCCTCATCGCCACGAACCACAGCATCCCAATTGTATAACCATCCGAATTTGTCGGCATTCATAGCATCGTCATTGGGTGCCCAGCGGTAAGGGGTACCTACTGGCCAATTGGAGCCAAAATAAACCGTGGGCTCTGTGGACAAAGGTATTTCCGTTCCATCGGCGAAGCGGGTGGTTCGCAAATTTTGTATCATCCAGATTTGCTCACCAATCTGTACGGCATCGTAGTGGTTGCCATCAATATCGGTAACCGCATCTTTCATAATTTCGTAGGTGTGGCTGCGCGAAGACTCTTTATCACAAGAGGATATGGTAGTCATTAAAATAATCCCCAAGATTATAAGTGTGATTTTTTTCATAACAGTAAGGTATTAATGTTGCAAATTAATGGGGACTTCTATTTTTACTCTTTTTTTGCCAACTCCCCAGACCTTGCGAAGTCCGTTATACAAAGACTGAAAAGCTGACGCTGCAAAGTTACATATTATTTTCTCATTTCCAACAATTTAGCGATATTTTTTTGAGATTTATCGGGGGGGGGTAATATATTGGTATTCAGTGTGTTATAAAATTCAATTCATACCCAATCGTTTGATTTGTTCGTGTCTGATGAGGTTGTAAACCAGTCCGGAGAAGATGATGTAGGCCTCATTTCGGAGGAATCCCACCGCCTGGCTGCCATCGCTTAGATGGCACATGAACTGGAGCACGAAGGCTGATGTTGCCCTGTTTTCATCCGTAGCGTGTCTCTGACACGCTGATTACCAGCGCTGTTGCTCACTCCACACTGCACTCACTATGTTCGTTTGTGTGGAGTTACTGGGATGGCGTGCCTTTGGCACGCAAAAAGGATGAATAACTTCCTTTATTGCAGAACAGTCACAAATAATGGATGTGTGTGTTATCGCAATGGTATTATCCCCGACCATCTACGAGATCTGCGGGAGAATTTCAAAACCTCCTCGTCCGCCGGCAGTACGCCTCGTACTCCTCGCCGAAGTCGCGGCGGAGGCGGCGTTCCTCGCTGATGACCTGCACCAGCATGATGGCGAAGAAGAGCACCCACACGAGCGCGGCCTGCCATGTCCACAGCCACACGACGGCGCCGGCGAGGTAGGTGAGGGTGCCGGTGAGCATCGGGTTGCGGTTGAGGCGGTAGGGACCGTCGGTCATCAGGTGCTGCGTGCGGGGCGCCACCTCATGACCGAAAGCGTCCATCGGGTTGCCCTTGCCGCGCCGCTTCATATAGACGATGGTCCACACGCTCAGCGACAGTCCGCCCAGCATCAGCAGGCCGGTGATGGAGGCCCTCGCGGCACCGATGTGCTCCAGCTCCGGCATCCCGGAAGCCAGCCACATCACCGTCGGCATCAAGGCCACAAAGAGCACGCCGCCCAATACATAACCGATCATTTCACGCAGTAGTTTCATATAGCAATAAAGGTTTTGTTTTCATCACCTTCACAGTTCCCACTCCCCTGCCGACACCGTCCGTTCACGTTCCGTGCCGGGAAAAACAGTGGCGGTGGTTCCCTCGGGAACTGTCAGTTTCAGTATTTTTCCGTTGATTTCAATGCGGATGGCGCCGTAGCGCGTGGACTTGGTGACACGCACCCACTCCACCCCTTCGCACGGCTGCGGGTCAACGAAGAAGTGTTCGTAGCCGGGGTGCTCGGGATCAGGGCGGAGTCCCGCCAAGGCCTGATAGAACCAGATTCCCACGCCGTTGTAACAGTTGTGTACGCGGCTGCGCTCGCCGTTCCACGACTCCCACGTGGTGGTCGCGCCGTTGTCGATCATGTACAGATAGCCGGGGTAGTCGGGTTGGCGCAGCAGCGTGGCCATCAGGTCGGTCTGCCGCTCGCGGATGCACCATTCGGTGAAGACGGGCACCCCGACCAGTCCCACCGCAAAGTGGGCTTTGTACTTGCCGTAGCAATCGGCCAGCAGTTGCGCCTTCACCCGTGCGGCGGTGGCACTGTCGGGCGGGATGTTCATCAGCAGGGCGTAACACTGGTCCAACGGGGTTCCGTTGGCGTAGGTGTGCGTTTCGGGGTGGTAGAAATGGCGGTGGATGGCGGCATTGAGCCGGCCGCGCCACTCGGAGAACTCCTGTTCGTCATCCTTGCGTCCCCACATCCGGGCCATCCGCACCATGTCGCCAAGGCACTCGCTGAGGAAACAACTGGTGACATGCAGCACCGACTCGCCCTGCACGTCCACGCCTTTGGGCGCGAGCCAGTCGCCGAGGAACCATGTGTGCCGCTCGTTGTCGGGCCAGGGCTGCAAAATCTCGTCCTCGCATCGCTCTTCGATGAAGTGCAGCCATTGTTTCATTGGGTTGTAGTATTTGAAAACCAGTTCATCGCTGCCGTAGTTGAGGTGGGTGCGCCACGGGGCCTTCACGATAAAGCCGCTCCAGTAGGGACCGCCGCCGGTGCGGAAGGCAGGGGCCACGTAGGGCAGTTCGCCATCGGGTTCCATCGCGTCGCCCCACGCCTGAAGCCAGTTGCGGTAGGTGTCGCGCACGTCGTACATCGTCTGCAACGTCATCGTGGAGGAGTTGCCGTCGCCGCCGTAGCCCATGCGCTCAAGGTGCGGGCAGTCCACCATGTAGCCGCTGAGGGTCAGGCACTGCAGGGTATATTGGATGAGGTTGTGGATGGCGTTGAGACGCGGGTCGGAGCACTCGAAGGTGGCGGCTTCGGCAGGGTCGAGGGCGCTGATGGGCAGTGCCCGCGCCGCGAGGATGTCCGCGCCGGTGATACGCACGTAACGGAAGGCGTGGTAGTGGAAACGGTTGGAGAAACGCTCTTCGCCGCTGCCCCGTGCAACGTAGAGGTCGCTTTCGGTGTGGGGCGGCACGGCTTCCTTGTGGTCGAGGTACTCCATTGTCACCTCGGTGCCTGCGGGAAGTGCGGGGAAGTCGGCTTGGAACCAGCCCGTCACCACGCGGCCGAAGTCGAGGAGCAGCGAGCGGTCTTCCTGCCGTTCGACGGCCACGGGCGCGAGCGTGTCAAGGATGCGGTTGCCCTTGAACTTCTGCGTTGTGACCGTCATGTCCTTGGGATCGAAGCGGGTGGCGGGACGCCAGTCGGGCTGCACGCGGGCATCGAACCGCTCGCCGCCGAACTGCAGCGGCTGCCAGCTGCCGGTGTAGCTATAACCGCTCGGCGATGCCTCCCACGTGCTGTCGATACTGAAGAAATGAGACCCAAGTGCCTTGGAAACACCATTCTCTTTTTTTTCTGAATAACCCCATGCTGAAACCACTGCCGGCGTGCCATACACACGTCCCCATCCCTGTCCGAGCCATAGCATGATTTCATTCTCCCCTTTATGCAGATAGGGGGTAATCTCATATTGGACTTCCAACGAACGTTTATCGAGTTGCGACACAGCGGGTTGCAGCACACAATCTCCCACTTTTACGCCGTTCACATACACCTCGTGGTAGCCCAGCGAAGTGACATACATCATAATCCTGTCACAGGAAAGCTCATTTTTGAAAAAAACAACCGTCTTGCGCAGCATCGGAGTCTCCGCCCAGCCGTCGTCGGTTTTGCAGCCATAGAACCTATATAATTTCTGCGCGCTGAGAGACAGCACAGACAGCAACAACAAACACAGAATTACGATACGTTTCATACATGGATTGCTGAATTCAAGTTATAAATGCAACATTGGGTCTAATAATATCAGCTACAAAGATACAAATTTATTTTAATGTGACGTAAAATGAATTTTGAGATTTTAATTCACTACAGGCTGGTATGCGGTTGATTAGAACTTTGTAATTCTTTGGTTTCTAATTCTCATTATACCCATGCTCTCTCGTGCCAAGCTTTTCCTTATACAATGTCTCCCTATCAATAGCAACTTTCTGTGTCACATTTAGTGGAAGCGTCTCAAGTATTGACCATTGGAAATTCTTTTCAGCGTAAGCAATACCTTCTTTTTTTATCAATTCAACTATTTTTTTGTTGTTCCCATGACCAGAATCAGCATATTCCGTCCATCGGTTAAGAATACCATTTTTTTTACTTGTATTCACATCTTTATAAGTTACACCTACATATTGCTTGCCATTTTTCTTATCTAGAATCACGTACACGCAATTGAGACAATTGAGCTTTGATTGCCATTCTTTATCTTTAACTACAGTATTTAATTGTTTATAAGACAATACAACATCTTCATATCGTTTAAAGACAGGAACTTCACTATCGTTTGTTTTTTGCTCAATGCGTATAACTTCCTTTATGTTATGCCATCCTTGATCAAATCTTTGTCGACCTATCCCGTAATGAATCACTACCCTTTCTTTCAGTATTTCAAAACCACTGATTTCTTTCAAGTCATAGAAAATTCCTCCATTTGGGGTTGGGTGTAATTCACCGCAGTTCTTGAACACTCCAATAAAGCGAGATTCACAATTCTCTTCTGATAGAAAAACAACTATAAAATCAGTGTTCTTCATAGTTTTTGGATATTGTTCACTTTGACATTCTAAAAATTTAGCATAGTTTTCGCGATATAATTTGTAAATGGGGCAACCGTCATAATCATTGCTAATAATACTATTCCCTACCACCCCACTATGATTAAAAAACTTTATCCGTTTCGGGTCGGCTTGGTCAAATTCTTTATTTCTTCCTCTTCCTTTCAGCAGTTCTTGTATGCTGATGATTGAATTTGTGCTCATGATTTTATTATTTAATTTATTAAAAATGAAATGTTTAACAATCTTGCAATGCAATTATTAGCAGATGACAAAGCTACAAAATTTTCTATTGAATAGGGGACAAATTGTCACCCACTTGGATTTCTGTTCGGGGTCGCGACGAAGCAGATTATTCTTTCCTCATTTCCTCCACTCAAAATCCTCACCCCTGAGTATCTCCATGGCATAGTAATGGAACTCGTTGGTGAAGAAATTCGGGGTGAAGCGCACGTGACGGAGGTTTTCTTCTCCAGTCGGGCCGCCGCCATACAAAGGATGCATCTCACGGCTGCGGTCCTCCAGAATGTGCAGCATGTCCTCCTCCTCCCACGACAGGTTGTAAAACACCGTGCCCACCCGCACCAGTTTCTTGCATTCCCGGAACAGCAGACTGTGGTTGTCCAACATGAAGCCGTAATCACCATAAAAGTCCAGCGGACGTACGCCGTTAATGTATTCCTTGTTCAGTCCCAACCCGTCGGTCATCACCGCATCGCCGGTGTAGATGTAGTCGCCACGCACATCCTTGTACGGAGTTTGCACGCCGGCGAAAATCACCCTGTGTGCATAGCCGCGCCCCTCGCATTCGTCCTCAAAGGTGGCCAAAACCGCTTCTGCATCGTGCTGGTCTTTGTATTCCTCCTCATCATCAAATACATATAAATTATTATTGTAGAAAAAGAAATTTCCGAAGTAGGTGTAGCCAAAGTTCTCTTTATCATCAACATAGCGGATGTGTATGCTGGGCAGATAATTTTTGATGCTTGCGCCTATCATGTACCGGCACTGGTCGCAAAGCTCCTGCAAAATCTCAACCGTAAGTACTTTGGGCGCCTTTATCCGCAACGATTCCTTCACTTTATTGATTTCTTCCTCATAAGCAATGCTATGGTCAATGGATTCCAACATCCACTCTCTAGGCAGCGTGATGTTGGGGATGAGCAAAGCATCGTAAAACAACGGGGCCATCTGCTTGTCGGTGAACCCCGCAATGCCGCAGCCGACGCGGGTGACCAGAAAGCGGTTCATCGGGTGCGCTTTGGCATACTCAATGAATTCATCCACGTAGGGACGAATCGTCTCGATGCCGCCCTGCATGGTGGGAATGGCGTAGCACTGTCCGGTGGGACCTGAGCCCACGCCCCATTCCGCGCCAAAGAGTTCGTGCGCCATCCGGGCGGCGCCGCCGCGATGATGTCCAGCAAGATTGCTGCCAAATACAAACACCTCGCATTTCGACAGATGCGTGATGTGCCTGGGAGTCTTTACTTTGGGATGATTCGCACACATAATGATCAAGTTTTAATTATTTGGAACAGATTTCTTCATAACCATTATAAAGGAGTTTGTAATCCGCACGGAGCTCTTGGCAAAGCCAGTTGGGCGACTTCACCAACACAGAGATGCCGCAGGCACGCAACTCGCGCATAAACTCCTCATTGGGAATGAGATAATAGGAAAATATCGAATGGTACTCGTGGGTTTCTATCTCCTTTTGCGAAGGGTGCAACGGCAGCGTGCGGATATACTCCACCTGTGGCTCATTGACCAAGACGATGATTTCTTCGGGCTTGTCTTTCAGGATCGTAACGCCGCAGACATTTTTGAAATACTCCTCCGCGTCGAAGTCCTTGGGAAGAGTGTAGGGGTCCTGCGTCGGCTGGACGGCCACCACACGGTCAAGGGCAAAATGGCGAATACCCTTGCGTTCGCGCGAATAGGCGATGAGATACCAACGCTGGCGGTACATTTTCAGACAGTAGGACTCAACGGAATGAGTACACGGCTCCTCCTGGATGAAGTTCTGGTACGACACCTGCAGCACGCGCTTGTCGCGCAGGCACTCGATAATCGCCGGCAGATACTCCTCGCCGGGGGCCACCGGTTCAAAGATGATCTGCTTGCGCAAATCATGGCAATCCTTCAACAAGTTATTGACCGAAAGCAGATTGAGCATCCGCCCGCGCAGGTCTGCCCGACGGAATTGGCTGGCATCCTCAATGTAGTACTCACCCTGCTCGTTGCACAGGATTTCAATGTCGAAAAGCTCCTCCACCGTGTTGCGCCAGCGGTGGAAAGTGCTCTCGGGAATGGCGTCCGTTTCGTAGTCGTTGACGGAGGCACGGGCCCACTTTTCATCAATCGCTTCGCGCGAGACGGGACCGTTGGCAATCGTGTTCACAAACCATACGTAACACTTGAACAGATAGGGAGTGGATGACTTTCTCATGATGATTCTCTTTTTAACGCTGCAAAAATACAACTTTTCACTCTCATAAAATGGGAGTGGATTTTTTTGTGAGAATGTATATAAAATATAGTTGTGTTTTTGTTGTGTTTCTGCTTCGAATGAATTCGTTCCATTTTCTCTTCCGCGACATCGCCTGAGGTGTTCTTCCGTATCTTCCGCCTCTGCCGCGGGCACCTTCGACAAGCTCAGGTGCCGGAGGGGTGGGGAAGGGGGGGCGATTCCCATCGAAAAATCCCATGTTTTTGCGAAAAACTCCGAAACGGGCTTCCAAAAAGCGGGCGATTCCCGGGAAAAACGCCTGAAAAAGGGCGGAAAAACGGTTGAAAAAGGGGTAATTTGAAAAATTATCTTCCTGACAGTCAGCGAGAAGCGAAAAAATGAAAAAAAATTTTCGAAAGAGTGTTGCATGAAAGAAAAAAGCAGTATTTTTGCAATCCCGTTTTGCGCGTCACACGAACGGCGCGAGTGAGGGAGGATGCGCTCCGAGTGAGCGGAAGAGGCGAAGGGGAGACGGGGACTGTTCTTTGAATGAATGGAATGATGTAGCAAATAACTCAAGTGATTTTTTTGAGTAGCTTAGCGATAATTTAGACGAGGCCGGGACAGACAAACAAAAAAGAAAGAGATTAATTAGGATGGAGAGTTTGATCCTGGCTCAGGATGAACGCTGGCGGCAGGCTTAATACATGCAAGTCGAACGGTAAGGCCCGAAGCAGCAATGCGGAGGGCACACGAGTGGCGCACGGGTGCGTAACGCGTATGCAACCTGCCCCCGACCGGGACAAAACGTTGAGAAATCGGCGCTAATATCCCATGTGGACACGGAGCGGCATCGCTCTGTGACTAAAGATTCATTGGTCGGGGATGGGCATGCGTATCATTAGCTTGTTGGCGGGGTAACGGCCCACCAAGGCGACGATGATTAGGGGTTCTGAGAGGAAAGTCCCCCACACTGGAACTGAGACACGGTCCAGACTCCTACGGGAGGCAGCAGTAGGGAATATTGGGCAATGGGAGCAATCCTGACCCAGCCATGCCGCGTGCAGGAAGAAGGCCCTATGGGTTTTAAACTGCTTTTGCCGCAGAGTAACCGTCGGGACGCGTCCCGGCCTGAGAGTATGCGGCGAATAAGTATCGGCTAACTCCGTGCCAGCAGCCGCGGTAATACGGAGGATACAAGCGTTATCCGGATTTATTGGGTTTAAAGGGTGCGCAGGCGGACCGGCAAGTCAGGGGTGAAATACTGCGGCTTAACTGCAGCCGTGCCTTTGATACTGTCGGACTGGAGTCCAAGGGGCGTCGCTGGAATGTGGTGTGTAGCGGTGAAATGCTTAGATATGCCACAGAACGCCGATCGTGAAGACAGGCGACGAACTTGGCACTGACGCTCATGCACGAAAGCGTGGGTATCAAACAGGATTAGATACCCTGGTAGTCCACGCTGTAAACGATGAACACTCGTTGTCGGGGGGCGACCCTCGGCGGCCAAGCGAAAGCGATAAGTGTTCCACCTGGGGAGTACGATCGCAAGGTTGAAACTCAAAGGAATTGACGGGGGCCCGCACAAGCGGAGGAGCATGTGGTTTAATTCGATGATACGCGAGGAACCTTACCCGGGCTTGAAGGTGAGACGAAGATGCGGGAAACCGCATCGTCTTCGGACGTCTTGCTAGGTGCTGCATGGTTGTCGTCAGCTCGTGCCGTGAGGTGTTAGGTTAAGTCCTGCAACGAGCGCAACCCTTACACGTAGTTGCCAGCGCGTCAAGGCGGGGACTCTGCGTGAACTGCCTACGCAAGTAGCGAGGAAGGTGGGGATGACGTCAAATCAGCACGGCCCTTATGTCCGGGGCGACACACGTGCTACAATGGCCGGTACAGAGGGCAGCCACCCCGCGAGGGGGCGCGAATCTCGAAAGCCGGTCTCAGTTCGGATCGGAGTCTGGAACTCGACTCCGTGAAGTTGGATTCGCTAGTAATCGCGCATCAGCCATGGCGCGGTGAATACGTTCCCGGGCCTTGTACACACCGCCCGTCAAGCCATGGAAGCCGATGGTACCTGAAGTCCGTGCCCGCGAGGAGCGGCCTAGGGTAAAATGGGTAACTGGGGCTAAGTCGTAACAAGGTAGCCGTACCGGAAGGTGCGGCTGGAATACCTCCTTTCTGGAGCGGCTTCGTCTGGGCGCTGAGCAGAACGAGAAGGAGTCGCTGGGTTGTTTGCTGCACAATCATTCATGACTATAACAAAGTCGCGTAGCTCAGTTGGTTAGAGCACTACACTGATAATGTAGGGGTCGGCGGTTCAAGTCCGCCCGGGACTACATGCGGGGGTTTAGCTCAGCTGGCCAGAGCACCTGCTTTGCACGCAGGGGGTCATCGGTTCGAATCCGTTATCCTCCACGTACGGGAGCTGATCCCGTGAAGTTCTTTGACAGACTGGAAGAAGAGAAGCTGGGTCCGCGGGCCGGAAGGCCTGACGGACCGAAAGAAGAGAAAAATCAAAACGAGTGAAAAACGAGTAAGTTACTAAGGGCGCACAGGGGATGCCCTGGCTCTTGGCGGCGACGAAGGACGTGATAAGCTGCGATAAGCTCCGGGGAGGTGCAAATAACCTTCGATCCGGGGATTTCCGAATGGGGCAACCCGGCGCGCGGGAACGCGCGTCACCCACGATGTGGGGGCAAACGCGGGGAACTGAAACATCTAAGTACCCGCAGGAAGAGAAAATAAGAATGATTTCCCAAGTAGCGGCGAGCGAACGGGAAGGAGCCTAAACCGGAGGCCTCAAGGGGCGTCCGGGGTTGTAGGACCGCGACATCCGCGAGGCATGCGAAGCGGAAGGGCCTGGGAAGGCCCGCCGCAGAGGGTGAAAGCCCCGTACGCGCAAGCATGCGGGCGGTAGCGGGATCCTGAGTAGGGCGGGACCGGAGAAATCCTGTCTGAATCCGGCGGCACCATCCGCCAAGGCTAAATACGACCAAGAGACCGATAGCGAACAAGTACCGTGAGGGAAAGGTGAAAAGAACCCCGAACAGGGGAGTGAAAGAGAACCTGAAACTGTGCGCTTACAAGCGGTCGGAGCCACTTTTAGTGGTGACGGCGTGCCTTTTGCATAATGAGCCTACGAGTTGCCAAGCTTGGCGAGGCTAAGCCCCTGAGGGGCGGAGCCGAAGCGAAAGCGAGTCTGAACAGGGCGTTCAGTCAGGCTGGGCAGACGCGAAACTTAGTGATCTACGCATGGCCAGGATGAAGTTGCGTTAAACCGCGATGGAGGTCCGAACCGGTAA
>JAEEGG010010403.1_pt1 | contig 20559 bp, 17 predicted proteins | sample 9134161 | NCBI WGS metagenome assembly JAEEGG01 (sample SAMN16246543, study PRJNA631951) | gut metagenome | biome: gut microbiome; feature: rumen; material: CR-attached | host: Bos | place: Iran: Karaj | collected 2018-10 | reverse complement strand
CAACTTCCCTGCCAGCCAGAGCACGAAGTCCTCCTCATCCAGGTCACGCACCTGATGGACGTTCTGAAAGAAGCTGTCCGCATCCTGTTTCCCTCCGTCTTCCTTCCTTGGTATCTCCTTTACGATGACGCGAAAGCCCTGTTCCATGGCCGTCTCACCGTTCTTCATCACCGCAGCAATTCCAGCCTTGTCAGCGTCAGGAATAAAGCATAGTTTCGGATGGAAGCGCTTCAGCAACTGCAAGTGTTCCTTTGTCAGCGCCGTCCCCAGAGGAGCTACCGTGTTCAATGCACCTATCTGCTGCATCTTGATCACGTCCGGCCCACCTTCCACGATGTAGAATAGTTCCTCCCTGGCACCCATGTTCATTGCCGTATCCAGTCCGAACAGCACCTCCGACTTATGGAACAGCAGGCTGTCACGTCCGTTCAGGTACTTCCTGGTGTCAGACCCTTCAGCCAGTGTCCGTGCCGTATAGTTGATGACATTTCCCCAGCGGTCGCGTACCGGAATCATCAGACGGTCGCGGAAGAATGCATATTCATATCCCGTTTCCTCGTCCTCACCAATCAGTCCAGCCTCCTTGCACAGTTCCCAGCTCAGGCCCGTCTTCTTGATGAAATCGAAGAACGCCTGATTGCCCTTTGGAGAATAGCCCAACCCTCGTTCCTCAATCTCCTCTTGTGACCACCGATGACGCGCATAGCTCATCATCGCCTTCGCGTTAGGTGTATTCTGATGCAGGCAGTCAACATAGAACTTCTGTACGTGCGTGAAGATTACCTGCATCGCCTCCTTTTTATGCTGCTCCTCGATCTCAGCAGGTGCCCGTTCCCGTTTCTCATCCTCAATTTTGATGTTATATTTCTTTCCCAGGATACGGCATGCCTCAGGAAAGTCCACGTGCTCATGCTCCATGATGAAGTGGATTGGGTTGCCGCCTTTGCCGCACACAAAGCAGTGACAGATATTCTTCGACGGACTCGCCATGAACGACGGGTTCTTGTCTGCATGGAACGGACATAGTCCCTTGTAGTTGACACCGCTTTTCTTCAGCGGCACATAGTCAGACACCACATCGACGATGGACTGACTGTTAAGTTTATCAATAATTGAATCTTTAATCATAGCAATTGCGTATTAACATCACGATGAAGGCAGTCCGTAAAAGACTGCCTCCTTAGCTATTCTTCTTGGTCTTCATCATCCGCCATTGGCACTTTCGTCGTCCCTGGTTCTGCTGGTTCTGCACATTCCACGCTAACCGTTGCCGCATTCATGCTTGTCATCATTCTGAGCATAAACACAAATGCCTGGAACTCCGTTTCATCTTCGAAAGAGAGGAAATCGTTCGTGTTTCTGAATTTCACATGCAGATAGATGCGACCAAATTCCGTTATCTCTTTTTCTATCAAATTCTTCATCATAGTTCTTTAGTCAATTCAGTATTAAACACCACCTCCCTGAACTTGGGGAAGCACTCGAAAAATCTCTGAGCGAGGTCGAAGAAGTTCTTGTCCACCTTGGCAAGATCTCTCCTCAGCAACTCCTCCGTCTCTACCTGTTGGTTCTTTTCCAGTAGGCAGATGGCCTTGTCGGCCTTTTGTATCTTAATCTTCATTATTGGTTTGTTTAGATATTCCACATAGTTTTTATTCTTCAAGCAGTAGCGGCCATTGATACAGTTACTGCCCAGTTCACAGTCTCGGCATTTGTCTGGCATAAGCACAATAAAAGAGCCTTGTGCGTACTGTCCTCGCAGATGATAGCACAAGGACTTGTCACATTCTGGTCAGAGATGTATTACTTACTGCGAAGGTTCTCTATGTATTCACTTTTTAGGATATACCAATAGTTACCCTCCTTGTGAGCCTTAATCTGCCCTCGTTGGATTCGTTTCAGTATAGCCCATTTGGAAACACATAGAATACTTGCCAACATTTCCACCGTCAGAACTTCATCATTTGCATCTGCCAAGCGTTGTAAGATGGTTGGTGGCATAATCTCCTTGCCTTTCTCATTCAGGGATTGGATACCTGCTCTTCCATTCCTTCGCATACTTTACTCCTTTTAGTTCATCATCACGTTCTTCTCTCGGAACACAGACGAGAAAGGCAATGTTTTTCGTCCTGTCCTTTCTGTGCCGGATAAACAAATCCTTCATACGACCTTCACCCGCATTGAATGTATGGAGGGCAGAACAAAGTGAATCAAGTTCACCCAACAATGGGAAATAGCCCATACCTGTGTCACCAACTTTGAAGGAGCGGAACCACTCACGCTTACCTTCGTTTTGATAGTCTCTTTTTATCTTTCAGTTGTTTTTGTTTAACATAATTACGTATGGTCTTTTTGACCACATACTGAAAGATAAGTGTACAAACCGTTGTTCAAAGAATAATCGCAACAACACATTACCTTAGATTCCTTTCTTGTCATATTATTATCATTTTTGTTTTAACATTTCAGATTGATTGATTTGGTCATCTCATTTTTTATTTGTAATTTTGCAAACGGTTCAGAGATGTTTTGTTGTTACATTCCCCTTCACCGTCATTCGTTGATTGGTTGTTTGGGAATCGGTTGCAAAAGTACGGAGTATCATTTACGGCCACAATGAATCAATCAATGAACAAATGTTAATAGCGTTCTTTGAACAAAACTGAGAGTAATATAATACACCTCGTTTTTTCAGAAAGAGATATAAAAACGAAAAATGCGATACCAACTAAAAAAAGCGGTATCGCATTTTAAAGGACTAAAGTGATAAATCTTCGTTTAAACGCCCATTCTACGAGGATTCCCACGTAATCACAAATGATTCCAAGCGGATCACAGAATGATTCCAACGGAATCACATAAAAGAGGATATAATACGCTATCCTCTTTTTTCTTTTTATATTCTCATATTCTCAATAGTTGTCTCCAAAAAAAGTGAAAAAAGTTTTGCGAATTAGGAAAAAAAAGCTACCTTTGCACCCGCAATTCGAAAAAGGATGCACCCGTAGCTCAGTTGGTAGAGCACCTGACTCTTAATCAGGGTGTCCAGGGTTCGAGCCCCTGCGGGTGTACAAAGCTAGAAAATCGACGAACTAACTAAGTCCGTCGATTTTGCTTTTAATAGCGGCTTTTGTAAAATGATGCAGCAAATAATGAAGAACGTACTTAGATTTTTTGTTGTGGCCTTAGTACTTTCGGTCACATCAATATCGTCGATGGCACAAGTCTATCCGCCAGAGGACTGCCCTAAACTGGAATTTGTCATGCAGTTGAGAGTATTGATCGACCAACCTTATTCAGTAGGTGACACACCTCATGGTCACCGCGTTGTAGTGCCTATTACTGGTGGAACTTTCGATGGACCGCAGATTAAAGGAACTGTACTGGCCGGTGGTGCCGACTATCAGTTAGTCAATGGCAATGGAAAACGAACGGAGTTGGAAGCCATTTACAGCATTTGTACCGATGACAGTATTTGTATTCATGTCCGTAATCGGGGCATAATTGTCAATGACAATGATGCTTCAGGCGGTCTAACCCATTATTTCATGACAGCACCTCAATTTGAAGCCCCTCAATCCAGCCGTTACTCTTGGCTTAACGATGCCATTTTCGTCTGTCGCCCTGAAGGGCTGAAGGGATTCAATGGTATTGTGCTAAACGTTTGGCGGGTCATGTGACGCCCAAGACACATCACCATCATCTTTTTCTTAATGTTAGTGAAAATTTGCGATAATTCAACGATAATCACTAAATTTGCGCTAAAATATTAAGCAAGTATGAACATAGAAGACTATCGTGAGTATTGTCTCTCATTAGGCGCTGACGTAGAAGAGAAACTGCCTTTTCAGAAATTCAAGAATGGCGAGGGAGTATTGGTTTTCTACGTCATGGGCCACATGTTCTCGTTCTTCGACTGCAATGATTTCTCTGTCATCTCGCTGAAATGCCAGCCAGAGCGCATTGAGGAATTAAAGGAACAGTATGACTGTATCGGCAATCCCTACAACGAATCGCCTAAGCACTGGATTGGCATCAATCCAAAGATAGCCCCCGACGACCTGATGCAGGAATTGACACGAAACTCATACGAAATTGTGAAATTGAAGTATAAACGAAGGAAAGCAATTAACAAAACGGTGTGATGTCACATTATGAATGATTCAAATTATAGAGAGCAAAGCGAACTTGCTCATTCTGCCGGGCGTGAGAATCTTCGCTCGAAGTGCAATAGGGTACGAATCACCGCCATCCGCCAAACGGTCTATCCCGACCTGATGGCCAAGTATGAGAATCCTATTGAGCATACGTGTGATGTCAGCACAGGTATGCAATGGATTTCCATTGATGGTCAGCGCCCTGAAGGTTTATGTCCGTCAGCATGGGAGTCCATGAGGCCTTTTGTGGAGTCTCTGGCCCAGGGCGAAGGGCACTTTTTCGCCGAGCGAAGCCTCTCCCCTGACGGGTCTTTCGAATACTCCGATGGATGGATGAAGAACCCGATGAGTGCAATGATCAGCTGTAACGACGGTTTCCGTCCGTTTAGTTTCTATATTGAACTTGTGAACGACTAATATATAGCCCCGACTCTAAAGTCACTCATTAATCACAGATCATGATTACTGTGGCAGTAGTTGCTCACGCCATCAAAAGCCGTTTCTGTAGTGACACATTCTATTATATAATATAAAAATGTACGCGAAGGCATTTATGTTCATGACTGTCGTCGGATTGCAGGCAATTTTGATGTATGTAGCAACAAGAATCGTCCGATGCATTTAACAAGCCCTTAGATGCATTTAACAAGCCCTTAGATGCATTTAACAAACAGTTCGATGCATCGGACGTTTTTTGGGGACTCCTCTCGTGTGCAGCATCACTCGAATTGTAGGATGTGTTCAAAAAAAAAGTAGGTATAAAATTTGTTGATAACAGATTTTTTATATACCTTTGCACCCGCAATTCGGAGGAATGCCGACATGGCTCAGTTGGTAGAGCAACGCATTCGTAATGCGTAGGTCCCCGGTTCGAGTCCGGGTGTCGGCTCTCTCATGAGAGGAAAAAGTGGGGGCAACCCCTTTTTTCTTTTCTGAAGCAATCGAAGGAACTGGTGTTTCCTTTTGTATATTAAGTTGAATGCGGAATTAGCTCAGTTGGTAGAGCATTGGCTTCCCAAGCCGAGGGTCGCGGGTTCGAGTCCCGTATTCCGCTCAACATCACACCAATCTTTACCTATAGGGAAAACAACATTCCGTTTCAAATCGGTATCTCAGTCTCAATAGACAACGTATTTGCACTAAATTCATGTAGTGTTTCAGTCAAACACTGGATGAATTTGTCCATTTTCCCTCTCAAAGCAAGTATTGAACTGCGAGTTCAGAATCTTTAATGTTGTTAAAATATCTACTCTTTTAGGTCCATATTGAACGGTTCTTACTAACTTTGTACCCACAGAATAAAAAAAACAATGCCATTTGCAACTGATTTCCGAGTCTCAGTGTTACAAAAATGAACGACCCCAAAATCATTAACGACCCTGTATTCGGGTTTATCAAAATACCTCGCGGACTTCTCTATGACATCGTTTGCCACCAACTGATGCAACGGCTCAACCGCATCAATCAGCTTGGATTGGCTTCGGTAGTTTACCCTGGCGCTCGCCACACACGATTCCAACACTCACTGGGAGCCTTCCACCTGATGAGCGAAGCCATACTGTCGCTTCAACAAAAAGGGCAGTTCATCTTCGACAGCGAAGCTGAAGCCGTAGAAGCCGCCATCCTGATGCACGACATCGGTCACGGGCCTTTCTCTCACGTACTGGAAGACACGCTCATCTCAGGCATATCGCACGAAGAACTGTCGCTAATGATGATGGAGCAGATGAACCGCGAAATGGGAGGACAACTCAGCTTGGCCATCAGCATCTTCAAAGACGAGTACCCTAAGCGCTTCCTGCATCAGCTCATCAGTTCACAGCTCGATATGGACCGCCTCGACTACCTTCGGCGCGACTCATTCTTTACGGGTGTCACCGAAGGTAACATTGGTTCGGCACGCATCATCAAGATGCTCAACGTGGTTGACGACCGCCTTGTGGTGGAACAAAAAGGCATCTATTCGCTGGAGAACTATCTCACCACACGAAGACTTATGTACTGGCAGGTGTATCTGCACAAAACAGCTGTAGGCTACGAGAAGATACTTGTCAACATGCTCAGACGCGCCAAGTACCTTGCCCACAACAGCAGCGCTCCCAAGCCATTTGCCTCGCCTGCCCTCGCCTATTTCCTGGAAAACAACGTAGATGCCGAATGGTTCAACAACCACGAGGAAGCCCTGCTACGATACGAGGAACTGGACGACAGCGACCTCTGGTGCGCCATGAAGGCATGGAGGCACTCTTCCGACAAGGTGCTTTCAACACTGGCTGCCGACATGCTCGACAGACGGATATTCAAAGTAGAGGTGCTCGACGAACCGCCCACCGAAGAACGCATCGCACAGATTAGAGCGCAGATAGCCCAGTCAATGGACATTGACGAACAGGAAGCCGACTATCTGATGAGTCTGAACACCATACAGAAAGACATGTACTCCGTTGACGATGATTCGATTGACATTCTCTATAAAGACGGAACCATTCGCGACATCACCAATGCCTCGGAAATACTGAACGTGGCACTTCTTTCAAAAAAAATACGAAAATATTACTTCTGTTACCAAAGAATATAAATATTTTTTGTACCTTTGCAGACAATTATTGCAATAAGTAACGTTACTAATGGAATTTACAGCTAAACAAATCGCTGAACTCATTGGCGGGCGTGTAGAAGGTGACGAGAATGCCGCAGTCAACACGTTTGCAAAAATCGAAGAAGGGAAAAAGGGTGCCCTCTCGTTTCTTTCTAATCCCAAATACACTCATTTCCTGTACGAAACCGAGTCGAGCATCGTATTGGTGAACGACGACTTACAGCTGGAGCACGAAGTGAGCACCACGCTCATCCGCGTGAAAAACGCATACGAATCCGTTGCCAAGCTCCTGCAGATCTATGAGTCCATAAAGCCTCGCAAGACAGGCATCGACCCGCTGGCCAGCGTAGCAGCAAGTGCCAAGATAGGAAAAGACGTGTTCATCGGACCATTTGCCGTGATAGGCGAAAACGCCAGCATTGGCGACGGCACGCAAATCTATGCACACACAGTAGTGGGCGACAACGTGACCATCGGCAGCAACTGTCTGTTCTACCCCAACATCACTATCTATCAAGGCTGCCGAGTAGGCAATCGTGTCACCATCCATGCCGGAAGCGTGATTGGAGCCGACGGCTTCGGCTTTGCTCCAAACGTTGACGGATACTCCAAGATTCCACAGATAGGTATCGTCATCATCGAGGATGATGTAGAGATAGGCGCCAACACCTGCATAGACCGCTCCACAATGGGAGCTACCGTCATCCACAAGGGTGTGAAGCTCGACAACCTGATTCAGGTGGCCCACAACTGCGAAGTGGGAGAAAACACAGTCATGTCAGCTCAAGTGGGTATGGCAGGCTCGACAAAAGTCGGTGCCTGGTGCATGGTGGGCGGACAAGCCGGATTTGCAGGACACATTCAGGTGGCCGACAAGACGAATATCGGCGCACAATGCGGTGTTATCTCAAACACCAAAGGCAACGGCGAGGCCCTTATCGGCTCGCCAGCTATGGATCCGCGCACCTATTTCAAGGGAATGGCCATATTGCGCCGGCTGCCCGACATGCAGAAAGAGTTGATGGCACTGCGCAAAGAGATAGAAGAACTGAAGAAATAAAGAAAACAGATATGATGAAGCAAAAGACTCTAAAAGGCAGTTTCTCACTATGTGGAAAAGGCCTTCATACGGGACTGAGCCTGACGGTAACATTCAATCCCGCACCTGAGAATCATGGATACAAGATACAGCGCATCGACATCGAAGGAATGCCCATCATCGATGGTGTGGCAGAAAACGTGGTTGACACGCAGCGCGGCACTGTGCTGGGCAAGGGCGACGTGAAGGTCTCGACCGTGGAACACGCTCTGTCGGCTCTCTACGTACTGGGCGTGGATAACTGTCTGATTCAGGTGAACGGACCTGAACTCCCTATCCTGGACGGCAGCGCCATCAAGTATGTGGAGAAAATCAAGGAGATAGGCATTGAGGAGCAAAACGCCCCGAAGGACTGGTACGTGATACGCAAGAAAATTGAGGTGAAAGATGAAGCCACCGGTTCGTGCATCACCATTCTGCCCGACGATGAGATGTCGGTCACCGCGATGTGCTCATTCGAATCGAAGTTCATCAACAGCCAGTTTGCCACACTCGATGACATATCTAAGTACGAGACTGAGATCGCGCCTGCGCGTACCTTTGTATTTGTGCGCGATATAGAACCCCTGCTACAGGCTAACCTGATCAAGGGTGGCGACTTGGACAATGCCATCGTGATGTATGAGCGACAGATTTCGCAGGAGCAGCTCGACAAACTGGCCGACATGCTGCATGTGGAGCATCGCGATGCCACCGAACTGGGCTACATTCAGCACAAGCCCATCGTATGGGAGAACGAGTGCACACGCCACAAACTGCTCGACCTCATTGGTGACATGGCACTCATCGGCAAGCCCATCAAGGGACGTATCGTTGCCACCCGTCCTGGCCACACCATCAACAACAAGTTTGCACGCCAGATGCGTGCAGAGATTCGCAAGCACGAAATCCAGGCTCCAGCCTACGATCCCAACGAGGAGCCCATCATGGATGTGAACCGCATACGCGAACTGCTCCCCCACCGCTATCCCATGCAGCTGGTGGATAAGGTCATTGAACTGGGTCCCAACAACATCGTGGGCGTGAAGAACATCACCGCCAACGAACCCTTCTTCCAGGGTCACTTCCCACAAGAGCCCGTAATGCCCGGTGTGCTGCAGATTGAAGCAATGGCCCAGTGTGGTGGTCTGCTGGTGCTGAACTCTGTGGAGGAACCCGAGCGCTGGAGCACCTACTTCATGAAGATTGACGGCGTGAAGTTCCGCCAGAAGGTAGTGCCTGGCGACACGCTGCTGTTCAAGGTAGAGCTGCTGGCCCCATTACGTCACGGCATCTCCACAATGAAGGGCTATGTCTTCGTAGGCGACCACATTGTTTCTGAGGCCACCTTCACGGCACAAATCATTAAAAACAAATAGTATCTCTATGAACCAGATACACCCATTAGCAGTTGTCGATCCCGAGGCCAAGCTTGGTGACAACAACATCATCGGTCCGTTCTGCGTGATCAACAAAGACGTGGTCATAGGCGACAACAACAGATTCCTGAACAGTGTCACCATACACGACGGCGCACGCATCGGCAACGGCAACGAGTTCTTCCCCGGAGCCAGCATTGCCACCAAGCCGCAAGACCTGAAGTTCAAGGGCGAAATCACCACAGCCGAGATAGGCGACAACAACTCTATACGTGAGAACGTGACCATCAGCAGGGGAACAGCCTCGAAGGGCAAGACCGTCGTGGGCAACAACAACCTGCTCATGGAAAACATGCATGTGGCTCACGACTGTGTGATTGGCAACGGCTGCATCATAGGCAACTCAACGAAGTTTGCCGGTGAAGTGGTGGTCGATGACAACGCCATTATCTCAGCTGAAGTGCTGGTCCATCAGTTCAACAACATAGGCGGCTACGTCATGATTCAGGGCGGCACACGCACCAGTCAGGACATTCCTCCCTACGTTATAGCCGGCAAGGAGCCCGTGCGCTTCGCTGGCGTTAACCTCATCGGACTGCGCCGTCGCGGATTCAGCAACGAGACCATCGAGATCATTCACGACACCTATCGCATCATCTACGAACAGGGCATACTGAAAGATGGCATCATGGAGGCTCGCATGAAATATCCCGACTCTAAGGAAGTAGAATACATCTGCTCTTTTATTGAGAAATCAAAACGAGGCATTATACGATAAGTAGCAACGAAAACACTTATTGTCATAACAGGACCCACAGCTGTCGGCAAGACGGAACTTTGTTTACAGATAGCGCAACACTTCGGCATACCCATCATCAATGCCGATTCGAGACAAATCTATCGTGAACTAAGAATAGGAACTGCCGCACCTACCGAAGAACAATTGCGGCTGGTGCGGCATTATTTTGTGGGCATACTGGGCATAGGCGAGTACTACAGCGCTGCCATCTACGAGCAACAGGTAATGGCACTTATCGACGAGCTCTTCAAGCAAAGTGATTATGCACTCCTTACAGGCGGAAGCATGATGTATATCGATGCGGTGTGCAACGGTATTGACGACATACCTACAGTCGATGAAAAGACGCGCGACCTGCTGAAACGACGACTCAAAGAAGAGGGTCTGGAAGCGCTTTGCGAAGAACTGAAGCGACTGGATCCTGAGCACTATGCTATCGTGGACAAACAAAATCCGCGCCGAGTGGTGCATGCACTCGAGATTTGCATCATGACAGGGAAAACCTATACATCCTTCCGAACCAACGAACGGAAGCAGCGACCCTTCCGTATTCTGAAGATTGCGCTCAACCGTCCTCGGGAAGAACTCTACAATCGCATCAATCTGCGCGTTGACCAGATGATGGACAGCGGACTGCTCGACGAAGCTCGCTTACTCTATCCGCAACGCGAGCTTAACGCCCTCAACACCGTAGGCTACAAAGAGCTGTTTGCCTATCTCGACGGAAAATGGGAGCTCAATGAAGCAGTAGAGCGCATGAAGGGCAACACACGACGATATGCCCGCAAACAACTCACGTGGTTCAAGAACGACCCCGATATTAGATGGATTGAACTTAAGAACGATACAACAGCAGAAGAAATCATCAGGAACCTAAATACACCTTATTCTATATGAGCACCAATTCTCAACATACTCCGAACGGTATAGTCACCTTCTTCAAGAAAACAGCAGCCTACTGCAAGACTGCTCTCCACGCAACATGGAAAGGATTTTGCTGGTTCTTTAAGGGACGCCCCTGGTACATCAAGATTCTTTCTACGCTGCTGACTCTTGTTCTGATGCTGATGCTCTACCTGCTTGCAGTAGATAACAACTTCCTCTATCTGTTTGGAAAATCGCCCAGCATGCACACCGTGAAGAACACCCGCCCAGCCCAAGCCTCTGAGATCTATAGCGCCGACAGTGTGCTGATAGGAAAGTTCTTCAGCGAGAACCGCACACCAGTGACCTACGAAGAGGTGAACCCCGTATTCTGGCAGGCTCTCATCGACACCGAGGATGAACGGTTCTACCATCACTTCGGAATAGACTTCCAAGCGCTGTTTGCTGCCCTGAAAGACTACGTCATCCATCATGATGCACGCGGAGCATCAACCATTACGCAGCAACTAGCCAAAAACTTGTTCCGTGTGCGAACAGAATACTCCACCGGAGTGCTGGGCAATGTGCCAGGACTGAAGATGCTCATCATGAAGAGCAAAGAATGGATCACAGCAGTAAAGCTGGAAGCCAACTTCACGAAAGAAGAGATTCTCACGATGTATGCCAACACCGTGGATTTCGGTTCCAATGCATTCGGCATCAAGACTGCCAGCAAGACCTATTTCGGCAATACGCCCAAAGAACTCACCCCCGATCAGGCCGCTATACTGGTAGGCATGCTGAAAGCTACCACCTATTATAATCCACGGCTGAACCCAGAGAATTGCAAGAAGAGGCGCAACACCGTGCTCGACCTAATGCTCAAGCACAACCACCTCACCGCATTACAATGCGACACGCTACAGAAGAAAGACATCACGCTCGACTATAGCGTGGAGAAAGTGTATGACGGCCAAGCCACATACTTCCGTGAGGAACTCTCCGACTATCTGCACGACTGGTGCAAGGAAACAGGACTGGACCTCTACACTTCCGGTCTGAAAATATACACCACCATCGATACCCGCATGCAACGCTACGCTGAAGAGGCTGCATGGGATCAGATGAAACAGATTCAGAAGCGCTTCAATGACCACTGGGGCAGAACAAATCCCTGGCAGAACGAACGTCATGAGGAGATACCCAACTTCATTGAAAACATAGCCAAGCGACTGCCCGTCTATAAGTATTTGCAACGCCGCTTCCCTGAGCAACCCGACTCCATAGACTACTACCTCAACCTGCCCCACCCCGTCAAGCTCTTCAGCTATGAAGGTGCCATAGAGACAGAGATGTCCACGCTCGACTCCATACGCTACATGGAGCACTTCATGCATTGCGGATTCGTAGCGATGGAGAGTGAGACAGGACACGTGAAGGCATGGGTAGGCGATGTAGATTTCGACACTTGGAAATACGACAAGGTGACGGCAATGCGCCAACCTGGATCTACGTTTAAGCTCTTCGTTTACACCGAGGCAATGAAACAAGGCATGTCGCCCTGCGACCGTCGCGTTGACTCCTATTTTTCCATGAAAGTATATGATGCAGAACAGAAGAAAGAAGTTATCTGGGCTCCCACAAATGCCAACGGCTACTTCACAGGTCTCGATACACCTCTGAAGTCGGCTTTTGCACAGAGCATCAACTCGATTGCTGTGAAGATTGGCCAAGAAGTTGGCATTGATCGCATCGCAAAGACCGCCCACGATATGGGCATCAAGAGCAAGCTCGACGAGACACCTTCACTGGCCCTGGGCTCCAGCGACGTGAACTTGCTCGAACTGGTGAACTCCTACTCCACAGTTGTCAACGATGGTAAGTACCACGACCCCATCCTCGTCACTCGCATTCTCGATCGTGACGGAAATCTCGTCTACAGCGCACCTACAGACACAAAAGAGGTCATCTCCTACCGTAGTGCATTTCTCATGCAGCAAATGCTAATGGCAGGCATGCGAGAGCCTGGTGGCACAAGCATGAATATGTGGGGCTTTGTGCGCAACTTTGCCGATACGGACTTTGGCGGTAAGACTGGCACTTCGAACAATCACTCCGATGCCTGGTTTATAGGTGTCTGCCCGAAGCTCGTCTGTGGTGCTTGGGTAGGTGGTGAATATCGCGCCATTCACTTCCGCACGGGGCAGTTGGGACAGGGGTCTCGTACAGCATTACCTATCTGCGGAGCTTTCTATCAGAAAGTGCTCAGCAATCCACTTTTCTCAGCATATCGCGGACGTTTCGTCAAGAAAGACGACCCCACTATTGAAAACAGCATGTACCAATGCTCTTATGTCTATTATAATCCTAACGACAGCATTTCGTCAGATAGCTTGGGAAACTGGAACGTAAAGCAAAATAACGAGGAAGAAGGCGCATCGCAGAACGAGACCGAAGCCCAGCAAGCCGAACCTGCGGCAACTGAGCAATAAGCCGATTGCTTCATATTCTAAAGAACGATTCGACTCCAAGAATGCCGGCATGGAACTGGACTTAGACAATAAAGAGTGGCAAGATGCCCTCCAGATCGTCAACTTTACCCGTCGTTCGCTTTTCCTCACAGGAAAGGCTGGCACTGGTAAATCTACGTTCCTGCGATACGTAGCTAAGAATACAAAAAAGAAGCACGTCATTTTGGCTCCTACTGGTATTGCTGCCATTAATGCCGGCGGTTCTACACTTCACAGTTTTTTCCGCTTACCATTCCATCCACTTCTACCTAACGACCGCCAGTATGACCGTAGGCACATTCGTGAGACACTAAAATATACCAATGCCCAACGCAAGCTGTTGCGCGAAGTAGAACTCATCATCATCGATGAGATATCCATGGTACGCGCTGACATCATCGATTTCATTGACAAAGTGCTTCGCATCTATACACGCAACTACGAGCCATTCGGCGGCAAACAGTTGCTACTCGTGGGCGACATCTACCAGTTGGAACCTGTACTCAAAGAAGAAGACCGCCAGCTACTGAGTCCATTCTACTCATCGGCTTATTTTTTCAATGCTAAGGTTTGGCAGCAGATGCAGCTCGTCAGCATTGAGCTTCGCAAAGTATATCGGCAACGCGACGACTTCTTCATCGGACTACTCGACCGCATCCGTCAGAACCAGGCAACAGCAAAGGACCTGGAAAGTCTTAATTCACGTGTTGAGAAGAATATTGTGAAGAAAGATGAGGCTAACTCAAGAATGAAGATTATCCTTGCTGCTCGCCGTGATGTGGTGGACTATACTAATGAGCAGAGACTCTCAGAACTGCCAGGTGCACCTACCATATTCTACGGTAACATCAGCGGCGACTTTCCAGAATCCTCACTCCCCACACCGATGGAATTACAGGTGAAGCCGGGTGCACAGATCATCTTCATCAAGAACGACAAAGAGAAACGATGGGTGAACGGCACGCTGGGTATCATCATCGAGATTGACGAAGATGCAGGCATCATCACAATTGCCAACGAAGAGGGAATTGAATTTACTGTGGAACGTGAGGTATGGGAGAATATCCGTTACACATTCAACGAGAAAGAACAGAAGATTGAAGAGCAACTGCTCGGCACCTACACACAATTTCCCCTGCGTCTGGCATGGGCTATCACCGTGCACAAGAGTCAGGGCCTCACATTCAATCAGGTTGACATCGACTTCACGGGCGGTGTCTTTGCCGGAGGACAGACTTATGTAGCACTTTCACGCTGCACCTCGCTGCAAGGCATCACACTCAAAGCTCCCATTCGTCAGCAAGACATCTTTGTGCGATCCGAAGTCATTCAGTTTGCCCGGCGCTACAATGACCAGTCGCTCATCGACCGGGCCATGCAGGAAGGCAAAGCCGACCGTCAGTACCACGATGCCATCAAGGCGTTTGACCAAGGTGACTTTGCATCCTTCCTTGATCATTTCCTATTAGCCATCCACAGTCGTTACGACATTGAGAAGCCACTCGCCAAACGATATATTCGACACAAGTTGGAACTGATTAACCGCCAGAAAGCTGAAATAGCGATGCTCAGAAAGGAGAAAGCCGAACGCGACAAAACGTTGAAACGACTGGCAGCCGAATACACACTCTTGGGAAAAGAGTGCGAGCAGGAGCACATGACCGATGCTGCCATTCGCAACTACCAAAAAGCACTCGAGCTCTATCCCGATGCCACTGAAGCACGCCGCAGACTCAAAAGACTCTCAAAAAGCGAACAGTGAATGGAGCATCCTCAAACTGTGCGCCCACACATTGATTTTTATCAAAAATTTATCAAAAAAAGTTTGCAAGACCAAAAAGTATTGCATACCTTTGTCAACGTTATCCTGAAAACAATCTTTTTACCTTAAAAAAGAACTAATACCTATTGAAGATAAAGCGACCGTCTGTGAAGACCGTCGCTTTTGCTTTTTTTCTAAAAACCTTTACTTTCTCTTTGCATTTTGATAGCTAATTTGTACCTTTGCAACACATTTTGCAAAATATCAGAATTTCTAAATTATATGCTTACACTCAAACTCATTACTGAAGAGACCGAACGTGTGATTCGTGGTCTCGAGAAGAAACATTTCAAAGGTGCCAAAGAAGCCATTGACAATGTCCTGGCTATCGACAAACAGCGTCGTGAGGCTCAGCAGCAGCTGGACAAGAACCTGAACGAGCTGAAACAACAGTCTGGCATGATAGGCCGGCTCATGAAGGAAGGCAAACGCGAAGAAGCTGAAGCTATCAAACAGCAGGTGGCTACGCTCAAGGAGAGTTCAAAGCAGCTGGAGGATGAGATGCAGAAGGCTCAGGAGGAAATGAATCGCCTGCTATGCCAAATCCCCAATATCCCTTATGATGAAGTGCCCGAAGGTGCTGCCGCTGAAGACAATCACGTAGTGAAGTCGAACTTGAAGGAATGTACCGATGGCGACACCGTAGGCAACTGGAATGTGAACCCCAAACTGGGCATCGACAATCCCCTGCCACACTGGGAATTAGCAAAGAAATACAACCTCATCGACTTCGACTTGGGTGTGAAGATTACGGGTGCAGGATTCCCTGTCTATATCGGCAAGGGAGCCCGACTGCAGCGCGCACTCATCAACTTCTTCCTGGACGAGGCCCGGGCTTCAGGCTATACTGAAATCATGCCTCCCACTGTGGTCAACGCAGCTTCGGGCTACGGCACAGGACAGCTGCCCGACAAGGAGGGTCAGATGTATCACTGCGAGGTTGACGATTTCTACCTCATCCCCACAGCCGAGGTACCTGTCACCAACATCTACCGTGATGTGATTCTCGACGAGAAAGACCTGCCCATCAAGAACTGCGCCTACACGGAGTGCTTCCGTCGTGAGGCTGGTTCCTACGGTAAGGATGTGCGCGGTCTGAACCGTCTGCACGAGTTCTCGAAGATTGAGATTGTACGCATCGACAAGCCCGAACACTCGAAGGAGAGCCACAAGGAGATGCTGGCACACGTCGAGGGACTGCTCAAGAAGCTCGAACTGCCCTATCGCATCCTGTTGCTCTGCGGCGGTGACCAGAGCTTCACCAGCTCCATCTGCTACGACTTCGAGGTCTATTCAGAGGCACAGGGCCGCTGGCTCGAAGTATCGTCGGTGAGCAACTTCGACACCTATCAGGCTAACCGTCTGAAGTGTCGCTACCGTCGTTCCGACACCAAGAAGACGGAGCTCTGCCACACGCTCAACGGATCGGCTCTCGCTCTGCCTCGCATCGTGGCCGCCCTGCTGGAGAACAACCAGACGGCTGAGGGCATACGCATTCCGAAGGCATTGGTGCCCTACACAGGCTTCGACATGATTGACTAAACAAATACTATAACTAAGCAAAAATGAATAAGATTGTCAGAAAAGAACAGTTCTCCGAGAAGGTATTCCTCTTCGAGATTGAGGCTCCGCTGATTGCCATGAGTCGAAAGGCGGGCAACTTTGTCATCGTTCGCGTTGACAAGAAAGGCGAGCGCATGCCGCTCACCATTGCCGGAGCCGATACGGAGAAAGGCACCATCACACTGGTGGTGCAGATGGTGGGTCTCAGTTCGAAGAAGCTCTGTGCCCTGAACGAAGGCGACTTCATTGCCGATGTAGTAGGTCCGCTGGGCAATCCCACTCACATCGAGAAGTTTGGCACAGTGGTCTGCGCTGGCGGTGGTCTGGGTGTTGCCCCCATGCTGCCCATCATCCAGGCACTGAAGGCTGCAGGCAACCGTGTGCTGTCAGTGATGGCTGGTCGCTCGAAGGATCTTATTATATTAGAAGATAAGGTACGCGAGAGCTCCGACGAGGTGATCATCATGACCGATGACGGCTCTTATGGAGAGAAGGGCGTGGTGACCGTCGGCATTGAAAAGTTCATTGAACAAGAGCATGTCGATAAGGTATTTGCTATTGGCCCTCCCATCATGATGAAGTTCTCGAACCTTACTGCACAGAAGCACAACATTCCTTGCGAGGTGTCGCTGAATACCATCATGGTGGATGGCACTGGCATGTGCGGTGCCTGCCGACTCACCATCGGTGGCAAGACGAAATTCGTATGCATTGATGGCCCAGAGTTCGACGGTGCTCTTGTCGATTGGGATGAGATGTTCAAGCGCATGGGAACCTTCAAGCGTGCTGAGCAAGACGAGCTGGAGCATTATGCGGAGCATCTGGCTTCTGAGACCTCCGAGAACACCGAGAACTCCGAGACCTCAGAGAAATCAGAGAAATCAGAAATCTCAGAACAGCCACTCTCATCTCTCACCGACCGCGATGCCGAATGGCGCAAAGAGCTTCGCGCTTCGATGAAGCCCAAGGAGCGCACACAGATAGAGCGCGTGGTGATGCCCGAGCTCGATCCAGTCTATCGTGCTACGACCCGTACCGAGGAAGTAAACATCGGACTGACAAAGGAGATGGCAATGACTGAGGCCAAACGCTGTCTGGACTGCGCTAAGCCCAGCTGCGTAGAGGGCTGTCCAGTCAACATCAACATTCCGTCGTTCATCAAGAACATAGAGCGCGGCGACTTCCTCTCGGCAGCCAAAGTGCTCAAGCAGACCTCTGCCCTACCCGCTGTCTGTGGTCGTGTTTGTCCGCAGGAGAAGCAGTGCGAAAGCAAGTGCATACACCTGAAGATGAACGAACCTGCTGTAGCCATCGGCTATCTGGAGCGTTTCGCTGCCGACTACGAGCGCGAGAGCGGCAACATCGCCCTGCCTGAGATTGCCCCTTCAAACGGCATCAAGGTAGCTGTTGTGGGTTCCGGCCCTGCTGGGCTGTCGTTTGCAGGCGATATGGTGAAGAAAGGCTACGATGTCTATGTGTTTGAGGCACTCCACGAGATTGGCGGCGTGCTGAAGTACGGCATTCCCGAATTCCGTCTGCCCAACAAGATTGTTGACGTAGAGATTCAGAATCTGGCCAAGATGGGGGTCCACTTCCAGACTGATGTCATTGTGGGAAAGACCATCTCTGTAGAGCAGTTGGAGAAGCAAGGCTTCAAAGGCATCTTCGTAGGCTCTGGTGCAGGTCTGCCCAACTTCATGAACATCCCCGGTGAGAACAGCATCAACATCATGTCGTCGAACGAGTATCTGACCCGTGTGAACCTCATGGATGCTGCCAACCCTTCAACCGATACCCCCATCAACCCTGCTAAGAGCGTGCTCGTAGTGGGCGGTGGCAACACGGCTATGGACTCTTGCCGCACAGCTAAGCGACTCGGTGCCGATGTCACGCTGGTCTATCGCCGCTCAGAAGTAGAGATGCCAGCCCGTCTGGAAGAGGTGAAGCATGCCAAGGAAGAGGGCATTCACTTCCTCACGCTCCACAACCCCATCGAGTATATTGCCGACGAGCAGGGTGCCGTGAAGCAGGCCGTGCTACAGGTGATGGAACTGGGCGAGCCAGATGCCTCGGGGCGTCGTTCGCCAGTGCCTGTTGAGGGCAAGACTGTCACACTCGATGTTGATCAGGTGATTGTGGCTGTGGGTGTGAGCCCCAACCCGCTCGTTCCAAAGTCAATCGAAGGTCTCGAACTGGGACGCAAGAACACGATTGTGGTCAACGAGGGCATGCAGTCATCGCGTAGCGAAATCTTTGCTGGTGGCGACATTGTGCGCGGTGGCGCTACGGTCATCCTCGCGATGGGTGACGGTCGCAAGGCTGCTCAGCACATGGACGAACACTTGCAGAAGCAGTAACCAAGATTTCCGGAGTACTACTCTATAAAAAATAAGTTTGCAAAACATCTGTTTCATCTGCTTCCATCTGCATCTCACTGAATATCAAACAATTACAGAGGTAACAGATAGAAGCAGATGTTTTTTATCTGCACCGAGCGTAAGCATCTATCTATCAATGGATTAAGAAGAGGAAGCAGATGAAACAGATGTTTTGCAAACTTTTTTCTATTGATAGTAGTATTTTTATCGCACTGTGTGTTTTAGTGCAAATCACAACACGTTTTAGCCAACATCACATCACGATTTAGGTTATTTCACAACATGATTTAGGCTATATCACATCACGTTTCTGGCTATACCACATCACGATTTAGCCTAAATGACGTTCACACTCAAAGCGAATGACGTTTTCACTCAAAGTGAATGACGTTTTCACTCAAAGCGAATGACGTTTTCACTCAAAGTGAATGACGTTTTCACTCAAAGCGAATGACGTTCCCGCTCCCGCCATGCTTCTGAAACGTTCAGAAAAATAGTGGAAGGGAAACTTTGGCTATATGAAAACTTTGTACTACCTTTGCGCACCGATAAGAGAGGTGTTTTTTATTCAAGACTATGAACGGACTTTATACCATCATCCTGCTCATCATGAGCAACATCTTCATGACACTGGCCTGGTACGGACATCTGAAGCTGTCGGAATCAGGCATCAGCAACAACTGGCCGCTCTTCGGAGTGATTGTCTTCTCCTGGGGCATCGCCTTTCTGGAGTATTGCTGTCAGGTGCCAGCCAACCGCCTGGGCTTTGTTGACAATGGCGGACCTTTCAACCTGATACAATTAAAGGTGATTCAAGAGTGCATCTCACTGGCAGTCTTTTGCATCATTGCTAACATCATGTTTCAGGGTACACATCTGCATTGGAACCATATCCTGGCCTTCCTGCTCATCATCTGTGCCGTCTATCTTGTGTTCATGAAATAATGACTACGGCCACCCTTTCTCCCACTGCCGAACAGGAGCTGGCCGCGCTCGACCACAAGCTGCGGAAACAGTTTGTGAAAGCCTTTGCTACCTATCACCTTCTGGCCGACGGTGATCATGTGCTCGTTGGTCTCTCGGGCGGAAAAGACTCACTCTTCCTACTGCAGATGATGGGACGGCAGATGCGTATTCATCACCCTCACTTCCGCGTAGAGGCACTTCATGTGCGCATGCAGAACATCAGCTATGAGACCTCAACCGACTATCTGGAACGCTTCTGTCAACAGCTCGACATTCCACTGCACATACGCATCACGAGTTTCGACGTGAACGATGCCGAACACTCATCAGGCCGTGATTTACGCAGACAGAAGTCACCCTGTTTCCTCTGCTCCTGGAACCGAAGAAAGCAACTGTTCAATCTGGCACAAGAACTGGGATGCAACAAGATTGCGCTGGGACATC
>JAEEGG010010401.1_pt1 | contig 20560 bp, 13 predicted proteins | sample 9134161 | NCBI WGS metagenome assembly JAEEGG01 (sample SAMN16246543, study PRJNA631951) | gut metagenome | biome: gut microbiome; feature: rumen; material: CR-attached | host: Bos | place: Iran: Karaj | collected 2018-10 | reverse complement strand
GCGCGGGTTCGTCGGCTTCGTCCGACAACACCTGCGCGGCCCCCTCGCTGGCAAATGCCGCCGAAAGGGCCAGAAGAATTGATAACGCAACTAACAACTGTTTTTTCAAGATGACTATAGTATATCATAATCCCTGCCCTTTCTGCGCAACGGACGGAGAAAGATGGCATGGATTCCGCATCGCCACGGCGATGCGGAATCCATGCAAAATTAGAATTGACAACATCGCAGTGGATGTGATACTATGCTTTGTGGAAATCAAGTTTATACAAAAGGAGCATTGACATGACAAGACTTATCCATGCAGAAATTATCGCCGCCTCCATCGCGTTGTTCGCCATGGAAGCAATTCCACTACACGCGCAGACGCCCCCAGCCGAATACCTTCCCATGGGGCCGTACACGAACGACTTCTCGGCCCCAATGCCGAACTGGTGGTTCTATGGCATGCCGTCACACTATTTCGATTCGGCAACCGCCACTCAAGGCCTAATTAACCTATCTCCTTACGTCTATTCGAATGACTACGCAAGCGCCACGGAGGGTTTGGTCCACCATTTCGCCGCCCATGCGGTATACTGCCTGGACGAATTGTTCTGGATTCTTGGAGGTGTAAGCTTCTACGCGCCAGATGACTACTGGTGCTATTATGGCTCTCTTGAAAGTTTATTTGTTGGCATGGGTGACGTTGCTACCCAGGAGTATGCGGTGGGAATTGCGGATAGCCTCTGGTCAAGGACGTGGTCAATTGGCGGGGATTTGACTGTACCCTGGGACTGGGGGGCGCCAGGCGGCGCCAGTCCCGTCAACATAGGCCAGTTGAAAAACGCATTCTCGTTCAACCTGGAAGACATTGACGGCGACTCTATACTCGACTCATACGAGCACCGTGAATTCGGGTCTTTGGATTTTGTCGAAGACATCTTCGACGATCCCGGTGGCGACGGACTCTGCCTTCTGGCCGAAATACAGATTGGCCTTGACCCTCTCGCAGGACCGGCGGCCCTTGCGTCCACAACTAACAACACCGCCGAAGTGTGCCTCTTTCCCTCCTTTGAAACTGAGAGTTCGTCCGTGGATGACATCGTATACGAGAGAACATTCCAGATACGTCGAACCGGGTCATGGCAGGAGTACTTTCTGATTCGGAACGACATTTGGCGGGAAACAATACGCCTGGACATTCTCTACAATGACGCTACCAATGCCTTCCACTCTGTTGGGGACGTGTTTGGTCCCGGTAGCACAAACACCGTTGTCCGCCTTCCACTCGTCTCGCCCAATCAGACGAACCTGACCATAAGAATTGTCACGTCCGTTGACATGTATGACACTTATCGAGGTTTTTTCTCCTGCCCCTCGCTCTCGCTCGTCAGCTGGGTTCCGAAGGTGGACTTCCCGACGACCGTAAGGGCGGCGGTCGACGGTCGCCGCTACTGCGCCGCCGTCCCAGATGGGGTGTCCCGCCTCGAAATCCCGTTTTCCGTCGACTGGTCCGACCCGCCGGACGGATCCAACCCCACCGAGGACTGGCGCGCCGAGGGGGAACGGGCGTTTCCCCTCGTTCTCTCAGGCGGGGTGGGAATCGCCGCCGACACCAACAACGTCGCCGGCCTGCCAACTGGCGGCACGATGCTCCCCGAGTCCGCAGGAGTCTACGAGCTTGTGCCTTTGGGTCCGCTGCCGGCGTCGGACGCGGCCAACGCAGAAGGCGACGAGTCGCTGCTTGTCGTCTCCCCGCGCCTTTCGTGGCCTGGAACGGGCAGGGGCCGCGCCAGCTGGCTCGACTACGATCCCGTCACCGGCGTCTACTCGCGTCGCACGGCCTATCCGCTCGACAGCGCCTGCCTTCAGAACGCCTGGCACTTCGACGACGACCGGTACTGCGACCATGGCCAGCAGCCGACCCTGGACCTTGGCGACTCTGAGCTGGACGACATCCTCGGCCATTCGTTCGCCCCGGTGTCGGACACCCCGCCGACTTCGCGCTGCACTGTCACTCTCGGCGGCTCGAACATCTGGGAGGGCGTCGTCTCGCACTACTGTCCCGACGCCATGTGGCCCGACGACGGCGGCGAACCCGGCGGCGACTGCGATTGCGAATGCGACTGCGGCGGTCTCGGCGTCGATGGTGACTCCGTGGGCTCGTGCGAATTCCGCCTCGCCCTCGGCTTCCCGCTTCTCGACACCGTCTCCGGCTTCCTGTGGTTCCGCTCCGAGGAGATTCCCTTCGCCACCCCCGCCATGCTGTCGCTCATGGTCCGCAAAGGCGCGTCCGTGACATGCGAGAGCAACAATCCGGGAGGCGCAATCAGCCACATCCGCTGCCTGGACCCCCGCGGACGCGACATCACCGTCGCGCAAATTGACAACGGCCTCCGCCTCACCGTCAGCAACTCCGCCTGCACCTATCTCGACCATTCATGGGAGATAACCAATCCCGGCTACAGCCTTTCGCGACTCCGCGTCCTCAAAATCAGCCGTCTGGGCAACCCGCTTTCCGACAAAACGTATGAATCCTTCCCTACCACGCCTCCCGACAACATCTTCACCAATGACTCGCAGGCCTGGCGGATCACCGACAACCTCACCGGCCTCGTCGAGACGCGCATCGTCTCCGACGGCCTGAACGACCCGTCGTGCCGCGCCCGCTGGATCGAGGAAGCCAGGACCGACGCGGCGTCCGGCAAGGTCTACTCATATTCGCAAAGCCGCTCCTCGATACTCGGCGAGGGCGTCCATGCGGTTCTTCGCGAAATCAACCGCGTAGAACGCACCTGGGACGCGGCGCATCCCCGTGAGACCTTCGCCACCTACTGGGATGTCCCGGCCAACCGGTTCCTCCACGGCAAGACCCGCCTCGCATACGGCGACAGACCCTGGACATACCGCGCCTACGACGCGCTCGGCCGCGAGACGCTTCGCCTCTCGCAGCTCGACGGATCGCCCTGCCCCGCCAGCGAACTTGAGACGCTCCGCCCCGAAACCCTGACCGCCGCAGTCTCGGCCATCCCCGCGACAACGTCCTTCTCGGCGACCGTCACGGACTACGCGCCCCTCGACGGCGACAGCGATGACGATCTCGACGCCTCGCTCCCGCGCACGATTGCCGAGTACGAAGTCCGCAACGGAACCACGCTCCCCGCCTCCCGTACATGGACCGTCTACAACCGCGACGGCGAGGACGACGACTGGGGCTTCCCCGTCCTCTCCGTCCGCACCGAGCGCGCAGCCACCCCCGCCGCCGCCTTCGGCGACGCCGGCAACGCGGTCTCAACCGAAGTCTCATACGACATCCGCGACGGATGGACCCGCCAGCGCTACCCGCTCCTGGACGGACAGCCTGTCGAATCGACCACGGAGGACGGCGTCACGACGCGCTACCTGACCGACGAGGACGAGCTAACGGTCAAGGTCTGCGGCAAATGGATGACCCCTTCCGGCCGCACCCTGATCCAGACCGAAACGGACATGCCCCTTCCGGGCCGCGCGCCGGACCCGAGCCGCCCGCAGCGCATTCGCTGCCTCGACATGCTCCGGGGAACGGAGCTGATGTCAGGCTCCTCCCTGCAGATTGGCAGCTACTTCCACTATTTCGACTTCCGCTACAACCTCTACGACGACCAGGACCGCCTCCGCGCCACTTTCTTCCCCGACGGCTCCTCCACGACCAACGCCTACTCCTGCTGCCGCCTCCTCTGGTCGCGGGACCGCGACGGGCGCAAGACCGTCCGCTCCGCCCTCACCGGCGAGGACCGCCTCTACTACGCGAACCTCGAGCCATCCATTGCCAACTACCCCCACTTCGGCTCATACGGCCCGCACGCCGAAGACCTGACCTACTGGTACAAGACGGTTTACCAGACCTTCCGCATAACGCAGCACTTCATGGACGCCGTCGGTCGCGAAACGAACACCGTCACCAGCACGATTCGCTACGAAAGCGACCACAATCCATCTTCGCGCACTTTCACAACCTCCGACCCTTACGCCTGGCGCTCCAACGCCACGGTCTCCTATCCCGACGGCGTTTCCGGCCATTCGCTCTCGACCGACGCGCGCGGCCTCGTCACGGAGTTCTTCTCCCGCGACTTCCCGGACCGCACGGAGACCGTCACCGTCACGTATCCGCGCGGCGCCCCCTCCAGCCCGTTCAGCACCAACACCGTCGTCTCCTACCGCAACGGGGCGCATGTCTCGGAACGCCGCTGGGATGGCTGCTGGACGCGCACTACGGAGTCCTCTTTCAGAGACGCCCTTGGACGACGCACGACCCTCTCCGTCACCGAGGCCTCCGACCTTGACGGTCCCGTGACCAACAGCCTCTCGGTCTCCGACTTCCTCGGACGCGCCATCCTCGCTGAAACGCCCCTGTCGTCCGTCTCCTATGTCTACGACGGCGCGACATCGCGCGTCGTCTCCGAGACCGACTCCAAGTCCGGCGTCACGACGCTCCACCACTACGACGCATACGGCGAGCCGACCGGCTCCACCCGGCTCGGCGTCACCTCGCTCACCTCGACGACATACGTCCTCGACCACGGCGACTTCTGGCGCGTCACCACGTCCGTCGTCTCCAACGGCGTCAAGACCGCCTCGTCAGCCGAGACGCGCGAACGCCTCACCGGGCTTTCCAACGCCCTCAGGTCGGAGACCATCTCCCTCGACTACGGCGTGACAAACGCCGTCACCCGCTCCTCGTTCGACGACGACGTGCTGACAGTCACGACCGTCTCGCCGACTCGCGGCACCAACGTCTCCGAATACGTCTGCGGAGTCCCCGGCGTGGTCCATGACGCCTCCGGTTACCACCTCTACTGCTACGACCCGTACGGACGCCTCTTCCACACGTTGCGCATCCTCCCCGGCACCACAGCCCAGCGCAGCATCCTCCTGACAATGCGCAATGACGCCGGCGACGTCATCCGCGAGGATGTCGTTGACAAACGTCAGGGCTACTACCATTTCTACTCCACCTACCACGGCTACGACTGCCGTGGCAACCGCATCGCCACGACCAACGCCCTCGGCGGCGTCGAGCGTCGCGCCTACGACGCCCTCGGCCGCCCCGTCGCCCTCTGGGGTTCCGCCGCCCGCCCGACCCTCTACTCCTACGACACTCAGGGCCGCCGCACCTCCCTCTCCACCACCCGCGACCCGACGGCAAACGCCGTTCTTTCAACTCTTCAACCCTTCGACCTTTCAACTTGTCGAACCGCCATTCCATGGGATGACACGGAATGGAGGTTCGACCCGGCCACGGGGCTGTGCCTGAACAAGGTCTACCCCGACGGCACGACGGTCACGAACACCTATACGCCGGACGGCCTCCTGGCCTCGCGCAGGAACGCGGCGGACCATGACGAGTTGTTCACCTACGATGCGAACAGGCGGCTTGTCCGTCGCCGGTGCGGCGATGACTCCATATTCGGATACGACGCCTTCGGCAACCGCGTACACGAGGAGTACGACTATCTCGTCAGCGACCTTTGGCGCGACGACCGCGGCGCCGTCACCAACGAATACCATGAATCCCCCGCGACGACCATCTCCACGTCCTACGACGACTACGGGCGCATGGTGTCGCGGACGACGCGCGGGCGCACGGTCCGCTACGCCTACGCCCACGACGGGCAACTCGCGACCGTCTCGAACGAGACCTTCCGCGTCGACTACCTCTACACGCCCGACCGCCTCGACGCCGGCTATGTCATCACAACAACCGGCGGTGTTCAAATCGCGCGCTATGTCTCGCGCGACTACTGGCGCCGCCACCTCGTCACAGTTATCACAAATTCCGTCACCCCCATTCTCCATTCTCCATTTTCCATTCTCCATTCGTATTCCTACGACGCGCTTGGCCGTCCCGTCTCGCGCAACGGCGACGACTTCGGCTACAACGCGCGCTCCGAAGTCGCCTGGACGACCATCGGGGGCGTCGACGCGGAATATGTCTACGATCCCGCCGGGAACCGCACCAACACGGTCTGGGACAACGCCGCCACCGTCTACGCCGCCAACGGCCTCAACCAGTACGGCACTGTCACGTCCGGTGGCGTCACGGACAACTACACCTACAATCGCTGGGGCGCCCTCACGGACACGCGGCCCTTCAGCTACGGCTATTACGACAACCTTCTCTGCAGCCTGTACACGAACCGCACGCTCGGCCAGAGCCGCGTCTGCTACTACGAGTACGACGCCTTGAAGCGACGCCGCACAAAGGACTCGACCCCGCGCAACGCCCCCCATCGCTACCACTACTATGTCTACAGCGGTTGGAGCCTCCAGGTGGAGGACATCTTCACGGGGACGGACTACTGGAACCCATCCGAGACCACTTACTACGTCTGGGGGAAGGATTTGTCAGGAACTCTCGACGGCGCGGGCGGCGTCGGCGGCCTCCTCGCCACCGAGGTCGGCGGCGTGTGGTACTTCCCATTGTACGACAACAACGGCAACGTCACGGACTACGTGTCCGAGACCGGCGAGGTCGTGGCATCGTACGCCTACGACGCCTTCGGGCGCACCATAGCGCAGTCGGGCGCAATGGCCGACATGTTCCCCTTCCGCTTCAGCACCAAATACTACGACGCCGAAAGCGGCCTCTACTACTACGGCTACAGGTACTACTCGCCAGACCTGGGGCGCTGGCTCACAAGGGACCCGATAGAGGAGGACGGAGGGGACAATCTGTATGCGTTCTGCGGAAACAATGGGGTGGACCGATATGATTCCCTGGGCGCGGATTGGCATGTGACACGTCGTCATCTATCATTTGCAGAAGCGAAACGGGATGACGTATATAAAGACACCATTGACAAACTATCGCAAGAAATTGATTTGGATTCGGCGGAGGCCATGCAGTGGGCTAGAAAAGATATGTCCGGTTCCCAGTTTGTAAGCATGAAGGAGCTAAATCGCGCATGTCGCGTTTACATACCAAATCGAATCAGCCTAGTCCTTCCAGTAGTTCCGGAAATTACTTATGGACAAGCCTTCATTCCGATTTTTGGTCAGTATAAGGCCTCTCGTACACTAAATATGATATCTATGCGCAATCGTCTTCGTGAGATATCGGAAATGTATTATAACCGAGGCTTTTCGATCGAATCCTTGGATTATTGGATTGAAAATGATTCCAATTCAATTAAGTATAAGGACAACAATAGTCGAAAATGGCCAACGTTCGGGTTTATAATCGGAGGGCATGGATCGGTTGGAAGTATTGCGGTGAATGATTCCTCAGGCGATAATTATGAAAGTATAGGCATTTCAAAAACCAAGCGCGGATACGCATTGGGAATGCTCTATGTCTTTGGCTGTTATGCTGGCGCTGGAGATTGGAAGAGCCAAGCAGCTCCAAACGCCTACATATTTGTTTCACCTTCATGGCGACCAACCGTCAGGCTGGAAATGCCTACCCCAAGATTCCCATCTAAATGAAAGAAGGTCTCAGATGACGATTGGAAGATTTGACAGAGGATGCTGGTTTTTGACTATTTGTGCGCTGGTAGTGCTTATTGAGGGAAAATGTGGACTGATGGAGAGCTGGTTTCATTTTCATGGGAAACACTATGAAGAGGAACGTGTACGTGCCCAAAAGCGAAGAATCGCGTTCGACACCCTTTCCTTCGCAACAGAAGTCAGGATTAACTCCAATGGCTTGCTGGACAAACCAGGATGGCCAGACCCAGTTTGGGGACGTGAATGCATTGAAGAAAATGCAACCCGCTATGCTTGTCATAGGGCTTACGCTCCTTCAAGCAATTCTTTTCGTATAGCGGCGATTCCTGATGATCTCTCAAATATGGAACGTGATAAGCAAGAGCGCTTTCTCTATGTTCTCCAGGTTTTTGTTAAATCAAACCAAATTTCAAAAATAGAAATAGTTAGCGACAAGAAAGAGTATTTCTCGTATGATTTAATTGCAGACTATCTTGAAGATTATGGGTATGCCGTCAATGCCGTCACAAACGATGGAATGTGCGCATATATTTGTTCAAAACCTTAGTAGTGGACTCAACCGGCATCCTGCACAGAGTCGCTAATGAAACCTCTGGCCACTAACTACTATTAACTAACCATCCGCTACGTCTGGGACCGCGACCTCTCCGGCACGCTCGACGGCGCGGGCGGCCTGAGCCAGTACGGGGCCATTTCACGCAGAGCCGCTAAGGGAGCAGAGCCGCAGAGGCGCGGAAAGCGAAGACGTTTTTTCAACACAAAGATCACAGAGAACACAAAGAACACGAAGTGTTAAAAATATCTTTGCGTTCTTTGCGCCCTTTGCATTCTTTGCGTTAAAACCAGCCCCGCACCTTTTCATTATGGGAGTATGCAATTATGGGAATGAGCCATTATGGAATTATGGGATTGGCCGCCCTCTCATACTTTTCGCGACGCAACTATTGCGATAATTTCAAAATCTCACATTTCCCCCCGCCGCGTCATTTGGCTTGCCGAGGGGCGGGGGGCCGTGCTAGAATTATTAGCGTATGCTGACCACCTACAAATGGACGCAGGGGGTGGGACTTACCGAGGCCGGAGGCAAGCTCGAACCGGGCATGTGGATCGACCTCTCGGAGCCGACGCAGGCGGAGATGGACAAGGTCCAGGCCGCCTTCGATCTGGTTCCCGAGTTCCTTACCGACCCCCTTGACAAGGACGAGAGGGCGCGTGTCGAAAACGACGAGGACACGAGCTCCACCCTCATCGTCGTCCGCGTCCCGATGGCGGACACATCCGAGGACGCCGTCCCGTACACCACCGTCCCGTACGGCATCGTCATCACGCCAAACGCGGTCATCACCGTCTGCGCGCGGCGCACGGCACTCACCGACGAGTTCCGCCAGATGCGCAAGATCTGCCCGCCGTACGTCCGCCACCGCTTCGTCTTCAACATACTCCTCCGCGCCGCGACCCTCTACCTGCGCTATCTCCGCGAAATCCGCGACGAGGCCGACACCATCGAGCGCGACCTGCACAAGGCTCTCAAGAACGGGTCGCTCATCGACCTTCTCGCCCTCCAGAAGAGCCTCGTCTATTTCACCACCTCGCTAAACGCCGACGAAATAATGGTGAGCCGCCTCACGACGATGCGGCAGCTCGGAGTGAACGAGGACGACCGCGACTTCCTCGACGACGTCGTGATCGAGTACCGCCAGGCCTACGAAATGGCCTCCATCCACAGCAACATCCTCACCGGGACGATGGACTCTTTCGCGTCCGTCATCTCGAACAACCTCAATGTCGTGATGAAGTCGCTGACTGTCGTCTCGATCGTCTTCATGATCCCGACGCTTGTCGCCTCCATATACGGCATGAACCTTGGCCAGAATGGCTACGGCCTTCCGTTCGCCAACAGCGAATACGCTTTTGCGATAATAACGGGCATTTCCCTCGCCCTCGTAATTGTGGCCATCGTAATCTTCTACAAGCGGAAGCTATTCTGATTCGTTCCGCGCATGGCGCGGGCAGGAGCACCATGAACAGCGCGACACTTCCCACCCTCGCCATCGACCTCGGCGCAAAAGGCGCCCCCATCAAGCCCCTTCACGGATTGAACCGCATCGACCCGCCCAGCGCTTGGTTCGACAACCCGCAGTACGCCCTCATGCGTGAGGCCGGCATTCCCTTCAACCGCCTCCACGACCTCTCCCCCTACTGCGGCGGCCGCACCTGCGTCGACATCTCCAGCATCTTCCGCGACTTCGCCGCCGACGAGAACGACCCCGCGAGCTATGAATTCGCCTTCACGGACTTCTACCTCGAAAAGGTCGCGGCGACGGGTGCGAAGCCCTTCTTCCGCCTCGGCGAGACCATCGAAAACTACGCCCCGAAAATCAAGCCCCTCTACATCAACCCGCCCGCCGACATGGCAAAATGGGCGCGCGTCTGCGAGCACATTGTCCGCCACTACAACGAGGGCTGGGCGAACGGCTTCGAAATGGGCATCGAGTACTGGGAGATCTGGAACGAACCCGAGAACCGCCAGTGCTGGACGGGCACCTTCGAGCAGTACTGCGAACTGTACCGCGTGACGGCGACGCACCTCAAGAAGTGCTTCCCGGACATCAAGGTCGGAGGCCCCGTCGTCTGCGCGCCGGAGAACGCCAAGGGCTACGCCCGGCGCTTCTTCCAGGAAATCACCGCGCCCGGACGCGAGGCGCCGATAGACTTCTTCTCCTGGCATTGCTACACCTATGTCCCCGAGCGGCTCGCCGAGCAGGCCGAAATCGCGGCCGCGATCCTCCGCGACCTCGGACTCGAGGACAAGGTGGAGAGCATCTGCGACGAGTGGAACCTCGGCTGGTGGGGAAGCCACGACGAGATGAACCAGCCGAGCCACGGCGAAGTCAAGCGCGGACCCGTCGGCGCCGCCTACGTCAGCGCGGCCTTCTGCGTCCTCCAGGCCTCCACCGTCTCCAAGTCGATCTACTATGACGGCCGGAGCGCCGGCTCCTTCGGCGGGCTCTTCCACCCGCTCAGCCTCCGGCCGACCTGCACCTTCTTCGCCTTCAAGGCCTTCAACGAACTCTATCGGCTGGGCACGAGCGTGAAGGCGGAAGTCCGGAACGCCCCGGGCGTCTTCGCCCTGGCGGCGACGGACGAGAAGCCTTCCGCCTTCGCGAATATGCTCCGCCGCTCGGCCTCAAAGGCGCTGGTCGTCAACTACTCCGCCGTCCCAACGAAGCTCGACCTCTCCTTCTCCGGCGTCGGCTCCCTCCTTTCATGCCGCACCATCGCGGCGGATGGATCCGGCCTCGTCCCGGCCCCGGAACTCGTCGCCGACGGCGGCCTCGCGCTGCCGCCCTGGGCGGTCGTCATCCTATCCTGGTAACGCTCTCTATCCGCCATGTACGCCACGGACTACACCTCCTTCCTGCCCGCTGAATGCACCTGCGTGCGCGAGCCGCCGGCGCCGTACCACGCCGGAAGCCGCTGGACGGAACGTCATCTCCAGTGCGTCTGGTACAACGCCGCCCTCCGCCCCGCCGAACTCGCCACCGACTCAGGCGAACTGGTCGAGGTCGAGTCCTGCGGCCGGTGGAACCTTGAGGCCGGTCCCGACTTCATTGACGCAGTGCTCCTCTTCGGCCCCGAACGACGCCGCGTCGTCGGCGACATCGAAGTCCACATCCGCCCCTCCGGCTGGACGCAGCACCACCACTCCGGAGATCCGCGCTACGCCAACGTCATCGCCCACGTCACCTACTTCCCCGGACCGCGGGCGGCCGACCTGCCGTCGACCGTCGCCGCAATCCCGCTGCGCGACGCCCTCAGTGCCAACCCGCGCTTCTCGTTCGACGACATCGACCTCGCCGCCTACCCCCACGCAATCATACCCGCGACGCCTCGCCCCTGCCAGCTCGTCTGGGGCGACGACCCGGACAAGGGCATCGCCATCCTCGAGGCCGCCGGACGCCATAGGTTCGACATCAAAAGCCGCCGCATGCTCGACCTCGCCGACGCCGTGGGCGACCCGCTCCAGGCGCTCTACGAAAGCATCATGGCCGCCCTCGGCTACAAGCAGAACCAGCAGCCCTTCCGCGACCTCGCGCGCGTCTATCCGCTTTCCTCTTGGACTGGCGACCGTTTAACCGATTACGCGCGGCTCCTTGGCCTTGCCGGACTTCTACCCGACGCCTCGGACGCCGGCGATACGGCCCCGTTTGTCCGCGACCTCTGGAACCGCTGGTGGCGCGACCCCGTGCGCACCGACCTTCCGCCGCCCGTCTGGCGCCTGAACTCCGTCCGCCCGCTCAACCACCCCGTCCGCCGCCTCGCCGCCGCAGCCGCGCTCTTCTCCGACCGCAACCGCATAGAATCGCTCCTTTCGGCAAACGACCCGTCAAATCCGAAGTTCGTACGTTTGCTCTGCAAGTCGCTTACGGAGATGGCGCGCTTCGAAGAAGTCGAACCGCTCACATCCTTGACTGGCAAGCCAGGCAAGCCGGTCGCGCTCCTCGGCATGTCACGCGCCTCGGCCATCGCCGCGAACGCCATCCTCCCGTATCTCGCCGCCATTCATCCAGAATCGGCGGCGCTCCTGTGCCGCGGGATCCCATCCGAGTCAATCAGCGCGCCGATGCGCACGATGGCGAACCGGCTCTTCGGGCGCGACCACAACCCAGGCGCGCTCTACTCGGCCGACGGCCTCCGTCAGCAGGGCCTTCTGCAGATCTTCTCCGACTTCTGCCTCAACGTCCGCGGCGACTGCGCCGACTGCCGCTTCGCCGCCGAAGGGTCTGGGAAGGGGAAATAGGGAACAGGGAAGAGAAAAGAGCAATGCCGGCACGAGCCAGCCCCTATAGGGATTAAATAGTGTTTGTAAACACTCTAATTGATCTAAAAAAGTGTTTTAAAACACTACACAAATTGTTTCTTGACGCATCATTTGGCCATGTACTATAATTCAAAAATGTCTGGAAACATTCTTTAATGCCTAAAAATATGTTTCCAAACACTATAGAGGTTCGAAATGGAAGACAAGGATGTTGAATCGCTGTTGCGCTCGATGGAGCGAAGAATCGATGGGGCCGAAACGGACTACCACCGTCCGCTGTATGGCGAAATCGACTGGGACGACCGGCTCGTCTGCATTACGGGCGCGAAGGGAACCGGCAAGACGACGATGATGCTCCAGTACCTGAAGGAGCATCCGGCGGAAATCGACAGGTCGCTTTACGTTTCGCTTGATAGCCTTTGGTTTGCCAACCATTCGCCGCTTGATGTCGTGGAGTGGCACCATAACAATGGTGGCACGCGGTTGTTCATCGACGAGGTCCATCATTATCGTCCGTGGCAGACGCTGATCAAGAACATCTATGACGAGTTTCCAAAGATGACGATTGCATACAGCGGTTCGTCCATGATGAGGCTTGCGGCTGGTGCCGGAGACCTTTCGCGTCGCCAGCGTGTCTATGAGCTGAAGGGGCTGTCTTTCAGGGAGTATCTCGCTTTCGAGGGCGTGGGTGATTTCGCCGCCGTAGGGCTGGAGGATGTACTTTCCTCGCACCGCGCCATGGCGAGGGAAGTCGCCGCCAAGATTCCCGTTTTGCGTTATTTCGCCAACTACCTTGAGTGCGGATACTACCCCTTTTACAAGACGGCCCGGGGCGGGTACCTTGAACGCCTTCACGGCATCGTGGAGCAGACTTTGGAGCGCGACTATCCGGAGATAGAAGATGTCACATTCGCGACAATCAAGAAAGCTGAAAAGATGCTCATGATCCTCGCGCAGTCATGTCCGCAGGTGCCGAACATGAACAAGCTTTACGCGGAGCTCGAGACTGACCGCAACCAAGGGCTGAAGATTCTCTACGCATTGCAGAGGGCCGGGCTTCTCTCGCTCGTGTCGTCGAAGTCGGCAGACCTCGGGAATCTGTCTCGTCCCGACAAAATCTACTGCGACAACCCCAACCTGATGTACGCGCTTGCCGCGGACATCGATGTCGGAACGTTGCGCGAGACATTCTTCGTCAACCAGTTGAGGGCCGCAGGACATGATGTCAAATATCCGCCGGCTGGGGACTTCAAGGTCGACGGCAAATGGCTCTTCGAGATTGGTGGCAAGGGAAAGACCTTCAAGCAGATAGCGGACATAAAAGACAGCTTTGTAGTCAACGACGGGGTTGAAACCGGCATTGGTAACAAGATCCCGCTTTGGCTTTTCGGGTTTCTGCATTGATTGAATCGCACATTAGCCCTCCTTCCTGCCGCAATGTTCACCATTGTGGTATAATTTTCCCATGCCAATTAGACAACGCAAAGACAACTTCGAGGAGCTGCATTTGGCCAGACTTGAACTGGCCTCGGCGCTGGCGTCGCTTAGAAAACCGAACGAAGTGGAACGCTTTTTCGAGGATGTCTTCACAAAGGCGGAACTCCGCGACATAGCACTCCGCTGGCGCATCTTCCAGCTGCTGGACGAAGGGGTCACACAGCGTGCCATAGGCGAAAGGCTCGGCGTGAGCCTCTGCAAAATCACGCGGGGATCGCGTTTTCTAAAGGACCCCGAGTCCGTGGTCCGCAAGATTCTTGAACAACGTAAGCGCAAACGCGCGAAAGGCAAAAGACAATGAAGGTCGTCTCCGACGAAATCTCCGCCCAAATAGGCAACTCCTCCTGGATCCGACGCATGTTCGACGCCGGTGCCGAACTGAAGCAGAAGTACGGCGCCGACAAGGTCTTCGACTTCAGCCTCGGCAACCCCGACCTCCCGCCGCCCCCCGCCGCGAAGGCCGCCCTCCACGCACTCGCCGACACCCTTGGCGAACCGCGCGCCCTCGGCTACGTCGGCAACGCCGGGTGGATGCCTTTCCGCGAGACGCTCGCCAACCGCCTCGCCAAGGAGCAGAACGTCCCCGGCCTCCAGGGGAAGCATGTCCTCGCCTCGTGCGGCGCCGCCGGCGCGATCACCTCCTTCTTCCGCGCGGTCCTCAACCCCGGCGACGAAGTCATCTGCCCCTCGCCGTACTTCGTCGAGTACGCCTCCTACTGCGGCCACTTCGGCGGCGTTCTGAAGCCCATTCCCTCGAAACAGCCCTCCTTCGACCTCGACATCGACGCCATAGCGGCGGCCGTCACGGACAAGACCCGCGCCATTCTCTTCAACTCCCCAAACAACCCGACGGGCTGCATCTACTCCGAGGCGACGGTCGACGCCCTCGCGGCGCTTGTCGCCGCGAAGAACGAGGGACGCGAACGCCCGATCTTCATCCTCTCGGACGAACCCTACCGCTTCCTCGCCTACGACGGCGCCGTGGTGCCGCCGATTCTCTGCCGCTCGCCCTTCGCGGTCGTCCTCGGCTCCTTCTCCAAGAGCCTGTCGATGGCCGGCGAACGCGTCGGCTACCTCGCCATCAACCCCGACATGCCGGACGGCGACAAGTTCATGGCCGCCGTGACAATCACGACGCGCACCCTCGGCTTCGTCAACGCCCCGATCATCGGCCAGCGTCTGGCGAACGCCATCATCGACTCCGGCATTGACCTCGAAATCTACGCGAAGCGCCGCCGCATGATGATGGAGGTCCTCGACAACGCGGGCCTCTCCTATGCCGTTCCGCGCGGCGCCTTCTACATCTTCCCGGCTGTCCCGGGCGGTGACGACATCGACTTCGTCAACCACCTCCTCTCCGAGAACATTCTCGCCGTTCCAGGCTCTGGCTTTGGTTGCAAGGGCTTCATGCGCCTCAGCTTCAGCGTCGAAAACGACGTCATCGCCCGCTCCGCCGACGCCTTCAAACGCGCCGTCAAGTCGTACAAAGCCTAACAACGGACCAACCATGAATAAGCCAGTATTTTTCACCTTGGGCCTTTTGGCGGTGGCAAGCGCCTACGCCAATATCTTCGAGACAAACGAGACGCAGCGCGCGAACCTCAAGGTGGCCGCGACGTGGGCGGAGGAGACGGCGAAGGCCGCCGCCCGTCCAGTTCCACTCTCTCCAACGCCACCTCTCTTCGTCCGTCGCGCACTCGTCGCGGACAAGGCCGCAGGAACCGTGACCGTTCTCGCAGAAGGCTGCGAGATCCAGCGCGGCACGACAGTCGAGTTTCCAATAATCGGCGAACTGAGCGACCGCGACTACGAGGGCGCCTTCCGCACCTTCGCCAAGCCGGGCGACATCGCAGCCGCACTTGAGTGGTTGGGCGTCCCGCGCGGGGCGAACGTCGATTCGCGCAAGATGCAGTTCTGGGCGAAGGGCGAACGCGTCACAATCGACGTTGTCCGCGTTGGCGACACCAACGCCGTCCGTCGTCCGATCCAGTCCTACCTGCTCGACAAGGCAGTCGGCGGCACTCCGACGTGGGACAGTTTCGTCTACTGCGGCTCGCCCGACGATCCGCAATCCACAAATGGCGTTCGCCTCGCGGACACCGTTGCGCCGAACTCCGTTCTCGCCACCTACAACGAGCCCCAGAGCGTACTCGACACGCCCGTCATCTCCAACCAGTCGGAGGTCTACGAGCGCTTCGTCCTCGCGGACGGCGCGCCGTTCGAGCCTTTTGCGCTCTATACGATAATTTTCACCCCTGTCAGGCGCCCCGACGGGCTTACGCGCGTGAAGGACGTCCGCATCGACTTCTCAGTCAAGGAAGGCAAGGTCGTTGGCGGACTCACCGCTGGTGCGGCAAAGGCGGAACTTGAAATCCCGAAGCTTTTCGAAACCTTCAAAAAGCTCACCGCCGACGGCTTCGATCCGCATGTCACCGTCTCCTTCGGCGAGGATCTAACCGTCCTTCAGGCATCGGTTCTCGCAAGGCTTCTCGACAAGAGCGAGCGCGAAGGCGACATCCGCGTCGCCCCGCCTCCGGCTGGCGCGTTCTACTACAAGGGCTTTCTGCCGAACGATGACTGGCGTAGCGCCAAAACGCGCATTTCGCAGCCGTGGGAGGCGCACATTCCGACAAACGGTACGCCGATCCGCCTCGTGCAGACCGTCGAGGACTGGTCCGACAAGAACTCCCTTGATCCGCGTCTTTCGACAAAGGAGTACTCTGTCTCTACGCCCGAAGAGGCCGAAAAGACCATCACGGCCGGTGACGCCTCCCTCGCCCCGAACCTGCGGCTGCAGGTCGCGCTCCTCTTCGCGGACAAGGACACGCCCCTCTCCGCCATCATGCCCACAGCGCGCGCACTTCTCCCGACGCACCCGATCATGTACGTGTTTGACGAATAGACTCATTTATTCGTTCAACTTTCAACCTTTCAACTTATGAACGCAGTGAATCGCATCTTCCGCGAACCGCGCTACACGCGCGGCAACACCAGTATCACCAAAATTCAGCCAATAGATGACGCATCCTGGGTTTGGCATCCCGCGCTCGTCGAGGAAATCCCCGGACTCAAGCCGCGCGTTGTGCGCTTTCGCGCGGAGTTCGAGGCGGATGGTGAGCCGTTCGTCTTCGACGTTTCGGCCGACGAGCGCCTTGTACTCATGCTCGACGGCGAAGTCGTCCTGCGCGGTCCGAACCGCGGCTTGATAGAGAACTGGCAGTACCACACCTACGAGGCGCGTCTCGCACCGGGTCACCACGTCTTTGAGGCGACCTGCTGGACTATTGGTGAGGCCGCGCCCCTTGCGCAGCTGAGCTGGAAGGGCGGGTTCATCTTCAAGGCCTCCGGAGCCTACGATACAGCCCTCACCACCGGCCGGGAAGGTGCCATTTGGAAGGTCGGCCTGGTGTCAGGCACCACCCCCGTGCCGCAAACACCGGGATGTGGCTCGTGGGGCACCGGCTGGAGCTTCGATGTGGCGGGATCGGGCGTCCTCGACAAGGAGGCGTCCGACTGGACGGCCCCAGTTGTCGTGCGCGGCCCCGTCAAGCAACTCGGAGGAACGCAGCACTGCGGCGGGCGCGTGCGCGGGTGGATGCTCTTTCCGGCGCAAATCCCCGACCAAATTGAGAAACGCATCGCGCCTGGACGCTTCAGGGCGGCGTCGACGGATTTGCCGCAGCAAGGGGAGGGCGAGGCCCTTCTGGGCGAGGGGCCGGAGCGCAGGACAGTCAAGGTTGCCGTCGACAAGCCCTACGTTTACAAGAATGAGGACGGCGCCAACCCGTATGTCACGCGATTCAACGCCCTCGTAAGCGATGGATGCAAAATCGAAATTCCGGCGCATTCGTATGTCCGCGCCCTGTGGGATCTCGACGACTACTACGGTGTCTATCCGGATGTCGTGACGTCGGGCGGCAAAGGCTCGGAGATATTCCTCGGCTTCCACGAGTCCCTCAAGGATGCCGCTACCGGGCTGAAGCGCAACCGCGACGAGTTCGCCGGGAAGTACCTGCAGGGCTACGGCGACACCTTCAGGCCCGATGGCGGCAAGGGGTGCTTTACCTCGCTTTGGTGGCGCACCGGCCGCTGGGCGGAAATAGTGGTAAAGACCGGCGATGAGCCGCTTGTGCTGGAAGGCCTTTCGCTCATTGAGTCGCGCTATCCGCTTGAACGCGAAAGTTCCTTCGAGTGCGATGACGAGACCCTGCCCGCCGTGCAGAAAATATGCCTCCGCGCCATGCAGATGTGCTGCCACGAGATGCTCTTCGACTGCCCCTTCTACGAACAGCAGATGTACCCGGGCGATACGCGTGTCCAGCTCCTCGTCCTCTCCGCCCTCGCGCGCGACGACCGCATGATCCGCCGCGCAATCGAGATCTTCGACCTCGCGGCGCGCGATGACGGCCAAGTTCCCTTCAACTACCCGACGCGCGGCACGCAGGAGGGCGGCTCCTACACGCTCTGCTGGCTCCTGATGTTCGGCGACTACGTCATGTGGCACGACAACGCCGAATGGCTCCGCGCCCGCGTCCCCGGCCTGCGCCACACGCTTTCCGGCATCGCGCTCTACGAGGACGCCGACGGTATCCTCCGCGACCTCCCCGGCTGGAACTTCCTCGACTGGGTCAACGAAAACCCCTACAAGACCGGATGCTGGGTGCCGGGCTCAATGGAGGGCGACCCGGAGCGCGGCTCGATCCTCACGCTCTTCTGGATTCTCGCGCTTCAGTCCGCCGCCAAGGTCGAGCGCGCCCTCGGCGACGAGGCGATGGCGAACTACTGGGAGGCCAAGGCCGCCAAAATCGCCGAGGCCGTCATCCGGATTTTCTGGGACGAATCGCGCGGCATGATCGCGGACACCGATTCCAAGGATCACTTCAGCGAACACGCGCAATCGCTCGCGATCATCGCGGACATCCTGCCCGCCGACAAGCGGCAACGCGTCGCGCGCGCCCTGCTCGAAGAGACGGACCTTGCCCGGGCGACTGTCTACTTCTCCTACTACTTGTTCCAGGCGTACTTCGCCATCGGTCGCGGCGATCTCCTGCAGAAACGGCTCGACCTCTGGCGCGGCTATGTCGCCAAGGGACTCCGCACCACGCAGGAGGCCCCGGACTCCGGCAAGAACGGGCAGAGGGAGTCTCGCAGCGACTGCCACGCCTGGGGCGGACATCCGATCTTCTGGCTCCAGAGCGGCACAGCGGGCGTCAGCCCCGCCGCACCGTTCTTCCGCAAGGTGCGCGTCGCACCTCAGCCAGGGGCGCTCAAGTTCATCAAGACAAAGGTCCCGCACCCGCAGGGCTTCGTCGAAGTCGACCTCCGCTTCGCGGACGGTGCTGCTTCCGGCACCGTCACGCTGCCCGCCGGCATCGACGGCGAATTCGTCTTCGGCGGCCGCACCATTCCGCTCGCTCCTGGCGAGAACCGCGTGTAAGGCCGGGGCGGCGCCACGGATGTGAAAAATCCGTTTTAGTCTTGGCCATCGAAATTCTCATTAAATGGAGCAATCCCAAGCGCCTCCTGGGCCTTGGAGAGATTGTCGCGCCTGACGACAATGCGATAGCAATCCTTGAGGCCACCGAACGAAAAGGCGTTATTGATGAACGTAATTGCGGCAGCGGCGTTGTCAGACCTCGGATCAATGCATTCGGCAAAATTTCTAACGAACCCGCGCTTAATTTGAACTTGGCCTTCCTCACCTTGGCTTAGACATTCGGCGGGGAAAATAGTAATGGCCGCCCAGAGTGCCAATTTTCCGTATATTGTGAGGATAAGATCGGACTTTTCGTTAGGCGAAAAACTTAAACCCATTATTATTCCTATTCTATTCGCAAGTAATTTCGAATGTCATCGTTTAAGGAATTGTCACGCAATGCGGCCATCATACCCGGCAAATAGAGATCGTAATCCCGCAGATTTTGTCTGAGGCACTCCCCCATAAGCGAATCGGGGCTTTCGACACACGATTCCGCAAAGTGCAACCTAAGACTAGAGGCCATAACGGCGGCCATCACGAATATGTTGGAACGCTGAATGGCCATGCGATTACCTGGCCATGCGAATATCAACTCACTCGCACCAACTTCAGCAAATGCCGTGTCTTGGCAAATCCTTATTAGTTCATTGTAGTCTTCTTTTGAAAGAACAGCCATGATGAACACCCCCATTAACCAAATAAAGAGCTCCAAAAACCGCGTTTTCTGGGTGTATTTGGAACACCTCCTCGCGCGAAATCTTTTCCCGGACCATCAGATACATAGGCGTCTTTTGCTACAAGACGGTTGTATATCGACATGTCACCATCTTCCCGATACGCATCGGCAACAACTGATAGAAAATTCCTTATGCAGCTGTTTCCTAGGAACTTCGATTCGAGTTCCGCAAAAAGTCGTGGGTTGTCCGACCACGTCTGCGCACCAAGTCCTTTCGGCTCCAAAGCTCCTGTGTAATATCCGGCAAGCGCAAATGCGCAAATGACGGAGGGATCCTTCGACAACATACCAATACTCATCGTCTGGCGCAGGTCAGGGATAAGAGTCGGATCGATCTCCAGTCTATCATTATGGGGCGGGATGTTTAAGACCAAGTATTGAACGGCGTTCATCATCAACAATAGTTTGGCGCCGTCTCGCTCTTTATCAGTCATCGTTCTTCTCCTCTCACCGATAATACTGTAGCACAATGGCCGTTGTTTGCGCAACTGCTTTTTGCATAGGGAATCGCACTATTGTCATTTTTGTTCCTCAATCTGATGGTCTTCCTCCGCCGGCG
>JAEEGG010010398.1_pt1 | contig 20560 bp, 14 predicted proteins | sample 9134161 | NCBI WGS metagenome assembly JAEEGG01 (sample SAMN16246543, study PRJNA631951) | gut metagenome | biome: gut microbiome; feature: rumen; material: CR-attached | host: Bos | place: Iran: Karaj | collected 2018-10 | reverse complement strand
CCATTGTGTTGAAGTTGAAAGCGGGGATAGCATAGCCACCGGCTACTGCTCTCTTGAACATCTCGCGGGTATTAACGAGACCCAAATCCTTGTAGTTTACCATATTAATTATAATTTTTAAAAATGAGTAATTATCTTAGCGAGTGCAAAGATACGAAAAAAGCGCTAAAAGCAGCATATGACACACTGCTTTTAACGTTTTTTACACGAGCGTATGTATGTCGAAATAGTTCTGCACGTCGTCCTTATAGTTCTCAGAGACTGGAATGTAGTTTTCTCCGAATACGATACGGAAGCGGTCTACAAGGGGAGTCTCCGTCATGTGGACGATATAAGAGCGGTGGGTGCGCAGGAACTCTGGCCTGGGCAGATACTCCTCAAGTTTCTTCATCGACATCAGCGACATCACCTTCTCGCCGTTTTTCAGATAGAAACGCACATAGTCTTTCAGGCCCTCAATAAAGAGGATGTCGTCAAGATTGACACGCTGCAACTTGTAATCGGTCTTGACGAACATAAAGCGGTCGCGACGGTAGGCATCCTGCCGTTGGATGATGGAGAACCACTCCAAGGCCTTGTCGGTAGACTTGAGGAAGTCTTCATAGGAGATAGGCTTCAGCAGATAGTCGAGGGCATTGACCTTATAACCTTCGACGGCATACTGCGGGAAGGCGGTAGTGAAGATGACACGCGTGTCCTTAGGCAGGATCTTGGCAAACTCGACGCCGCTGAGTTCGGGCATCTGAATGTCGAGGAAGAGCAACTGAACGGGATTGTCACGCAGGTCCTTCATGGCCAGGATGGCACTGTTATAGGTTCCTACAAGTTGCAGATAGGGTGTCTTACGGGCATAACTCTCCAGCAGGCCTGCTGCCAGGGGCTCGTCGTCGATAATGGCACAACTAATGGTCATAATGTGATTTTGATTATTGATGAATAAACTGTTCCGTCGTCATTGACACCCTTCGTCCACTCATAGTGTTCGTAATAGGCGAGATCCAGGCGTCGCTGTACCTGCTGAAGGCCGATACCGTGACCGCTGCGGTCTTTCTCTGACTTCGGGAAATTAGAGTTCTCGATGATGACACAAAGGGAATTGCCCTTTTGCGTCATGGTCATATGGATAAAGCTTGGCTCCGTAGAACTGACACCATGCTTGAAGGCATTTTCGACGAGTGATATGAACAGCAACGGAGCCACCTTCGTATGAGGGTTTTCTAGATCTTTTTCAAGTTTCACGTCGACGCTCTTAGGCAGGCGGATCTTCATCAGATTGAAATAATTCTCAATAAACTGCACCTCGTCGGTGAGCGACACCAACTGTTCCTGATTGTCGTAGAGCATGTGGCGAAGCATTTTTGAGAGTTGCTGGATGGCACTCTGTGCCCTCGTGTGATCGATGGCTGTCAACGCATAGATGTTGTTCAAGGTGTTGAGCAGGAAGTGGGGATTAATCTGTGATCGCAGGTTACCCAATTCCGCTGCCACCCTGGCCGCCTCGGCATTCCTTAGGGCCTTATCTGCCCAATACCACTGTTGTGCCAGTGCTATACATGTGGCAGCAGTGGCAAAGATACAGAAATTGGCGATGTCGCGGACAAAGGACAGAAAGTCGTCGAGCGCATCTGGCGTGCGGGTGAGTCTGTAGGAAGGTTGGAACAAGTCACGCGTAAAATCCATCCAGTAGTGCAGGAAGATGGCGAAACTTATGATCATAATAAAATTAATGATCGTATAGTAGCGATGCTTGCCTTCCACGAAGTACCTATACGTCAGCCACTTATAGTTGGCGTAAAACACCACCATCAGCAGCAACGACGGCATACAGTTCATCATATACTGGAACATCGTCATGCCCGTACCTCTCATATATTGCATAGGCGAGAGGAACATGAACGCCCAGAACACGATGTGCAGGAATATCTTCAGTCTTTTATCCAGCATAGATCTCACTTTTCGCTATTCACATTTCACTTCTCACTATTCGTGTCGGATAGCTTCTATCGGATCCATATTGGCAGCCTTCTGGGCTGGGATATAGCCGAAGAGCACACCAATAAACACACAGACGAGGAACGACACATAGATGCTCCATGCCGGCACGCTCGACGGCATGCCAAAGGCTGAGACGCCAGCACTCGCCCCACACCCGACAAGGACACCTATCAGTCCTCCCGTCACAGAGATGAGCACCGACTCGATGAGGAACTGCAAAGAGATGACGGGGCCTGTGGCTCCAACGGCCATACGGAGACCTATCTCCTTCGTTCGCTCTGTCACCGAGACGAGCATGATGTTCATAATGCCGATACCTGCCACAAGCAGTGAGAAGGCTGCAGCCACAACGAGGATAATCGTCACAGTGTCCATCGTCGATGACATCGTCTCCATCATCTCCGCCTGTGAACGGATGGTGAAGTCGTCATCGGCCTCATCCTTCAGTTTGTGGTTACTCCGCAGGATCTGGGTGAGTTCCTCGATGGCGGCATCGGAGAGTTCCTCTGTCACTGCCGAGCAGACGATACTGGAGAAATAGGTCTGGGCGGCGATACGTTTCATCACCGTCGTATAAGGAGCGATGATCACATTGTCCTGATCCATTCCCCAGGAGTTGTAGCCCTTAGACTTCAGCACACCCACGATACGCATAGGGATGCTCTTGAAACGGATGGTCTTGCCAATGGGATCGGCACCTTCGCCAAAGAGTTCCTTGACGATGGTGGTACCTACCACGACCACCTTGGCGGCCTTCCTAATATCCTCCTCGGTAAAGCACTCGCCTTCTTCCACAGGCCACTGCTTGATATCAAGGTAATCGATAGACTCGCCATACATCGAGGCGTTAGTGTTGTTATTACCATAAATGGCCTGGCCGCTGGCGGTGACTTCAGGTGACACCTTCGTCACAAACTTCTTCTCACGGACAATGCGCTCATAGTCAGCCATCTTCAGCGTCTGCATAGCAGAGGGATCCTGACGAACACCACCTCGCATATCGGCACCCGGACGGATGGTCAACAGATTGGTACCCATCGTGGAGAGTTCCTTACGGATGCTCTCCTTGGAGCCCTGGCCGATGCTCATCATGATGATGACGGCTGCCACACCGATGATGATACCAAGCATCGAGAGGAACGAGCGCATCTTGTTGTTGGCCACGGCCTTCAGGCTCACTTTAAACAAATTCAATATGTTCATAATTCTCTTTTCTTAATCATCCTGTGGGGCAGGCAACAGAGCCAGAGCCTCGGCTGCCGATTTGATATTCGTATTGATAGTATCCTCGCGGATCTTTCCATCACGCAGGTTGATATTACGGCTCGAATACTCGGCAATCTCAGGGTTGTGGGTCACAAAGATAATGGTATGGCCTTGCTTGTACAACTCCTGAAACAGCACCAGCATCTCGAACGATGTACGGGTATCGAGGTTACCTGTGGCCTCGTCGGCAAGCAGCACAGCAGGATCGTTGACTAAGGCACGTGCGATGGCCACACGCTGCATCTGACCTCCCGACATCTGGTTTGACTTGTGGTACATACGGTCACCCAATCCTACTGCCTGCAAGGCTTTAATGGCTTTCTCACGACGCTCTGAAGCAGACACCTCAGAGTTATACATCAGCGGCAGCTCCACGTTCTCCAGGGCCGTGGTCTTAGGCAATAGGTTGTAACTCTGGAACACAAAGCCGATCTTTCGGTTACGGAGACGGGCACGCTTGGTCTTCGACATCGTCCGCACACTGATACCGTCGAGGAGATATTCTCCACTCGTAGGGGTATCGAGACAGCCGAGCTGGTTCAGAAGCGTAGACTTGCCGGAGCCCGAGGTTCCCTGGATGGTGACGAACTCGCCCTCATAGATCTTGAACGAGACACCACGTAGCGCTTTCACCGTTTCGGAGCCCACCTGGAAGTACCGCTTCACATTCTGCAGCTCAATGACTACTTTTCTTTCATCCATAATACAATTTTCTACCTTCTGGGCTGAGCATTACCGCCACCGTTGGCGTTGGAGTTACCGCTCTGTTTGTTATTGTTTCTCGGACGCGGCATGAAGGGATTGCCACCCTGCTGCCCCATCTCAGGAGCTGCACCACCAGAGATCTCGAAGTCTGCGAGTACCTCCGTACCGGCAGCAATGCCACCAGTAATCTCGGTCATCACACCATTGCTGGTACCAACCTCCACCTTATGGGCCTTGAATACGGGACCTTCCTTTGTCCACAACTTATGATCGCCCTCGCAGTCGCTGATGCTCTCATCTTTCTGCAGAACAGCCTCACTGGGATGGAAACGCAGGGCCTTGGATGGCACTGCAAGCACATTATCCTTCTCCATCGTAAAGATCGTGACATTGGCCGTAAGTCCGGGTTTCAGTTTCAAATCGGCATTGGGTGCAGAGATTACCACCTCGTAAGTGACGACATTGCTCTCAGTCTTTGCCTCCTGACGCACCTGTGTCACCGTACCGTCAAACTTATCCTCAGGGAAGGCGTCAACCGTAAAGCTCACGCGCTGGCCTTCCTTCACACCGCCGATGTCTGCCTCGTCGATATCAGCAATCACACGCATATCCGTCAAGTCCTGAGCGATGACGAAAAGCTCTGGAGTGTTGAACGAAGCAGCCACCGTCTGTCCTTCCTCCACGCTCTTCGAGAGAATGACGCCATCGATGGGCGAGGTAATCGTGGCATAGCCGAGGTTCGTCTGTGCCTTCTGCACACTCTCACGCGATGTATTCACCTGCTCCTTGGCCTTCAGATAAGAGAGCTGCGCACTCTCAAACTCGTCAGCACTCACGAGTCCCTTCTCATAGAGCGTCTTATACCTATTATAATTAGCCTGCTCATAGGCGGCTGTGCTCTGGGCACTCGACAAGTTGGCCTTCGACGTATTGAGCTCACTGATGAGGTTCGTACGGTCGAGTTCGGCAATGACCTGACCTTTCTTCACCACAGAGTTGTAATCCACATAGAGATGACTGACGATACCTGAGACCTGTGTACCAACGGTCACGCTTGTCACAGGTTCTATCGTACCCGTGGCGGTGATGCTGGTATGGATGCTCGTGTTCTCCACCTTGGCGGTCTCAAACGTTATCTTCTCTTCCTTCTTCCCGCCTCGCAAGAAGAACCACGCAATCAGGATCACGGCAATAACGCCGATGGCGATCCAACCTTTCTTTCCGATCTTTTTCATATTACGACAATTGTTTCTATTTACGACAACATTTTTATCTTGACGACAACTTGGACAACTTAGACAACTTTATTAATTTGCTCCCCCCGCAGACGGCAGTTGCCGTCGTAGGCTAAATGTTGTCACTGTTGTCATAGTTGTCGTTACTTTATCTCTCCTCCCTGATAGAACGCCAGCATCTGCTGGTTATACAGTGTCAGATACTTCGACTGCAACTGGTTCTGCTGGGCATTAAGCAGATTGTCCTTGCCCGCCAGCAGCTCCACGATATTCTTCAGTCCCAGGCGGAACTGTTCCGACAGCAGGTCATAACTCTGCTGGGCACTCTCCACGCTACTCTTGGCAGCCTTATACTTCTCCTGATTCGTTACGGCGTTCAGCCAGAATCCCTGGATGTCACTATAGAGCGTCTTCTGCTGATCCTGCAAGTTGAGTTGTGCCTGCAACTGCTGGATCTTCGCCTTGTTCACAGCCGTCTTCGTAGACCGACCATCATAGATGGGCACACTCACGCCCACACCAAGCTGTGTATTCACATTACTCTTGAACTGCGAACCCCAGCCACTGCCGCTCAGTGAGTTGGTAGAAGTACTGACACCGCCCGTCAGACTGACATTCGGCATCCACCCTGCCTTGGCAATACTCACACTCACCTCACTGCTCTTAACGGACAACTGCGAGCGCTCGATTTCCGGACGGTTCAGCAAGGCCTCCTCATAAACAGCCTGCAAGGCGGGGATCTCTGCGAGAATCCGCTCCTCGCCTATTTCCGGAACAGCCACATCAAATGGCGTCTCGTCGGTAATCTCCAACAATTGCTTCAACTGTAACTTATAGTTCAGCAACTGGCTCTTGGTTTCTACGATGCCATACTCATCGTTGGCTCGCTGAGCTGACAACTGCGCCAGATCCGCCTTCGACATCTTACCCACGTACAGCATCTCCTGACCACGTTCCTCATTCTTCTTGCTGGTCTCGAGCATCTGCTCACTCACCTTCACGCTCTCGTCAAGATAGAGAATCTGGGCAAAGATCTGGGCAATGCGCTCCTGAATACTGTTTGCAGTCTCACGGCTGGAGAGTTCTGCCTCCTGTTCTGCCAGACGGTCCAACTTGACGGTATTGGTATTACGGCCACCGTTCCAGACGGTCCACTGGCCACTCACCGAATAGGAGCCATTATATGAGGTCTTGTCCACCTTCGTGTTCACCGTACCGTTGGTAACATACGACATCCCCGTATCTTTCCAAGGCTGATAGCCCAGGCTCTGGTTAGTGGAGGCACTGAAGGTAGGCAGCAAGGCACCCTTCGCACCTTTCAGATCTTCCGTCGCACTTTGCTTCTGCAACTGCGATTTCTTCAGCGTGATGTTGTTTTCCATCGCATAGTCGATGCAGTCCTGAAGCGTCCATTGTTTCTGGGCCGACATCTGGATCGTTCCCAACATCGCTACACCTATTAATAATAATACTTTCCTCATAAATCTACATTCTTTCAATCTATATGATTTCAAAATTCGTCGGCAAAGATACGGAGTTTATCACAAACTTCCAAAGAAAATAGATAAGATTAACAGTTATTACAACAAAATAAGAGTCAGAGGCGACTCCCCTGACCCTTATTTTGTTTATAGTTTAGAGTTTACTCTTTCGCGTCAATCAGCTTCCAGATACCGGCAGCGCAGGCACCACCTACGAACGGACCAACGATGAAGATCCAGAGGTTCTCCAGTGCCGTACCACCCTGGAAGATGGCAGGAGCGATTGAACGGGCGGGGTTCACGGAAGTACCCGTATAACGGATACAGACAAGGTGTACCAGAATCAGTGAAAGACCGATGGCAAGACCTGCGAAGTTGTTGGTGGCGCCATTCGTCTTTGAGGTGGCACCCAGCACGACGAGCACGAACACACAGGTGAAGATGATCTCTGCCAGCAGACCGCCAAGCACACTCACGTTAGCCTGCAGGTCATTGGCACCCGTACCCTCCAGACCAGGCACATTCTGTGTCAGCACAAAGAGCAGCAAGCTGCCGATGAACGCACCGATCACCTGGAACAGGATATACATACCACAGTCCTTGGCACTCATCCTTCCGCTCAGGAACACACCGAGTGTGATGGCCGGATTGATGTGACAGCCACTGATACCGCCAATGGTGTAAGCCATAGCGACCACAGCAAGACCAAATGCAAAAGCCGTTCCCACCACAGCGGGAATGTTGTTAATAGGATCACAACCCAGACTGACGGCAACGCCGCAGCCCATTAATACGAGCACCATCGTGCCCACCATCTCTGCTAAATACTTTTTCATACCTTTTAGTTTTAATGATTAATATAACGATTTTCGCTGCAAAAGTACAAAATACCCTCGAAACCGCCAAACTTTTTCGGCAAAAATGTTTATTCTTTGATTGGATGCAGCAAAAGGTCGCCACAAACAGCCTTGACATCTTCAAAGATCTCACGACAACGCTGCTCTTTCATTTTGAATTTAGTACCGATGGCTATCATATCTGTCAACATCGGATTCCCTGTACCATTAACTGAAGTCGCATGTTCACCATTATAACCTTCTGAACATAGCGTCAGATCATACGCAGGAGCGAGATGCCAAACATAGCGCCCCATCTTCTCCTCGCTGACATAGAAACTGAAATTCTTGCAATGGTCATCCTTATTGTCTGTCAGGTAGTTGAATACCATACGACGGAACATCTCTTCCACCTCACGGGCACTCTGGGTAAGATAGCCAGTCAATGCCATCAGATTACCGTAGTCGAGAACAGGATTTGACAACGACAGGCATAGCAGTCCTCCTGCCGTAGCAGTATGTATCCTCTGCCCGTCAGCACTAATATCAAAACGACGCGTCGCAAAATAGCGTCCATTCACCAACTTGAATTCCGGCACATTAATGCCACATTTTCTTGCCACCTCATTATAATGATATTCCTGAAGCCCGATATCCTTGGGATCATAAGTATGGCGGAATTTGACTAACCAATGTCCATCATCATCATGAAAAATTGCCTTTGGCCTTGCGCCACCACTGTTACCACTATGATAAAGCAGCAGACCAGCGTCATCATCCTGCTGTTCCTTTAGCACTTCAAGTGCTTTCTGTTGCAGGAGGTCAAAATCACGGATACCATCTTCTTGCCGGACATTCGTCTCTGGATAATAAGTCAGTGCTCCCATTCCGCTACTTCCTACAATGCTAAGCCTGTCAAGTGAAGACAGATCAAAGTCATTGATGCCCTCACGCTGCAAAGCCTTATGAAGGAGATAGCGCCCATAGCCATCAGGCAAACTGTCTTCAAAGATGCCAAAGTTACCATAGAACGGCTGTGGCTTAGCAATGAACAAACCTTGGCGCAATGGGAGCTCAAGCGGTGAGATGCTGAACCCATCTACCAGCCAGCCCTTGTCATACTCGAATGCACAGAGTTTATCATCAGGCGTCAATGAAAGTGTGCCGACAATCCGATGACGATATTTGACAATCAGTTGGTCTATCTTTTTCATGGTTTCTTATATGCTTTCTTCTTGTTACTGTTCTTTCTTATCTGAGTCAACTCCTCCATTGTTACATATTTGGGTGTCGCAAAGAGATTCTTGATTTCCGATGTATAACCTAAAGCAAGGGCGAGAGCTATCAGATTACTCAATGAGATAAGCCCTTTCTGTTCAAACCTGACGATATTGCTCACGGCAATGCCAGCCATCTCAGCCAGCTGTTCCCGCGTCAGATTCTTCTCCACCCGTCTGTGTCTGAAATCCTCTGCCAACTTGGTCGCGACATCATCCACCGTCTCGAGCACGTAGTTATCAAGAACTGATAACATATTGTCTGTATCCATTCTTCTCGCCTGTTTAATAACTAAATATTATCAGTTGCAAAGATACGCATAAATATTGAAACCGCCAAACTTTTTCGACAAAAACATTGCTTTATTTTTATACAAGCGGCCCAACCTCGCTGTGAGATTAGGCCGCTCGATAGAGTTACGGGATACTTCTAAGATGTTCATTTTGATTTGATTATCTTCACAATCTCCACGATGTCGGCAGCATTCACCTTCTGGTCACCATTCACATCAGCAGCCTCCTTGTCAAAGTAATCAAGAGCCTGGCCCATAATGTGCTGGGCAATGGCGTTTACGTCTGCCTCCGTCACATCACCATCACCGTTGGCATCACCAAGTTTCTTAATGGTCAGCTGTCCTGTTGCTTCTGGCAGAGTGACTTTTAAAGCCCCAGACGTCAACGAGTATTTCGCATTCTTAATGATAACTGGTTGTTTGCCGCCAGCAGTTTCTGCCACCTTCAACTTGAACGTACAAATAGCGCCATCGTTACCCTTGACTTCTTTGGATTGTAGCGAAAGTATGGCAAAGCTATAAGTATTATTGCCTATATAGTTCAATGTAGACATGTGGCCATTATGCCGCTCACTCAGTTCATACATGTACTCGCCATCACTGTCTTGGGCAATCGAAACGCCCTCTGGCAAAACCAAATCAAAGCTGTATGCATTTGTGGCCTGAGAATTCTTCAGCGATACGGTCACCGTGCAATTATCCCCTGCCCATACAGACATATCATCAACAATAATGGCATCCGTTACATCACCAGCTCGTGTTGCTGCATTGGAGAGCGAACCATTTCCTCTTGACAAGGCATTAATCTTGCCCACAACGAGATTAACGATTCTCACAGCATCGGCAATATCCACATCACCGTCACCATTTGCATCAGCAGCCAGTTTCACGAACGAAGGTGTTGGCAAGCCTACTACATGATTGACGATACAGACTGCATCTGCAATATCCACGTCGCCGTCATTATTGGCATCGCCCTTCTTATAGTCACTGATAGTCAGTTTATTGGTGGTCTCAGGCAAATTAACCTTAGCGGATCCCGATGCTATCGAATATTTGGCATTCAAGATCTTAATGGCATAATCCCCTTTGGCCACATTGTTTGCCACTTTCAACCTGAGTGTCCATATAGTGCCATCGTTACCATTAAGCTCTTTCGACTGTAAGGACAATACAGCAAAGCTATAAACTCCACTGCCAGACTGATAGTTGACAGTTTCAGAATGTCCGTTATGACGTTTGCTCAATGTATATTGATAGTCTCCATTACTATTCGTAGCCAACGTAACACCTGCTGGCAGCTGCAAGTCGAAGCTATAGGCTGTTGCAGCCTGAGCATTCTTCAGGCAGATGGTCAGGTTCGTTTCAAATCCTGGTTGTGAAGATGTCACTTGGGCATAGATAGCATTAGAAAGCTTTGAGATATCTGTAACACTAACTGTTCCTGTATCATCTGGATGCTCAGGATTGATAGGTTCTTCCGAACCTGACTCTGCAATAATTTCTGTTTGATATGGATAACTCGAACCCTCCTCTATCTTCCATACAGAATTAAAGTCCCAGCCCAACTCTTTATAAGTAGCCTCCGATTTCAATTGGGCTGCCGTCTTGGCTGTACCGTTCAAAATATCGTCGTAAAGCTTTTGTGGCACATCATTGACTGACACCTGCATGGTTTTCAGAGCATAGTTGTTCATCTCTGGTGCAGGAGCACCATTTTTGATACCACCGATGATACGCATACCATAGTTACCGCCCTGTGCTGATTGGGACTCATAAGTCACATCAATCTTATTGTTCATTGCCGCGCAGTTCTTCACGACGGCACCCTCACCATCATTATAGCCCACGACTCCAGCGCCATAATTCTTGCTGAAAAGATTGCCAACAGCGTAACACTTATCTACTACGCCATAGTTATAAGCAACAATACCAGCAGCCGATAATGACGAGTTGACAACGGCGCTACTGTAACTATTGCTAATACTTGAGCCACTCTTGCTTAATCCGACTAATCCACCAACGTATGAATCCTTTCCTGTAGCAGTTAGCGTGCCATAGCTCAAACATTGTTCCACATCACCAGTTACTTCACCAGCAAGACCCCCAACATTGGAGTCCTCCCCTGTCACATTGATGGTTACATCAGCTTGGCAACCAATCAACTTTCCTCCTTCAAGCATTCCAATCATACCGCCAACAGGAGTCCCGTCAGCGACTGTACCTGTTACTTTACAATTCGTGATAGTACCATTAATCAGCTTGCCAATCAGGATGCCAGTATTAGCACCGCCTTTCACTTGCTTTCCATTAGCCGTCACCACCGTTAGGTTCTTGATACTGCCATTGGCAAAGCAAGAAAAGAGGCCCGTATTATCGCGAGTGGAGTTGCACCAAAGACCTGTGATCTTATGGCCATTACCATCAAAGTGGATTGTCTCACTTCCTTCACGACCAATCGACTGCCAACCTTCGGTCGGGCTAAACTGATTGATATAACTCGTTAGATCTATGTCATTCATCAGTTTAAAGTAACCCTTGCGATACACGCCTGTCAAGTCAGAAGCCGTATAAACTTGATAGGGATCAGACTCCGTACCCTTGCCTAAATAGGCGATTGTTTCTGTTGTGTAATATGATTGCTCTTTACCTTCTGCTTTAGCACTAACTCGCACCTCATGGCCAGCCTGTAACGGACTGACAGTAAATGAGAATGTATTGCCTATGCTGACCATCTGCTGCTTCACTCCATCTATCTCCAAGGTCACTGTTCCACCGTCTATGCACTTTCCACTGATAGTTGTTGCACCAGATATCACCTGTGAGGTAATCACTGGTGGAGCTGTCTGTGTCTTGAAGTATGGATAACATTCTGTTTCCTGTATCTCCCATGTATCATTAAAGTCCCAACCCATAGCGACATAAGTAGCCTTTAGTTTCAAGGTTGTGGAACTTACGCCTGTTCCATTTTGTTCATCATCGATTATATCTTGGGCAATTCCTCTACTAATAACAATTGTACGGTTGTATGATTTGTTTTCATTTATAGATCCATTCTTGGGAGAAGTCTTAGATACTTCGATTCGAGCCGCATAGTCATCTGTAGCAGTTACACGGTTATTGATGGCTACACTACATTGACTACTACCACGACTTCCAGCAAGACCTCCTACATGTTTGTTTCCAACAATATTTCCTTTAGAATAGCATCTTATAGTACCTCCTCCAACTCCAACAATGCCCCCAACATATGAAGAACCTTGAAGAATGCCATTATAATAACAGTTACTTATAATTTGAGGAAAATAACTTTCACATCTTCCTGTGATGCCTCCAACATAAGAGCCAGATGAAATTATGTCACATATTGAGAAAGTATTTGTAACCGATACGTCCCTGTTATTAGAATCACCTTTCCCCATAATACCACCTACATTATTGTGTCCTATAATAAAGCCACCAAAGCCACTATCAGAGATATATACATTCTGAATACCAAATCCGACTATTCCGCCAACACAATCAATGCCATAGATGTTTGTATAAGCAAAGCAGGTTGAGATATTACCTTCCATTATATATCCCAAAATACCTCCTACATTATTATTACCTCGTATTTCATTGTTGTTCAGTCTGCAATTAGAAATGTGGTCTGTTTTATCATTCCATAACTCTCCTACAAAACCACCAACATAGTCTCCATTACCAATAACATCAGCAGCTGATTGGTTATTTTCCATCCGACCAGTACCAGAACCTAAGAAGCCCCCCACATATGAATCACCACGAATAATGCCACTCAAATAACAATTTGATATAGTAAAGCCATTCACAGAGCCACAAAATCCACCAACGTAATTACTGCCAATAATGGATGAGTTAACTAATCTAAGATTTTTGATCGTTACTCCTACTGCACGTCCGAACAAACCGACTCTATCACTGCTTGGACGTTTTATCCACAAATTTGAAATCGTTTTTTCATTTCCATCTAAGATACCTTTAAATGGTGCTGTATCTAATCCCACAGGTTGCCATCCTTGAGAAGGATTCTCATCTTGAAGGAATTCTGTCAAGTCAATGTCTGCCATTAGCTTGAAATAAACCCCATCTTTATTCAAGAAATTACGCATCTGATTCAATTGAATCGGATTAAAAATCAGATAAGGGTCGTTTTCTGTTCCTGACCCAGATCCGCTAAACTGTGCAAATGTTAGTAGCGAGCAAAGGAACATTGCCGCTGAAGTTAATAGTCTTTTCATAAGCAGTTATTTTTTGTTTGAATTGTTTTGTTCGACACACCAATTAATATTATTCTTAATGCTTATTAATATAATCATCTCTTTCTTTCTTGTTAAGGGCATCGTGTAAGGATACTATTTGTAACTGAGAATCTTTATATGCAATTAACAATATGTTTTTTGATTTGAGCCCACGCCACCTTGTAGTCCAATTAAGCAGATTCATCTTCTCAAAAATAGACTTCATATTATCCCCTGCGAGAATAAAAACTCCAAAACCGAATGTATATTCATTTTGTAATTTACATACGAAATCCCTTAGCTTTTTAATATCATTTTCTAGCCCACCTTTTGTAAAATTACCTCTCCGTTTGATTTCACATACAATAGCTTGACCACGAGGCAAATCCATTGATTTGTGAAGAACTAGATCAGGATAAGTTCGGACTTTTACAATATCCTTACCAAAATGGGACATCGTTTTTTCTGTTTCACCATTAAGGATATATTCATCGCCAGTATTTCTTTCTTTATTTTGCTTATCTATTAGTATTGACCATTGGTGATATAACTCATATGCAAATACTCGTTCCAATCTTTCAACAGATATTTGATAAAAATCAACATATCTACTTTTTACATTAAGGATCGCTTTAATTAGGAAGAGTAAATTATTATCATTGTCATCAATTTCCCTAAGACGCTGAATACTCCCCTTCAATCTACCGTTTTTAGAAAAGACAAGTACTTCCATAGGTATTTTAAGTAAGCCAACAAACACCCTAGAGTCGGCAGTTAAACACAGTTTTATGATAGCTTATGATACAAAAAAGGCGTAGGTGTCTGTTCTTCTGCCCATCCTGGGGTAGTAGGCCTTCGCATTGCCCTCATCACACAGGATAGACAACGCACTTAGCCCACGCCAGAACGAACTATATATTAAATTAGGGTATATAGAAACGCTCCACGTAGACATCCCGTTGTCATCTGCCTGTTGTGATGATTGGAATTTGCGAAGTTCACTACCCACAACGACAGACGTTCGAAAACGTCTTTCTCATAAAATAAGACCGCCTGCCGCCCACTGGCTCAGCTGCGCTGAAACCGCTCATGGGCTAAAGCGATGCCGCAAAGATACAAATAATTCTCGAAACTTGCAAGCTTCTCGGGAATTATTTGTAGTATGTCTGTTAAAATATATTGACTGTCGGATTTACACTTTTTCAATTTCTTCCGCCGTCAAACCCGTCACCTGAGCGATAATAGTAGAGGAGACACCAATATCTATATAATTGAAACAACGAAAAAAATGGGGCTATTAGTACTACTTTTGCACGCAAGTTACTGATAATAAGATAGATATTGGTAGGTCGATTGCTTAAAATAGAACTACTATGGTACTACTATTAGCATACTATTGCACTACTAAAAGCCTAAAATGGCACAAAAACCGGCCTATTGATATTGTTGATGTAGCACAAGTTTGACAAAAAGATGCCTTCCGTGTGTTGTTCTGATAGGGATTAATGGGGATACTAAGGCTTTAAAGCGGAGTAAACTGCCGTATGAACAGGGAGTAACTGCCGTCTAAACAACCGTACGGCTGCAGCCGAAAGGCCTTGCGGCTACAGCCAAAAGGCTTTACGGCTATAGCCAAAATAGAGAATAGATAATTATGATTGACCGAGAAATCTCATTGTCCGCCGAGGCGGGAGAAGTAGTCGGCGATGTCATCCCAGGTCTTGAAGGTGTCGCTGCCGAATTGGATATGCGTCGCCATACCTGACCACGACTCTTCCATACCAATGAAATAGTCGCCGTAGAGCAGATCGCGACGAACCGTAAAGACGGTATGACTGTGCGCAGGCACGTTGACATACTCATACAGCCACTCGTTCACATCGGCATAGTAAACCTCATCGGAGGGCGCTGCTGCAACGAAGAACACCTGATAAGTCTCAATCAACCACCTGACAGTCTTCTGCGCCGAGCTTCTCGGTCCGTCATAGACATCCCTCAGTGTCTCTACACCTATATATATTATAGGACGCTCCCTACCCTCCTGCCGATCATCGATCCAGCGGATGACGGGCACAATGGAATGCATGAAGGAATTGTCGTTCATGCGGTGCTCACCGTGAAAACGAATGGCCCTGGGATAATGCTCACGGAACAGGTCGTAGGTATTAACCGTCGTATCCTCATCGCCGAAGAGTCCCCACACGCGGCCCTGTTCCTCGGGCGTCACCCCTGAGAAGCACTGCTCCGTCATCTCCTTATATTCCTTCACGAGCGCCTTAGTGACGATGAAGTCCTGCACGCCGTCCTGACGGGGATTAGAGAAGTGCTGGGCACCAATCATACCGTGCTCCTTCATCGTGTCGCCCATCTGGAGGGCTGGATTCACGAGGATGCGGTCGTAGCCGTAGAGCATTTCCGCATACATACCGCCCATCGAGGTGCCGATGATGAGATCGGGCTGCTCCTTTTGGCAAGTCTCGCGCAAAAGGTCAATGGCCTCCTGAGGACGGATGGGGAGGTCTGGTGCAATCACCGTAGCATTGGGGAACACCTCACGGATACGGGTGACGGTACCTGACTGTCCGCTGCTTCCGAAGCCGTGGACGTACATGATCTTCTTCCCCTTCATCAACTCGGGGAACTGCTTGATATAAGGATTACTCTGCAACATATTACAAGTCCCCTAAGTTAGGGGATTTAGGGGTCTGAACAAGCGGATCTTGACCCTGTTATACTTTTCTTGATAGAGGTCTGCGCTTGTTCAGACCCCTGTAGCCCCCTAACTTAGGAGGCATCTTCTGGCAGCAAGACGACGCCCTGCTGCTTCTTGCCATCCATCATGATCTTCAGCGGACGCTCGAAGCGCACATGCCGCACATACTCCGTTTCCTCAACAGCAGGCATCGCATCGAGTAAAGCTTTCTTGAAGATGCCTTCGCCCGCATCAGCATTGATGGTGAAATAGCCCACGCCAAACGAGGTGAGATTCTGGAAGAAGTGCGTACCCTGTGAGGGATCGACGTGATAGTTCTTCAGCGCTGTCTCAACGATGACACGGGCAGCGGAGATATGCGGCCACTTCACGGGGATGCCGAGCCAGGGATCTGACGAGCCCCAGCGGCCAGGACCCACAAGGACATAGGAACTGTTGGCGTCGAGGAACTTCTGATTGATACGTTCGATATGATAGGCGATGGTGGGATTATTGGCAGCGGTGAAGTTCTCGTCGGTCTTGACATAGACCACATCCTGCACATCCTCTGAGATCCCATGTCCGAGGGAATTGCTGGAGCGCAGCAGACAGGCATCGTCGGCAATCTGCTGGAGGTCTTCGTCGAGCACCTGCTTCGAGTCCACAATTGGTCGCACCTGCAACAGATACAGCTCTCCATACACAGGCGACTCTTGTGTATTCTCACTCCTCACTCCACACTCCTCACTCCTCGAATCATACAAGTTACACGCAAACTCAATCTCCACAGGCCGGCGCATCTCCTCCGAACCCAGCTTCTGCGACATCTGCAACAGTTCCGGCAACGGGAACACGCCTTGCTGGAGCACACCGCAGAAGGTGATGACCTTGCGTCCGCCCTCATAGATACCGTCACGAATGACCTGATCCATAGGATCGAAGGTCGAGGCGATATAGTTCAGGGAACCGTCGGCATCAGCCTGCTTCACACGCAGTTTCTTGATATTGAAGCCGTCGTCCACCTGGAAGTCGTCGCCCACATGACTCATATCCAGCGCATAGAACCGCGTCTGGGTGTCTCTCAGGGCCGTCTCCATCTCCGATGTCTGAAGCACCTGCGTGGGATGATAGGGCGAGACGCGCAACGTCTGTCCGCCGTCAACGATATACTTACCCAGTCCGAGGGCGAGCGAGGCGATACCCTCCTCTGCCGTCTCCTCGCCGATGGGGTAATAGTTCAGCGAACGGAGCACACCCGAGAAACTGGGATAGTAGAGGTCGCCGTAGCGCTTGCCAACCACCTCCTGCAGGATCACTGCCATCTTCTCCTGGTCGATCACGTTCTGCGTGGCGAGCATATAGGCCTTCGAGTCCTTATAGTATACGGAGGCATACACGCCCTTGATGGCACAGGCGAGCATCCGCAGCATCTCATACTTGTCGTCGAGATAGGGAATCATATAGGTGGAGTAGATGCCGGCGAAGGGCTGGTAGTGGGAGTCTTCCAACAGCGACGACGAGCGCACGGCAATTGGCGACTTCACGGCCTCAAAGAACGTGAAGAAGTCGGCTATCAGCGAGTCGGGCAGCTGTGCCCGCATAAAGTGCTGCAGGATCTCTTCGTTGGGAGCATCGCTCAGGGCGATGGGATAGAGATTATTCTTCTCCATGAACTCGTCGAAGAAGTCCGTACAGAGCACAACGGTCTTCGGAATCGACACCTGCGCATTCTCGTACTGGTTCAGTTCGGGATGACGCTTGATAATATTGTCGAGGAACGCCAGACCGCGGCCCTTGCCTCCCAGCGATCCCTCACCGATGCGGGCGAAGTGGCTGTAGGCGTCGAACTTCAGACGGTCGAACACAGCCACCACGCCGATGTTCTTCATCCTTCGGTACTGCACGATGGCGTCGAAGATGATCTGACGGTGGGCGTCGACATCCTGCAGCTTGTGCCACGTGACATGTTTCAGGAACGCCGACACGGGGAAGATGGCACGGGCACAGAGCCAGCGGCTCATGTGGTTGCGGCGGATATGTCGCGCCAGGGAGTCGGCGGGAATCTTGAAGATATTGTCCTGTAACTCCTTGAGCGACGAGACGCGGGCAATCTCTTCTTTCGTATTCGGATCGCGGAAGATGAAGTCGCCGAATCCCATGTGTTCCTCCATCAACCTGTGCAGGTCGAGGTTCATCGTCGTCGAGTTCTTGTCGATGAAGTGGAAGCCCTCGGCCTTGGCCTTCTCGCGGTTGACGGTCTCCTTCGAGTCGAGAATCAGCGGCACGTACTCATCCCGGCGACGGATCTCACGCAGCAGTTTCAGACCAGCCTCAGGATCACCCTCCTCGACGTGTGAGAGACGTCCCTCGTGCGACTCCATGGGGAAACGGGTGTCGGAGATCACGCCGAGCGTGTTCTCGTGATACTTCTCATAGATCGCCATCGCCTCCTCGTAGTTCGTGGCGAGCACCACCTTCGGACGTCCGCGCTTGCGCTGGGCAGCAGCATGGGGATTGAGCGCCTCGGTCGAGAAACGTTTCGACTGCGCGAGGATATAATTATATAAATTAGGTAGCACGGAAGAGTAGAAGCGGATGTTGTCCTCCACGAGCAGGATCATCTGTACACCGGCCTCCTTGATGTCGTGGTCGATGTTCATCTTGTCCTCCAGCAGCTTGATGATACTCATGATGAGGTTCGTGTTGCCGAGCCAGCAGAACACGTAGTCGAACACCGTCATGTCCTCGTTCTCGATGCGCTTCGTGATACCATGCGAGAACGGTGTCAGCACCACGCAGGGGATGTTCGGATGGGCGGCCTTCACCTCACGGGCCACGGCAAAGGCGTCATTGTCCGCCGTACCGGGCATACAGATCACGAGGTCGATGTCCGTCGTCTTCAACACGGCATTGGCCTCCTCCGTCGTCGACACCTGGGTGAACGACGGCGGGTAGCGCATGCCCAATTCCATATACTCGTCGAAGATCTTCTCGTCGATGCGGCCGTCGTCTTCGAGCATGAAGGCATCGTAGGGATTGGCCACGATGAGCACGTTGAAGATGCGGCGCGTCATCAGGTTCACAAACGACACATCCTTCAGATAGAATTTATTCCACTCCTGTGGTATTTTCTTTGCTTCTTCCATAACTGCCTACAAAAGTACAAAAAAACTATAAACTATAAACCATAAACCATAAACTTTTTCAAGTTTTAGCCTTTTTTTCGTAACTTTGCAGCCACAAATCACTCTAAATGACAAAACGGAAATGAAAACCCAAACGCTTACAACAGCCCTCGCAGCCGCCTGCTGCGCCCTGCTGACGTTCTCCTGCGCCCAGCAAAAGAAACTGTCAACTGACAACGTTCAACTGTCCACTCCCGGCAATCCCTACATGCCGCTGTGGGAGCACATCCCCGACGGCGAGCCCTACGTGTTCGACGATCCCGACAACCCCGGCAAGCAGCGCGTCTATGTCTATGGCTCGCACGACGATCTGGTGACGATGTACTGCGGTCGCAACCAGGTGGTGTGGTCTGCCCCCGTGGAAGACCTCAGCCATTGGCGCTACGACGGAACCATCCTCGTGGTCGACAAGAACGCCAAGGGCGAGCCCTTCGACTCCGCCCAGACCGCCGATGTACTCTATGCACCTGATATAACGATGACCACCGACTCGACGGGCAAGAAGACCTACTGGCTCTTCCCCAACGACCAGACGGGCTATCGCAACGGCCTCATCGCCAAGAGCGACCGTCCTGACGGTCCCTTCGAGGTCTGCAACTGGAAAGACGACGACCCCAACCAGGTGACAGGCATCTATGGCTTCGACCCCGCCGTGTTCGTCGATGACGACGGGCGCGTCTATGGCTACTGGGGCTTCGAGCACTCCTATGGCGCTGAGATCGACCCCGCCACGATGTGTACCGTCAAGCCTGGCACGAAGGTGGTCGACGGCATGATCTCCGGTCGCAACGAGCCCGGCATCTTCAGCTTCTTCGAGGCATCGAGCCTCCGTAAGATCAAGGATAAGTATGTGTTCATCTACAGCCGCTTCACGAAAGACGGCGAGTTCGGCCTGCCCGTATCCAACTACACCCTCGCCTACTGCTACAGCGACCAGCCCTTAGGCCCCTGGACCTACGGCGGCACCATCATCGACGGTCGCGGCCGTGAGATCAACGAGCAGGGCGACACCATCGCCTCGGCAGTTCCCGACGGCAACACCCACGGCTCCATCTGCGAGATCAACGGCCAGTGGTACGTGTTCTACCACCGTCAGACGGGCACCGACGAATATGCCCGCCAGGCTATGGTCGCTCCCATCACCGTCAAGGTCGAGGAAGGCAAGGGCGGCAAGGTGGAGATCTCCGAGGGCGAGTACAACAGCCAGGGCTTTGCCCTTAACGGCCTCGATCCCTTCGAGCGCCACTCCGCAGGTATCGCCTGCTGGCTCACAGGTCCCAAGCCCTCCATCCACGAGTGGCCCAACAACACCTTCTTTGGTTCCTATGTCGAG
>JAEEGG010010397.1_pt1 | contig 20561 bp, 16 predicted proteins | sample 9134161 | NCBI WGS metagenome assembly JAEEGG01 (sample SAMN16246543, study PRJNA631951) | gut metagenome | biome: gut microbiome; feature: rumen; material: CR-attached | host: Bos | place: Iran: Karaj | collected 2018-10 | reverse complement strand
CCCCGTCCGCCTCCGCGCAGGCCGTCCTTCCGGGCTACCTCACGGATTCCACGGCGGAGCCGGGCGCGGCCGGGAAGAACGAACGCTACACGCCGCCGGAGCGCCTCCGCTACCCCTACGTCTCAACCTACTACGTGAAGCCGACCGTCACCCCCGAGGAGGCCGTGAAGGTCGGCTTCTTCGTGACGGACTTCGCGTCCGCGAAGGTCCGCTTCCTCGACGATTCGCACCGCTTCTCCGCCTTCCTCGAGTACCGCCCCGTCGGCGGCGAGTCGACGGTCCTCTCGCTCGAGGACCTCGCGAGCGGCGACGCCGAGTTCGACCTCGGCAGGCTCCCCGCGGGCGAATACGAGATGCGCGTCTGGGCGAAGGACGCGGAGGGTCGCGAGTCGCACCGCGTCATCCACGACTTCCGCGTGCTCACCGCCGGGGATCTCGCGATCCCCGCGGACAAGGTCTACTCGATGGCCGAGGCGGACCTCGCGTCGTACGGAATCCGCAACGACGGAGACCTCGAGCGCGTCGTCTTCGTCGGCGCGGACGGAAAGTCCGAGGTCGTGAAGGAGAAGCGCGCGGACGCGCCGGGCTACGTCGTCACCCTGCCGCTCGACCCGGAGACCGGGAAGGAGCCCTGGCAGGCGTTCAAGAAGGCGAAGGTCGTCTACGAAGAGGGCTACGACAAGGCCGCCGTCGAGGCGGACGCCGTCCGGACCGCGGAGGGGCTCCAGAAGCTCCTCGACGAAAAGGCCGCGGCGGGCTTCCGCAAGGTCGTGCTCCTGCCCGGGACCTATCGGATGTCCCACACGAAGTCGCTCGCGATCCCGAGCGGCCTCACGCTCGACCTCGGCGGGGCGGTCCTGAAGCAGAACGGCTTCACGGGCGACCGGTCGTGCCTCGTCCGGATCCTGGGCGCGACGGACGCGCACCTGACCGGCGGCACGCTCGAGGGCGACTACTGGGAGCACGACTACGCGCACTCGCCGCACAACTCCGAGTGGCCGGCAGGCTTCGAGATCGGCGGCGACTGCCGGTACTGCTCCGTCGCGGACGTGACGGTCTCCGACATCACCGGCTACGGCGGGCAGAACGGAATCAGCCCGGACGTCCCCGGCGGGCTCAGCCGCTTCCTGGAGAACCTCCCGGCGTTCGCGCCCGGCGGCCTCGATCCGGCGACGGGCGAGGTCGACGCGTCGGACAAGTACCGGTTCACGACGAACTTCAAGGACCTGGCGAAGATCCTGGACGCCGGCAACCGCCGCCTCCAGGTCTCGAGGTACCTCGGCTACCAGGGCGTCGCCACGCGCTCCTGGCAGACCACCGTCGCGTGGTACGACGCGGAGAGGAACTTCCTCTGCGCCGAGACGTGCTGGCAGTACCGCGAGATGTGGATTCCCCGGGACGCGGCGTTCCTGCGGGTCTCCGTCGAGGCGGAGAGCGCCGAGGTCGCGGGCGCCGCGGGCCTCGTCCTCACCGCGTTCCGGCTCCCGATCAACTGCGCCGTCGCGCGCTGCTCGTTCGACCGCTGCCGCTGCGTCGGCTACGCCGCCTCGGCGATGAAGAACATGCTCTTCGAGGGGAACCGCTTCACCCGCTCGGGCGAGAGCGCGGCGTGCTGCGCGTTCGACGCGGAGGACGGCTGGGACCAGATGCAGGACGTCTGGTTCCACAAGAACGTCTTCCGCGACAATCCGCGCAACAACTCGATCCTGACGTGCGCGGGCCACAACTTCGTCCTCGAGGGCAACGAGGGCGACGTCTACCTCTGGGGCCGGACGCACTCGCCGTGCGTGCGCGGCAACGCCATCGGCCAGGGGACCTTCTTCTGCGACTCGCGCCTCCGCTCGGGCTACGGGCGCTTCGACGGCAATTCCTATGCGAAGGGCGTCCAGCTCGGGACCAACGAGATGAAGGAGCGGCCCGACGACTGGGACCAGGTCCTCTCCGGCGTCGACTGGGACGGGGAGAAGGGGGCGTTCTCCGTCTCCGTCGGCGCCGCCGGCCGCGTCGTGGGATGCACGTTCCGGAACCTCCCCGTCGGCGTCGCCAACGCCAAGGACTGCGTCTTCGAGAACTGCACGGACGCCAGCGCCTACCAGCCCTTCCCGGGCGGGCGCTGGACCGGCGTCACGGTGAAGGACTCGAAGCTGAGCCGCTTCCACCAGTCGTACCGCTGGGAGCGCTGCCGCTTCGAGAACGCGAAGCTCGACAAGATGGGCGGCGCGTCCGTCGCGGCGAAGGACTGCGTCTTCGAGGGCGGCTCCCTCTTCGGGATCGGGGGGGCGAAGATCCGGATGTCCGGCTGCACGCTGGACGGCACGGGCATTCAGGGCAACTGGTGGGAGAAGCCGGCGGACCTGCTGTTCCGGAACTGCACGGTCCGGATGCGGGGCGGCCAGCCGCCGCTCAAGCTTGGCGCCTACACCGTCGGCCGCGTCGTCTTCGACGGCTGCGAGGTCTCGGGCGAGGGCTGCCTCGTCGACGTCAAGGACCTCCGTCCGATCCAGCTCCCGCCGAACGTCGCCCCCGAGGACAACCCCGACCTCCGGCCCGGCGCGATCGTGCTGCGCGGCACGATGTGGACCGGCGAATCCTCGCCCGTCGTCGCGCACGCCGTCCCGCCGCCCGGCTCGCCTTCCCGGAAGAAGATCTCGATCGTCGACAAGGGCAACGAGTGGCCGGAGGGCGTCGCCGTCGCGACCGACCTCCCGCCGGCCTGGGAGATCAAGTAATCTCGCCGCACCCGGAGAAACGGACCATGCACCGCACGAAAAACCTTCTCGCCGCCTCGCTGGCGCTCGCGGCCGCCCTCGTCGCGCACGGCGAGCCGCTGGTCCGGAACGGCGACACGATCGTGTTCATGGGCGATTCGATCACCCATTACGGCGCCGAGCGTTCGCACGGCTACGTGAACCTCACGGTCCAGGGGCTCGAGGCGAACGGGATCGACGTCCGGTGGATCGGGCGCGGCGTTCCGGGCGAGAAGGCCTCGCAGATGCGCGCCCGCTTCCAGCGCGACGTCGTCGACAGCCATCCGGCCGTCGTGACGATCTGCGCGGGCGTGAACGACGTCGCCCTGGCCGACCAGGAGCCCGCAAGCGGCCCCGAGGACGTCGAGGCGATGATCCGGATGGCGCAGGAGGCCGGCATCACGCCCGTCCTGATGACACCGACGTTCGCGGTGTTCAACACCGAGGACGGCGACTCGACGAGCGCCTACGCGGCGGCGGTGCGCGGCTATGCGGCGACCTACGCCGTTCCGCTCTGCGACACCTGGCAGGACATCACCGACTGGAAGAACAGCTCCGCGACGCCCTACCTCGAATACCAGCTCCACTACAAGGCGACGATCGACGGCGTCCACATGGCGCCGACGGGCGACCGCGTGATGGCGCGGACGCTCCTTCGCGCGCTGGGGCTCGGCGACGCGCAGATGGCGAACGCCGAGGCGGCCTGGAACGCGAACGAGAAGATCTACTCGATCCACCCCGCCGTCAAGATCACCGCCGAGCAGCTCTCGACGTTCAAGCAGGCCGCGGCCAACGCCGGCATGGGCGGCGGCGAGTTCTCCAAGGTCGTCTTCCGGCGCGGACTCGCGTCGCTCGCCGCGAATCCCTCGGTCGAGCAGGAGGCCTCCGGGTCCGGCGCGGAGACATTCTCCGCGGGCTTCTCGATCAATATGGCCGACTACGACACGCTCCTTGACACCTCCCTCGCGTCCGCCTACGTGCCGGCCGACAGCAAGAAGGGGCACGTCGACGCGACCATCGGCATGGCGATGCTGCGCGGCATCCGCGAGTGCGAGCCCGGCGACCCCGTCGTCATCGAGCCGCAGGACGTCCAGGCCGATCGCTTCACGCGCGCGGTCGCGTTCACGGTCTCGGGCTACGCGGGACAGACGGCGCTCGCGGACTTCCCGGTCGCCGTCCGCCTCGCCGAGGATTCGCCCGAAGGGTTCCGCTACGCGGACCTCGCCGACCCGACGAGCGGAAGCGAGCTGCGCTTCGCCGACGCCGCGGGCAAGTCGCTGGACTACGATGTCGAGGTCTGGGACACGAACGGCGTCTCGCTCGTCTGGGTCAAGGTCCCCTCGCTCGCGCGGGGAACGAAGTTCACGATGTACTACGGCGGCACGCCGGCCGACGAGGTCAAGGCGTTCCGCGCCTGGTCGGCCGACTACGTCGGCGTTTGGCACATGGCCGAGTTGGACGGCGACGTCTCCGACGCCTCGGGCAACGGGCTCGCGGCCTCGCCGAACGGAAGCGGCGAAGCGTATTCGGTCGCGGGCGAGGGCATCTTCGGCAAGGGGCGCTTCAACACATCGGTCCGCAACAAGGGAACCGGGCGCTCCATGCTTTGCGTGAGCGACTCCTACCTGCTCGACCTCGGCAGCGACTTCACGATGTCGGGCTGGGTGAAGATGACCGACACGATCGATGGCGGCGGCCTCGCGCGCATCGCCGTCCGCAGCGCCGACGGCGCCACGCCGGAATGGGAGGTCGCTCTCGCCGACGCGACCACGCTGCAGGCCTGCGGCAGCGGCGGCGCCACGCTCTCGGGAACGATTCCATCCGCGATGGACGGCTGGCGGCACGTCGCCGCCGTCTACGACGGGACGGCGCTGACGGTCTACGTCGACGGCGCGGTCGCCCTGAGCGGCGCGATCGCGGCGGCGAAGGACAGCAACAACAAGCTCTGCTTCGGCACGAAGGGCGGCCTCTACAACGGGCACTTCACCGGGCTCTTCGACGAGTTCCGCCTCCGCGACGCCGCCTGCTCCGCCGACTGGGTGCAGGCCGAATACGCCCAGGCGTCGCCCTCCTTCCTCGCGGCCTCCCCGGCGGCCGACATCTCGGGCGGCGGGCAGGCCGGACGCTCCCGCGTCGTCTTCACCATCGATTGACAAGCACCCCCTCGCAGCGTACCGTCACATCCAAACCCAAAGGCAAGACCATGAAGACCATCCTCCGATCGATCGCGCTCCTCTGCATCGCCGCGCACGCGTCCGCGGGCGAGCTCATCACCGGCGACGCGGCCGCCGCGAAGTTCCCCGCGGGCCTCCGGGAAATGGGCCTCCACACGGCCAAGTGGATGCTGCTCACCAACGGCGTGGAGTACTACTACGGGAGGTTCACGAACCTCCTCGGGACGGTGGACGGCTTCACGGGGTCGAAGAACGACCTGCACATGCTGCGCATCGACTACGCGAACGCCCCCGTCAAGATGAAGTTCGTCGACCACACGCAGGAGTCGACGAAGCGCCGGACGACGTCCTGGACCGCGGCGCAGCACGGCGCGCTCTTCGCCATCAACATGACGATGGAGTACCGCGAGGGGGCGCTGGGCTACTTCAGCCCCCAGCCCCATGGCTACGCGAAGGCGGACGGCGCGGTGATTCCGAACGGCTGGGAATCCACGGGAACGAAGGACGGATTCGCGTTCAACGACGACAAGACCTACAAGTTCGACAGGAACTGGCCGGACGTCGACGAGACGACCGGAAAACCGAAGGCCGACGCCTGGGACAACGTCGTCACGCTCGAGGCGCACACGATCCACGACGGCGCGGCGACGTGGGGGGCATCGGCGACGTACTTCAGCAAGGCCAACTACACGTTCCTCGGCACGACCTCGGACGGCGTCCTGTGGGCCTGCGCGGTGGACGGGCGGCGCGAGGGCGTCTCCGAGGGCCTCGCCTACCACGAGGTCGCCGCGCTGCAGCTCCAGCTCGGCTGCGTCGAGGGCGTCTGCTGCGACGGCGGCGGCTCGACGACGATGGCGATCCGCAAGGACCTGATGACGGTCTCCGACATCTGCGACACGCAGAAGACCTCGTCGAGCTCCGCCGACTACTACACGATGTGCTACCTCGACGACGGTTCGGAGCGCGCCGTCATCAACCAGCTCCTCTTCGTCCCGGTGCCGGCGCCGTCCAAGCCCCAGCGCGTGATGTTCACCATCGACTAGGCGGGCCTCGCGTCCCGGCCGTGCGCTCCGACGACGGGACCGAATGCGCGCCGGTCGCCGTTCGCGGCGACCGGCGCGCTGATACTTTCGTATCATGCTCCGGAGGCGTTCGCGACACGTTCGTATAATTGCCGCGGCGCTTCGCGGCGTGCAAGAATTCCGTCTCGTCGAACCCAACCGGTTCCGCGGGGCGGAACGAGGGGTTCGCGCAAGGAATCCACCACCGAAATCGAGGAACCGAATGAAAGCGAAGAATACGTCTGGCTTTACCCTCATCGAGGTCGCCGTCGCCGGCGCGCTCGTGGCGCTGCTGTCCGCCTGCGCCTTCCGCGGGATCGCCGTCGTGGAGCAGAACTCCCGGGCGACGGCCCAGCGCATCGCCGCGCAGGGCGCATGCCTGAACCGGTACGAGGAGCTCAAGGCCGTCGCCTTCGAGAACATCTCGGAGGAGTTCTATCCGGACCGGCAGGTCGTGCTGGCCTCGATGTCGAAGGATCCGTCCCGGGGGCTCCTCATGGGGACGGTCCATACGGCCATCACCAACGTCGTCGAGGACGGCGCTGAGTTCGCGATGGTCGACATCAAGTGCACCTGGATGTTCCGGGGCCGGACGCGCTCCGAGGAGCTGCACGGCCTGATCGCGAACCAGTACTCGACCTACGCGGAGTCGGGCAGCCTGAGCACCGGGGACCTGGAGCTCAACCCCAACTTCGAGCGGCCCGTCATGTTCTACGCCCTCGCGACGGACGGCTCCGTCTACACGCAGTCCACGCTCGCGAGCATGCCCGCCTCCTTCGAGGCGGTGACGATCGTCATGAAGCCGGGCGGGAAGCAGGCGCAGGAGATCTCGCTCGGCTCGGAGTCCAAGCACGTGTCCAACGACAAGATCGTATCCTACATCGCCCGCGACCCCGGGACGCCGATCATGGTGAACTTCGCCCGGACGACCAATCCCGAGACGAACGGCACGGACTACAGGATTTCGCTGTCCAGCGAGGCCGTCTCGTTCTCGTACATGTGAGGAGGGGGACGGAAATGGAACCGACGGCCTCCCTCCGCCCCGCGCCGCGCCGGCGCGCCGGCTTCACGCTCGCCGAGGTGCTGATCGCGTCCGCGGCGGGCTCGATCATCGTCGCGGCCGTCCTTTCGCTCTACCTCTTCCTCTCGAACGCGGGCCGCGCGCTCCGCTCGCAGGTCGAATTCAACAACCAGGCCCGCGTCCTGCAGGCCGCCTTCGTCGACCTCGTCGAGGCCAACTTCTGCCTGCTCGTCGACGCGGACAACCGCGGCGTCCGCCTCTACTCGGACGAATCCGCGCTCGAGGCCGCGGCGAGCGGCGACGAGGAGGACACCGCCGAATGGATCGGCTACGAGCCCGGCCCGACCGTCCGCGAGTCGAGGATCGTCTACCGCAGGAACGGAAAGGGAAACGATCCGGCCCGCACGCTCTGCGAATGGGTCGGGCCGGCGGACAGCGGCATCCCGATGTTCCGCCTCGTGACGGGCGTTTCCGTCGCGCTCTGCGCCCACGTCGGCGATCCGGCGATCGGATCGTCCGAGCGCGACACGACCGGCCCCGGGCGCCAGGGCATGGACGTCGTCGTCATCGGCGCCTGCCGCAACCTCAAGAGGAAGCTCTAGCCATGACCGCCCGCCGCCATCCCGGAACCCGATCGCTCCGCCGCGCGGGCGTGGTCCTCCCCGCGGTCCTCGTGCTGGTGTTCACGGTCTGCCTCGTCGTGGCCCTGGTCACGAGCTTCTCCGTCCGCTCGATGCGCCTCGTGCGCCGGACCCTCGACGTGCAGCGCGCGTTCGTCGTGGCGGAGTCGGGGCTCGCCTACGGCGTCAAGCGGGTCCAGGCCATCATCAACAACGAGAAGATCGCCGGGATCCGGGCGAAGTACGACACGATCGCCGCCCCCGCGACGCCGGTCGACGCGAGCGAGTACGAGCTCCGCGTGAAGGTCGTCCTGGGCGACGGCACCGACTCCGGCGACGCCGCCAGCACCGTCAGCTCCGCGTCGCAGTACGTGACCGTCTACGCCGGCGCGCGCAACCGCCTCTCCGGCGTGTCCTGCGCGCTCAAGCAGACGATCCTCGCGCAGGGGACCTCCCTGGGGGAGTACGGCGCGTTCTACGAGGGGGACTTCGAGGCCAACCCCGGCAACCCGGGCCAGACGTTCACGGGGAAGGTCCACTCCAACGGCTCCATGTACGTCACGAAGATCGCCAACTTCAACCGGAACCTCACCTGCGTCGGGCGCTTCCTCCACCAGCGCAAGAACACCGGGCTCGACGACTTCAACGACGGCGGCCTCTCGATCAACGTGGACAAAACGACCGGGGACTGGTCCATGAACTACGACGTCGTGCTCAACGGCCAGTCGCGCGGGGCCTACCGCATGGCGACGGTCCGCTTCGGGGACGACGCCGAGTTCGGGACGGAGGAGAAGGACAGGCAGGGCAAGGCGAAGAGGATCTGGGACGGGACCCGCTACGTCGACTCCAACCTCGGCGACGCGGAATGGGTCGCCCAGTCGTCCCTCTACTACGGCAACGCCGTGCAGACGGGCGACAACGGCGTCACCAAGCTCACCCCGCCGATCGGCGCCGAGAAGGACAACCACTACCTGATCGAGCCGCCGAAGACCCGCTGGGACTCCGACTACAACGCCGAGGCCGAAAGCCAGAAGCTGGCGCGGAAGGCGGCGCTCTACCTGCACGTCGACGCCGACGGCAACTACAAGCTCTACCGCGGGGTCGGCGCCGACGGCGCCTGCGGCGAGGACATCACCCACCTGCTCAAGAGGGCCGTCCCGGCCGTCGCCTCGACGAACGTCAGCTCGCAGTCCTACGGCGACGTCGTGAATCCGGGACTGAACTACGAGGACAACTGGACCAAGTCCAAGAGGAGGAGCACGGCGCACGTCTGCACCGTCTACGACAAGGACACGGAGACGACCGGCGCCTACACCCTCGCGAACCGGGGCTCGGAGGGCCAGAACGGCGGGGCGATCCAGACGGACAACTACTTCGTGGACCGGCGCATCCAGTGGGTGATGAAGCCCGTCGACCTCTACCTGGACGAGATCCTGCGCAGGAACTCCCCGCTCCGGCGGATCCTCGACGCGGCGCCCGGCGGGGACGAGGGGCCGGACAAGATCATCTACGTCGACGTGGACGAGCCGGCCTTCGTTCCGGTCGGCCGCTACGACGCGGAGACGGGCACGGACCGCGCCGACGGGGGCACGGGCCGGATCAAGCCCATCCCCTGCGTCCGCATCCGGAACGGAGCCGACCTGCAGGGCAGCGACGTCAGCATCGTCACGGCCCGCCACCTCTACGTCGAGGGCAACTTCAACACGAACGGAAAGGGGGCGCGGGACGCGACCTCCACCGAGGACGTCCCCAGCGCGATGCTCGCCGGCGACACGGTCACCACGCTCTCGAACTTCTGGCAGCAGCACCACTACGACCCCAACTTCTCGGTCTGCCTCGGCGTCAGCGGCGACTACGTCTGGAACGCCGCCGCCGCGAAGCTGGAGATCGACCAGACGGACGGCGCGCAGCTCTCCGATCGCGTCGGAGGGGGCGTCACGCGCATCATCCAGTCCCACATGGAGGAGGAGGAGCAGGCCCCCGGCGAGGCGTCCTTCACCGACAAGGCCGGCGGGATCCACTACTTCCGCGGGCGGGCCAGCGAGACGACGGTCAACGCCGTCTGCATGCTCGGGATCATCCCCTCCATCCCCGTGGAGGAGTCGCAGGACTTCCACCAGGACAACAACTACTCGGGCGGGTTCGAGAACGTCTTCCGGTGGATCGAGGACTGGAAGCAGGTCAAGCTCCACTTCAACGGGACGGTCCTCTGCCTGTACGACGTGCAGGAGCCGGAGTACCGGTGGCGGATGTCCTCGACCGCCGAGGGCGGCTTCAACTACGACGGCGAGAACCTGGACTCCTACATCAACTTCGGCGGCAACTACCAGTACAAGAAGAAGAAGTCGTCCAAGTACCACGTCTTCCCGGACATGCCGGACTGGTCCTACCTCCGCATGACCCCGCCCGGCCTGCCGAACTTCTTCTCCGCCCGCGAGACCGAATGGTCCCGCGTGGCCTGGAGCAGCGTCTGGGACGACTAGCGCGCCGTGGCGGGGTGCGCACCCCGCCACGCCGTGCAAGGCCGCGAACCCGCCCGCCGTTGTCGTCCCCACCGTCGTTCCTGCGGACGAGTCCACCACGGATGCCCGTCCCCGTCACGCGCCGGTCAGGCGTTGTATCGCCGCGGCGGTCATTTGGAAATCGCTAAGGAGGTCGTCCAGAGATCGACCCGCCGAGGCTCCGCCCGCCATGCGCCCAGTTCAGGAACTCGACGTACCACGCCGGCGTGTCCGGCGGCATCGCGGCGAACGCCGCGGCCCACGGGATTTCTAGGTTTGTCCTCCTCGGTCTCCAAAACGGGAAGTGAAACACAGCCAAATTCGGAAGTGAAATCCCGCCAAATTCGGAAGTATTGCAATCCGGCGCCCGTCGAAGTGAAGATGGGCGAGGGGGAAATCGAGGAAGCGGCCGCCAACCTCCGGAAACTGGCCGGCATCGTCGATCCCGTCAAGACGGGCGCCCCGTCCTTCATGATGGTGCTCACGGGAACGCCCTTCGCCTACCGGCGACCGGACGGCGTCATCGTGTGCCCGCTCGGTTGTTTGCGTCCGTGATTCCGCCACGCCGTGCAAATCCGCCCCAAATTTGTAGCATAATTGTAGCATTCGCCCGCCCCGGGTTTGTGGTAGATTCCTCCCTCATACGCGCGCAACGCGCGAATCAAACCCAACACCATAACCCCTACCCAACACCATAACCCCTGCGGTCTACCCAAAACTCCGCACAACGCAAAGGAATCAAAACATGGCACGAAAAGTCACATCGGCTCGCGTGGCGTCCATCTCCGGCAAGAAACTCGCCGACAAACGTCTTTCACGGCAAATCAAGGCTCCGCTTGCTTCGGCTCTCTCGCGACGCGAAACGCAGAAACGACATAAGTAGTTCAAACATTGACGGCGCTTGCGGGACGCCGCAAGCGCCAATTCTTTCACCAAACAATCAGGCAAAACGATGAAGATACTAACCTCGTTAACGAACAATCCGGCCTTTTGTTCTTTGGTCGTCGCATTTATCGGGTCGACAACCTCCATTGTCATTGCAGTTTGCGGGTGCGTTTGGTCGGGCAGGCAGGCAAAGAGAACCTTTGACTCGGAGACTCGTCGCCTCATAGGGCTTCACAAGTTGGAGGTCTATGAAAATGCGATCGAGGAAATCAACTACTTGGTTCCGCTGTATCGTCAGTTGTGGGGGGAATCATTTGAGAAGAGAACGCCCGAGGCAATGCGACCGGCGATTCCCCTCTTGTCGAGCATTATCAACGAGATTCTCATGTATCAAAAAGCCATAACGCAATTGGGAAAGCTCAAATCTATTCTTCGGCCTTGACGAACTATGATCCATTCGGATCAAATTGGGCTTGTGTCGACTATATGCATCAGTTGGAATCCGTTTCAAAAGGCGGAAAAGGAAACTCCGAGTTTGTCTCTCCCGAATCGAAAGACCGTGTGACCGAAATGTATCTGCTCGACGAGTTGGAAAAGTACGAAAGAGCTGCAGAAGAACTTAAGGAAGAACTAGCGAGATTGGATTACTTTCAGCAATAGATGCAATGCGAATAATTGTGCGACCACACCCATCCGCGCGAAACACTCTCCATGCCTCGCCACAAACCCCGCCCCCTTCTCAATTCCAGATGAACGCGCCGTCCCACCCGCCCCGCGCGTCATTCCGGACGAATTCGTCCTCCCCGAAATCCCGCAAGAGTGGAGAAACAAACACCTAACAAGGAAACACAGTAAGGAGACTAGCCATGGCCAACATCGCAATCCACTTTTCGGACTTCTTCGACCTTAAGAACAATGAGCTCAAACAATATGGAGCCTTCGATGTTTCCCTGACATTCGACATTCCCGTGTTATTGACCCCTTTCGACTCTATGCTAGCGAAAAGAAAGAATACAACGCGCTTCACGAAGGAATCATTCGCTATTTGCGTTTCTTGCGAGATTACTGTTCGGACAATGCACAAATATCAATCGGACAGCTAAGGGAGTATTTTGTGTTCCCCGAAGTGCGAAACATTTTCATGGGGTTTTGCAAGACAAGCAATTCCGGGCGGGGGCTCGGAATGAAGTTTGCCCAGGCCCTGAAGAACAATCTTCAAGAGATTCTTACAGACTTCGGTGACGAAACCGTCTCGAACAGCAGCCACCTGGAGAAGCTTTGCATCATCTGCAACGATGTCGGACGCGACTGCATCAGCGATTTTACTGCCAACTTGATCAAAGACTATTTGGCGGAGTATACGCAAACGTTCGCTCGCCGTCATCTAAAACCGGAACAGTGTTGCGTGTTTGACATTCAGCGCGCTGTTTTCGACTATGAAAAACGGATCTGGAAAAGTCGGAAGTATTATCTTCCGAGATGGAATTTCGGATATGTGCTGCTTGTTCCTACGGATCTCCTGACAAAAGATGACACCTGGATCAGCAAGCAAGGTCTGATGGAATCCCTCATACATCTTCCTCCCGCCATCGGAAACGAAGTGCTGAAAGACAGATTGGTAAGATTGATCGCCGATATCGTCGACGAAAGGAGACGTTATACAAAGAAAACGATTAACGCAAAGCTTAAAGATTTCTGGCAGACGAATCCCGAGATTGTCGACTGGTACATCAAACAACAGGAGGACAACAAAGCAACCGCAATGGCGGCCTTGGACGCAAGAGTCGCCAAGACGGAAAAATTGTATGTTGAATCGGTCAACGCCATCGCACAGAAACTGGCATTGTTCGGCTTCTACAAAACAAACATCTCATCCATCGAGGAAGCGAGAAGACGCGCACAGTACTTCAAACAATGCATCGAAGACAATGATGGATACAAGATGTTCTACTCGGACGACAACAAGAAAATCGCCGAGTCACAGTTACAACTGGCATTTCGTTTGGTTTGGTACGGCACAGACAAGGATGTGAACCGCGAGCCAAATAATGGTCGCGGACCCGTGGATTACAAGGTGTCCAACGGGCGCCGCGATAAGTGTCTTGTCGAATTCAAACTGGCATCCAACACAAAACTGGAAGTCAACCTCCAAAACCAACTCAAAGTGTACAAGGCCGCAAACGACACAGATGCCTGCATTTGTATCATTGCCTATACGAGCGATCAAGAGTGCATTCGAATGGAAGAAATCCTCCGCCGGCTTGGATTGAATGGTAGCCCCAATGTGATTACCATCGATGCTTCACCCAACAAAGTGTCGGCGTCCAAAGTTGGAATTGTGGCAACGAAGGAGCATTGAAGAGACCGCCGTTCCAACCTATCGTTCTCAACAATTGTCCAATGCTTGCCCGCCGCGCGAGCGTGTGCTAGAATACGCGCCATACACGACCCCACGGAGCAATCCTGCCACCCTTCCACTGAAATCCCACAACTGAACCCTTTGCTTTAGCGGCAAAACGAAGTCACGCGAAAACTGCCAAGTTTCATGACTTCAACAAGCGATCGACGCAGAGAAGCGCGCCCCGGCGCGCTCTCGATGTCTCGCTTGTTAGGCGCTTGGCCGTGCCTCGCGTGACGGACACCGACGAAGCGCGCTGTTTTTGTCGCCATCCGCCGGTCGGTAGCCAAGGGAGAAAACGACAACAATGCGCTACGCCAAAAATAGTTCCGGCAGCTGGCCTCGTCGATCGAGAGTTCGGCAGAGCGAACGAACCGTATTTGACTACGACAAGCTTCTGGCACCATTGGAAAAGAATCACTGGGGGCGCTATTCTTATGCGTTTGGTGAGGCAAGAAAGGACGACCGACTTCCAAAATGTGTGCGATATCGCTTGAAGGTTCTAGAGGAAATCGTCTCATTCCATTTTCATCCGAACGACGAAGTTCCATATTCCGGAGTTGGCTTGAATGCTCGAATTCATCCCACGCCGTTCGAACGGTTCTCTCTTCGGAAACTCCGCGAACTACAAGTAATCTCGGAGACCGTTTTGGACCGCAAAGTCTCTGCGAGAATCCACGATGTTCTCTGGATGTCACGAAAACAACTGAAGTTATCGAATTCAGTTGCCATTAAACACGCCGAATCGGCCATTCGACATTTGTTGGATATTCCAACAGACGAAAAGGATTGGGACTATACCATTGATGTCATGAACGCCATCCGAGGAGTCCGACTTGCCCTATCGATTGGAAATACGGAATGCCTCGAAGGGTTCAAGGACAAGATTCGGTTGTTGATGAGAAACGATCATTTGTCCGACAAGATTGCAGAAATCGTCGCAGAATGGAAGGATCCCATCCTTTGTCAAGAGGCGATGACTGATTTACTGGAAAAGGCTGATCGATATATGTCAAATGGCGATCAACGCGATGCAATTACAGCTTTGGAGCAAGCGAGGGGAATTGCCCGATTGGCGAAATGCGATTCGTTGAGAGGGAGAACGATCTCGGAGAGGTTGTTTCTTGCGCGCTACGCGCTTGCCGAGCAGCTGTTGAAAACGGGCGCAAAGTCAATACAAGTCGAACACCAATTTGAACTCGCTTACGCCGAATGGCAATCGTTGCCCAACGACGTAAAGCATCGTCCCGACCTCGCCAAGATTGCAGAATTGTCGATCAATCAAATCCAGAAATTGGGAATCAAGGCCGTTGATGAGATGAGAAAAGTCATTGTCGTTCAGAGCGTAAAGCCCCGGCTCTACCCAGAATTCGAGGACAATCTCCGATCAGACCGCCCTCCACTTGAGAAATGGAAGCTCTTTGCAGCTCTTCCATTTGCGTTGACCAAGGCCGACTTCAAACGGATGGAAGACGCTGCGAAGTCCGATATCGAGAATTCAATTGTCGGATGCTTTCAGCGGCTTCGCAAAAGTTGCGATGGACGAACAGTCGCCAGAACAACCGTTCCCGGCAGACGTCAACCAGCAAAAGAACGAGAACAATCGTTCGCCTTCGCGTTTGCGGATCGATATGCCGATAGAGTGCGGACAATGACCTCCGTCGTCCTCGATCATCTTCGAGCTTTGCGAAGAGTAGCGCCGCTTGATGTCGAGCAAGTTGCCCACTTGGTCCAACATTCCAAATGGATTCCGACTGGTCATATTCACCAGATATCTCTTGCCGTCTATTATGGCGAGCAGGAGCAATGGATTGAAGCCGTTCATCTGCTTGGCCCGCAGATGGAAGCGATCGTTCGGAGCCGTCTGAAAGAAGTTGGAGTTAGGACCATTCACATCAAAGAAGGAGTTACAAGCGAGCTCGGCTTATCTTCGCTATCGGAATCCTTTCCACACATTGTGGCAGGCCCGCTTGCGTTCGAAATCCAGTCATTATTCTGCGACCAAAAGGGAAGCAATCTTCGAAATGACATTGCTCACGGCCTTCGGAATGACATGAGCTTCACGCCGTCGGATGTGCTTTACGCTTGGTGGCTGACCCTTCACTTGTTACTTTGCGTTGAACCCGAAAGGAATACAGCCGATGGGCACTGACACGAAAGCACAGGCGAACCCGATCAACGCATTCGAGATTGTGATCGCGGCTAGAAACACCGCCGAGGAAAACGGCTTAGCGCCTTTCCGATAGCCATATTTGTCCGGAACTGTTCAAAAAACAATGACAAGTTCACACACGACTTCAGCAATTGGAGAGATCGTCAATGAAATCGCTCATCAAACATTCATGCCTTCTTTGGATTGTCGCGGCAAAGACGGCCCTTGCGGCTACAACCTACACAGAACTCATAGATGGCATTGAGTGGACATATACCATCTCGGGAAACACGGCATCAATTGGAGGAGGGACATATTCATCACCAGCCGTTCCGAAGTCTATCACAGGAGCCTTGGTCATTCCGAGTTCTCTTGGCGGGTACTCTGTGACAAGTGTCGGAAACGATGCGTTTTACGGCTGTTCGGGTCCAACGTCAATCACGCTCCCAGACAGTATAACGAGCATCGGTAACGCTGCGTTTTCGGGTTGTTCCGGGCTGACGTTGATCACGATTCCGGACAGCGTTACGAACATCGGGAGCTCCGCGTTCTACAATTGTTCCGGATTGACGTCGATCACGATTCCTAACAGTGTCACGAGCATCGAGTCTTCTACATTTTCTTTTTGTTCCGGTTTGACGTCAATCACGATTCCTAACAGTGTCACGAGCATCGGGTCTTTAGCATTTGAATATTGTTCCGGGCTGACGTCGATCTCGATTCCTAGCGGCGTGACGAGCATCGGGGATGAGGCGTTCTATGGTTGCTGGAGCCTCGGTTCCGTCATAATTTCGGATGGTGTCAAAGCAATTGGGCATCAAGCGTTTTACGGTTGTTCTTTGAACACAATCAAAATACCTAATAGCGTGACAAGCATTGGTATAAGAGCCTTTGAAGGTTGTTCTGGGCAACTATTTGAAACGAGTGTTATTTCCGGGTTGGAGCTTGTCGACGGCTGGGTAACCGGATATAGCGCTTCGCTATCTGGTCACTTGGATTTATCGGGCGTTCGCGGAATCGGGGCACATGCATTTGATGGTTGCACAACCCTAACATCGGTCACTATACCGAGCGATATGACATTCATTGGCGACTATGTTTTCTCAGGTTGCTCCGGTCTGACATCAATCTCGATTCCTGCCAATGTAACGAGCATTGGGGATTCTGCGTTTAGTGACTGTTGCGGGTTAACGTCAATCGCGATCCCGGACAGCATGGCCAGTATCGGATACGGCGCCTTTTCAGGATGTTCCAGCATAACGAATCTTGAGATTCCCCATAATGTGGCTTTCATAGGGGAGAAGGCTTTCAGAACTTGTTCAAAGCTCAAATCGTGCGTTATCCCTGGAAGCGTTATGTTCCTTGGCGACGATGTCTTCGAGAATTGTCAGGCCTTGGAATCCGTTCAAATTCCAAGGCACTTTGAAGGAAGCAATATTACCTTGTCCTGCCCGCCTGAGACCACGATTGTCTATTATGATGCTTCGACGCTGAGAACACCGATTCCCGTCTCTTATGACTGGCTTGACGCATACCCTGCTCTTTTATCGTTCAATGGAAACGACTATGAAGCAACGGCGCTTTCCCCTGCCGCGAATGGAATCAATCGCGTCTGGGAATGCTATCTTGCAGGGTTGGATCCGACAAATCCCGATTCCGTATTCGTGGGAGCCCTGCAAATGGTCCGAGGAGAACCGACTCTCTCTTGGTCCCCGAATCTAGGAACCGCTCGTCACTATATCGTCGAAGGGAAAACTGATCTTTCGTGCGATAAATGGTCGAGAGACCTTGGAAAAGGTGCGCGTTTCTTCCGAATCGTCGTGGAGCCTCCTAAACCTCACACAGTTTTTTCGATTATTCTTCATATCGGTGACATCTAGGGATGATTATGACAGCCATTGCATCCACAGGCTCAATTCGCGTTGCGTATAGAAGACGCACCTGGGGCTCGGCGAACGAGGCGACGCGGTTCTTCCGGGTGAAGGTGCGGATGCCCGAATAGCCCTGTCGCGCGCCGCGGCGATACAACGCAAGATCGGCGCGTGACGGGGGACAGGATTCCGTGGTCGACTCGTCCGCAGGAACGACGGGAGGGACGGGTTCGCTGCCTGGCACGGCGTGGCGGTGTGCGGACCCCGCCACGCCGGCGGCGGCCGGCTGTGGCGCACTTCAGGGCTTCGGCTCGCAGGCGACCAGAACGCCGGTTCCGTCTGGGGGAAGCACAGAGGAATAGGAGAAGCCGGATTTCGCGCTTCCGGGGTTCACATACTTCGCACCCGGGACAGGATGCGATTGAAGAAAGTCGAATAATGCGGACAGATTGTCCCCGAATCGCGCCATGATCCTGTGGCGCGTTTCGTGAAGATTCTTTACGACCGGATCGTCGTAGGTTCTGTCAATTTCGTAGACCTTCAGCTTTGTCTTGGGTTCTTCCATCGTGATGCGCGGGCCATTGCCCGTAGCGACGCCGAAACTACCACAACGTCGAAGGGAACGCAAGCGGTTTCCCGGTCACGCCTTGACTTCGCCGCGCACCGAGCGAGGGACGGGCGTCCGTGGTGGACTCGTGCGCAGGAACGACGGCGGGGACGACAACGGCGGGCGGATGGCCCGCGCGCTGCGCGGGCAATGCTGAATGCTGAGTGCTGAATGCTGAATGGCCGGCGGCGGCCGTATGGCCCGCGCGGTGCGAACGAAACTACGACGCGTCCTCGGTCACGCCGTAGCTGATCGCGCAGAGGGGGACGTTGACGAGTCGGCAGGTCGCCCCGTTGCGGAGCGGGACGTCCTGCTCCTTGTACGGAAGCATCGATCCGCGGAACGCGGTTCCGGGGAGGAACCGCTCCTCGTAGGACTTGAGGCTCTGCGACCGGACGTTGCCGCCGGACTTGACTTCGAGCGGACAAACCTCCATCCCCCGCTGGAAGACGAAGTCGATCTCGGTGCGCGAGTCGTCGGTGCTCCAGTAGCAGGGGGCGAGCCCCGTTTCCGCCACCAGCTGCTGGCAGACGTACTGCTCCGTCAGCGCGCCGCGGAACTCCCGGAAGATGCGCGGACCGTCGAGGACGACCTCCGGGGCCAGCCCGGACATCGTGGCGAGCAGCCCGACGTCCAGCGCATAGACCTTGAACCCGTTGTCCTCGTAGTGGGACAGCGGAAGTAGCGGCGTCGTGGTCCGGTGGTTCAGATGGATCAGGCCCGCGTCCTCCAGCCAGGCGAGCGGATCGCGGAACTCCGAGGCGCGACCGCCCTTCCTGACCGCCGAATACACGAACTTCTTGTTCTCCTTCGCAAGCTGGGCGGGAATCGACCGCCAGCACATCTCGATCTTGCGAACGTCGGACTTCGGCGCGTGCTTGGAGATGTCGCGCCGGAAGCCGGAGAGGATCTCGCGATGGACCGCCCGGACGTCGATGAAGTTCCGCGTCGAGATCCAGGTCGCGACGGCCTCGGGCATCCCTCCCACGACATAGTAGTGCCGCAGCTTCTCGGCGACGACCTCGTTCAGGTCTTTGAGCAGATCCCAGTTCCGGTTCCGGATCTCCTCCGCGAGACGCTCCTCGCCGAGCGCCGTCAGGAATTCGTTGAACGTGAAGGGATGCACCGGAATCGTGTTGACCTTTCCGACCGGGAATCCGGTCGTCGTCTCGTCCGAATCCGAATCGGAATCCGAATCCGAGGCGTCGCCATCCTTGTCCGCGTCATCGTCCCGGTAGGTCAGTCCCAGAAGGGAACCGGCCGCGATGATGTGGAGGTCCGGACGATCCTCGCAGAAGTACTTCAGCGACGTGAGGGCGCTCCTGCAGGCCTGGATTTCGTCGAAGAGAAGGATCGTTCGGTTCGGATCGATCCGGGTGTGGAACAGAACCTCGAGATCCCGGACGATGCGCCCGATGTCGCTGTCACGCTCGAAGATTCCGCGAAGTAGCTGGTTCCGGTCGAACTGCGCATAGACGACATTGTCGTAGTGGGTCCGGGAGAACTCCTTCATGAGCCAGGTCTTTCCGACCTGGCGGGCTCCCTCCAGAATGAGCGGCTTTCTGCGAGAAGACGCCTTCCACGCCTCCAATTTCTTTATGTAGGAATCTCTTTTCATTTTCTCGCCCACACTTTTTTGCACCTTGGATGTCCGTCGACGCGCAGTTTTTAGCACCATCATATCGACCACGTCAACACTTTTTTGCATCTTCGCAACCGAGGCGAGGCGTTCCGTTTCCCTACATCCTCAAGGGGCAGACCTCTTTAGCGGTTCTAGAACAACCGCCACTTGAAGATCGTGTCGAAGCGCTCCTCGTTGCGGGCCTGGTTCTCGTCGTTTCGCGCCTGAACGGTCAACTGCCTGGCCTCGTCCTCGGCTTGCCGATGCTCCATCGCCTCGACCCGGGCCATCATGGAGCCGAGCGACAGGAGGGTTCGGCGCATCGCGACGAACGCCCGCATGATGGCGACATTGACGATCGCGGCCCTTTCGCCTTTCAGGACGCTCGACAGCATGGCGACGCCTTGTTCGGTGAACGCCAGAAGTCCGTATCGGTCGCCGCCGCGGTTTGAGGTGACATTTTGGCACCTCAAACCTTTGATGTCGTCCGGCGAAAGATGCAGAACGAAATCGGAAGGAAAACGGGACGGATTGCGTTTCACCTGTCGATGAAGGTGCTTGACCTCGACATCATAGAGTTGCGACAGGTCGCTGGACAGCATCATTTGCTCGCCGCGGATGGTGAAAATGCGCGACTTGATGAAGCCGTCGTCGATTACGACGGGGGCGACGGGCGCCGGCATTGGCGGTGCCGGAACGAGCTGGCGGTTGGGCTTTTCCATTGTGATTGTCCATTCCGTTCGGGGTGGTGTGGTGGCGTTTCGCGGGGGCGTTCCCGCGGAACGGGGGATAGACTGCCACAGCGCCCCGGGAAAAATGTCGCCTGGCAGGCGACATTTTTCCCCGGGGCCGAAGGGCGAGGGATAGTGGGAGGATCATCCGTCCGTAGAATTGCCGCGGCGG
>JAEEGG010010394.1_pt1 | contig 20567 bp, 7 predicted proteins | sample 9134161 | NCBI WGS metagenome assembly JAEEGG01 (sample SAMN16246543, study PRJNA631951) | gut metagenome | biome: gut microbiome; feature: rumen; material: CR-attached | host: Bos | place: Iran: Karaj | collected 2018-10 | reverse complement strand
TAATGGGTTGCATCGCCTGCCGGTGCACTCATTACCCTTTTCGCTTAACATCAACCAATGAAAAAATATCTACCCTTTTCTCTCTTATTTCTATTACTGACGCTCACTGCCAACGCGCAGGAGCGAAACACCCAACTGACCATTCAGGTGACCTCCGTGGAAAATGACAACCTGAAAGGACAGAGTCTGAAGATTACCCAGACCGACTATGAAGTGGGCTACGGCGCACTGACACTGGATGCCAACGGAAAATGCACCCTGATGGTCTATGCCGGCAACCACCACATCTCCCTGAACCGCGCCGGATTCGTCCCCGTGGAGCAGGACTTCACCGTTGCTGAAGGTGAGACCACCAAGCAGATTGATATCCAATTATCAGAGAAGACCCGTCAGCCCTTCGCCCTGCAATCAGAGATAGCGCACGACATCTTCACCGGCAAGAACACTATCAGCCTGTCGTGGAATACTGAGGCACCAGCTTTCTTTGACGATTTCGAGAGCTACGAGCCCTTCGCCATCAATTTCGGCGCCTGGACTGGTATCGATGTAGACATGGAAGCCGCTGCCCCCATAGTAGGAACCTATCCCAACCGCGGTGTACTGCAGTATGCCCAGGTCATCAACCCGCTCGCCGTAGATCCTGTATGGTGGTACGACTACCCCATCCTGCGTCCCTATGATGGTAAGCAGTATATCGGCTTCACCCGTACCAACAGCGGTAATGCCAATGACGACTGGCTCATCTCGCCCGTTGTCACCGTGGGCACCGAGAATGTGCTCTCCTTCTATGCCAAGGCTGCCGACCGTTATCCCGAGCGCTTCATGGTGTATGTCACCACGAAGACAGACAATCCCCAACAGTCGGACTTCGTACGTCTGGACCAGGACAACTACGAGAAAGCCGACTATACCGGTTGGAAAGAATACACCTACGACCTGAAGGCCTATGAAGGCAAGCAGGTGAAATTTGCCATCCGCTATATCAGCCATTACAACAACTACGGCTCATTCATGCTGATGGTCGACAACGTGTTTGTTGGTATGAGCGCCAAGGCTTCGGCCATCCCCAACGAACAGTTTAATATCTATCTGGACGGTGAACTGGTTGCCACCACCACCGACTGCAGCTATGTGTTGACAAACGTTGCCAACGGCAATCACACCATCGGCATCAAGGCCACCTATCTGCAGGCACAGAGCGAGACGACAACCATCGCCGCCAACATCCCCACGGACAACTATTCGCACGTGGTCTTCAACGTGACAGCCAATAGTAAGCTGAGTGCCAACGGTCAGCACCTGATGCTCACCAATGCAGCCACCATGGAGTCGTATGACCTGACCGTCGCCGACGGTAAGATCGACCTGGCCTCACTGCCCAACGGACAGTATCTGGTCAGCATGGAGGAAGGTGCATTCCAGCCACTGAAGAAAACCATCGACATCAACGCCGATGCCACCATCGACATCACGCTGAATGACCTTCTGCTGAAGCCCTATAACATCACGGCCAAGCTCAACGACGATGCCACCTACACCCTGCGCTGGAATCAGGAGCTGATTTTCAGCGACAGTTTTGAGGATTATGACGACTTTGCCACCGGCAGCTTTGGCGGCTGGAAGAGCATTGACCGCGACGGCTATCCCGTGTACCCCATCGCCTTAGGTTCACAGACCAACATTGTCTCGTTCCCCGGCTCTGGTAGCGCCTCGAAGCCCACGGCTATCGCCCCAATGGTGTTCAACCCCTGGCAAACATCACCTGCCATGATGCCTACAGACAAAGCCATTGCCGCTCCTACGGGTGAGAAATGCATCACTTTCTTCTCGCCTCAGCAGGCCAAGGCCGACGACTGGCTCATATCGCCCGTCATCGACATCCACGAGAACTACAATCTCACGCTGAAGGCAAAGTCATACGACGGTATGTATCTGGAGACACTGGAGTTCTACGTATCTGACGGTAGCGACAACCCCGACGATTTTGTCAAGATCAGTGTGGCAGAGAATATTCCCGCTGGAGTCTGGAGCATCTACCAGATAGACCTGAGCCAATTCAACGGCATGTCTATCCGCATCGGCATCCACTACGTATCCTATGACACCTTCCTCTGTCAGATAGACGACTTCACCGTAGGTCCTGAGAATGGCGAAGGCGAGGTGGTGGACTACGGCAATGTGGTGCGCTATGAGATTATGGTTGACGGCGAGAAGATCGGTGAGAGCGAGACATCCTCATTCATCATCCCCGTACTGTCAGCCGGCAGTCACACCGTAGGTATCAAAGCCATCTATCAGTCGGGCGAGTCTGAGATTGCCACCTACGAGATTGAGGGTACCGCCGGTATCGCCCAGAATGCCATCAACGCCACTATGCCTACAGCCGTATATAGTCTGTCGGGCGTCTATATGGGCAACAAGATAGAGTCTGTGCCCGCAGGTATCTACCTCGTGAAGCGCAACGGTAAAACCATAAAAATTCGTAAGTAAAGAAAAAGATATATGAAACTACGTCATCTCTTTCTCACGGCCTTTGCAGCCGTGATATCCCTCACCTCATTGGCACAGGGACTTTCAGAGAACCAGCGTCTGCTGGGTTATATCAAGACCGATAGCATCACCGTGAGCGGTGGTGCCTTCGGTACGGCTGGCATCTATCCTGTAGGTGCCGTGATGACACCACAGACCCTTTCCAGCTATGCCGGTTGTAAGATTGTAGGTATCCGCATGGCTGCTGCCATGGACCTGGGTCGTACAAATGCCTTCGTCTATCAGTTGACAAGCAACAGACTGGACACCCTCTGCACGCAGAAACAGCGCGTCTATACTGGTTGGAACAACATCTTCTTCAATGGCGACGGCTACGAGATCAAGGGTAATGAGACCTTGTTCTTCGGTTTCGACTACAACGAGACGGCCGAGATGATTGCTGCCGACCAGGGCGGACTCTGCGGCTATGGCGACGACATGGAGGGTGCACTTTATGCCTATGGCAACTTTGGTCAGGGACTGAACCTCTATTCGCTGAGCGGTTTGGGTCGTCTGTGTGTGCAGCTCATCGTCGATGTCAGCACGCTGCCCCTCTACGACCTCGATATCACCTGGTTTGATACCGGTTTCAAATACAAGGAACCCGGCGAGAATATTGATGCGATGATCAATTTCTCTAACGTAGGTCGCAAGGCTGTTGGCCGTTATCAGTTGTGCTATCAGTTGGACGACAACGCTCCCGTGGTGAGCAACCTGACAGACAGTCTGAGCACCGGCGTTCAGACTGACTGGAAGTTCTCATTGAAACTGCCCAATGACATCGCCACTGGTCTCCACACGCTGAAGGTCTTTGTAGGTCAGATAGAAGGCGAGGCACTGTCGGAGAAATCAAAGAACGACACCATGACAGCCACCTTTGCCGTGTACCGCAACAAACTGGTACGCGAGAAAGCTTATCTGGAAATCTATACCGACCAAACATCAGCCATCACCCCCTATCTGAATGAAATGGTGAAACTGGTGGCCGACAATTCCGAGGCACTGGTTGTGGCCAACATACACAAGCCCAAGACACCACTGGCTGTGGCAGAAGCAGCCTATCTGCACGATCTGTATGCTTATACGCACCCCGCATTCAGCATCAACCGTTCTTTCTTCCCCGGTGAGGAGCACATTGCCTATGACATGAACGACTACCTGCCATCCGTAGGTCCCGAGTTTTGCGCCGGCATCCTGAGCGATATGCTGATGCAGGACTTCCAGACACCTGCGTTCGCTTCTGTCGACCTGAAATTGACTTACGATGCTGCCACACGCAAAATCGGCATCAAGGCTACTGGTGACATGCTGCCCGAGGCAGAGGTTATCTATGGTGACCTGGCCCTGACGCTGATGATCACAGAGGATCAGGTAACAAGTCGTCAGACGGTTTCGAATCCTATTACCGGACGCAACACTACCAATCAGAACTATCAGCACAATGACGTGCTCCGTGCTTATGTCACCTCACCTATCGGCGATGCCATCACCAGCAACGACAATAAGTACGAGGCCAATTATGAGTTCACACTTGACGAGGGATGGAATCCCGACAACATCAAGGTCGTGGGTCTGCTGTCAAAGAAGGTGGATGCCGTGACCAGCGACAATCTGCTTGACCTGGATATCATCAACGCCAACTCAGCAGCGCTGGGTGTCATCACCGGCATCGAGATCATACAGCCCACAGTGACCGCTAAGCGCACAGGTTGCTTCACGATTGACGGTCGTCGAGTGGAGACAAAGAGTCTGAAACCAGGTCTCTATATCATCAACGGTAAAAAGACTGCAATCAAATAATCATTAAGAGGGCCTTCGGGCCCTTTTTTTTGTACTCCATATATAAATATATGGAACAATTATTTGGGATTATCAGACAAAATGCGTACTTTTGCATATCAAAACTTACAATTTGTGATTATTTCAATAATAAATTCTATAATTATCAACTAATAAACAAAAAAAAGAACGAAACTGACCAAAAAAGGGATAGCAAAAAAGAAGGAATCACGTGATACGTCTGATCTCACCACTAAGACTGGGAGATAACAAAAGGTTCGCAGACGGACACAACCGAAACTCAACCAATATTTACCTTTGCGCTAACGGACCGGAGGGCGCATACAACTCTAAACAATAACCAAATGAACAAGAAAATACGTTTTTCATTGCTCACACTGTTAACGATGCTGTGCAACATGGCATTTGCCGATGCCTACACGGTAGATTTTAACACAGCGATTGCAACAAGCAGTCACGATTTTGCCGTGGCTTCTAAGTGGAAACATATCGTACAAGACAATGACGGATCCTATGTAGGATACAAATGGGATGCAGCCTATGGAACAGGCGATCCCGCAACAGGTGGTCTCCTTGTTTATAAGCAAAAAGTTGGTTCTTCCTATTATTATGAAGAAACAGTCTATGACATGTTGGTTACGCCAAAGGTTTCTGGTACTATCAAACTGAAGGTGAAAGCATACGAAAATGCCAGTTCTTCAACAAAGGCATTTGTGCAACTCTGGTCAGTCAATGGTTCTGGTACGGAAAAGAACACCCAACTGAAAGAATTCCAGACTGAGATTCCTGGTTATAACACAGGTTCTGGTGAGTGGATTGAATTGACTTACGACGTTACGGAGGTTCAGCGAATTGGTATTCGTGCCCAGTATGTTTATATTGACGACTTCTATGCTGAAGCTATCGATACGACACCAGAAGCCGCTCTTACTGTTTCTTCTGTGATGAACATGGAAGGCAAAACAGGTACGAACGGTACGACGACCTATTATGACGAGCAGGCTGATGGTACACTGAGCGTACCTTTAAAAGTGCTGCTTTCTAACACAGGTGATGTCGACTTTGTAGCTGGTACCACCGCAAATTACACACTGACTTTAGGTTCTGCTAGTTCTGCTAGCGGAACAAAGACCTATTATGATGAAGCTTCGGTAAACGTTCCCGTTTCACTGGCTTCTGGTACATCTGATACGGTAGATGTAACCTTCACCATTCCTTTCACTACTGGATGGAAGTATTTCTTCGTCAAGGAGAATATCTCTGGAACTACATCTTCATCTTATCGCTATGCAGGTGTTAATGCTTATGAACCTAAGTTTATATTCCGCGCTGCAGAAAGTACTTCAACTAGCAGTCTGAGTGCTGCTCAGGCTTTTGGTCTGATTAGCGAAGCAACAACAAAGAACTTTGAGATTGCCAATACAGGTACTGCTCCTCTGACTATCAAGAGTATTACCCTGCCCGAAGGCTTCACCTCTGCTAACATGCCCGAGATTCCTACCGAGGGTCTGATTATAGCAAAAGGTGCTAAACAGGCACTCGACATTACCCTGCCAGCTACCGCACAGGGGTCTTTCTCTGGCAACCTGACAATTAAGTATCTTGACAAATCTGGTACTGAGCAGACTTACACACTGGCATTCAGCGGTAACGTATTGCCTGCTGGCACATGGGCAGCTGACTTCAGTGGTGAAAACAACATTGCATATCCCGCAGGCTCTATTGCTGAGGGTGGCATTAACAGTGACTACGCTTATGCCGACGGTGCTTACAATTATTTCATCAAGGGCCGTACCTCTAGCAGCTATGCAACTGGTAGCAATATGTTCATTACTCCGAAACTGCATGCTACTGCTGGTCAGCAGTTGACCTTCGACGTGAAGGGTGTTTATGGAACTTCTTACTATGCAAAGGTGTATGTTTCTACCGACCGTAAGACTTGGGGCGATCCCATTGCCACTTACACCTATGGTGAAACTGAAGGTGCTGTTGCTATTGGTTCTTCTGATTGGGTAAACAAGTCTGTCACCTTCGACGCTGAGGGCGACTACTACGTGGCTTTTGCGCTCTACGGCGAGTTTAAGATTGACAATATCATTGGTCTGACAAAGGTTGACGTGGCTCACGACCTCTATATCAAGAGTGTGTCATGGCCTGATGCTTCTATCAAGAGTGGTACAGCGCTGGCAAAGCCCAGTGTTGAAATCATCCCATTGACCGACGAGGTGGCAGAGAACTACACCGTGAAGTATATCTACGGAGAGAATGTGGTGAACATCGACTCTAAGAACTTGACAGCCAGCGCAAGCAGTTCTACAACCTTCTCAGCCTCGTTCACACCAACTGTGGAGACGACGACGGCATTTCCTGGCACCAAGATTGTGTTTGAGTTTACCGACGGTACAAAGTACGAGACGGAAGGTTTCGACCTCACCGTGACCAACGAGGCTATCTTCCACTTCCTAGACAGCAAACCCACAAGTAAGTGGTACGAGCCTACAGACCGCACGGCTCCAATCACCTTTGGCAAGATTAATGAGGCAAAGGAACTGTCATTCGTTCTTTTCAACTGGGGTTCTGCTCCTTTGACGGTTAACAGCATTTCTCTGCCTGAGGGTTTCTCTACAACAACAGAATTCCCACTTACCGTGGCTGCTTTCAATGGTGAGAACAACGGCATCGACGCAGCATGTCAGACGCTCAACATCACTTTCTCTGCCACCACGGCCGACACCTACAGCGGCGATATGGTTATCACCTACAGCGGTGACAAGACCTTCACGCTGCCCATCAGCGGAACGATGCTCGATGCCACGAAGTTCTATGCCAACTTCAACGATCAGAATTGGCCTGTCGGCTCTATCTATCAGGACAATGTCAGCATCACATACTTTAATACTGGCGACTACGGACTGCAGTCTTCAAGTGCTACAAAGAATCTCTTTATTACTCCAAAGTTGACTGCCACAGAGGGTGACAAACTGCAATTTGATGCATCCACTCGTAACAGCACTTACAATGGAACTGTAAAAGTGTATATTTCTACAGATAGAGAGATATGGGGTGAGCCTGTCGAAGAGATGGCACTGAGCAAGACCGAGAACACGTCGAAAGCTACCTATGAATATAAGTTTGCAAGCGCAGGCGACTATTACGTGGCATTTGAACTCAACGAAGCACGCGTTGATGATATCTACGGTCTGAAGCTCGCTGAGGTGGCACACGAATGGACTATTGCCTCAAGCAACATTCCTTCTGAGGCTATGCAGAACGTGGCATCTACTGCAACTATCAACCTGCTGAACCTTGGTCTGGCAAACGAGGCTGCCGACAGCTACACTGTTACAGCTTATGTAAATGACAAGGTTGCTGGTACTGGTTCTGCTGTTGCAATTCCTATGAACCACAACCTGAGCGATGCCGGCACACAGTTGTCTGTCAACTTCCTCTATCCAAAGGTTGGAACATACGAGGTTTATCTTGAGGTAAAGGCAGGAGACTATCGAGTGGTTACAGCACCTGTTGACGTAACATTCACAGAGGAAGTCGCAGTAGCCAAGGCTATTGCTATTGGAACAAAGTCTGGTAAAGGTCGTGATTATGGTTTCGTAGACTGGTATAACAACGATGGTTCACAAACTCGCTATACAGATATCCTCTACACCGCAGAAAAGATTGCGGATTCAGGCATTAAAGCTGGCGACAAGATTACATCAATTGCATTCCGTTCTGTTAGCAATAGTGAGAAGTCATTCAAGGCAGAAGTAACTTCTTGGGTAGGATTATCAACTGGTGATATCACATATGGAAATCCTGTCAAGGCAGACATGGAGGAGATTCAGGTTTATGCAGACAAAATAAACTTCCCTGCCAACTTTGAGTCAGTTATTACCTTAACAACTCCTATCGTATGGGATGGCAACTCTGACATCCGTGTTTACACCGAGGCTATCGGCCAGGGTTCAGGAAACTGGATATCAGCCGATTACGATTACGATAGTAATATCAACATGTCGTACAACGGAACTAAGAAAGCTGCTCCCCTGCTCTATGTTACTCTTGCAGCCGAATCCGCTACCCTCTCTGGTACCGTTAAGACATCTTCTAATGCTGCTATTGCTGGTGCTACAGTTACTCTGAAGGCAGCTAACGGCGTTGAGTACACTGGCACTACCGATGCAGAGGGTGCTTACAGCATCAATGTTATCCAGGCAGGTCTCGACTTCACCGTAACGGTGGAAGCTGAGAACTATGAGGATCAGCAATTCGCTTATAGTCTTGGCGGATCAAGCAAGACACTGGACATTAAGTTCTATCCGGAGCTGACACTGAACAATAGCGAGGATGAGGTTAACAGCTATAAGGGTAAGGCTGATGTTACCGTTGCCCGCACACTGAAAGCTGGCTGGAACGCAGTAGTTCTGCCTTTCGCCCTCACAGCCGATGACATCACCAATGCTTTTGGTGCTGACGCAGAGGTAGCCACATACGATGGCGACGAACAGAATGGCGACAATGTTCATATCAACTTTACAAAGGCTACAACAGTAGCCGCAGGTGTTCCTTTCCTGCTCTATCTGAAGACCGCACCTGCATCTGCTCCTGTATTCACTGACAAAGCAGTTAACTTCACCGTAAACAATGCCGAGGGCAACGTATTTGACTTCGTTGGAACCTTCGCAAACACTACGGCTGCTACTGGCGACTATATCCTGAGCGGAGGCAAGTTCAAGAATGCTGCGGGCGGCAACGCTATCAATGCATACCGTGCTTACCTGAAACTGAAGGGCGCAGCCGCATCACGTGTGAGCCTATATATTGACGGCTTCCTCGTTGAGAATGAAACAACCGCTATCACTGGTGCTAAGATGAATGGTCAACAGGAGAATGTTTACAGCCTCTCTGGCCAGAAGATGAACAACCAGCTGAAGAAAGGTATTTATATCATCAACGGCAAAAAGGTCGTGATTAAGTGAGAATAAAGCAGAGCTCGCTCATGCTTTATCGAGTGCAAGCGAGCTCGAGCTTTAGCTCAAGGTCGTGATTAAGTAAGAACAAAGTTGAATTGCATAAACAATAATGTTATGAAAAAGAAATATATAGCACCTCAGACTGAGCAGGTCATCATCAAGACTGGCAGTCTTCTACAAGTAGTAAGTGGAGGTAGTAACACAAATAATCCTACACCCCCATTCGACCCAACTCCTACCGATGAGCCCGCAGACAGTCGATATTACCGTCACAATGACTGGGACGACGAGGATGAGGATTTCTAAAAATTGATTACTCATTAACAACATAGAGGATGCGTCAAAGCAAATTGACGCATCCTCTTTTTATTAACACACACCGGGTATATTCTTTACCGATTGCAATTATTTCGAATAATTTCTTGGTATTATCAGACAAAATGTGTAATTTTGCACTTAATAACCAAACGTATGAAAATAACTTATAATTACTATTAATATCAACCAAAAAATTAGAAATCACAACTAATTAGAAACAAAGCAAAAACAAATCATAACGTGTGTCACTTCTGGTCTCACCACTAAGACTGGGAGATAACAAAAGGTTCGCAGATGGGCACATACGAAAACCATTATTTTATATCTATGCGCTCACGAACCGGAAGGCGCAAAAACCTAAAAACAAAACCAAATGAACAAAACTATACGTTTTTCATTGCTCACGCTCTTGGTGATGTTGTGCGGTACTGTATTTGCTGATTCTTACACCGTCGACTTCAATAAAGCGATAGCAACGGGAAATCATGATTTCAGGGTTGCCTCAAACTGGAAGCACATCGTACACCGCTTTAATGATGGGTACTTTGACTATTGGATGAGCTATTCATACGGTAGCAACACCGGTATTGACGGAACAGGTGCCTTGTATGCAGGCCAACAGCAAGCTGGCGACAACTCTGATAACGAGACCACTTACGACCTTCTCGTCACACCTGTTGTGAGCGGCGATATTACTATTTATGTCAAGAAGAGTACGTCTGGAACACCATTCGTAGAATTCTGGAGCCTGAATGAAGATGGAACTGCAAAGAATGCCAAACTCTATGAAGCAAAGACATTCCAGTCTGATTCTTGGACGGCTGTAACCTACAATGTAGAGACTCCACAGCGCATTGGTATCCGCGCCCAGTATGTATATCTGGATAATTTCTCTGCTGCTAACGCAGTTACCGAGCTCGAAAAGAGCATCGCTATTGTATCTGCAGTACCACCTGCCACAACCGGTACAATCTACTGGGATCAGCAGGCTAATGGAAAAGTAAAGGTTGGCTACATGGTTACCGTGACCAACAATGGTGAGGTTGATCTGACAGTGGGCACACCAAACTACAGCATATCTGTGTTCAACCGCAAAACCAACGAGGTGTACTTCACCGTTCCCGTTCCTCAAGACCTGGCTATTGGTGCAACATCAGAGCCATTTGAGGTATTTGGCGAGGTAGAACCCACTATCTGGTCTAACAGCTACACCTATATCAACATGGACCTGAAGGAAAACCTGCAAGGCTCCATTACCCAGCGTGCACAGTCACATTATAAGGCCTACGAGCCAGTATTCGTATTCCGCGAAGCTGAGAGCTCTTCTACCAGCAGTATCTCTGCAGCTGAGTCATGGGGTACCATCACTGCAAGCACCACCAAGAATTTTGAGATTGCCAACACTGGCACAGCTCCTCTGATTATCAAGAGCATCACACTGCCAGAAGGCTTCACCTCTGCTAACATGCCAGTGATTCCTACAGAAGGATTGACTATTGCAAAGGGTGCGACCCAGGCCCTGAGCATTACTCAGGATGCAACAGCCTATGGCACGTTTGTCGGCACACTGAAAGTTGTCTATCTTGACAAAAACGGTGCAGAGCAGACTTATACCCTTGCATTCTCTACAACCGTTATCAATGAGAATACTTGGACTGCCGACTTCAACAACAGCAAATCAACAATCATCTATCCCGCTGGTGCTATCGCTGAAAGCGGTATCACAAACGACTATCTGTACATCTCATCTGGCAACTACAACAACTGGTTTAAGGGACGTACCTCTTCTTCGTATGCTACAGAGAACAACAAGTTCATCACTCCTAAACTACACGCTGCTGCAGGCGAGAAACTGACCTTCGACGTAAAGGGAGCCTATGGTTCTTCTTATTTTGCTAAGGTTTATGTTTCTACAGACCGCAAGAACTGGGGCGAGCCTGTTGCTACTTACACCTATGACGAGCAAGCAGGTGCCGAAGCTATCGGTTCTGGCACTTGGAACACAAAGTCTATCACCTTTAGCGAAGAGGGCGACTACTATGTAGCTTTCTCACTCTATGGCGAGTTTGCTATTGATAACATCGTAGGTTTGACCAAGGTTGATGTTGCTCACGATCTCTACATCAAGAGCATTTCATGGCCTGATGAATCTGTAAAGAGCGGTACTTCACTCTCGCAGCCCTCTTTGGATATCATTCCTCTGACTGATGAATTTGCTGCCAACTATACCGTGAAGTATGTTTGCGGCGAAACAGTATTGGCAGAAGCCACTTCTGTTGCTTTGACAGCAAGTGCAACCAGCTCCAAGACAATTTCATTCTCTTGGAAACCTGTTGTTGAGAACACTACTGTATATGAGAACACTAAGGTTGTATTCGAGTTCACCGACGGTACGAAGATTGAGACCGAACCTTTCAACCTCACCGTCACTAACGAAGCTATCTTCCACTTCCTCGACAGCAAGCCCAGCAGCCAATGGTACGAACCATCAGACCGTAAGGCTCCTATCGAGTTTGGAAAGCACAATGCTGCCGACACGAAGAGCTTCTACATCTTCAACTGGGGTTCAGCAGATTTGACCGTTAACAGCATCAGCATGCCTGAGGGATTCACCACAGATATCGAATTCCCCATCACCGTTCCAGCCTTCAATGGCCTAAACAGCGGCATCGATGCCTCTACCAAGGCTATCTCCATCACATTCGACCCCACTGAGATTGGAACAATCAGTGGCAACATGGTAATCACCTACAGCAACGACAAGACCTTCACACTGCCTATCAGCGGTACGAAACTTGATCCCGCCAAGTTCTATGCAAACTTTGACGATGGCAACTGGCCTGCAGGTTCTACTTACCAGAAAGAAATCAGCTACAGTAACAGCGGCACAAGCAGTGAGCCTAATTATTACATCAGTTCTTACAGCACTTCGCAGAACATTTTCTTCACACCGAAGTTGACCGCTGCTGCTAACGATACACTGATGTTCGATGCTAAACTCTACAGTTCTTATTGGTCAAATGGAAAAGTTGTTGTATATGCCGCTGCTACACGCGAAGAGATCATGAACTTCGACGCAGAGAACGACACACGCACACCACTCTTCGCCATTAGCGGAGATCAGGAAACAGACCCATTGACCGCCGATTATCAGACCTTCAAGGTTGTTGTTCCTGAGGCTGGTGATTACTTCTTTGGTTTCGAGATCAGCGGACGTGCATTCGTAGACGAGATTTACGGTTTGAAGACAGCTTCCGTAGCTCACGACTGGACTCTTGCTTCAGCAAACATTCCTGCTGAGGGCATGCAGAATATCGCCTCAAGTGCCACTGTCAACATCCTCAATCTGGGTATTGCCAACGAAGCTGCAGACAGCTATACTATTACCGCATATGTTAACGGAAATGCAGCTGGAACAGGTTCTGCTATTGAATTGCCCGCTAAGCATAGTCTTAACGATGCAGGCACTCAGCTCACCGTTAACTTCCAGAGTCCTAAGGTAGGTACCTTCCCCGTTTACGTAGAGGTGAAGACTGGCGACTATACAGTAACAACTGAGCCTGTTGACGTAACATTTGCCGAGGAAGTTCTGAAGACAGAACTGACAGCAGAGTCTGATGGTGTTTCTGGAAATGTTCCTCTGAACCTCAGCTATTACAACAGTGAATCCGTTTCACTCTTCAGTGCCAATGTGCTTGCAGGTTCTTACGGTCTGACAGACGGTGCAAAGATCAAGTCTATTGTCATCAAGGGCTACAAGAATTCTGCCGAAACATCATCTACATTGAATGTATGGTATGAGTGGACTGACGACAATGCACAGACGAAGCCTGCTGATGGTCTTTATCCCACCGACGGACTGACACAGATTGTTGCTGATCAGACACAGACATGGCCTGAGCAGGGCTCTGCCTCAGAGTTGGTTGACTTCATCACTCTGAACTTTGCCGAACCTCTCGTTTATCAATCAGGAAAGGCACTGCGACTGGTTATCCGCTCTAATTCAGACCAGTGGAAGGCTGCTAACTTCGAGAAGGGCGTTTCTGCTACAAACAACCTGACTTATTATCACTATAATGATAACAAGAACACGTTTGAGACCAATCCTTGGACTGGCTCAGTCCTTCCCGTTCTTCATATCTCACTTGAAGCAACAGCTGCTACCATCTCTGGTACCGTCAAAGACAGCGAGGGTGCTGCTATTGAGAATGCTACCGTGACACTGGTTAGTGCTGATGGCGACAATGTACAGTATGAAGGCACAACAGATGCAGAGGGTGCTTATAGCTTCAACGTGATTCAGAGTGGTCGCACCTACAACGCTACCGTTGTTGCAGAGGAATACAAGACTGCTACCGCTGAGATCTCATTTGCTGAGGGCAGCGTAACAAAGAACTTTGTTCTTGCTGATGCTAATCCTCTTGGCGATGCCAACCTCGACGGTGAGGTAACCACCTCTGACGCCGTGGCTGCCGTGGCCTTCGCACTCGAGAAGGAAGTTCCTTCTGAGAAGGCTCTGAAGGTTGCCGACGTGAACAAGTCGGGCGCTATCACCGTGAGCGACGCTGTAGGTATCGTGAACATCGCACTAAACACCGAGGCTCCTGCTACTGCACGTGGCGAGATGGAGGCAGTGAACTTCCTGACTCAGAACGGCACCAGCCTCAATCTGACAAACAGCACGGAGTTCGTGGGCTTCCAGATGGATGTCACACTGGCCGAGGGTGCTATGCTGAACGGTGTATCACTGACCGACCGTGCTGCCAACCTGCAGGTTGTTTACAACCGCATCGCTGACAATACCTACCGTATCATCGCCTTCTCTACCGGCAATGCCGCTATCGAGGGTAATGAGGGTGCAATCTTCTCTCTCAATATCACAGGCAACGACAACATCGCTATCAGCAATATCGAGTTTGCCGACGCTACTGCCAACGCTTATGCATTGAGTCTGGCAGAGACTACTGGCATCAACGGCATCTATACTGGTGGTGCTAAGGTTGAGAGCTACACCATTGGCGGTGTGAAGAGCGACAAGATGCGTAAGGGCATGAACATCGTTCGTACTGCCGACGGTAAGGTAAAGAAAGTATTAGTAAAGTAAACAAATAACTAAAAAACATAACCAAAATGAACAAAAACACGATTTCCAAATGGTTCTCGATGTTCGCGCTCATGATGGCCGGTACTACGGGAGCGACTGCACAGTCGCTCACCGTTGCCGACGCCACATTGGTACCGGGCAAGACAAAGGTTGTTTCTATTAGCCTGGACGCAGCCGAGGGACAAACCATCTATGGTATTCAAACAGATATTACACTGAGCGAAGGTCTGACGATTGACGCAGTAACTGCTGCCAATACCAGCCTTCACTTCGATAAGAACACACTGACAAACGGTGCCACACGCGTAGCCTTGTTGTCACTTGGCGGCGAGGTTATCCCCGCTGGCGAGGTAATCAAACTGACCGTTAAGGCAGCTACGTCTTTTGAGAGCGGTTCCGTTTCACTGGCCAACTCTAAGCTGACCACCACCGCTACAGGCACAGAGATCAACGCAGATGCCACCAGTGGGCTCATCAATGCCTACGACTGTTTCCCCTATCAGAAATATATCATTGGAAATGCAGAGTCAAGCTTATTCTGGGGTGCTGGCAATGACTGGGGTACACGTGCATCACTCGTGGCTCATCCCGATTATGTGAAACTCGACTACAATGAGGCTGACGGCACATACAAGCTGGAGTCACAGGTGAGCCAGAACGGCTATTATTTCAATGGCGACTACATGGATACTAATGAGCCCGTTTCACTGACCATCAAAAAGATTGAAACGCCTCTTGGCTATGAAGACGACGCAGAGACCAAGCCCGTCTATGGCTACACCATTGCTAATGGCGACAACTATTTTGGTTGGGACGGCACTTCTACCATCCTTGGCAAGAACCTGACTGCTACCGACGAGAAAGCCATTTGGCTGATTATGCCTCTGGACGAGGCAAAAGCTGGTCTGGTCAATGCCACACTCGAGGAGCCCCTTGATGCTACCCTGCTGATTGAGGACCACGACTTCGGTCGTAACAACCGCTATCAGGACAGATGGACGATGGAAGCTGGCAACAAAAACCTCAGTGGCGGTAACAACATCAACAACTGCGCCGAGTCATGGCACTCAAATTTCAAACTGAGTCAGACTATCGCAGATGCCCCTGCAGGTATCTACGCGCTGACAGCACAAGGATTCTATGGTCAGGATGGTACAGACAACGAGCACCTGCCCGTATTCTATGCTAACGAGGCTACTAAAACATTCCCTCAGAAGACCGGAAGCGAGAACAGCATGACTATGGCTTCTGAATCATTCTCTGCTGGTCTCTACACCATTGAGCCTCTGGTTTTCGAATTAAAAGAAGGCGAGACACTGACCATTGGTGCTAAACTGGAAGGCAACACCAACCTGTGGTGTATCTGGGATAACTTCACCCTGACCTACTATGGTAAGAATACTACCCTCGAGGATGTGGAGGCCGAGTCACTCCGCAAGGAAGTTGAGGCATTGCGTGAGAAAGCTACTGACATCTATAATGAGGTGGAAATTGAAAGCATCAAAACCATCTTGTATGATGCTATCTACTCTACAGGTTCTGTATCTGGTGCCGAGGCTATCAACAATGCCATCACAACTTTGAAGGCTGCCATCGCAAAGGGTGAGCTCTACATCGGGGCTGCCGCTTCTTTGGATGCTATGGAGAACCAGATAACCAACACAAACGTTTACACCGATGAGGCATTAGTGACCTATTTGGGTATCTATGACGCTGCCAAAGCTAAGTATCAGGCTGGCGAACTGACAAAGGCAGACGTAATTGAGAATCCTGAGGCTCTGATGGGTTGGCGCGCACCCAATCAGATTGACGACCTGCTGCTCTCTGCTTGGACAATTGGTGAGACCAAGTGTAAGGACTACGACGCAGATCTGTATATCAACACATGGAGCACCGAGGGCGAGAAAGACGGTTCTAACTTCAAGGTACCCTTCTTCGAGTACTTTGGCAACCCACTTCCCGCAAAGACCCTGACCGCTACAATGAATGGTCTGGAGCCTGGCAAATATGACGTAACCGCATGGGTACGAGTGGCACCTGCTGACAAGACTGCAACGTCAGCCAAGGGTGTTACTCTGCAGGTTAACGAAGGCGACAGTGTTAACGTATGCACAGGTGAGCAGTTTGACTGCGATGCAGAGCGTTTCTTCATCAAGGAGTACACAGCTACTGGCGTAGTTGCTGAGGACGGTGTACTGAAAATTAAGTTCCATGTAGCAGAAAACAATGACATCCACTGGCTGAGCTTCAAGAACGTGAAGTTCACCAAGAAACTGCCTACATATAAAGTTAACGAGGTAGCTGATGGCACAGTTGTTCGTACCACAGAAGGCGAGGCTGAACTTGGAACAGACGTTAAGGTGCCCTATCGTCACTATAACGTATTGGAAGGTAAGCTCTATAGCAAGGGCGTAACCAGCAAGGAGTACAACTACAAATTCAAGCTCAATGCCGACGAGCAGGTTGAGAATATCACCTATGCCGCTACAGACAAAGAGAACATCGTATTCCTGAGCGAGGGTGAGGATATCGAAGGCTTGACACCCTGTACCAGTGGCAACACAGGCGTTCGCAGTTCTAACTCTGCTTCTGCTTACGCTGCCGAGGCCGATGTAGCAGTTACGAAATTGCAGGCTGGTACCTATAAACTGACTGCCGCTATCTTCGATGCCAGTAAGAACCCCAACAGCATGTGGTATTTCCTGGCAGGCAATGACACCATCGCCAAGCTGAATTGCACCGCAGTGAACTATCAGGAGCTCACTTCTGGCAAGTTCACCTTAGAGAACGAGGCTACTATCTATCTGGCAAAGGGTGGCAGCGGCAGCATGGGTCTTGACCTGGTTTACATCCAGGCTGTTGAGGCAGCGACTCCGATCTTTGCTTATACCGTCAATGAGATGGTTGGTGATAATGTTGTTCGCACCACGACTGGTACCGCAGAGAAGGATGCCGATATCAAGGTGTCTTTCCGTGAGTACAACACCTACGAAGGTAAGCTCTACAAGAAGTCACAGATCAGCAAGGAGTTCAACTACTCATTCAAGCTCACTACCGACAATCAGGTAGAGAATCTGGCATATAACGAGGTAGCAGGTGTTGAGGACGTGGTATTCCTCTCTGAAGGTGAGGACATCCAGGGACTGACACCTATCACCACAGGAAATGCAGCCATCCGCAGTTCTAACTCTGCTGCTGCTTATGCCGCTGAGGGTGATGTTGAGATTGTGAAACTGCCTGCCGGTACCTACAAGATCGTTGCTGTTATCTACGACTCAAGCAAGAATCCCGACAGCCACTGGATCTTCAAGGCTGGCGACAAGGAGATTGCTGACCTAAACTGCACTGTTGTGAATATCCAGGAGCTGAGCTCGGAAGAGTTTACACTCGATGCAGAAACCGCCATTTCTATGGCACAGGGTGGCAGCGCAAGCATGGGTCTTGACCTGATTTACATCGTGAAGGTTCCTGTTGCAAATGGTATCAGCAACATCGCAACCGAAGCTCAGAGCACAAATGTATTTAACCTGAACGGTCAGAAGGTGAACAAGACTCAGAAGGGTCTCTTCATCATCAATGGCAAAAAGGTTATTAAGTAAAAGCCTCCACTACACCCCTCCGAAAGAGGGGAATCTAAAAAGCCCTCACCGCAATAACGCGGTGGGGGCTTTTTTTCAAGCTACTTACTAAATTATCTAACTTACTTTTTATATTTTGTAAGTTACTTAGCACTATCAAACATGCTAGTTATGGTACAAAAGTATGGCACAAACAACAGCTTAACATGGTATTATAGGTTTTGGTGAGAGATATGTCAAAATTATTCAGCATTGCATTTTTACTAAAAAAAACCTCTAAATGTATGTTTTGAATTGACTCGAGTCATTTCACGATTTGAATCGAGTCATTTCACGATTTGAATCGAGTAATTTCGACATGTGACTCAAGAGCCATTTTTTGCGCATTTTTGCTCTTTAATTATGTCAAATATTTTTCTGTCAGATTAAGCCTTATACACACAGCTTTTCAAGGGAAAACCACGAAATTTGATTCGTTTGATAAACCCTATTAATTCTATTTATCATTTAAAGCTATCAAGGCAAACTACCATCCAGTATAACTAAAATAGCATCAAATATATCTATTTTTTCTGAAGGGATTCTTGAGACGTAAAAAACGCATTCAAATCCGATGAAATCGACAAAAACAATATATTTTCCGACCAATCTCACAATATAGCATGAAACAAAACATATAATAAATGAGACAAACAGAAAAACGTCTTATAATAATATATCGTACCTTTGCAGCCTAAAACTATCTAATCACAGATTTTTATTAACATTATTTATTAACTAAAACAATTAACATGAGATTAATTACTAAATTGTGGGCAACACTGTTGCTGCTATGCGTAGCAGGTGTTGCAAATGCCGCGACGGAGTATGAGGTCGATCAAAAGTTCACAAGCGTTACTGCGCTGGAAGGTCAGTTGTTTGTTATCGTCAACGAGACAGACGGCAAGGCCATCTACAATAAGGACGCTCAGAACTTGGCTTACGACACTTACACCAATGCAATTGCTGGTACTGCTTATCTGTGGAAGCTTCACAACCTTAGTGCCGAAGCAGATGAGAAAGTTCAAAACGCCTATGCCATTGAGATTGTTAAGGCAGACGGAAACAGTATTGGCTTGTGGGGCAACCCTGCCATTTACCTAAACTCAGGTGCTGAGGGTGGCTTCAATGGATGTTTTGTTCTTGGACAAAAAGATCAGTACGGCACCGACGTCAAGTATGGTGGCGCTTGGGAGGTTGAGTATGTCGAAGGTCAGGGCTTTACCCTGAAGAACGTGGCTCGTGGCGGTTATTTCGCTGGTCTAGGTTCTGCTCCTACTGGCACTGATCCTATCTACTGGACTTTCTGTACACTGAAGGAAAAGGCTCAAACCGATCCTTTGGCTGAGCAGAAAGATGCTCTTTCCGCAACAATTGCAAAAGGAAAGATGTACAATGCCATTGCCTATACCGAGGCAACTTTTGGTACTTTGACTACTGCGATTGCTGATGGCGAGACCGCACTGGTTGCAGATGGGGCTACAGCAGAAAGTCTGACAACAGCTGCCACTGCTATTACTGATGCTATTGCTGCATTAGCATACAAGGATGGCTTCATCGACTTGACAGCCAACATGTTCAAGACTTGGGACAAGTGCGATGTAGCAGATGTAACCTCAACAGGTGCTGCTGGTTGCTCTTACAAAACTTTCGTCTCTGATAATCTGCCTTATGGAGATGTAAATGTTGGAGAGTTCAACTATGCAAATCTGTCAAATTTTGAAAAACTGATTGTAGTTGCAACAGAGGGAACTCCTCGTTTCATGTTAAATCGTGACGTGGCTGGTGGCCAATGGAATGCTACTGAGTCAGAGTCTCATCTGATTGAATATCCGAAGGAAGGTTGGTCTTCTAAGTACTTTACAAAGGAAGAAACCGTCTTTACCGTTGATCTGAAACAAATGGTTGCCGATAAGGGATTTGCTCACCTGAACGCTATCAAGGGTGCTAACTGGTCAAACGTTACCGTTACAGGCATGTACCTCTTCAAGACTCCTACAGAGTTGATGAATGAAGCTAAGGCACTTGCTGCTGACCTTGACGCTGTTGCTGTTGGTAAGCTGCTTGCTGCTATTGAAGCTGCCGAGCAAAGTGGTGATGAAAGCAACCTCCAGGCCGCTATCGACCAGTTCAAGGCTGACAATGCTGATGTAGAGAAGGACGAGACCGCAAAGGTTAAGACTGACGGTTGGAAGAAATTCGAGGGCAATGAAGCTGCCGGCGTATGCG
>JAEEGG010010393.1_pt1 | contig 20568 bp, 15 predicted proteins | sample 9134161 | NCBI WGS metagenome assembly JAEEGG01 (sample SAMN16246543, study PRJNA631951) | gut metagenome | biome: gut microbiome; feature: rumen; material: CR-attached | host: Bos | place: Iran: Karaj | collected 2018-10 | reverse complement strand
ACTGCATGATACCTCCTTCAATATATCCGTTCTACTACTACGCTTTCAAATCCGAAGACATCCACTGCCTTCACACAGACGGCACGACTTTCTTTGTGGGGGACTGTAAGGTCTGCGCGGTATACGCAATGCAAAGGGTCGTGATCCATGGCGGTATTCTCGCGATAATCCTGCCACAGACTGCGGAATGTCACACCGTCGTAATCCGGGTCGATGCTCCAATACTCAATCAACGCCAACGGGTCTTCATCCATCACCTTTCTCACCGCTTCGCGGTCTTTATCGTCAAGGGGAATGTTCTCAGGCGACAGTTGTACATAATCCTGCAATCGTATAGTCAGCACATCCTTGTCGTCAAGGGTTTTCTTCTCTATGGGGTGCAAAGTCAGATACTGGAGGCCGCTGAAGCGCACCGTGCCGCTCTGCACCAGCTTGGAGAATCCCTGCTTCTTCAACTTGTCCATTAAGTCGGGCGGGATGACTAGCACCTCCACCGTGTTCTTGTACTCCTCAATGGCTTGGCTGATGTCGTAACTAAAATTCCACGCCAGCACCACAACTTTCTTCCATCCTCCACCGAGGAGGCTCTGTGTCGCCTCGCTAGCACGGCGCAGGGTGGCACGGCCTGTCAGTTTGTTGGGACTATCCACATACACCAGAGTGCGCTCGTCCTTAATGAAACCAAAATTGCGGTCGCTCACCTGATCGGGCGTGAATGGCAGCGCACCATACAGTTGCATCACTACTTGGCTAAGGTCACCTATCGAGCGGAACAGCCGTGTACCGTGCATCATCTCCTTCTGATAGTCTCCAATAGCTTGATAGAGGAAAGGCTTCACTTCTTGGTCAATCAACCGCTTGCGTATCACTAGTGTGGCGGGCTTTCCGATGTCGGATGTTATCCACCGGCGTCCCAACCTCTCAGCTACTGCCGCCATAGTGCCGCTACCCCCGAAGAAGTCACACACTAAGTCGCCCACATTGCTACTAGCTTTAATAATACGCTCCAACAAAGCCTCGGGCTTCTGAGTTGCGTAACCAGCATACTCTTTACTCATATTGAAAACCTGTGATATATCCCATACATCACGCGACATCAATGTAGATTTGAAAATTCCTGTACGGACACCATCTCTATTTAATATCTCCTCAATAACAGCACCTCCATCACTTGCCATGGAAGGCTTAAAAGGATATATTCTTGTTTCAGTTTGCTGATTAAAGATAATGTTATCTTTTGTTTTAGAATACATTAGAATAACATCATGTTTCCTATTCCAATGTGTCTTCACCCTCATACCAGTGTGGTAATGCCAAACAATCTCATTCACAAAATTAGCCTTCCCAAATATCTCATCCATTAGCACCTTAACATAGTGTCCAACGTGCCAGTCAATATGGACGTATATGCTGCCGTCGTCGCTTAGCAACTCGCGCATCAACACAAGACGTGGGTAGAGCATCCGCAGGTAGCTGACAGTCCCGTCCTTCCATGTGTCGGCGTAAGCGAACTGCTCAATAGTAGTAGGCTTTTGGTTGATATTTCCACCCGGGAGGGTCAGTTTGGTACGGTAGTCCGCCTTGCTGTCGAAAGGTGGGTCGATATAAATTAAGTCCACCTTACCGCGTAGCGAGGTCAACCCAGTAGCGGGGTCACCCGCCAACAATGCCTGCATCGCAAGCAAGTTGTCGCCATAAATAAGGCGGTTCATCTCATCTAACGACGATGATGCTTGAGTGCCAAAACGGATATTAGCACTGGCCTTAGCGGGCAGCACAATCTCGTTGGTCTGAAGGGTGATACGATTTGCTGAACTGAGACGGTCAAGAATCGCCGCCGCCTCGCGGTTGCCATCACGCACAATATCCGGCAACTCGCCAATAAGAGATTTCTGTGGCATAGTCGGTAGCTATTTGTTAAAGCAATCTGCTACCGATTCCTTACCTTAATCAACAGCTACATAAAGAAGGCGAGCATCGTCTCCTGTCTGCGGCTGTCGACACCGGTAAGAATAGACAAAATGCTCGCGTATACGCAAGCATTTGCATTTGTCATTCTTACCTTTAGATTTTCGACAATTCAGACAGGTCGGAACAAATAGCAAACGCTATGTTATTTATGTTATATTTTCCTTGTTACAAATCTATAGTAGTTTATTTGTTACACATTTGTTTTCACGTTGCAAATATACACATTTTTCTTGAATCACACACTTACTTGCCTCAAAAAAAAACTATGGCACATATTATCACGAATATACCAATAATAGATTAATGAGTGTCACATGCTAATTTGCGTTTTTCAGCCGGGGAAAAACAACTGTTCAATAGTTGTTCTATTGTGTATGCCGAAGAACAACATTTCTGCAAAGGATGATACACAGAAGCAGCTTGATTAGAAGAGTTCCGTCACAATGGCGTGGCTTTGGGGTGTGGAGAGGCTGATTTCGAGGCGGGAGCCCCCGTCGGTGGGCGTACACTTCACCTTGCTTCCTTTCACGGGGGCTACTAGGCGGGCTTTCTTTACCTTGAAGGGCACCGTGAAACTGGCCTGGGTGGCAGACTCGTCAATCAAGCAGATGGCGTAGCGGTGCTTGCCGTCTTTGCTTTGGGTGAAGCGGACACTTCCGAAGCAATAGGGATAGAGAGGACGGGTGGAATAGATGGCTTTGCCGTTCTGATTCATCCATACGCCTATCTGCTCCATGCGTTCCAAAGCCTCGGGCGGCAGGTTGCCCTGCGCGTCGGGACCCACGTTCAGAAGGAGGTTGCCGCCTTTGGCCACAATGTCGACCAACATGTGGATGAGTTGGGTGGTGCTCTTATAATGGTCGCCGGGAACGTACGACCAGCTGTCGCCCATGGTCATGCAGGTCTCCCACGGATAGGGCAGCAGAGTGTCTGGCACCTGCTTCTCGGGAGTGCGGTAGTTCTCGTAGCGGCCGCCCACTGAGCGGTCGACAATAATCAGGTCGGGGTTGCCGTCGCGGGCGATGGCGGCGAGGGCATCCATATCGATGTCCTGCACACGGCGGTAGCAGCCCAGCCAGGGCTCAGTCTCCTCGTTGATGCTCCACTCCGGGCGCACCCAGCCACCGTCGAGCCACAGAATGTCAATGTCGCCGTAGTTGTGCGTAAGCTCGCGCACTTGGTTGTGGGTAAACCGCTTGAAGTTCTCCCAGCGGTCGCGATGAGCGTCAATGTCATAGTTCACATTGCGGTCAGGCGTGGCCCATTCGGGGGCCCAGTAGTCCTTGTGGTGCCAGTCGGGCTTAGAGAAATAGAGACCGGTCCACATCCCCTGAGCGCGGAAAGCGTTGACAATGTCGAGCGTGATGTCCGGCTGCGGGTTGCGGCTGTAGGGGCAGTCCACCCCTGCCACGCTGTAGTTGGTCTCCGCGCTGCGGAACATGCAGAAACCGTCGTGGTGCTTGGTGGTGAAGACCACATACCGCATGCCAGCATTCTTTGCGGCCTCGGCCATGGCGGCGGGGTTGAAACGGGTGGGGTTGAAAGTCTTGTTGAGGGCCTGATAGCGTTGTTTGTACTCGATATAGGGCATGCCCTTGCGGTCGATCCACGGCTCGTTGCAGATGCTCCACGACTCCACCACGCCCCATTGGGCGTAGATACCCCAGTGCATCATAAAGCCGAATTTAAGGTCCTGCCACTGGTCGATGCGGTCGAGGATGACGGGATCAGTCTCAGGGTCGCGGGCGGTCTGGGCGGCGGCGCCGCTCAGCAGGCAAAAGATTGCCACAAACAGTAAATATCTCTTCATAATATTAATGTTTAAAAATCGCGTGAATGTGTTAACGTGTAAACCGATTAACGAATTAACACGTTTACGAATTAACGAATTCAAAAAACTCTCCGGCTGCAAAGGTACGATTTTTTTTCGATACGACGGAAAAATACCTAATTTTGGGTATTCCCCCGATGGCGGAAAAGCAATACCTTTGCTGGAGAAAAAACAACGGCAAACAATGAACAAAACCATTTGTAAAACATTCTGCACCGCGCTGTTACTGGCCGCAATCCCTGTTGTCGGAGCAGCGCAGGACGACAGCACATCAAACACTTCGCGACTCACTATTGGTGGGTATGGCGAGGCAGTCTACAATTACAATTTCTATAGCGACAACGTTTTTCGCTATTCGCACAGCGACCGCTATACCCAAAGCAAGGGACACGGGCGCGTAGACCTCCCCCATGCCGTCATCATGCTCGGCTACGACTTCGGCCACGGATGGAGTATCGGCACCGAAGTCGAATTTGAACATGGGGGCACCGAAGTCGCCGTGGAGAAAGAAACCGAGGAGACCGGCGAGTTTGAACAAGAGATTGAACGCGGCGGCGAGGTGGCATTGGAGCAGTTCTGGATGCAGAAGCGGTTCTCGAAGGGTCTGAACCTGCGCATGGGACACATCGTTGTGCCCGTAGGCATGACAAACAACAACCACACCCCCGACCAATTCTTCACTGTCTACCGTCCCGAAGGCGAGAACACCATCATGCCCTGCACATGGCACGAGACGGGCATCAGCCTGTGGGGCCGCGTAGGCAACTGGCGCTACGAAGTGCAGCTGCTGCCAGGGCTGAACAGCAACCTGTTCAACGAGTCGGGCTGGATACACAACGGCTCGGCATCGCCCTACGAGTTCCGTCCGGCCAACAGCGTGGCAGGCGCCGCTCGTGTGGACTTCACCGGGGTGGAGAACCTGCGGCTGAGCCTCAGCGGCTATGTGGGCAACAGCTTTAACAACGACATCACCCGTGCCGTCTACAGCGAAGACTCGCGCTACTACGGGGCTACCGGCACGGTGGTAATCGGGGCTTTCGACTTTGCCTACCGCGACCGCTTTGTGACCGTAAGAGGCAACGCGGACTACGGCTACCTGAGTGATGCAGGACTGATTTCGACACGCAACAAGAACCAGACCACCATGACGGGCAACCCTTATCCCCACACGGCTGTGGGACGGAACGCCTGGGACGCATCGGTGGAAGCAGGTGTGAACCTGCTGGCCTGGAGCAAGTCCCGCATAGGAGACCCAAGGCTCTATCTGTTTGGACGCTATGACCGCTACGACAGCTTTGTACCGGCAGCAGGCTTCAGCGACACCCCGTGGGCCGAACGGCAGGTGGTGACCGCAGGCGTGAACTACTACCCCCTGCCTCAAATTGTCCTGAAAGCCGAAGCCGGAATGAGAATACTGAAAGCGCAATACAACAAAGAGCCCTACGTGGCCGTGGGCATCACCTGGTGCGGCTTTTTCAAAAGATAAGGCACCGACACATCATCAAGGACAACAATAACTAAAAAACTAACATACAATGAAAAGAACAATCATCAAGATGAGCATCACTGCTCTGCTGGCCGTAGCCACCATCGGCCTTACTGCCTGCAAAAAAGAAACTAACATTGCCGTCGAGGACACCGCTGCCCGGGCTGTAAACGAACAATTTGTGAACCACACCGTCGTGCCGACCTACACCCTGCTGGCCACCAAGGCCGAACAGTTGGCCAACCAACTGGCCGCCCTGAAACAGTCACCCTCCGACGAAGGTGTCCGTCAGGCCTGCGCCACCTTCCTCGAAGCCCGCGAACAGTGGGAGATGAGCGAAGCCTTCCTTTTTGGTGCCGCAGGCGATTTCGGCATCGACCCCCACATCGACAGCTGGCCCCTGGATGAGGACGCTTTTAACACCCTGATGAACAGCCCCGCCATGATTGGAGCACTGGACAGCCCCGAGGGCGACGTGGTTGCCGGCGAGCGGCTGGGCAACGCCCTGTTGGGATTCCACGCCATTGAATACATCCTTTTCGCCAACGGCCAACCCAAGGCGGCCAGCAGCATCAGCGCCAACGAATGGATTTACGCAGTCGGCGTTGCTGGCGACCTGCGCAACCGCTGCTACCAGCTTGAAGTGGGCTGGATGGGTTCGAAGGCACCCAAAAGCCACATCGAAAAACTGGACGACCTTGAGCTTGCCTACACCGTTGCAGGCAGTGGCCAGAGCTATGGCGACAACATGAAGAACGCCGGCAAGGCTGGCAGCACCTACTCCAGCCCGCTGGCCGCACTGATGGCCATCGTGCAAGGCTGCATCGACATAGCCGACGAAGTGGGCTCCTCCAAAATCGCCTCCGCATTCAGCCAGTCCGACATCACCTACATCGAATCGCCCTACAGCCACATGTCCATCACCGACTTCCACAACAACGTCATCAGCATCTGCAACGTCTACATGGGCGGTGTCGAAGGCCAACGCAACGAAAGCAACTCCCTGCACACCTTTGTCAAGGAACGCGATGCCGCACTGGATGCCGAAGTGCTTGACGCCATACAGAATGCACTGAACAAGATTGATGCCATGCCCGCACCCTTTGTGCTGCACTACAGCGAGCCCGCCAACGGTGTTGCCGCCGAGGCTTGCACCGAACTCAGCGGAAAGCTGGACAAGGTGGCCAGTCTGATTAAGAGATATGAATAATAACTAACAAAACAATCACTTACTATGACTAAGAAACATATTATACCTTCTCTTTTGGCTGTTGCAATGCTCAGCCTTGCAGGTTGCCAAAGCGACCCCGTAACGCCTCCTCTGCCCGAAGACGTTGACGAAGAGACGTATGCCGGCGGACAGCTGGGCACCACGTTCAACCAGTCCGCCTCGGCATTCGAAGACCCTACCCCGGCAGTAGAGTATGCCGGCATGACTAACGCCTTCAAATACGGCGAGTTCTTCTTCGAGCATACCATCACGCAGAACAACCCACCCTTCAACGGTCTGGGACCACTCTACGTCCGCTCTTCGTGCGAAGCATGCCATCCCGGCTACGGCCACGGCCGCCGCATGGAACGCTACCGTGCCGACGACTGGGCCAATGGCTACCTATTGGTAGTGTACAATAAGACTACCGACGCCTACGAGCCCTCTGTGGCCGGCATGCCGCAGACCAAGGCCGTGCCCCCTTTCAAGCCCTCCATCGACGAGGAGAAAATCGACATCGCATGGCTCAGCTACACCGACGAATGGGGCAACCGTTTCCCCGACGGCGAGACCTACAGTCTCATCTATCCCGAGGTGACCATCCCCGAGGATGCATTCTATGCCCCCCTTTCGGCACCCTACAGCCAGATGGCTTTCCGACTGGAAAGCACCATCGGCATTTACGGTACCGGACTGCTCGACGCCATTCCCGACGACTCGCTGAAAGCCCAGTACCAGAAAGAATTTGATGCCGGTGCAGAGCTCAATCCAGCCATCTGGGCAGGACACGACTGGGCCTCGCTCTATGGCAAGACCAGTCACCCCAAACGCTTCACCTATGCCCTCAGCCGCGGTCCCCTGCAGGATGCCGCCGGAGCCAATGCCATCTGGAACATCCCCAATGTCACACGCAGCGACCGACGCAGCCACTACCTCAGCCTGAACAAGAGCATCTACGCCAACACTGCCGCCGACGACCCAGAGGTTCAGGCGCAATTCTACCACTACTTCCCTCAATGGAACAAGACCGGCGACCCCCGCACCGACATCTACAACTACCTGATGTGCGACACCCTGCCCATCGAGATGACCGACAAGGACTACATCAACTTCATGGTGTGGCATCGCGGTCTGGCTGTCCCCGCAGCACGCAACCTGAAGGATTCCACCATCCAGCGCGGCCGCAAGTTGTTCCGCGACATGGGTTGCGCCACCTGCCACCGACCCAGCTGGACCACCGGTCCCGACGATTTTACCGACCCCAATGGCTTCTTCACCGATGCCGACAACCGCTTGCCGCGCTACCCGTTCCAAAAGATATGGCCGTACACCGACATGGTTCAGCACCGTCTGCACATGGTCAACGACATCCGCACCGGTTGGTGCCGCACCACACCGTTGTGGGGACGTGGTCTGTCGCCCATCTGTAGCGGCCACAGCGACCGTCTGCACGACTGCCGCGCACGCAACGTCGTCGAGGCCATCATGTGGCATGGCAGCAAAAACAGCGATGCCCGCTGGACTGTAGAGAACTTCCGTAAACTCTCCAAGAGTGACCGCGACGCTGTGGTGAAATTCATCAACGCCATTTAACTTATTCCCAGGTAATCCTAAGTCCTCTTAGGATTACCTATTACCTTGCAATGAAAAGAATCTTAACCCTGCTCATGGTGCCGGTAGTGATTATCCTCGCTGTCGGCACCATTATAGAAAAATACCACGGCAACGCTTTTGCTATGGACCATGTCTACAATTCCTGGTGGTTTATCCTGCTGCTTGCAGCCGTTGGCGTAGCCTGTATCGTCACCATTGTGCGCAACAAACTTTGGCACACCCCTCACCAACTGCTGCTCTATAGTTCGGCAGTAGTCATTCTGCTGGGAGGCGGACTCACCACATGGACAGGTCAGCACAGCAATCTGGTACTGACCGAGGGGACCCCCAACCACCTCTGCACCATGGACGACGGCGACTCCTTCACCCTCCCCTTCGACGTGACACTCCAGCGTTTCGAACTGATGACCTACCCCGGTTCCAAAGCCCCAATGGACTTCATCAGCCACGTGACGGTGGAGGGAGACGTGGCCGTCATCTCCATGAACAACATCTACCGTCACAAAGGCTACCGTTTTTACCAAGCCGACTACGACATGCAGGGCGGATCCACCCTGAGTGTGGCTCACGACCCCCTCGGCATCGCGGTGACCTATTTGGGTTATCTACTCGCCATAGCTGGACTGGTGTGGATGTTTCTCACCCCCAAGTCGCATTTCCGTCGGCTGCTGCGCGCACTCCCCCTTGTGCTGATGCTGATGGCCAGCACTGCCCAAGCCGCCCCGACCACCCTGCCTCGCCAAAGTGCGGACAAGATGGGACAGATGTATGTACTCTACAAAGGACGTATCTGCCCCCTTCAGACCCTTGCCAAGGATTTCTCCACCAAACTCTGTGGCAATGCCACATACCAAGATCTCACACCCGAACAGGTGCTCAGCGGATGGCTCTTCTACTCGACCGAATGGTTTGATGAGCCCATGATTAAAATCAAGGGCAGCGAACTGCGCCGCCAACTGGGCATGGAGGGACGCTATACCTCTTTTGCCAACCTGCTTGCGCATCAGGACCTCTTTGATGAACACATGCTTTCCAAAGACCTGCGCGCCGCCGATGAGAAATACAACCTCATCAAGATGGTGACAGGCAGCGAACTGCTGAAACTGTACCCCCTCACCGACTCGACGGGCAAACTCAGCTGGTATTCCCAAAACGACCCACTACCCCTCGACGTGAACGACGACGAATACATCTTCATCCGCAAACAACTCAGCTATTGCCAGGAGCTGGTAGTGACGGGCGACTTTACCACACTCGACCAAGTATTTGAAAAGACAGCGGAATATCAACGGAAACAGGCTGCCGCAGTGTTGCCTTCGCCCACACGCATCCGTGCCGAACGCATCTACAATGCACTCACCACAGGGCGCTGGCTTGCCCTGCTCAGCATCACGCTGGGACTCCTCAGCTTTGCCATTGCCCTCTACTCCTCTCCACGAGATAAATCAACCGGTGCTTCTCGGCATTCTATTGTAGGCAGCAAGGTGTCGACCCTCATCGTTGCACTGCTTACGCTCTTTCTGCTTGTGATTATGCTGTTGCGATGGATTGCCGGAGGCCATGCCCCCATGGCTGGAGGATTCGACAGCATGCACCTCATGGCTATCGCCATTGGCATCGTGGCCCTCTGCACTGCCCGACGCTACCATATCGCACCTTCCATTGCCCTTATGGCCATGGGATTCTGCCTGATGGTGGCCATGATGAGTGGCTCGAATCCACCCATCACCCACCTTATGCCCGTCCTCAGTTCGCCGCTGCTGACCCTCCACGTCATGGTCATCATGATTGCCTACGCCCTGTTCATCTTTGCCATGCTGGGCAGTGTGGCGGCACTGCTGCGCCCCACGTTACGTTCCTCTATGGAACGCACCAACCTCCTGCTGCTCTATCCCGCCGTGGCGTTGCTGGCTGTGGGCATCATCATCGGTGCTGTATGGGCCAACATCTCGTGGGGCAACTATTGGTCGTGGGACCCGAAGGAGGTGTGGGCACTTATCACACTGCTCCTGTACCTCTACCCCCTACACCTCTCCGCACAGCGCGGCCACTCCACTCTCCACTTCCACATCTGGTGCATAGCGGCGTTTTTCAGTGTGGTGGTCACTTATTTCGGTGTCAACCTGCTGCTCGGCGGCATGCATGCCTACAACTAGTAGTCAATCGCCGGCCGGAGGAATGAAGGGTTAAAGTGAAAGGTGAAAAGTGAAACCTCGCGGGGGCGGGTTGAGGGTTGCTTTTACCCTCCACTACTGTGGCCAGCCACAGAGCTTAGCGACTGGCATAACGAATTCTGCTGGGGTGGACACTCGCCCCAGCAGAAGATAGCATACAAAAGAAATAATTGCGCAATAGCCGTGCCGCCTGTCGGTGGCATGCTGTCGCGCTTTGGCACGCTTGCCGCGGAGGGTTGGACTATTCTTCCTCGACGCAGTTCTTGGAGAGGAGGTCGCCAGTGCTGTCGGAGGCCATCCATTCTTTGTCCAGCTCGGAGCAGTTCTTGTGGCTGCCAAGAGGTTCGAGTGCTATGGCGGGGAGCTGGCCTGCCCGTCGGGTGGTGCATCTGCAACGTTTCTCTTTGCAACCGGCAAGCATGCACAGAGCCATTGCCGCCAAACAAACAAAAACAAATTTCTTCTTCATTATCTTCAGTTTTGCCCGTTGTCCGGGCTGTCATTTAGGTGGGTTAATATTATCGTGTGAATGTGTAAATCGATTTTGAATGTGTTAAAGTGTTAATGTGTTATTGTGTTAGTCGATTTACGAAATAACGAATTAACGAATTAACGAATTCAATTATCAACATCTTGCTTACCGCTTCATGAATGTGTATCCTTTCATCAGCCCCGTGTTGGCACTGCCGATGAAACTCAGCACCTGTTTGCCCTCGTCGGTCTGGCCGTAATGCTCTTTTATCAGCTCCACGGCATGGCTGATGGAGTAGCCCTTCAGGAAGATGTAGCGATAGATGTCGGTGATGTTGTTGATGGCCTCGCGGCTGAAGCCCCTGCGCTGAAGCCCCAGCGAGTTGACACCTGCATAGGAGATGGGATAGCGGGCCGCCTTGACAAAGGGTGGGATGTCCTTGTCCACCAGCGAGCCGCCGGAGGTGATGGCGTGCGAGCCGATGTGAATGAACTGCAGGCAGGCAGTCTTGCCGCCCAGAATCACATAGTCGCCCACCACGATGTGGCCGGCCAGTGTGGCGTTGTTGGCGAACACGCAGTTGTTGCCCACCACGCAGTCGTGGGCCACATGCACGTAGGCCATCAGCAGGTTGCCGTTGCCCACCACGGTGCGGCCGGAGGCCGAGGTGCCGCGGTTGATGGTGCAGCACTCGCGTATCACGTTTTTCTCACCTATCTCGCACGTGGTATACTCGCCCGTGAACTTCAAATCCTGTGGAACGGCGGAAATCACCGCTCCGGGAAAGATGTGGCATCCCCTGCCGATGCGGGCACCGGGATAGATAGTCACATTGGGTTCAATAATACAATTGTCCCCAATCTCCACATCGTCGTATATCGTAGTGAAGTTTCCTATCTGCACATTGCTCCCAATCTTGGCGTTGGGATGAACATCATACATTTGCATAACCTTCTTATATTCGTTTTCAAAAAAAATAGTCAATCAATCGTCGCCGTCTCCCTTGTCACTCCACCGTCAGGTGTTGCGACAGGAAAGCGGCAAAAGCCACATTGGCCTTGTGTCCGGGTTTATAGATGGAGAAACGGCCCTGCAACGGGTACCCCGCCAGCCGCACATCGCCGATAAAGTCCAGCAACTTGTGCCTTGCGGGCTCGTTGGGGTAGTAGGGGTCGGTGGTGTTCAGCACACCGTCGTGGACCCTGAACTGCGACGCATCCTTGTGGAACGTCCGTTCAAGCCTCCTCAGTTGTCGAGACCCGAGCTCCTTGTTGACATACACCAGCGCGTTGTCGAGACTGCCGCCCTTGATTAGGTTAAGGTGCAGCAGCGGCTCGATCTCGTGCAGGAACACGAAGGTGCGGCAAGGGGCAATCCCCGCTGCATACTCGTTCAAACTCTCAATCTTGGCACTCTGCCGCCCGATGACGCTTCCGGGGAAATCAATCACACACTCCACCGAGAAGCCGTCGGCGGGCTCCACCTCATAGACACTCCCTGTCGAGGGGTGCTCGAAGTGCAACTTCTCCGTCACCTTGCCCACGCGACGTTCGGCAGGCTGTTCCACAGTGCCCACACGCGTGAGCTGCATCATCCAGGGGCGTGCCGAGCCGTCGAGGATGGGCACCTCGCCTCCGTCCAGCTCCACCAGCACATTGTCCACCTCGCAGCCGTGCAGAGCGGACATCAGGTGCTCTATGGTGGCCACGCTGTGCCTGCCCGACCCAAGGGTGGTGCCGCGCTTGGTTTCGCTCACATTTTGGGCCAAGGCCTTTTGGGTCACAATATTGAAACGGTCCGTCCTGCGGAAGGCAATGCCCGAATCGGGCGGAGCCGGACGCACCGTGACGGTCACCGTGCGGCCAGTGTGCAGGCCCATGCCCGTCACGCGGAATTCCTTGCCTATGGTTCTCTGCTTCATTTCACAACAATGAATTGATAGTCCGACATACGGTGCAGCAGAGCCTCACCGTTCTCAAAGCCCCAGTCCTGTCTGGCACGACTGAAGCGTATCGGGTACATCACCCCTGCCGGCTGCGGGATGGCAGGCGACTCGAAGAAGGCCGTGCCCCGCTGCTGGAGTCCACACACAAAATATATTATAATGTCGTTGGCCATACCCGCATAGGCGTTGGTAGGCTCGGTCTTATACTCCTCGCGGAAGCGGTCGACAAAGGCCCTCTGCCGTTCGTCAGTCAACAGCCAGTCGGCGTAGAAGGTGTGGTAGTTCAGATTCTGCAACTGGCCGAAATCGACATCGGCATACTGTGTTGTCCAGTCGTCGAAGGTGTAGAGGTAAGGGGTATCCTTCTTTATCGACGACAGCTTGTTGAGCAGCTGCGACACATAGATTCGGTTCTTGGCCTTGTCCTGGTCGTAGACGCTCACCACCGCGGCGCGTCCATGCTCCTTCAGCATTGTGGTGAGGCGCTGGGCTTTTGCCCAATCCACCAGGGTGTAGTGCATATTCCCCTCCGCCTCCATTGCCGACGTCAACGCCTGGATGGCATTCTTCTCGCCCTTGGCGCCGGAATGCAGGATGAACACCTCGGAACCGGGCAGCGTGGAGCGGATGGAGCCGACAATCTCCCTTGCACGAGCCTCGACAGAAGGCAGGCACTTGAAGACATAAGGGTTGCCACGCACTATCTCCTGACGGTCCGACACGGGGTTCACCACAAACAGACGGGCCTCGCGGGCCAGTTCGCTCACCCGCTCGAAAGGTTGGCGCGTGAGCAGGGCAATCAGCAGGTCGCTCTCAGCCACCTTGTGGCTGTAGAAAGCGCGGTCCACGGCTTCGTTGGTGTTCTCTTCCACGTCCACGACGTTCAGCACCACGTTGTAACCCATCTTTTCCAACTGTTCCAGTCCCAGGAGCAAGCCCTCGTAGAACTGGATAAATTCCAAACTCTTATATACGGTCTTCCCGCGTTGCTCGACATCGAACTTGGAGGTCGATATTTTGTCCATCTGACTAAGATTGAAAGGCATCATCAGCGACACCACCACGCTCTGCGGATTCACACGCTGGCGGATCTCGGCCGTCGGGCCCAGCGGGGTTTCAGGCTGTGCGGGTTCGCGCCGCTCGGCCTGCTGCTGACGCACATCGGTGTTGACGGCGGTATGCTGCTGCGACGTTGCTTGGCCATTTCTCATGCTGGCGTCGGTGGCAGGTTCCGCGCTGCCTGTGGCCGGAGGAGCCACTGTGCCGTCGGGCAGCCTCTGCCCCTTGCAGGGCAGCCACACCGTGTCGCCAATCTGCAGGAAATGAATATCCTTCTTGGTGATGGCCTCCACCTCCTTCAGTCCATAGGCACGCGAGATGGCGTACACCGTCTGACCCTGATCCACGACATGGACGAAATAACGCTTGCCGTTGACCATCTGCGTCTTGTTCGACACTTTCACAGGCACACCGCCTTTCATCTGCGCCCATGCTGAATTGAAGATTGAGAATTGAAAATTGAAAAGCAGACTCACAACAAGGAGTTCCTTCAATATCTGTGCCAGCCGACGGGACTGATGTTTCTGTTTCATGATTTTCAATCTTTAATCTATTATCGATTACGTTTTATTCCCACTCGATGGTTGCGGGGGGCTTGGAGCTGATGTCGTAGACCACCCGGTTGACACCCTTCACGCGGTTGATGATGTCGTTCGACACCTTGGCCAGAAAGTCGTAGGGCAGGTGGCACCAGTCGGCAGTCATGCCGTCGACCGACTCCACAGCCCTCAGCGCGACGACGCTCTCGTAGGTACGCTCGTCACCCATCACGCCGACCGACTGCACGGGCAGCAGCATACATCCTGCCTGCCAAACCTGGTCGTACAGACCGTGGTCGCGCAAGCCTTGGATGAAGATGTCGTCCACCTCCTGCAGGATGTGCACCTTCTCGGGCGTCACATCGCTCAATATACGGATGGCCAACCCGGGACCGGGGAAAGGATGACGGCCAATCAACTCGTTCTTTATGCCCAGCTGACGGCCCACGCGGCGCACCTCGTCCTTGAAGAGGCTCCGCAGCGGCTCGACAAGCTGCAGCTTCATATAATCGGGCAAGCCGCCCACGTTGTGGTGCGACTTGATTGTCTGCGAAGGTCCTTTCACCGAACTCGACTCGATCACATCGGGATAAATGGTGCCCTGACCCAGCCACTTGGCATCGGTAATCAACTTAGCCTCAGCATCGAACACATCGATAAAGGTCTTGCCGATAGCCTTGCGCTTCTTCTCGGGGTCGGTCACTCCGGCCAGCACACTGTAGAAGCGGTCCTTGGCGTCCACACCTTTCACATTCAGACCCATGTCGCGGTACGACTCCAGCACTCCCTCGAACTCGTTCTTGCGCAGCAGGCCGTTGTCGACAAAGATACAATGCAGCTGATGGCCGATGGCGCGGTTGAGCAGCACTGCCGCCACCGTTGAATCGACGCCGCCGCTGAGTCCCAGCACCACCTTGTCGCCACCCACCTTGGCACGCAGCTCGGCCACAGTGGTTTCGATAAACGACTCGGGCGTCCACGACTGGGCACAACCGCAGATTCCTACGACGAAATTCTTCAGAATGGTCAGCCCGTCCACCGAGTGGTGGACCTCGGGGTGGAACTGGATGGCATAGGTCTGTTCGCCCTCAATTTGGTAACCGGCATACTTCACGCTGTCGGTGGAGCAGACAACACGGTAATTGTCAGGCAGACGCTCGATAGTGTCGCCGTGGCTCATCCACACCTGGCTGCCCACGGGCACATCCTTCATCAAGGGGTTGCTGTTGTCGATAAACTGCAAGTTGGCGCGGCCATACTCCCTCACCTTCGACTGCTGCACACTGCCGCCGCCGTATTTGGCCAGATACTGAGCTCCGTAGCACACTGCCAGCAGAGGCAGCTTGCCTTTGATACCGCTCATTTCCGGCACTGGCGCATCGGGGGCGTTGCAACTATACGGGCTACCCGAAAAAACAACACCTTTCACATCCGACGTCAAAGCAGGAATCTTGTTGTATGGATGTATTTCACAATAAATATTCAGTTCGCGTATCTTACGGGCAATAAGCTGAGTGTACTGAGAACCAAAATCTAAGACAATAATTGTATCCATGTTTCAATTCACTTTAATAAAAGCAAAGATACAAATAAAAATTGGAATAATAAACATAAACCGCACTCGAATGCCTATTTTTAAGACTTTTTCCCCTCTGGCACGCCCCGAAAAGCACACTGCTGCTCCATTGTATCTCCACCCTAACTCCATCCCGGCGCTTACTCTTTTGCTCCATCTGGAAGACACTTACTCCCTTCAATCCAGGATACTTGCTGCAACGTTACAGGTTCGTTATCCGTTATAGGAACCTGTAACGATGCAACAACAATGCTCGGAGGATACGAGATTGAAGGGAGCTTCGACGGAAAAAACGGCCCGGAACGGGTGTGGCCGGGAGGGTGAAGCGGGCGTTGCCGCCGGAGAGGAGAGGCAGCGCGAACGGGGAGCGGCGGAGCGGACGATAAGATTAATTTCTATTAAATAGGCGATGAATGCAAAAAAAAGCGTATCTTTGCAAGTTATGAAAACTGCATTGAAAATAGCGATTATCGCCGCAACAGCTTTGATACTAACCTCTTGCGGCAACGTTGAAAAGTTGCTGAAAGGTAACGATTTCGAAGCACAGTATACCGCGGCCGTAGATTATTATAACCAAAAGAACTACACCAAGGCCATCCAGCTCTTCGAGAATCTGATTATGCACTATCACGACAAGACGCACGCCGAGGACATCTCGTGGTACTACGGCATGTGTCTGATGGGCGAGCAGGACTACTACTCCGCCGGTTACCAGTTCAAGAACTTTTTCAAGCGTTTCCCCTACAGCGAACGTGCCGAGGAGGCACTGTATCAGGCCGCCACGTGCAAGTATAACGAGTCGCCCGAATACTTCCTCGACCAAAGGCTGACGAAAGAGGCCATACAGGAGGACGAGTCGTATGTGGACCGTTATCCCACCAGCATACATATTCCCGAGATAAACGCCCGCCTCGACGAGCTGAGGGGCAAGCTTATGCAGAAGGACTACGAGATAGCCTACGGCTATTATCTGACGGAGAACTACAGCGCGGCGTATGTGTCGCTGCAGGCCTTCCTGAACAATTACCCCGAATCCGTCCACCGCGAGGACGCCATGTTCTACATGCTGGCCAGCGGCTATGAATACGGTATCAACAGCCGCGAGGACCGCATGCGCGAGAGGCTTCAGCAGGTGGTGAACGACTTCGACCGTTTCTCGGCGCTGTTCTCCAACTCGCAATACCTGGCCAAGGCACAGCAGTACTACACCAAAGCCCGTGCAGCCATTGCCGCTTTGGAGGCAGCCCAGCAGTAGGCCGCAAAATAAGCGCAGGCCACAGGCCCTGCGTCTACAGCCCCTCCCGGCAGTGACGCAGCCCCACACCCGCAAACGCATAATAGTTTGACAACAATACATGTATTAACAAAATATCACTATGGAAGAGAAGAAAAAGAAGATGCCCAACACGACGATTACCCGCAATACGGCCGAGTTCAGCCAGATGACGGGCAACATCTACGAGACCGTTGCCGTACTGACCAAGCGCGCCAACCAGATTGCCGCCGAGGAGAAAAGAGAGCTGCACCGCAAGATTGAGGAGTTCTCGAACAGCAACGACGGCATCGACGAGTATTACGAGAACCGCGAGCAGATAGAAGTGGTGCGCCGTTTCGAGCAGATGCCCAAACCCGCACTGGTGGCCACAGAGGAGTATCTTAACCATGAGCTGTACTACCGCAACCCCGCCAAGGAGGACCTCGAGCAGCAGCGCATGGAAGAGATGGAAGAAGCCGTGATTGCCAATCAGGAAGTCGCCGCCGAATAAACACTGGCCGAGGCGCGTGGGAGACGGTTTCATGTCGAGTGCGCGGAAGTGTGCAGACACTCCCTCACCCTCACGACAGCACCGCCATGCACCGGGCATACAGTGCGACGGCACCCCCTCCCCGCCACACATCGACCCATCGAACATCAAACATTAGCGGAAATGAATGTAATAGTAGGCATAACGGGCGGAATAGCGGCATACAAGTCGCCGATGCTGGTACGCCTGCTGGTAAAGGCCGGACACACCGTGCGGTGTGTGGCGACCGAGCATGCGCTGGAGTTCGTCACCCGGGTGACACTGGAGACGGTGTCGGGCAACAGCCTGTACAGCGACCTCTTTGCACCGGCCAACGCCCATTCGACAGAGCATATCTCGCTGAAGGACTGGGGCGACGCCATGGTTGTGGCTCCCGCCACGGCCAACATTATAGGCAAGATGGCCTCGGGCATAGGCGACGACGCGCTGAGCACACTGCTCCTGTCGTTCAGTCGCAAACCGCTGCTGATGGCTCCCGCCATGAACACACAGATGTGGGAATGTCCCGCCGTGCAACGGAATGTGGCGACCTTGAAGGCGGACGGCGTCCGCTTTGTGGAGCCCGCAGCCGGCGAGCTGGCCTGTGGCAGCACGGGTACAGGACGCATGGCCGAGCCCGAAGAGATAGCCCAGGCATTTGAGAACATGCTGGCCGTAGCTCAGGGACAATGGTTTGCAGGATGCCGCGTGCTGGTGACGGCAGGCCCCACCTACGAGCGCATCGACTCGGTGCGGTTTATCGGCAACTATTCATCGGGCAAGATGGGTTTTGCGCTGGCCGAGGCTTTGGCGTCACATGGTGCCGAAGTGGAGCTGGTGACAGGCCCCACCGCGTTGAAGACCAATGCACGCGGAGTGCATCGCATTGATGTTGAGAGCGCCCGCGAGATGTATGCCGCCGCCACCGAGCGGTTCCCTTCGTGCAAGGCAGCCATACTTTCGGCCGCCGTGGCCGACTACCGTCCGGAGCATACCGCCGACCACAAACTGAAGAAACAGGGCGACGAGGGCATGACCCTGACGCTGGTGCAGAACCCCGACATACTGGCGACACTCGGCCAAATGAAACAGGAGGGACAGACGCTGGTGGGGTTTGCCTTGGAGACGGACAACGAGGCCGCCAACGCCCGTCGGAAACTGGAGCGCAAGAATTTGGACTATATAGTGCTGAACTCGCTACGCGATGCGGGAGCGGGATTCGGCGTCGACACGAACCGTGTGACGATTATGAGCCGTGAGGGCGACACCTACTCCACCCCACTGCTGAGCAAGCGCGAGGTGGCCGAGGAGATTGTGCGCCACTGCCTTGCCCCCAGCTGCAGCTAGCGACAGGCCAAGCTGGGTTGTGGGGATGAGCAAGCAGCTGCACACGGCAACGCTTTCGCATCAACGCAACAGTGCGCGGCACAACCCAAAGCATCCTCAACGCTTTCCGCCCAACAACTATCGCCACACTACCATATAACGATACTGACAGATGAAAAGAAGCAACAGGTTTTTGATATTGTGCATGATACTTGCAGCAGGGGCACTGACTGCGGGGGTGCTGATATGCAGTTCGCAGAAAGAGGATGCCGAAGAGATGTACCGCAAGGCAGTGGCAAGGGACTACCGGGTGTATTCGCCCGTGATACCCGACACACTGACCTTTGCTGGCGAGGCGGTGCCGCTGAACACATACTATGTCCGCGAAGGTCTGGACAACGAGTTGATTGTAAACATGTACCGACAGTCGAGCACGGTGCTGTACTTCAAGCGTGCCAACCGCTACTTCCCAGTGATAGAGCCGATACTGAAACGCAACGGGATACCGCTGGATTTCAAATACCTGTGTGTGATTGAGAGCGGATTGACCAACGCCACGTCGCCCGCCAAGGCGCAAGGTTTCTGGCAGTTCATTCCCTCGACGGGTAGCAAGTACGGCCTAGAGATCAACGACGAGGTGGACATGCGCGACGACCTGGTGTCGTCGACCGAGGCGGCCTGCAAATATCTGCGTTCCCTCTACACCCGAACCGGCAGCTGGACGGCGGCAGCAGCAGCCTACAACTGCGGCGAGAACGGGTTGGGCCGCCGCATGGACAAGCAGCAGACAAAGAATTATTACGACCTGTGGCTCAACAGCGAGACATCGCGCTACGTGTACCGAATACTGGCCGTGAAGATAATCATGCAAAATCCCCGCCAATATGGATATATGATGCGGCGTTGCGACCTGTATCCGCCGGTGCCGACACACGCGGTGGTGCTGAGCGGACAGAATGTAGACATCTACCAGTTTGCCCGCAACCACGGGACAACCTATAAGGTGTTAAGGCTGTTGAACCCCTGGCTGAAAACCGACCAGCTGAAGAACAAGAATAACCGGAGCTACATGGTACAACTGCCCTCGGAGGGGATACAGTACTCGAAATTAGCCAAGGGGAAACGGAACACCGAGATGATATCCCATATCTAACTAACGCCACGAACCTTTGTAACCATGGATGAGATTGAAATATTAGGAGCCCGTGAACACAATCTGCAGAATGTCGACGTCGATATTCCGCGCAACGCCTTTGTGGTATTCACCGGACTGAGCGGCAGCGGCAAATCAAGCTTGGCCTTCGACACTATCCATGCCGAGGGACAACGCCGCTACATGGAGACCTTTTCGGCTTATGCCCGGCACTTTGTGGGCAATATCGAACGACCCGACGTGGACAGCATCAACGGTCTGAGCCCGGTAATCTCCATCGAGCAGAAGACCACCAACAAGAATCCCCGCTCCACCGTGGGTACGGTGACGGAGATATACGACTTTGTACGTCTGCTGTATGCACGAGTGGGGATTGCTTACTCGCACGTGAGCGGCGAGCGGATGGTGAAATACTCGGAGGAGCGCAT
>JAEEGG010010391.1_pt1 | contig 20571 bp, 14 predicted proteins | sample 9134161 | NCBI WGS metagenome assembly JAEEGG01 (sample SAMN16246543, study PRJNA631951) | gut metagenome | biome: gut microbiome; feature: rumen; material: CR-attached | host: Bos | place: Iran: Karaj | collected 2018-10 | reverse complement strand
TGAAAATCTCCTCTATATTTTGAGCTTTGGTGTTGTTCGCCGTTGACGAATAACCTTCCTTGTATCGGAACACATGCATCATATCCATATATTTTTCACTTTGCAGCCAGTGATACCCCAGAATCCAGCCATTGGCCATAATTTCCGGGAAGCCATCACCATTGATGTCGGCGGCAAACGGCACACTCAGCGAGAAGGTTTTAGGATCGCAGATAAAGTATCCCAACATTTCGGAAGTTTGGCCTTCCCAAACATAGAGACCTATATGGTTCTGCCCGCCTGAGAAAATACCTGAGCTGAACGCATCTTTGCGCATACCCAAGACGCATACATCCAGGTCACCATCATTGTCAAAGTCGAGCACCATCGTCTGTCCATCGTACATATCGTTGTAGGGCAACGATGCTGTACATTGATTCAGAATCTCATACCTATTGCCGGCAGTACCCATCGGGTTATTGATGGTAACCTTGTAGGCCGTGTTGCCTGCGCAAATTTCCAATGTGTTATCACCATCAATATCGGCCAATGCGAAGAAATAATAGCCTTCGCCCAAGCTGCCGGGCTTGGAGGTGTTCCAACTACCGTGTACTTGGTGTGGATCACCGAAGCCCATACCTGTTGTAGCCATCTCGCCTTTAATCAGACAAGTACCAGTAATGGCATTGAAAACAGTATTACCACAAACCAATTCGGGAATACCGTCATTGTTCATATCCGCCACCATCGGCGTAAACATGTAATCCAGCGGTTCTTTGCTCTTCCAGAGATAGTCATCGGGACCGCTGTTGGCCTTGCTACCATCGTAGCAATAGACATATTTGTCACCATAACGTCCGCCACCGATCTTTCCACCAATGCTTACCACAAAGACTTCGCACTTGCCATCCTTGTTCACATCGGCAATAGCAACAGTCTGACCCATCGTTTGGAAATTATGGGTTTGAATTTTATATTTTACTTCTCCTGTTTTACCATTCAACACTACCAGATGGTGAGTAATATATCCACCAGGAACTGCAAAATGGTCAGTCATTTCACTTACACACCAAACACCTATAACCTCAGGGAGTCCATCTCCGTCAAGGTCTGCTACCAAAGGTGTAGACAAACCATGAATACAATTATTTTCGTCACGCAAATCCCCCGATGACCATTTCAACTTCATATCGAAAACATTTTGTGCCTGAGCACCCAACATCATTAACGATAAGACAATCAACAAGAATGATTTTCTCATAACAATTCTATTTTATTTTATTTAAAGTTTCTTTTTCGGCCGCGAAGATACAAAAAAACAGCAAACAAAACCCTTATTTTAATATAGTAAACAACATGTTTTTAACACATCCGTTTACATATACGCTAATGAGGAATTGAACAATAATCCTATTGTGAGCACCTCATGATTTTTATTTTTTATTAACAATTTGATAAATATTAATGGGAAAAATATTGCGCATATATACGCATTACATTTCGCGGTGGGGCGTTACCCATTATGCGGCAATATCGCCAATTTGCGGCGGCATCATCATTTCGCGGTGAGGCGTTGCCCCACCGCTCATATACACGCCGACTTACAGCCGGCGGATATCAAAGCCCACCACAAGGGTAGCATCATACGGATGGCTGAAAGCCAAACGTATTTACGCCCTGCACCATTGCAACGGCTGTAAGCCGTATGTATCTTACCCCAGAGCATCGTCCTGGAAAAATACACGCCGACTTACAGCCGGCGTGTATCAAAGCCCACCACAAGGACAGCATCATACGGATGGCTGAAAGCCAAACGTATTTACGCCCAGCGACATTGCAACGGCTGTAAGCCGTGCATATCTTACCCCAGGGCATCGTCCTGGGTATTTCAGGGCATCGTCCTAGGAAAATCAAGGGGCATCATCAAGGAATCAAAAGCCCCGCCCCAAAGGCCTGAAGGGCCGACATAATCCATGCCTAATAATTTCATTTTGCCCATCAATCGATCAAAATATTCCGAAATTTCAACTCCAATATCGGAACACACCCATTTTACCCCATAATGCTATTCTTCCATTTTTGAAAGATTTCTGACACAGTTCATCCATTATTTAACACAAAATACCATATTTTTAAATCGTTAAAATTCAATAATTTATCTATTGCATATTGAAAATTTTTTATTTTTCTTTGTAAGAAAAAAATCATGCCACAATCTTTATCAAGAGTCTGGGTGCATGCTGTCTGGCATATACGATATACAAGTCCTACAATCCGCCCGAACGACAGACAGCCTCTTTTCCGATACATGGGTGGAGTATTAAAAGAATTTGACTGTATTCCAATTTGCATCAATGGAGTTGGCAATCATGTGCATTTACTCTTTGCCTTGTCTCGCAATTACACCATAGCCAAAATCATCGAAAAAGTCAAAACTAGCAGTAGTCGTTGGCTCAAAACCCTGGGACCCTACTACAATTTTTTTGCTTGGCAAGGAGGATATGGAATTTTTTCGGTAAGCGAATCCATACGAGAAAGGGTCATCAGATATATACAAAATCAAGAAAAACATCACAAACAAAAATCATTCGAAAACGAATATGTACAATTGCTGGACAAACATCATGTTGAATATGATATAAATTATCTTTTTCGCGATTAATTGCACCGGCCCTTCAGGCCTCAAATATTGTTATGCATCATTTCGCGGTGAGGCGTTGCCCCACCGCTCATATACACGCCGACTTACAGCCGGCGCCTTTGCAACGGCTGTAAGCCGTGCATATATCAGCCCATGGGCAACGTCCGTGGGCTGATATAATATGCACAACATGATATGATGATATGATGGATATTTTCCAATATGTTACGATACAACGTGACACAATGGGAAAATAACATTCCACATTACGGAATTTGTCGTAATTTTGCACCCATATCACAATCATCATGTTCAACCTCGTTTCACAGGACATTGAAGAGTATTCGGAGGAACACACCACCCCCGAGAGCGACCTGCTCTACCGCATCAACCGCGCCACGCACCTGCACAACCTGAACCCGCGTATGGTGTCGGGGCCGCTGCAAGGGGCATTTCTCTCGCTCATCGCACGCCTCAAACAGCCGAAGCACATCCTCGAAATCGGCACCTTCACGGGCTACTCGGCCCTCTGCCTCGCCGAAGGGCTCACCCCCGACGGCACCCTCGACACTATCGAGATAGACGAGGAACTGGAAGAGACTATCCTCCAAAACTTCAGCCAGTCGCCATTCCGCAACCAACTGCAACTCCACATCGGCAACGCCTTGGATATCATCCCCACCCTGCCCCACGCTTGGGACTTGGTATTCATCGACGCCGAGAAAACCGAATACGACGGCTATTATGATCTCATCCTACCGCAAGTGGCAACCGGCGGCTTATTGCTCATCGACAATGTGTTATGGAACGGCAAAGTGGTGGAAGAGGTAAAAAGTAACGACAAGGACACGCACGCCATCATGGCCTTCAACGACCGTGTGCAGCAAGACCCGCGCGTGCGCAACCTACTCCTGCCCTTCCGCGACGGCATCCTGTGTATTGAAAAATTATAGCTATGCGAATCGACATACTGACTCTTTTCCCGGATATGTTCACGGGCATCCTCTCCCAATCGATTGTCAAAAAGGCACTTGACCGCAACCTGCTGGAGGTGGGATTGCACGACATCCGCCAATATTCCACCGACAAACACCACCGTGTGGACGACTATCCCTTTGGTGGCGGCGCAGGCATGGTGATGATGATTGAGCCCATCGCCCGCTGCATCGAGGCTTTGAAGGCCCAACGCCACTACGACGCCATCCTTTTCATGGCTCCGGACGGCAAAACCTTCGACCAGCATAAGGCCAACGCCCTGTCGCTCAAGGAGAACATTATGATACTCTGCGGCCACTACAAAGGTGTGGACGAGCGGGTACGCGAACTGTTTATCACTGAAGAGATTAGCATGGGCGATTTTGTCCTCTCGGGTGGCGAAATTGCCGCCATGGCCATTGTGGATGCCGTGGCACGCGTCATCCCCGGTGTGCTCAACGATGAGACCTCCGCCCTCTCCGACTCCTTCCAAGACGGACTGCTGTCGGCGCCAGTCTATACCCGTCCCGCCGACTACCAAGGTCACAAAGTGCCCGATGTATTGCTGTCGGGCAACGATCGCCTCATTGCCGAATGGAAACTGGAGCAGCAGTTTGAACGCACGCGCCAACGCCGCCCCGATCTACTTGAGGAATAGTTCTTTACAACTGCGCAATCGCTTCTTTGAACTTGTCGCCACGCTCGCGGTATGACGGATAATCGCCATGACAAGCCACGCCCGGCGAGAAGAGCACCACGCTGCCAGGATTGGTATTGTAGAAAGCTGTACGGACGGCTTCTTCCATATTCATCGAAAACAAAACCTGCTTGCCTAACTCCGTGAAGAACTCTATAATGGCCGTATTATAAACGCCATGAAGAACAATGGTTCCCACTTTCTCTTCTATGATATCCAGCAAGTCGTCGGTGAAAGTCTCCACTTTATCCATCGACATGATCCAGGTCACGCGCTTGGTCATGCTGTCGAGTGCATACCACACGGCATTGGCTGTCTGCGAGCATGAGTCGTTGATGAAATCCACCCCATTGATGGTTTTCACATATTCCAACTTGTGACCGCTGCCATCCAGATAGGAAACCACATTCTCGTTGAGATTCTTCTGACGAATATTTATTAAGCTTTGTGCCAACGTGTTAGTGGAAGAAGTGCCACTTTGATAAACATTATATTGTAAAGGTCTTTGCGCTGCCATAATTATCTGATTTTTAAGGTTACTACTGTAAATACTGCTAAGATGATGCCGACGATGATGAAGCGCTGTACAATCTTGGCTTCATGGAATCCTTTTTTCTGATAGTGATGATGCAAAGGTGACATGAGGAAGAGTCGGCGGCCTTCACCATACTTTTTCTTGGTAATCTTGAAATAGGTCACTTGGATGATGACTGAGAGCGACTGCACAAGGAATATACCGCAGAGGATGGGCAACAGTAACTCTTTGCGGATGATGATGCAAGATACGGCAATGATGCCGCCCAGCATCAGACTGCCCGTGTCGCCCATGAACACTTGCGCCGGGTAACAGTTCCACCAATAGAAACCCATGCAGGCACCGAACATCGCCGCCATGAAAATCACCAGTTCGCCGATATTGGGTATATACATGATATCCAAATAATTGGCAAATACCGCATTACCTGAGACATAGGCAAAAATGGCTATTGTCGCCCCAATAATGGACGAAGTGCCCGTCGCCAAGCCGTCCAAGCCGTCGGTGAGATTAGCACCGTTGGAGACAGCAGCAATGATAAAGATGACGATGGGAATGAAGAGCAGGAAGGACCACTTGCCGTCCTCATCGCCCAACCATGCTGTAAGCCATGCATAATCGAATTCGTGATTTTTGACAAAAGGAATCGTGGTTTTAGTCGAATGCTTGGCTTCGCTGAACGAGTAGGTCGATGTGGTATTGTCGGCATTCTCGGCGGCGAAGATGTTCTCGGTCTGTGTGTAAGGCACCACCGTTGAACTTTTCTCTTTGATCACCACGTCGGGATGGAAATACATCACCAAGCCCACCACCAAGCCAAGTACCACTTGTCCAACAATTTTGGCCTTACCTGGCAATCCTTTTTTGTTCTTGCGGAATACTTTGATATAATCATCCACGAAGCCGAGCGCACCCAACCAGAGCGTCGAGAAAATCATCAGTTGTACGTAGACGTTGGTCAGATCGTTGAACAGCAACACGGGAATAAGGATGGCTGCTAAGATAATCAGACCACCCATAGTTGGCGTGCCTTGCTTTTCCATCTGTCCCGCCAGTCCAAGGTCGCGGACGGTCTCGCCGATCTGCTTTTTGCGGAGCAGACGAATCAAATACTTGCCCACAATCATCGAGATGATGAGCGACAGGATGACTGCCATCGCCGACCGGAAGGAGATGTATTTGACCATACCGGCGCCAGGCACATCCATTTTTTCGAGCCAATTAAAAAGAGAATATAACATAATAGGTTAATGGGTTATGGTGTTGAATTGTTTAATTGTTTACAAGAATTCCTTCACCACTTCGGTGTCGTCGAAATGGTGCTTTACATGATTGATTTCCTGATAGTTTTCGTGGCCTTTGCCTGCAACGAGCAGCACGCCGCCGTCGGCAAGCATCATGCAAGCAGTCTTGATGGCCTCGCGGCGGTTCTCAATGACCAGCACATTGCGCTTGAAGTCGGCGGGGATACCTTTCTGCATATCCTCCAGAATCTTGTTAGGATCTTCGGTGCGTGGATTGTCGGATGTCAGAATCACCTTATGGCTGTATGTACAAGCAATTTCCGCCATCACGGGACGCTTGAGTGCATCGCGGTCGCCACCACAACCCACCACGGTAATCACTTCCACCTCGGGCTTGGTGATGTCGCGGATGGTCATCAGCACATTTTTCAGCGCATCAGGCGTGTGAGCGTAGTCGATGACAGCCGTGCACTTGCGGTCGTTGCGCAGCAGCTGGAAGCGACCGGCAGCGGGATTCAAGGCACTCATTTTCGCAAGTACCTCCATCGGTTCGAAGCCCAACAGAACGGCCGTGCCATAAATAGCCAACAGGTTATAGGCGTTAAATCGTCCGCATAGTTTGAAATAGGCTTCTTTGTTGTTAATGGACATCTGCAAGCCTTCAAAGGCATTGTCGATGATACGTCCTTTGAAGTCGGCATGTGCCATCAAGCTATAAGTATGCACGGTGGCATGCGTCTCCTGAACCATCACTTTGCCGTTTTTATCATCAATGTTGGTCAGTGCAAAAGCAGTGTCGGGAAGGTTATCGAAGAATGCCTTTTTTGCTTTGATATAGTTGGCAAAAGTCTTGTGGAAATCGAGATGATCATGGGTGATATTGCTGAAAATGCCGCCCGTAAAATGCAAGCCCTCAATACGATGCTGACAAATAGAATGCGAACTTACTTCCATAAAGCAATATTCACAACCATCGTCCACCATCTGGCGCAACAGACTGTTTAACTCCACCGCATCGGGCGTCGTGTGCGTGGCAGGAACCACCTTGTCGCCCACCTTGTTGACGATGGTGGAGAGCATACCCACATGGCAACCGAGGTCGCTAAGCAAGCGATGCAACAGCGTCACGGTTGTGGTTTTGCCATTGGTGCCGGTGATGCCCACCAACTTCAGCTGGCGACTAGGATAATCGTAAAATGCGGAAGCCAAACGGCCAAGTGCAATCGATGAGTCGGGCACCACAATGTAAGTCACGGCAGGATTCACCTCAGCGGGTAGTTCTTCGCAAACCACAGCACCTGCACCTGCAGCGATGGACTGCGGAATATACTTATGTCCATCGGTTTGGGTACCGCGCTGAGCCACATACAAAGGCACTGCAGCGAGGGAGTCGTCACGCTGGATTTTCCGCGTATCAAACTCAATAGCAGATATTTCAATATCCGCATTACCTACAATTTCATATTTCTGCAACGATGGCAGTAAAACAACAAGTTTTTTCACGTATCAAAAAGGTTTTAATTTAAAGTGGAGAGATGAGAGTTAAAGGTTTGGTTTGGTTAATGGTTGGTTATGGTTTGGTTTTTCTAATTATAAATTATAAATTGTAAATTATTAATTGTTAATTACTTAGATATAATATTACCGTCTTCGTGGCTGCGTCCACTTCGGTGCGTCTGACAATGCCACAACCCACGAGGCGTGTCTTATAGCCTTTGCGACTCAGTTCGTACACGGCGTCCGAGGCCAGCATATTCATAACATTGGGCAGAGGCTGCTTAGAATCGAAATTGACACTTTTCAGTTGCGGTTGGTTGTTATTATCGCGGAAGGCTGTCACGTAAGGTGAACCTGAAGGCACTTTCATCGGTATCTGCCAATCGGTAAGGATAGTCTGCAACTGTGCAGGCTGCAAGAAAGGTACGGCAGGCAGCGTTTTATCCTTGCTCTGGTCGATGCTCTGTACTGCGCTGTAGCTGGCCGAATTGAGGATAGCCTTGGCAATGCGAGCAAAAACTCCCACAGCCACATAGCTCTTCTGAGGCACATTGTACATGAACACCAGACAGGTATATTTGGGCTTGTCGGCAGGGAAATAGCCGCAGAAAGAGACACTATTTTTATGGTAGTCGTACTGACCAAGTGCTTCATTCCAAATGTCGCGGGTACCGGTTTTACCGGCAAAGCGGAAGGCAGGATCCCTGTAGCCACGAGCCGTTCCATGGTCACCATAAACAACTGCCTCCAAATACTTACGAGCTCTGCTGATGGTAGATGGCTTGCAGAACTGCTCGTTAATCACTTCGGCCTCAAAACGTTCAATCGTATCCTCCTGATTGGTAATATATTTCACAAACAGAGGAAGAATCATCTTACCGCCATTGGCCACGGCATTATAATACACTAATGTCTGCACGGGCGTCATACTGAAGCCGGCACCAAAACATGCATTATAATAACTATGGAAGTCTTTCGCATTTCGCTTAATAGCCGGTGCATTCACTTTGCCAAGTTGCGTAGAGAAGGAAGTGGTGATAAACATCGAATCTATCTTATTCAGATACTGTTTATAACCATTATATGAATAGACATCGAAAATCATTGAAGCAATGCCCACATTGGAAGAGCGTTGGAACACATCTATCGGCTTGCCCTGTTCTTCGGCATGCCCGGGTTTATCCACCTTGAAATACTTGTTTACACGTGTTCCACTCCGATTGGGCACCGAGAAAGTATGAGCCATCACGGGATAAATACGTGTTGTATCGTCTTTTACATTCTCAAGATAAGCCAATAGCGATGCCAACTTGAAAGTGGAACCTGGCTCCACCATGGCTGTCAGCAAGTAATTGTGCACCCCATCGCGATAGACATTTTCATTTTTCTCATCTCGCGTCAGGTTGGCAATGGCCTTGATTTCACCCGTAGCCGTCTCCATCACCACAGCACATCCCCATTCGGCCATACTGCTTATCAATGTCTTCTGTAGCTCGTTATGCACAATATTCTGCATTTCAAGATTGATGGTCGTATGCACATTGTAGCCCTCCGTAGGTTCCACATAGTCGCCCAGCGGGATGCGTGCCCTATTGTAAACCACATACTTACGACTGCCATTCTCACCGTATAGGTATGAGTTGAAAGCATTTTCCACACCAAACTTCTGGTTATCGGTATAGAGGCCGATGGTACGACGAGCCATTTCACCGTAGGGATTGATACGCACGGTGGCTTGTGAGCAGTTGAGCACACTTTGCTTCTTACGACCCAACAGCGGTAAAGTCTTGATGAAAGCCGTATCTGCGGCAGTCACCCACTGCGTTTCTTTGGTAATGTTAGAGCCAAGGATAAAAACGTTCTTGCAATCCTTGATGGCCTTGGTGAACTGCTGTTTGTAGAAAGTCACGCTCTTATTGGGAAATCTATAGTGAAAATGCTGATAAAAGGCTTCTGCCAACTCTTGGATGAGCGCATTCACCTTGGCAGGCTCCCCATTGCGAGAGATGTTCCGACCATTACCACAATAAATAGTATCGTTAACTGTCTTAATCTTACCAATTTGCTTAACTTTCGGCTGCAGGCGGGTGCCATCCACTGTCACATCGAACACGGTAAAGTTGCCCGACAGCAAGCGACCTTGATCATCGAAGATTTCACCTCTTATCGGCTTTACGTCATTGTTGATCACAAAGCAGTTGCAAGTGGTATCTTGCGCCAAGGGAGAATCCTTCCAATTTTCCTCGGTTTTGTCGAGACAACGATCGGAAGAGCCCTCGAAAATAGTGCGTTGGAATATCACAAGATGGAGTATTTTAAGACAGCACATCACGCCCAGCAACAGCGCCATGCCGTACACCAACTTCATCTTCCACCTGAAGCGATTTTGATTGTTGTCTTTTTTTGCCATCCTATTATTAAAATTCAAAATTCAAAGTTCAAAGAAGTTTATAGTTGTTAGCGATTTTATCACTTCTCACTGCTCACTTCCACCTTATACAGATGACGGTCGTTCTTCACAAAGCCTCTCTCCTCCATCATCTTGATAAGTTCCTGATTCTGCTCGTAGGGAATGAAGTTATTGTTCTGTTTCAACCGACTCAAACCCTCCTTATACTCAGTTTGTTTCTTGCGAATCAATGCCACTTTCCGCTCTCCGCACTGCTGAGTCAGGATGCTCAGGACGAACAGCAGAACCACAAAGCCGATAAAAGGATATGTTGATTTCACATCCTTATCCACCATAAACTCGCCTGTAATGAAATCTCTGAAACGGGATTTCTTTTTGTTTTTGGTCGGTTCTTTAGGGCTAGTGGTTTGCATTTATTTAGTTGATAGTTATTAGTTGTTAGTTTTTAGTTTTTCCGCTACTCTCAGTTTGGCGCTCCGGGCGCGCGAGTTGATCTCTATTTCCTCTTCCGTCGGCACAATAGCCTTGCGAGTAATCACCTTGAAGGGTGTCAGCTGGTTGCCGTAGAAGTCCTTCTCTATCTTGCCTTCCAGATTGCCCGAGCGGATAAAGTTTTTCACCAACTTATCCTCCAGCGAGTGGTAGGAAATCACCACCAGGCGGCCACCGGGCAGAAGCGCCTCGGGGGTTTGTGCCAAAAACTCGCGTAGCACTTCGTATTCGCTATTCACTTCAATACGGATGGCCTGAAAGATTTGCGAGAGCACTTTGTTCTCACGGCCCTTAGGCAGGCAATCCTGCAATGTGTCGCGCAACTGTTGGGTGGTGTCTATCGGCCCTTCTTCGCGCTTTTTCACTATCAATCGCGCCAAACGGCGGGCGTCGTGCAACTCTCCGTAGAGGAAGAAAATTTCCGACAGGCGCTGTTCTGGGTAGCGGTTCACCACATCGGCGGCCGAGATGCCGGCGGCGGTATTCATGCGCATATCCAACTGACCGTCGAAGCGGTGCGAGAAGCCACGCTCGGGCGTGTCGAACTGGTGCGAAGAGACGCCGAGGTCGGCCAGGATGCCATTCACCGGATAAGCCTGATGATACTGCAGGAAGCGCTTCAGGTGCTTGAAATTCGAAGGCACGAAGGTGATTCGCGGGTCATCGGGCACATTGGCGGCACTGTCCTTGTCTTGGTCAAAAGCGATAAGCCGTCCTTGTGAGGAGAGGCTTTCCAAAATGCGGCGCGAATGACCACCGCCACCAAAGGTAACATCCACATATATGCCGTCGGGGACTATAGCGAGTGCCGACACCGACTCTTCCAAAAGCACGGGATTATGATACATCATGCTGCTCCTCCGACGACTTATAGGTTCCAAGATGAATAGATTCGTTCAGGCGGTTCAGTTCTTCCGGATCCATATCATATTCGGCATGATACTCGGCGGCATTCCAGATTTCAATCTTCCCGTTATCCAGCAGCAGCACCACCTCCCTGTCAATCTTGTACAGCTCCATCAGCGGCTTGGGAATCACAAAACGATCTTGCGAGTCACACTCCACACAAGCTGTGTTGCGAAGAAAGGCATTGCGGTACTTCTTCACGGCTATAACATTGCGGTCCAACGAGTTGAGAAAGTCCATCTGCTGGCGATACGACTTCTCTGTCCACATCATAATATGATTGCCGAAGCCGTGGGTGAGCCAGAAACTCTTGCGCTCATCCTCGGGCAGCGATTTCAACAGCGCAGTCGGCAGTTTGACACGACCGTGCTTCTCTATCGCAATTTCCCAGTAACCATAATCGTAATTTGGCATGTTTTTCCGTTTTGTTGATGACAAAAATACAAAAGAAAAACTTATTAACTCCATATTTTTGATAAAAAAATTTTTTTTGACAATTTTTTAATGTAAAATACTGATTATCAAAATGGAAAAATTTGGAGAAAAATTTTCAATTTTTAGTTATAAACACTAAATTATTGATAACTTGCTATTTATGACAACATCATTGTTAATATTATATATTATTGATTTTTAGATAGATATATCAAAATTTAAGAATACGAACAATTGAATGGATTTTTTCTCCATCATTTTTCGGAGAAATTTGGAAAAAAATGGAAGAAATAGGATTTTTTGTCGCTAAAAAGTGACTGAACCATAAGTTCATCACTCAAATTATTAACAGAACAGATTTCATAACCCATCCCGTTGCGAGATACTTTAGGCGGTATTGATATTTTTTGTATTTTTGTAACTTAATTAAAATCAAAAGAACAAAGAATGGAGGACAATCTAACAGTCCGTTTGTTAATTGTTAATTGTAAATTATAAATTCATCATTATGAAGAAGATATTGGTTACTGGAGGTGCTGGATTCTTGGGATCTCATTTGTGTGAACGCCTCTTGAACGAAGGCAACGAAGTGATTTGCCTCGACAACTATTTCACGGGCAGCAAACGCAATATTGTTCACCTGATGGACAACCCCTACTTTGAACTTATTCGCCATGACATCACCGCTCCGTTCTTCATCGAAGTGGACGAAATTTTCAACCTGGCCTGTCCCGCCTCGCCCATCCATTACCAATACAACCCCATCAAGACGGTGAAGACATCCGTCATGGGTGCCATCAACATGCTGGGCTTGGCCAAGCGCATCCGCGCCAAAGTGCTACAATCTTCAACCAGTGAAGTTTACGGTGACCCCAATGTACACCCGCAACCCGAAAGCTATTGGGGCAATGTAAATCCCATCGGCATCCGCTCGTGCTACGACGAAGGCAAGCGCTGTGCCGAGACCCTGTTCTTCGACTATCACCGCCAGAACAATGTGCGCATCAAAGTGGCCCGCATCTTCAACACCTACGGTCCGCACATGCACCCGCACGACGGCCGCGTGGTGTCGAACTTCATCGTACAAGCCCTCAAAGGCGAAGACATCACCATTTACGGCTCGGGCGAGCAGACGCGTAGTTTCTGCTACTGCGACGACCTCATCGACGGCCTCATCCGACTGATGAACACCGACGACAACATCATTGGCCCCATCAACTTGGGCAACCCCAACGAATTTACCATCAAAGAGTTAGCCGAATTAGTCCTTGACCTCACTGGCTCAAAATCGAAGATTGTCTATAAACCCGCCGCCGGCGACGACCCGCGTCAGCGCCAGCCCATCATCGACCAGGCCAAAGAGATTCTCCATTGGCAACCGACCGTGCAACTTAAAGAAGGCCTGCAAAAGACCATCCAATACTTTGAAGAGGAAATTCGTCGGATATGAACTATCTTTCCGTAGAAAAAATTTCCAAATCTTTCGGGGAGAAAATTCTTTTCGAGGATATCACCTTCGGCATTGAGAAGGGACAGAAGACCGCCCTCATTGCCAAGAACGGTACGGGCAAAAGCACCCTCCTCAACATCATCGCCGGCCTTGACACACCTGACGCCGGCAAGGTGGTCATCCGCAACGACATTACCGTCTCCTACCTTCCCCAAGTAGAGCAATTTCCAGCAGGCAGTTCGGTCTTGGACACCATTTTCAACGCCCAAACTCCCGACATTCAAGCACTCAAAGAATATGAAACCTGCCTCACCCTGCTAAACATTCACGACACGCCCGAGCTGCACGCTCGCATGGAACGTGCCGTGGCAGAAATGGAGCGATTGCATGCGTGGGACTTTGAAAGTCGCGTGAAGGAGATCCTGTCGCGATTTGGCGTGAACAACGTGCTGCAAAGCGTGGGCGAACTGTCTGGCGGCCAGCGCAAAAAGATTGCCATGGCCAAGACGCTCATTGCCGACACCGACCTGCTCATCCTCGACGAGCCCACCAACCACCTCGACATCGACATGATTGAGTGGCTGGAGGATTATCTCTCGCACTCAAACACTACCCTGCTGATGGTCACCCACGACCGCTACTTCCTCGACAAAGTGTGCAACGATATCATCGAGTTGGAGAACACCAAACTGTACAGATACAAAGGCAAATACGACTATTACGTGGAGAAGAAAGCGGAACGCATTGCCAATGAGAATGTGGAGTTTGAAAAGCTAAAGCAGCTGTACCGCAAAGAACTCGAGTGGGTGCACACCTCACCGCAAGCTCGCACTGGCAAGGCCAGAGCACGCATCAACGCTTTCGAAAAGCTGAAAGAAGAGACGCAACGGACGGTGGAACAAGCAGCTGAACCATTTATGGTTAGAACCGAACGTATCGGAAATAAGATATTGGAAATCAATAATCTGGATTTCTCCTTCCCCGACCAGACCATCTTGCGCGACTTCTCCTACATCTTCAAAAAGGGCGAGAAATGCGGCATTGTTGGCAAGAACGGCACAGGCAAAAGCACGCTGCTCAAACTCATTATGGGTGAACTCAAACCTGACGGCGGCAAAATCACCGCTGGCCAAACCATTCAGTTTGGCTATTTTGCCCAGGATGGCATGAAAGTCAAGGGCAACCGCCGCATCATCGACATCGTGAAAGAGCAGGCCGACATGATACGCATGGAAACCGGCAACTACATCGGCGCCTCGCAATTTCTCAACCACTTTGGATTTAAATACGAGCAGCAATACACTTATTACGAAGACCTTAGCGGTGGCGAGAAACGCAAACTGCACCTACTCATCACCTTGCTACGCAACCCCAACTTCCTGATTCTAGACGAGCCTACCAACGACTTTGACATCGACACGCTCAACCTGCTGGAAGATTTCCTCTACAACTTCAAAGGATGCCTGCTCATTGTGTCGCACGACCGCTGGTTTATGGACAAACTGGTGGACCACCTCTTCATCTTCAACGGTGACGGTAACATCAAGGACTTCTATGGCAACTACACCGAATACCGCCTCGACAAGGAAAAAGCCCTCAAGATCGAGCGGCGATTGGCCCGTGCCGAAAAGAGTGCTGAGGCCAAGCCTGCCGGTCGCGCACAAAACCCCAACAAGCTGACTTACAAAGAGAAAAAGGAGATGGAAGCGTTGGAGATAGAGATTGCCCAACTGGAAGAAGAAAAAAAGCTGCTCTTGGAACAGATGAACGGCGGCGAAGGGACGGCAGAACAACTGATGCAGTGGGGAACACGCTATCAGGAAGTGAGCGAGTCACTGGACGAAAAGAGCATGCGATGGCTGGAACTCAGCGAAAAAGAAGAATAAAAACACTCATTATGAAGAGATTACTTCTTGTTTTCACCATCCTTATCCTAACACTGCTGAATTACGCGCAAACAGTAGTGCCAGGCGTTATTATCGACCACATTCCCTCCGACGCCCAACGCTACATTGGCTCTCCCAGTTTGTGCATACTTCCTGACGGCAGCTACGTGGCATCTCACGACGTATTCGGCCCAAAATCGGATGAATACAACTCGGGACGCACCCATATCTTCCGCTCCACAGACAAAGGAGAAACTTGGGAGGCGCTGGCGACCATCAAAGGACAATATTGGTCGGGGCTGTTTGTCCACAAAGGACAACTCTACATCTTAGGAACCAGCCGTGCACACGGCAACCTTGTCATCCGACGCTCAACCGACGGCGGACGCACGTGGAGCACGCCCTACGACAAGCATCACGGACTTCTACGCGAGGGCGAATATCACACTGCCCCCACCCCTGTCTTATTGCATAACGGGCGGCTCTGGCGAGCTGTGGAATACGCCACTGCACCTACCGACAAATGGGGATTGCGCTACAGCCCCTTCATGATGTCCGTTGATGCAAACAAAGACCTTCTTTGCGCTGACAACTGGCGATTTACCAACCATTTACCTTGCGACACACAATACTTGGACGGTCGCATGGGAGCCTGGATTGAAGGCAATGCCGTGGCTGCCCCCGACGGACAGATTCTCGATGTGCTCAGGGTAGATGTAGCAGCAGGCATGCCCGAATATGCCGCATGGATACGCATCTCTCGCAATGGTAAGAAAGCCACCTTCGACACCACCGATTTTTACACCATGCCTGGCAGCGCAAAGAAATTCTCTATTCGCTACGATGCCAACAGCGAACGCTACCTGGCACTGGCCAGCATTGTCGGAAAAGACGAAGCCACACTGGACAAAAAGCCAGCCGGCATCCGCAACACACTGGCACTCATCTCCTCCAAAGACCTCAAGGAATGGAACATTGACCACATACTGCTACACCATCCCGATGTAAGCAAGCACGGCTTCCAATATGTGGACTGGCAATTCGATGGTAAAGACATTATCTTCGTATGCCGCACCGCCACCGATGACGAAGTAGGACAAGCCCACAACGCCCACGATGCCAATTTCCTGACTTTTCACCGAATTGCCAACTACAAACAGTATCTTCCTTAATTCTATCACTTTGCCCTCCCTATGACTGTAGCAAAGCGATTAGCGTAAAAAAGACTGAAAGCCATTTTATATTTTTTGTATTTTTGCACCTTATTATAAATAATAGCAAACTGATAATTCTAAACAAAACAACCTATTCGAATGGAACGCAACTATAAGATTATCAACAATGTAATCGGATGGCTGATTGGCATTTTCGCTTCAGCCGTTTACATTATGACCGCCGAACCTACCGCTTCGTGGTGGGATTGTGGCGAATACATTTCCACCGCCTACAAAGTGCTGGTAGGACACCCTCCTGGAGCACCCACATTCCAGCTGATTGGCCGCTGTTTCAGTATGTTCGCCGGTGGTGATGTCACCAAAGTGGCGTTCTGCATCAACTGTATGTCGGCCATTTGCAGCGGATTGACCATCATGTTCCTCTTCTGGACCATCACGATGCTGGGCCGCAAGCTGGTTGCCCGCATGGGCGGTATGACCACGCCTCGCATGATTGCCGTTTTCGGCTCTGCACTCGTCGGCTCACTGGCCTACACCTTCACCGATTCATTCTGGTTCTCAGCCGTTGAAGGCGAAGTATACGCCATGTCATCGTTCTTTACAGCCCTCGTATTCTGGTGCATCCTCAAATGGGATTACGAATACGATAATGCCAAGGAAGACGTCAACCCCAACCGTTGGATTGTCTTAATTACCTATCTCATAGGACTTTCCATTGGTGTTCACCTGTTAAACCTGTTGACTTTGCCCGCCATCGTACTGGTTATCTACTTTAAACTATCGAAGGAAGCAACCTATATGGGTGTTGTGCAAACCCTTGGTGTACTGTCGTTTATCGCCAGCTTCTTCTTCCCTGGCTGGTGGATGGTTTTCGTTTGGGTATTTATCACATTCCCCTGCATGTACTATTCCATCAAGAAAGGCACAATTCATTCGAAGGCCGAATGGGGCGTATTTCTCTCGCTTGTTTGCTCTTTCATTCTGTTAGGACTTATCCTTTATGGCATTATTCCTCAGATTGTTAACCTGGCAGGCAAATTCGAAATCTTCTTTGTCAATAACATACATCTGCCATTCAACTCGGGTACCATCATCTTCTTCCTGCTGCTGGCAGGCCTGATCACCTGGGGCCTTTGGTACGGTTTCAAGAAAGACAAGCCCATCCTTCGGACAACGGTATTCTCCTTCTTGTTCCTGCTGATTGGCTACTCCACTTTCTTCATTTTGGTTATCCGTTCGAACGCCAACCCCACCATCGACGAGAACAATCCTGAAGATGCAGTAGGTTTGCTGGCTTACCTCAACCGCGAACAGTACGGCAGCTACCCCATATTCTACGGCGAGACCTACAACTCCATGCCCGTAGAATATGTAGATGAAAGTCCTATCTATGTGCGCGACGATGCCAAGAAGCAATATGTCATTTCAGACCCGCGCACCAAACGCAAAGCACGCTTCGCCCCCGACCAGACCATGCTCTTCCCAAGAATGTGGGATGCAGGACATAAAGAACTGTACGTCAGCTGGCTAAGAAGCATTTACAATACCGACAGTCCGAAAGACAAAGAGAATCGACGCTTGCTTAAGCGGAATGGCATTCCCACCTGGCAGCAGAATCTCACCTTCATGCATACTTACCAGTTCTACTACATGTACTTACGTTATTTCATGTGGAACTTCTCAGGACGCCAGAATGACATCCAAGGTCGTGGCGGCAACTTGGAAGGCAACTGGATTTCAGGTATTCCCTTCATCGACGAGATGATGGTGGGCAACCAAAACAACCTACCCGAATCGATGAAGAACCCCGGCCACAACAAGTACTACATGCTGCCGTTGTTGCTGGGTCTCATCGGCGTAGTGTTCTATTCGCTGCGCGACACCAAGAACTCCTTCATCGTGTTACTGTTATTCGCCATGACCGGTTTGGCCATCGCCTTCTACCTTAACATGTACCCATTCCAGCCGCGTGAACGAGACTATGCTTTTGCCGCCTCCTTCTACGCCTTTGCCATCTGGATAGGATTTGGAGTTTTCGGCATTTACAGCCTGTTTGAAAAGATACAGAACAACAAGGTGCAGGCCTTCGGTGCCATCATGGCTACCCTGCTGTGCTTGGGACTTGTTCCCGGCATCATGGCCTCCGAAAACTGGGACGACCACGACCGTTCGAACCGCTATACCGCGTTGGCTATCGCCAAGAACTACCTCGACTCGTGCGCTCCCAACGCCATCCTGTTCACGCTGGGCGACAATGACACTTTCCCCTTGTGGTACGCTCAAGAAGTGGAAGGCTACCGCACCGACGTGAGAGTTTGCAACCTCAGCCTGTTGAGCACCGGCTGGTACATCGACCAAATGAAGCGCAAAGCTTATAACTCGGAGCCACTGCCCATCTCAATGGAATGGAGCCAATACAAGGACGGCACCCGCGATGTGATTGCCCTTGAAGGCGGACACGACCAGTTCCTCAACATCAAAGATGTGGTGGAATACATCAAGCGGCCCGAATTTGACCAAAAACGCCAGTTGGTATTCATCTCCAATGCTCGCTACAGCGATGGCAAGTCCATCCCCGCCAGCTTCTCGCTGCCCGTTGACAAAGCCAAAGTACTGGCCAATGGTACTGTTGACAGCACACTGGCCGACCAGATTGTGGACCACCTCTCGTGGAACCTGCGCAGCGACAGAGGCGACGGTATCAACTACCTGTACAAAGCTTACCTCGTCATGATGGACATCCTGGCTAACAACAACTGGGAACGCCCCATCTATTACGCCAGCACCACCGGCTCTGAAGCATTCTTCGGTCTCGAATCCTACTTCCAACTGGAAGGTTTGGCTTACCGCCTCGTGCCTATCAAAACCGCATACCGCGGCGGCTACGAATCCGGACGCATCAACAACGACATTCTCTACAACAATCTGGTGAATGTGTTCAACGACCATAAGCGTGTTGACAGAGTGAATAACCCTGACGCACCGGCTCAAGAACCTTACGAATACGCATGGGGCGGCTTGAACGACCCGCGCGTTTATAACTGCGAAGACAACATGCGCCTCACAGGTCTGGTAAGAAGCATTTACATCCGACTGGCTAACAGTCTGCTGGCCGCAGGTGACACCATCAGAGCTGAGAAAACACTTGACCAATGCGACATCATCTTGAACGACAAGATTATGCCTTACAAGATGACCTACCAGATGAACTTCTCGTTGTTCTCACTTGATTTCATTAAAACCTACTTTGCATTGAACACTTCTACAGGTCGTGAGAAAGCTATCGAAAAGACCTCCAGATACTTGGATTACATTATTGAAGACTTCGCCTGGTATGAAAGCATCAGCGACCAGTCGCGCAAATGGCAGACCGAGAATATTCTCAACGAGTTTGTACTGACCAGCCAGTTATTGAAACAAACGCCCCTCAATGATGCTGATTTAGCAGCTGTCAAAGAGAAAGTCAAAAAGATAAAATTTGACCAATGCGGTACTCAGGCTCTGGCTTTGTTATGTGCGGATGCCGACAATATTCTCAAGAATTTTGAGAACAAACAGAACGAATTGGCTCGCAAATTGAGCGAAATGAGAGACATTGCGACTTTATCGACGATGATAGGCAACCAGCAGATGGCAGAAAAGGCCAACGGCGCCCTTGATCACTATCTGCAAGTGCTTACCAGCATGGATCCTTACATAGGACAAGCTTTCAAGAATTTCCTTAATGGCGAACAATAAAAGAGAACACCATGTTTGACACACCTGTTTTATTAATCATCTACAACCGTATCACGGAGACGCACAACATCTTCCAGACCATACACGCTATCAAGCCGTCGAAATTTTATGTGGCTGCAGATGGTGCCAATCCGGACGTTCCCTATGACTATGGCACCTGTCTACGCACACGTGCCGTCATCATGCCCGAATGGCCGTGTCAACTCAAGTTAATGTTCAAAGAGGAACATCTTGGTAAGGCTCAAATGATTTTCCAAGCCATCAACTGGTTCTTTGAAAACGAACCCGAAGGCATTATCCTCTTTGACGACACCATGCCGCATCCCGACTTCTTCCCGTATTGCGAGCAACTACTTAACAAATACAGAGATAACAAGCAGATTGTGCATATTGGCGGCTCCAACTTCCAACATGGCCGCAAGCGTGGTGACGCCTCCTACTACTTCTCGTGCTACGCCACTTCGTGGGGCTTTGCCACATGGAAAGACCGTTGGGAAAACTTCGACCTCTC
>JAEEGG010010384.1_pt1 | contig 20580 bp, 21 predicted proteins | sample 9134161 | NCBI WGS metagenome assembly JAEEGG01 (sample SAMN16246543, study PRJNA631951) | gut metagenome | biome: gut microbiome; feature: rumen; material: CR-attached | host: Bos | place: Iran: Karaj | collected 2018-10 | reverse complement strand
AGTACTTGTCGATGAGCTTTTCGTAGAGCTTCACCATGTCGGCAGACTTGACAGTCTTCTTGGTGCTCTTCTTGAAGGTGTAGGTTTCCGGCTTGCCAGCCTTGGTGTTCTTGTCGCAGAATTCAGAGGAAGCAACGTCAAGAGCGATCTTGATGTCAGTGCCGAACTTGTAACCGGCATTGGTGGTTGCAGCCTTGAGGGCGTCGAGAGCCTTTTCGAGGGTCATCACGCCAGTGATTTCGTAACCGAACTTGTTCTTGGCCGGCTTGATAGAGACGCCTGGAGCGAAGCCACCTTCGTCACCGACGGTGGTGTCGAAGCCACCCTTCTTCAGCACAGCCTTGAGGGCGTGGAAGATTTCGGTGACCATCTGGAGGCCCTTGGAGAACGTCTTGGCGCCAACCGGGGCGATCATGAATTCCTGGAAGTCGATCGGAGCGGAGGAGTGAGCACCGCCGTTGATCACGTTGCACATCGGGCACGGGAGCGTGAGCTTCTTGGTGCCATGGAGCTTGGCGATGTACTGGTAGAGCGGAAGGCCAGCGTCCTTAGCGGCAGCAACGCAAACAGCCATGGAAACGCCGAGGATGGCGTTTGCACCGAGCGTGTTCTTGAGCATGCGGTTGCCGTCGAGAGCGATCATGGCGTCGTCGACTTCGGTCTGCTTGGACGGATCCATGCCGACGATCTTCTTGGCAATCTTGGTGTTCACGTTCTTGACAGCAGTCTGCGTGCCCTTGCCGCAGTAAGTCTTCTTGTCGCCGTCGCGGAGTTCGCAAGCTTCGCGTTCACCGGTGGAAGCGCCGCTCGGAACAGCAGCGTGACCAACGATACCGTTGTCAAGAGTTACATCGACCTCGAGAGACGGATTGCCACGGGAATCCAGAATCTGACGAGCCCAAACTTTAGCGATTTTAGCCATTTTGTTAACCTTCTGTTAGGGTGAAAAATATTTGTTGCGCGAAAATATAGCAATAGAGAATAGGGGCTGGGGGCTAGAGGCTGGAGATAATACAATAAAAAACCACACTTTAATATAGGCAAGGGGGGGCTCAGGCGCCAGCCCGTAAAACCATGCAAGGCGAGCGCCGCAGCCATGCTCGCATGGCTATGGCCGAGCCGCAGGGGTTTCTGTAACGCCCGGCTTATTTCTCCACGACGTGGCCGGAGAGTTCCCGGAAATCGTTCGTTTTGTACAAGGTAACGCCAGGGGAAACCAGGTGGTACACCGACTGCACGGCGAGCGCTTCCAAGTTGAACTCGAAGGAATCCAGGCGGATGCGGTAGCTGTCGGTAGAATTGTCGAACGAGACCATGTAAGGCGGGCGCGGAATCTTGCCCTGGTTCGCAAGCGACATCAGCTCGACTCCGACCCTGTCGTTCGACACCACCCACGCATCCACAGGCGGGATTCTCTTCACGAGCGACATTAAAATCTGCCTATAGCGAGCGTGCGCATGCGGTTCCAGCGAAAAGTCATAAGGGCTCGCATGCGATGCATCGGTCGCCTCGAACACCTCGAGCCCCACCTTCTTGAGCCCTTTCAAGCGGTCCCTCGACCACATGCTCATGTGATACGGAGACACAAAGGCAATTCTCGTCAAACCTTTTTTCTTCAAAAAACGCCCGACAGTGCGCCCCGGGAATTCACCAAAAGCGAGATTAAAAAAAGCAAATCGCTTCTCTTTTTTCAGCGCACGCGGGATATCGTACAGCGGGTGTTCCCACCACACCGCCACCGGAAAGCGCGTACACGCCAGCTCCGCAAAAAGGCGATTCACGTTGAACACCAGCATCGTCGAGACGACCGCGCCAAAACACCCGCGGCAATCTTCCATATCCACACGGTTGCCCCCCGCATCCAGGAACACGCAGCCATCTTCGAAATAGCCGAGCAGCTTGACCTTGAGATTGTTGCGGTGCGCCTCCGCATACACCTTCTGCATGAACGTGAGCTCGCGTTCGCCGAGGCAGCTGAAGTCCCCGCCCGGGTTACAGCGCATGATCAGCAGGATCTCCTTTAGTCTCGCCTCCGACATGCGCCGCGCATTCGCGAACCAGTAGCGCCCACGCCCCTTGCGCTCGAGCACGCCCTTGCCCCGCAGCGCCTCGAGCGTGCGTCGCAGCGTGCCCGCCGAAGTCTCGAAAGCCGAACACAGGGCCTTTATGGAAGGCAGCGGACTGTCCGCAGAAATCTTCCCCGATTTCCAGGCGTCCAGCAGCAGGCGCTCCAGACGCACACCCTCTCGCTCGTGGACCGCAACCGCGATTTCGGGCTTGCGGCCCCAAAAGTAGCCGTTGCCGTGCTCCGCAAAAATCTTCCCCTGGGCGACCAGGCTCTTGTACGCCCGGAAAACCGTGAACGTGGACGCCCCCGAAGACGCCGCCACCTCGCGCACCGAAGGGAGCCGGTCCCCATCCTTGAACCCCGACGCTTCAATCCACTTGCAAAAATCCTCGACAGTCATGGTGAGCCTCGAAAAAGAACAGTAGATACAGTTTGGAAGGAAATATAAGAAAGGAGGAGCCGTAAGATTTATTGTAGCGCTTTTGTAGCCTTTATTGTCGGGTTTATTGTCGGCTTTAATGTCGGGTTTACAAAATCCATAAAAAGATATATATTTGTAAACCAAGGGGATATTATGGCAAATCTTTCCATTTTCTCAGCTAGGCTCAAAAACGCCCGGGTCATGAAGGGGCTCTCTATGGACGAGCTTTGCTCGGCCATGGGGAACATCGTCTCGAAAATGGCCATTTCCAAGTACGAGAACGGCCAGCTCGCACCGAACAGCGGCGTCATCATCGCGCTGTCCAAAGCGCTGAGCCAACCCGTTGATTACTTCTTCAGGCCCTTCACTGTGCAAGTGGATTCCGTGCGCTTCCGCAAAAAGAGCTCGCTCCCGCAGAAAAAAGAGAACAGCCTCCGCGAAACCATCGCCGACCTGATGGAACGCTACATCAACATCGAAGAAATCTGCAGCGCTGCTGCCGCAAAACACCACATTCCCCAAATCAAGGCCAACTCCGCCGAAGAAGTCAAAATGGCCGCCGCAGACGTCCGCAAAGAATGGAAGCTCGGCCTAGCAGGCATCGTGAACGTAATCGACCTACTTGAAAACCACGGCGTAAAAGTCATCGAGATTGACGCTCCGGAATCCTTCGATGGCATGAGCAGTCTGGTCAACGAGAAATTCCACGTTGTCATCCTGAACAAGGCGTTCTCCGTCGAGCGGAAACGCTTTACTGCGCTTCACGAACTCGGGCACCTCGTACTTCGCTTCCCCAAGTCCATCGACAAAAAACAGGAAGAATCTTTCTGCCACCTGTTCGCAAGCGAAATGCTTGTCCCGGAACCCGAACTCAAGCGGATTCTCGGCAAGGCCCGCAAAGACATTTCGTACCAGGAACTGAGAGCCATCCAGCTCGGCTACGGAATCTCTTGCGACGCCATCATGTACAAGGCGAAGGAATGCGGCATCATCTCGGAACAGCGCTACCGCACCTTCTGCATCCAGAAAAACAAGGCGACGAAATTCAAGGCCCTTATCGAAACGTCGCTGTACCACTACGAAGAATCTACCCGGTTCGTGAGCCTGGTCTATAAGGCGCTGAGCAAGGAACTCATTACCATATCCAAGGCGGCAAGCCTGCTGCATCAGGACATTGAACAAGTCCGTAGGGATTTAGCGCTGGTATGATTGAAGAACGCATAGTCATCAGTGACGCGAACGTCATATTTGACCTACTTTCAGTCCAATTGCTGGAAGCGTTCTTTGCCCTACCCTGTGAAATTTGCACGACCGACTTCGTAATTAGCGAAATCGAAAAGCCGGAACAACAGAAGATTATTCAGAAGTTTATCAAGGCGAAAAAATTGGGTATCGCCTCGTTTGATTTTGATGAGTTTAACGAGATTTTGCATTTGCAATCTAACAGCAAAAACAATACATCCATTGCGGATTGCTCTGTTTGGTACTACGCCAAAAAGGTAGATGGACGCCTTTTGACGGGTGACGGCAAGCTTCGCTCCGCTGCAGAAAAAGATAATGTGAAAGTCTCCGGCATTCTTTACCTGTTCGACAATTTCGTTGAATATGGGTTGTTGTCAGCTTCGGAAGCAGCGGAGAACCTTGAAGCTCTGGTGACCTTGAATATGCGATTGCCCAAAGCTGAATGCGAAACGCGGATTGCGAAATGGAGAAGGGGATAACCAGCCCTAACGCAAAAATGGTATGTGCAAATTTTACACATACTAGATACAATATTATATATTCTATTGCATGATAACGTTTATAGTCATTCTCGGTATTATTGTCTTTTGCATGTGGCTGTTCCAGAACCAAATCGTGGGACACATCGGCGAGAAACACTCCACAAAAAGAATCCAGGTCATCACCAAGGGCATCGTCTTCAGAGATGTCTATGTGGAGGGGAGCTACGGCGTACAGCAAATCGACATCATCGCCGTAACAGAGAAAGGCGTTCTCGTCATAGAGAAAAAGACTCGCATCGGGCTCATCGTGGGGAACGCCTACGACAAACAGTGGCAAGTCATCTTGAATCGCGGCAAGAAGAGATTCACAATGACCAATCCCCATCACCAGAATTACGGGCATATACAGGCCCTGTGCGAAAAGTTCCCAACTCTCAAAGACAAGTTTATTGACCTGGTGATATTCGGAAACAATGCGAAACTCGCCGACAGAATCCCCGAAGGCACAATATGCGACAGGGATTTCAGGAGGTTCTACAAAAACTTGCCGACACGAATGAACGCCCAGGAAGTTGAAAACACCGCCCAAACCATCGCCACCCTCAACAAGGACAGGGCAAGGCTCAAAGCGATGCACAAGCAGAAAATCCAGCAGAAGAGGAAAGGCCAATGACTCAGAAACTCTGGAACATCTGCAAGAAGTGCGGCTGCGACAAGCCCGAAGACACCGAAAAACTTTGCGAGCAGTGCAAGGCCAAACGGCGGCAATTCTGGAGCGACCTCAAAAAAGTCGGCGGTGTAGCCGTGGGAGCACTCTTGGTGGTACTAGCTGGCGGGAAGATGCGGAAGAAATAACGAAAAAAATATTTCGCATTTTCAATACATTTTGTATCGATTTTAGAAATACTTTGCAAGGGTAGCGATGTTTTAAACAATTATTTTTACATTCTCAACAGGAGAATTCTTGATTTTCTCGTCATAATCATGCAAGAATACTCTAATGAAAGTGTTCCCCAATGAGGACACTAAATACGACTCTCCAAGACCAAGAATTCCATTTTTTGGTCTTGGTGCCGACTTATTCAACAAGCCCAAAGACGCGAATTTACTTCCTAAACCATCATCAATAATTCTATCATATTTTATTTCAACAATCTTCGGTATATCAAAAGAATATAGTTGTTGCAATACAAAAGCCAATCTTTCAAACTCAACAAATTCAATTTCTTTATTCAATAAGGCATTTACCAACATTCGCGTATATCGAGCCTTATCAATAGATTCTGCTTGAGTCAATGAATGTATAATTATGTCCTGAACAGATTCCCACTCTTGAATAGATTGGCTCTTAAATTTTCCCAATAGGTTCTCAGCAAAATCTCCACTTTCATAAAAAGCAGAAATTTTTTTCATCAGAAAATAATTTGAAATAGATTGAGCCCCTTTATAAACATCAACAAGAACCTTTATTGTCTTTACACCAGTAAGCACATCAAATGCCATAAAAAATCCCTTTACACTGTTGGCAACGGAACAGCGATTTTATAGAAATCCTTAAATCCAGGAATTTTGCGAATATGAGTTGTGTCGCTCAATATTCCATCTTTCTGGAAACCATTCTTTATTTCTTCCATTTTTGATTCATCCGGCTCTTCTTCCGAATCACCTGTTTCTCGCTTAAATCTTGTATTCGGGTCAGGATAAATAATTAGGCACTTCGGAAAATAATTCCCTTTCGCGCTTTCGGCTTCCGGATTCCAGCTAAGGGCCTTCAATATTTTTTCATCTCGTGCATATCTACTGATTTCTTGAATATCGTTAAGAATGCCTTGATTACCTTCACTATAACGAGGCTTGTATTTGGCATCAATGATTAGCTTTTCAACATCAGAAACCTTAATATAATCAACCTTGGTTTTTCGGTATCCCTTCACCTGGAATTTGATTTGGTCGCCATACGCCTTGCGGAGCAAACTCAGCACATACATTTCATAGAGGCGCGGCATATCAATGCAGAACGGACGCACTTCTTGCGTTTCCCCAGAGGCTTTGTCTATAGAATAGTCAAAGTGCCTGAGAATCAATTTTGCAACCTTAATTGCGGCCTCATAATGACGGAATATCTTGCCGGCATTGACCTTTGCGACTTGGGCAATTGTCACGTCTTCGGAAACATTCTCAAAAGCGGAGCCAAACATTGACAAGTGTGGAGTCAATTCTTGTAGATGACTTTTGAAACTCGGCAATTGATTTATGAAACGAACTGAGAAAGACAATGCCTTTTTGAGGATCCTGTTCTCCGGAATATCCTCCGTGAATTCCTGGAACCGGCAAAAAACACGGTCTTCGCGCTTGGCGAAAACATCTTTCGTCAGGTGCCTTTGCAGCAAGATTCGCCCACGGATTTTGGACTGCAAGTTTTCTTCCCGAACAACATAGCCCTTCTTGAGCCCCTTCGAAACAAGGTGCCTGAGCAGGGAGATGTAATGCAGAATAAGAAGTGGCGTGATTACATTATCCAAAGCATTCGTCTTAATTGCAGGCTTTTCAAAATCAATGTAATAGTAATTGGAAAAATATGCAGCCTCATTTTCGGAATTCAACTCCAGCGCCGTCATGAATAACTTGATATAATCAACTTTCACTTTGGGCTTTACGACAAAAGCACACTTGTCTTTTATGAACCAAGAGGCACCAATATAATAATGGGCTTTTAGGTTTTCTCCGTCTTTGACAATACCGAGGTATTTGACATCTTTAATAGATTTGACATTTGGAATACTTGACGGAATATTGGAAAAGCCACCCGATGACATCATCGCATCGAATTCAGCCTTTTCCGCACATTCGCAAAGGCCATCATGCTCTGTAAATGGAAATACTGACATTATGAATTAGGCGAATCAGATTCTTTCTTTTGCCATGTTTCTACAAATTTGGCATAGTCCTTCTTTACATCCGCAATTTCATTACCAGAATCATTCTTCAATGGGGACATGCTGATGATTCCGTCTTTATGATACTCCATCAGAAGTGGCAGGATTTCATATCGCCATTTCATTTTCAACGAATCTTCGTTAGCAGTCATAAAGTAACTATGGCCAACCATCAAGTCTTCGATGTCCATATCGTACTTGGATTTATTTAGGAAGTTTTTCACGGCATTGAACAGATTCCGAGCGTTTCCTTCGGGAACCTTATTTTCATCCGCTTCCAGAGTCACAAACGCAAATCGACGGCGCACGGCATAGTCAATTGAACCAACGCTACGGTCTGTTGTATTCATCGTACCGATGATATAAAGGTTCGACGGAACAGAGAAGGATTCCTTAGAATACGGGAGCGTTACAGTAAGAGGATGGTCACCACCAACACGCTTGTCCGCTTCCAACAAAGAAATCAATTCGCCGAAAATCTTGGAAACGTTACCACGGTTGATTTCGTCGATGATAAGAACGTAGTTCTTTAATTCAACTCTTTCTGTTTGCGTCGAAGCCATACTACCATTAGCTTCTTCAAAAGCCTTCATTTTTTTGAACAATTCATAATAATAGATGGCATTTCCATGATACAAAGATTTACTTTCATATTTGGGTTTTATATCCTCATATGATTTGATTTCGCCATTTTTAAATTTTTGATAATCTCGTTGTACCATATCTAGCGAAAGTGATTGGTACGGACTATCAACAGTTCTTGATATGGAGATTGATTTGGCAGAACCATCACTTTTACGAAACACATCTCTAATCTTTAAAATGCTATGAGGTATCAACTCTATGCCGTCATTTTTTAATAAATTTTCTTCTAACTTTGAACAGAATTTTTCAAAAAGGATTTTTGTATCCGTTTCTGATTTCAATTCTTTGTCGGATTTTCGGCTATCCTCATAATTTGTCAAAGCCAAATCTTTAATCTTTTTAAAGATTCCATCCTCAATATCATAAATTACGCCATCACCTTTTCTCTGAGGCTTAATACCTTCAACAAAATCTTCGTAATCCAACGATTGATGGAATGTCGTAAATGCAATTTGGCCTTCCTTTTGTAGTTCTTCATAGCGAGCCATAACAAGGGCATGATCCTCAAACGCACTGAAATTAGGATCAGCCATAGACAAGGCTAAAGCAGCCGTCGCATACGTCTTTCCTGTACCCGGGGCTCCTTGAAGAATAATGTTCTTTTTCTGTTCAAGTAAGCGTTTGTTGTCCTCTCGCATTTTATCAGCCTCCGTCTTATTCATCTCAAAACGTTCATCAAGTTCTTTTATTTTACCTTTTGCCCATTCAGAATCAACGCTGAAAATTGAATGCCTCGAAAATCCCGCTGCATTTTGCACACCATAATTGCTCACGGGATTTTTTGGGCAAAAAGATGTCCACCTTTCAACATCTATAAATTGGCTCCAATCAGAACTACAGCCCTTGTAATTCTGTTCGTAATACGCATTACAATCATCAAACGAGATAATACCATCTTTATCAAGATATATATGCGCATGTTTTTTTATAATTCCCTGCAGCGAGGCCTTCGCTATAACATTCTTAGGACTTTCCTTAACAACGCCATACGCATACAAACCGCCACCATTGTCCAAAATAAGAATATCGCCCTTTTGAACCTGTTTTGCATTATTTAAGTTAGTTGTAACGGCATTTGCATAATCTTCATGATCATACCTTTGCTGCATTCGCCAATGATTATGAATAACTGATTCTGCAAATATTTCTGGAGCTTTAGTTATTTTTGCTATAAAATATTGTCGTTTTTTTGTATCGTTCAAATATCGTTCCAAAGCGATTTTCAGATTCGGTTTTAAAATCCAGATGAAATTGCCAGGAATATCACTTTCTGATTTAACATCCTGACCATCAAACAATATTCTCCATCGAATTTCGTTACCAGAAATATTCGTGTCTAAAGTAAGTCCAAGACGTTCTGCTATTCGTCTCGCTAACTTTGTACAAATTAAATTATAATGGTCCGGCGAATCTCCATATTCCTCCGCAAGTTGTTTACATGTTGCTTTACCGCCGAGTTCCAAAATCTTTTTCAAAACATCTATGCTATTTTCATAAAAAACATTCGGTTCATTAAAAAGAGTAAGCCACTGTTCTACAGGGAAATCATTATACGCATCCTTATTATCCAAATATTTACCAAGAATACTTTGCTTAACTTTTTCGATTTCTTCTTCATTTAGAAAATTGTTATCAACAAGTTCTTTAAGGAAGAAACGTAGACATCCGTCTTTTCTCACTTCGCTCTGCTTGAAATAATACGATACATATATTCCGTTAGAGCGCCCTTTTCGATTTGATGAATATTCGTATTCAACAAAGATTTGTTTTTCTTTTATTCGACTTGAATCATAATAGCCTTCGTCATAGTACTTTGAAAAAGCGTCGTCTTCTATTATGACTTTATGCAGTTCTTCATCGCTATCGCAATTAAAATAGTCTTTTCCATTTCTATACAAAGCGAAAGCATATACTATATCATCAGGACTAATCGGACTGGAATCTTCCCAACCTGTTTGACAATATAAGTCAATGCTACTCCGATGGTCTTTAGAGTCAGAGTCCTCAAATTTACAGAGGTTTACCCAACACGACTCATCGTCTTTAGTGGGGATCTCTATATCTCCATTCTCTAGCTTTTTTTGGAAAAGATCTTTATAAAATGAGCTTAAACTATTTTTTAAATCATCCAGGCTAATCATATTAGTTTCCACTTTTTCCCATAAAAATACATAAACATCTTTCTCATAGGTGCCGAAATTGTCGATTTTGAAGCAATACGACCAAAATCTGGGAATTTACCCTTCCAGTGCGCGTAATTGGCCCAAATATTGTTTATTTTTGAAACATTTCCTCATTTTCCAAATCGAAATCTTGCTTTTTATAAAGAAATAATGTAAATTTTGAGAAATTCTCTCAAAACTCAAGGATGTAGAATTATGCTTTTGTCATTTACCGTCGGCAATTTCCGCTCGTTCAAAGAAAACAAGACCTTTTCTCTAAAGGCAGCTTCCATTCAAGAACATAAGGAGTTCGTCCGGGAAGACAACAACTTTAAACTGTTGCCGTCTGTAGCTATTTATGGCGCGAATTCTAGCGGCAAAAGCAACTTGATCTCAGCTATAGGAATGATGAAAAAGGTTTTGCTTTCTTCCGTGAAGACAAATCCGACAGAAGAACTGAAAACCAATCCTTTTAAACTGGACGAACTTTATTTGCAGAAGCCGACTTTTTTCGAAGTTGTATTTACATCGGGCAACAATACCTATAAGTATGGCTTTGAATACAGTCCAAAGAAAATTAATGGCGAATGGCTGTACATCATAAAAAATGATCACGAAAAGATTCTCTTTATTCGAAACAATGAAGGAATCGGCGTGACAAAAGATTTTCCTGAAGGAAACGGCAAGGAAGAAGCCACCGCAGCCAATCGCCTATTCTTGTCCCTTGTAGCACAGCTGAATGGTAAAACGTCTCTTTCGATAATGAAATGGTTTGAAGATTTGAGAGTCACCTCCGGCGTAAATGATTCAAGTTTTAAAATCTTTTCATGCAATTACTTATTCGCAGATGACAAAACTTCGAATCAAGCAAAAGCATTTGTCACCAATATGGATTTAGGATTTTCAAACATTCAAAAATCTGAAATAGGTCTTAAAGAATATCTTCTAACCGAAGCTCATGCTGAAAGTGAATTGAGAAATATTTTGCCAGAAGATTTAAACGAAGCCAAAACTCCTACAATAAAAACAGGACACATGGTTCATAAACTAGACGGTTCCATCAAGGAAATGTTCTTTTATAACGACGAAATGGAGTCGGAAGGAACGAAAAAAATCATCAATATGTCCGGACCGATTATAGACACTCTTGAAAGGGGCGGACTAATCGTTGTTGATGAATTTGACGCCAAACTGCATCCTTTGCTTACTAAGAAAATCATTGAAACATTCAATTCACCAGAAACCAATCCAAACAAAGCACAACTGATTTTTGCTACACACGATACAAATCTTCTAAGCAACAAAATATTACGACGTGACCAAATCTGGTTTGCAGAAAAAGACAGAAACGACGAATCAACGGACATTTATCCGCTGAGCGATATCAGAGAACAGAACGGCGACAAAATCCGCAACGACCGCATTTATGAGAAAGATTATATAAATGGAAAATATGGTGCAATTCCCTTCTTAAGGAGTTAATATGAAAAAACTCTCGTTAGAAGAAATTGAACAGGAAGAGGTGCTACACGCTAAACGAATCGAGCAGGAATCGCAACCCAAGGAGCGATTCGTAAAGCTCACGTTTTTGATTGCAACCGAAGGCACACAGACAGAGCCGAATTATTTCAACGCGCTCAAAGCGGAACTCGAAAAATCGAACCGATTCAGTATCAACATTTCCGTGCAGGGCAAAGGGAAATCAACGACCGCTCTTGTCGGAAAAGTTCATCGACAAATAAAATACAACCACCAGGAATACGACCGCGTTTGGGTCGTCTTTGACAGGGACGAATTTCCCGATTTTGACGAAGCCATCCAACAAGCCGCAGAACACAAAATCAATTGTGCCTGGTCAAACGAAAGTTTTGAGCTTTGGCTGCTACTGCATTTCAAAGAAGTTTCTAAACACACGAGTCGCAAAGAACTTTGCGACTTGCTAGAAGACGCTATCCGTAACGAATTGCACAAAAAAGACCCGAACGCTCTCTACGACTACTCCAAAGGCGATTCCCAAATTTACGAGCACGTAACAAAACTCGGCAATGAAGCGGATGCATTTGCACGGGCCAAAACGCTTAGAAATAATTTCAAAGATTCAACAAATACGCCGAGATCACAAAATCCTTGCACACACGTCGATGAACTTGTATTTGAATTGAGAAATCCGGAACTGACGGCAGAGAAAGTTCGGGAAGAAGAGAAGAAAGAAAGTTCAAACCATTAAAAAGTATTCCAAATGATTCTTGATAACGATCCACTCGGTTTATATAGCATCGACATCAAATATGAAGGTTCGACAAGTGCGACTCAATACTGTATTGACGACTTTATGAGGCTTCTCTATGGGAGTCGCAAAATTGTGGACATGACAATCCTGACTTGCGAAAATTATCACGCCCTTATGCTATGCTTTGAAAATCAGGATTACATTGTCTTTATCAAAAGCGGATTAACATCAGGTTATCCAGGCACAGGTCCCAAGGGGACATCACTTATCATCCGCCTTGCCGAAGAAGCAGGAATTACTATTAAAGAATTAGACGCCGCACCTTCGCTATTCAAAAGAATCAATTCTTCTCTCGCTACAGTAAAGGATGTAGAATTCATAAAAAAGAACAGCAAGGAAAGTTTTGATTACGACCGTCTTTGCCTAAAGAATGTCGATAAAGAATATGTCCAACAAGCAAAAGAATCCTTCAAGAAAAACAAGGATATCATTTTCGTTAGGACTGAAGACGAAAAAACAAGAGATGCTGTTGAGATTGACAGGGCTAAGGCATTAAAGATACTGCAAGAAATTCACGACGATGTAATCAAATCAAAAGATTCATCGTTTTTGTCTGATTTTGGGAACGCTTCTTCAATACTGTCATTCATCAAGAGTTTTTTATGAAAATTCTAAATCTCTGCACATTAGCCGGTTTCCCCTCTTTTTTCTTTGAAGAGATGGAGAAACATACAGAATTACTGTTGAACACAGAATTTGAAGATGAATTGCTTGAGAATCCAGCCTTTCAAGATTTGATTGAACAAACAACCGATTTTTCTAAAAACTGCAAAATCATTGGCTACCACTATACTAGAGCAAACAAAGATGACATTATAAAAAGCGGCCTAAAATCAAGAACTGGTCAAGAAATTAGGGAAACTTTTTTTATCTCGTTATGGGAAATTGTTTACAGATGAAGAAATCGTTTCAATAAAGAGAATATGGGCATTAGCGTTTCCAGAAAAAGATAATTTTCGCCGAGACAACCTAATTTACTTTAATTTAACCACGAATGCTCTTTTTAATGGTGATGCAAGGCCACTACTAAAGCATTATGGCGGAGAACAAGTGTATATGCCCCTACAAAGAGAATCCTCTATCGCACAAAAACTCCAAGGTATCGGCACTCCACTTTTGATTAAAGCCATATTAGACCCGAAACAGTTGAGCAACTTTTATAAAGGCGACATTGCGAAGATTGCGATATCGTCATTTCATCGACATCTACGCCGTGACGCAACACAATGCGATCGCGACGCCTATCAACGAGAACCCGTTTTACCAAATCAAATTGAAATAATTGATTTGAGTAATCTGAATGGCAATAAAGAACAACAAGAATTTTTTTAATTATAGGCAAACCTACAAACAGACATTTTAATTCATTTTTATAATATTGCTTACGCTCCCTTTTCATCTCTGCAATATCAACTTCACCGACAATCACATTATATTAGCGCCACCCTTTAATTGGATAATATCTTTATGAATACAATCATATAGTCCTGTTATTTAACAAAGGACTCAACATATTCTTGTATTTTACACATAAAGAGAATCTTTCTTTTTCTGCACTCCAATTACTTAGAACAATAAAGTCGAATTCGGAAGTGTAGCGCCATTATACAAGTGATTAAATACTGACTCCACGTCCAAGCCACCAATAAAATTAGCTTGTATGTCAGCAAGAGTTATATTCTTCAAATGTTCCGTAGTCACATTACTATAACCCATAGGCAGCTGAGCAGACTCCAATATTATGCGAGAAGAAACAGGCAACTTTTTTTGATACAAAATATTAGACATGACTCGGCTCATACTCAATTCTGAATATATCCACGATGAATATGTCCAATTCTCAACACCTTTTCTTTCCGTTTCTAAAGAATTACTAGTCTGCAAAAAAATAAAAGCTGTACTAGAGCGCATCACTTCCATTAATGCTGAATTTAGCATAAGGTGAACATGCGCCGTCGTCCCATTACGACAATCATAATCATTTCCATTAGAATATTTTTCATCTAATTTCCTTAATAAAGTCTCCACATAGCCCCAAACACAAGAATCTACAAAGCAATTTAAACTGAAAACCTTCTTTAAATAGTACGAGATCGCTATCGCTATTTTTTCATCTTGATGCGAATGCGAAAGGAAAATGTCATATTCTCCAGATGGAAACCAATCATTTATTACTTTCGATAAATCAACTTCATCAGCATTTTTAGGAAATTGGTACTCTTGTAATTTTTTCCCCACCTCTTCTTTTCTTTTATTCGCAATTTGGGAACCTTGTTCAGCGCATTGTTCTAAATTAAATTTTTTCTCAGGAACCATCAATTCGTTACAGATTTTCCTTTCCATCATTTTAAAAAAATACTTAGCCATATCTATTTTACTCTTTTTACAAAATTATCAACTTTTACTGTATCGATTATTTGCAAATTGATCTTTTTCAATTCGTCAATTTTAACAATCAACGAATCAATTTTATTTATGTCGATCTTCAATGAATCAAAATTTTTCATTCGAACATCTAAAGGATTGCTCACTTTCAAACTGAATGATTCATTGGTTAGCTTAATTTTTTCCTCGTCATTTAATTCCACAGCAAAAGATGCTGCCGATAAAACGACGACACCCAAAATCATACCTAAATAAAAATGTTTGATACTCGGAGATTGACAAACATTACCAAGAGGCTCTTTTTTCATATATTCGCCAATAGAAGTACTATACAACAATGCATTTTTACTTGTATGATTTTCACCTTTACAAGCGTCAATAAAAGCATCATATAAATGGCGAAAACATCGTTCCAGTTGTAAATAAAAAGCATCTAAATATAAAAAAACCACAACAACAGGCAATGCAATTATAGACAACCAAAAAACCTTTATAGAAAAAGAAATCCCTATAAGTCCTGTTACTAAAGCAATACACCACTCTTTCATTTGTTTTGAATTATCGCTCATTCTTGTTATGATTGACTCAATAATATCAATATATTTTCGTTCATCATCATTAAACATTTTTTAATCCTTTTGGTTAATTTTCTTATACACTCCTAATTTCAAAACACAAGCCAAAATTTAATCATCCTCCTCCTTACTTGAGCAATTTTCATACAACCAATTTAAAGCATACTCCCATTTTTTTGTTGGCAACGAAGGGGCATAATTAGAATCATACCTGAATAGCGAGAACGAATCATCAAAGTACCCGCAATCATCATCAAAATCAAAGTCTTGTGAAGCCCACATTTCAAGTTCATCTTTCGACAAACGATAAGGTCTATTCAAAGGCACTGGATAAAAAATTTCCTGGCGACCGCCCACGCATTCCATTAAAGCAGAAAAATTTTCTTGAGCCAACGACTCATCTGACGGCAAGGAATCTCTACTTCTATTCACCTTTATTGTATCAACTGTCGCCAGCTCATGAAAAATCCAAGGAGAAAATGTCCCTGTCAAAGTATCGTGATGAGATATCGACTTTGACGTCCGCAAAAAAATAAAACATTCTGAAGAATGTATCATCTGAGTCAAAGCATGGCTGAGCATCATATGAACATGAGCCGTACTATAATTTCTTTCATTATAGTCGTAGGTCGCTCTACGAGAATTACCAGGATTAGCCACACGTTCGCGTGTTACAGGATCAATTTGGTACGGACGATCCAGTTTTCTCTGCAAAACATTTATACAACCCCATAAATCAGAATCAATAAAAGCATTTATTTCAAATTTTTCATTTAACCACCGTGCAAATCGGCGAACATTATCTTTGTCTTTACCAGAATGCGAAAGAAAAACAGGACATTCTACAGAAGGAAAAAACAAATTACAAAGTTCTTTCGCATTCAAAAAAGGAACTTCTGCATTAAGCATTTTATTTAAAGTATCCGAAACAGCGTCTATATCAAAAGGGGGATACAGCGAATCGACAGATTGTTCTTCTATCAAGGGATAAATTTCATTTAAATCAAGCGCATACGACCTAAACACTAGATACTCCTAATTTCCAACTCATTTTTTTACATAAAATATAATTTTTTTCGTCAAACGATACCTTGTATTCATTTTTTGCAATTTCCCTAAAAAATCATCATTAAACCTCTACTGATATTTCATAATCGTCAATATTGTCCATTATTTGCGAAACGGAATCAATATATACTTGTGGATTTTGGACAAAACTTTCCCATTTCACAACTTTGATATATGACGGTTCTCCAGAATGCAACGTAACTCCATTAGCACATTGCGTAGCGTTTTTTTTGCTTCCAGTTAAACATATTTTTAGCAACAATATTGAATGTCGCATATTTATTATATGTAGTGCAACTACAATTGTAATTACAGGCTCGTTCGTTTAAATAATAGGAATATGAGATTTCCCAAGGAATCCATTGAGATCGATCTCTTCGATTAGGCTCTTTCATGCCAGAAGATATCATAAGAATTGTTATGGAACTATCAAAAATACGATCTTTCAACTTATCCCAAATTGTATCTTCATCATATTCAGACAGATCCTCATCATCACTTTCTCCCTTATAAATATCATCTGTTCGATCAAAATACCATTCCAATCGGTCAACATAATCACGAACCGTAGTTGGATTCAGGAATTCTGACATTCCCTCTTTAAAAGCGAGAACATCAGTATCAGCATATTTATATGAAACAAAGATTTTTTTACCCATTAGCCTATTAACGTTCCTTTCAGCCACTCATCAAAAGCTGTTAAAAATACATCTGTACCATTCTTTGTTTGAACATATAAACCTTCCGAAAAAAAGCCCCCTATTTTTCTAGGAGTTTTCCCATCGCAATAAATAATAGAAGGATACATTTCCATATATTCTTCGCCTTTAAAATCACCTCCATAAATAGAAGTATCCTTCATAGCTAATATTGCAATGTTCTTTTTATATTTGAACGCATCTCCGTATCCTAGTTCCCAATTACACCACTTTGATTCAATAGCTCCATTCGTCGCCAAGAAAATAAACTTATCACAAGATTGAATTCTACTTTTTATTCGTTTAGCGGTTTCTACACATGTTGATTTTGGTAATGACGGATCTTGACTGTCTATGTATACCCGAACATTGTAATTTCTTATCAAATAACCAACAATTCCTTTTGTTTCATTTAAATCATCATGTTTATGAGATATGAAAATACTAATAGGCTCTTCTTGAGCAGCCCCCTCCTGTGCTAAAGGCGATGAATACGCCTCCATAATAGCTGATACACGATATGAATCAAATGTATGTTTATTAAATATTTCTGTAATCATACTTCATTTCATCCTTCAATGAAAGCACTTCCGCCAAAAACGCTAGTTTTTTATCAGTTCTCGCCCCAAGAATATGATTTCGACATTAATATGTTTTCAACCTAGCAATATCCTTGATCTTCATCTAAACAATTTATACACATATGCTCATATACACGATTGTCATCACAACAGCAACAATCCCCAAAATGAATGTCAAATGTTTTGTCACATACAGGACAATACAATTTTGTATCTGACTTTAAATACGCTAGTCGAATATTCTCAAATTGATCATTTTCATTTCCACATTTTGAATAACATTCTGGGCAATAAAAACTTTTATTCTTTTTGATCACTTGAAAATAATCTCTTACTACATCTGAATTCAAAAAGTCTATCATTCTATTAACTTCATTGCAAAGCATAAGACGACTATTTGGTTCTTCACTTAAAATTTCATATGTTGAATTTTCAATAAAATACTCCCTTAACTTGATCCAACGAGTAGAATACAACTTTTCACTCATAAATAAAATATAACCAACGATTTTTTTTGCCAAATTTTTTATATCAAGGGCGTCTTTAAACTTAATAGAATCCGTATGCATAACCTCATTTCGCAACAATCTAAATTCATTAAATTTATTCCTAACCTCTTCATCAAGTGGGGTTGATGAAATACAACTACATGCTTTTATTATATCGCTTTCGTTAATTGTATAAAAAGCACCGTAATCAACACCATCTAATTTTGCCTTTTCCGTAAAATTTGTTATAAGCAAAAAAGGCGACACATCAGCAATTTTCCCTTTCAAAGTTAATTCAACGCCCTGTTGAGCAATAGTTAATGCTGTAAGTAATTCCCGTCGAGCCGCATGCCAAAATCTTTCTTCGCGTTCAATATCAACACCATACCACTCATCAGCTCCTTTAAACCATCGAACTAATTCATACACCATTGTCCATGCAAGGTTTAAGCATTCTTTACCTGCATCATAAAAAGATTGCGCCGTCGGAATATTTTTTATCATCGAACCCTCTCTTTACTCGACTATTACTTGTCCGTTCATCAATAGTGGCAAGAGTTTATCTCGTAGTTTTGTGAGGCGAGAGATTTCCTTTTCATTATGATGTATTTGATTATACAACTTGGCTACAGTTTTATCAAATTGTTCCAATGTTTGCCTATCAGGAGAAATGATTGGCAGTTTCTTTATGATATCTGAAGTCATGCTTGGAACACCTGTTCCGGTATTCAATCTTTCAAAATCAAACATTTTTGCTGAGTAGAAAACAAACAATGCAGAGTGAGGAACAAGAACGGACGTATAGAACATTGTATCCACCGTCCACAACGGCTCATTACGATACATCACGTTGTTCAGTGTTCCTTTTCTTGGGAATAAGACTGTTTCTCCATCATGAAGATATTCCGCAACATATCTCATTATCCCACCGGAACCATAGACAGGATAAGGACCATCAGCAAGTTTGCTATGGTCTCGCCCATTTCCGATTTTCAAATAATCCCCAATAGTTTTCACTTCCCACCCTACAGGGATTTCGCGTTTGAGGGTGGGGTTGTAGGTCATGGGGCCGCCGGTGGTTTTGTAGGGGTGGCCGTTTTTGTCGGGGAAGTCGTATTGGACGAACCAGTAGTCGTATAGGCGTTTTGACATTGCTTCGAGTTTCTGGTTCATCTTTTTGTTCAGGGCGATTTTGTCATCTAATGCGGAAAGAACCTGGACTACTTTCTTAGAATTTTCTGTGTATTCTGGAATATCTAAACCACGCAAAAATCCGAGTGGCACAAATTTCTGCACAGCCCCAGCCATTAAAGCATCAATTTTTGCTTGAACCAAAGGAGACTGCAGATAATAATACAACCAATATGCTTTTTCCTTGTTTTGACAAGAAAAAACACCCATATTCTTGATAGCGTAATCAATCTTTTCCGAAGTCTCAATATAAACATTGCCCACAGTTCCAATCATTGAAAATAGAATATCCCACTGATGAACTTGGCTGCGTTTATTCACATTTTCAAAATCTTCCTCAGAAATTAAATAGGCCGAGGAAATATCCAAACTTCTATTTGCGATGTGTTTTGATGTAATAAGAAGTCTGCCGTTCTCCACTGGCTTCGGAGAATCATGTGTTCCATCAAAAACTTTCTTGCAGTATTCTGTTGCTATCATTCTTTTTCAAACCTTCACATAGATTGCTTCGTCGTCATCGTTCCACGCAATGACGCTATCTTTCACCCAATTGTTTATCCAAGAAAATATCTTCTTCATGTTCTTTGGCCACACCAGCAAGTCTTGCCAACGGAGAAGCATTTGCCATTCGTCTTGCTTCTTTTCTATTCTTTATTTCTTGGCGTTTTTCGCTCTCACGCTTTTCTTCTGCTAACCGTTCTTTTTCTTCTCTTCTTTTTTCTGCATTTTCCTCATATTCCAATTGCATCTTAGCAATATCTTTTGAAACTCTAATAGCCCTTATTGACACAATAAGAGACGCTAAACTAATAACAATTGCGATTATTTCCATAATAAACCTTTCCTAGATCCTTTACATTCGGCCCTTCGGCAAGCTCAGGGACCTTATCCGATAACCACGCTCAGGATGACACACGCACTGTGGATCCTATCGCTGCGCTCCAGGATGACATCGTTTTAATTGAATTTCAAGTTGCTCAGTTGTTTCTGTATTTCCTTCTCGAGTTTGTGGCTTTCGGCGAACATGGCGGCGAGTTCTTCGGTGTCGGCTTTCATCTGGGCGTTGAATTCGTCGGCGGTGATATCTACGTAGTCTATCTTGATGTCGAAATACTGGCCGGCGCTCAGGCTGTAGCCTTTTTCCTTGACTTCGCTGTAGGTCACAATTACGCTGAAGTCTTCGACGGCTTTGGCCTTGCGGAAGGTGGTCACGATTTTCTCGATTTCGTCGTCTTCGAGGCGGACTTTCTTGAGGCCGTTCGCGTCCTTGTATTCCTTGCCGAGTTTGCTTGCGTCAACGAGGGTGACTTTGTCTTTGTCGGTCTTTTTGCGGGTCTTGTCGAAGAAG
>JAEEGG010010382.1_pt1 | contig 20582 bp, 18 predicted proteins | sample 9134161 | NCBI WGS metagenome assembly JAEEGG01 (sample SAMN16246543, study PRJNA631951) | gut metagenome | biome: gut microbiome; feature: rumen; material: CR-attached | host: Bos | place: Iran: Karaj | collected 2018-10 | reverse complement strand
TCGATGTCGGGGGTATGTTTGGTGACACGCTGACCCAGATGGTGCTGGGTGATGATGTCGATGGCAAACTGATGTTCCTTAACCTCGATATTGGGGTGGCTGTAGACAGCTTCGAGGAGGCCTCGTTCAATCTCCGCTCCAGTGTTGTCCTTATGGTGGAGGATGCGGAACTCGGAGTGGCCGCCCTCGCGATGGAGGTCGAAACGGTCGCTGCCACGGCTCTTGTCGAAATTGACACCGTACTGCACCAGTTCGCGGATGCGGTCGGGAGCCTCACGGATGGTCATTTCGACCACCTTGCGATCGCAAATGCCATCGCCCGCGATAAGGGTGTCTTGGATGTGTTTTTCGAAGCTGTCGCTGTCGTACATCACAGCAGCGATACCGCCCTGCGCATAACGCGTGGAGCCTTCGGCCGCCTCGCCTTTGCACAAAATACACACCTTGCCATAAGGGGCAACCTTGAGGGCGAAACTCAGCCCTGCGATACCCGAACCAATAACAAGAAAATCAACCTCGTATCTCATAGCCTATATTGAAACGATTGGGTTGGGACTTTCAAAATAATCTGACTCCTTCAGAATTGTCGGAATATTCTGAATAATCAGACAGACACTGACATGAGCCTACATGCCGAATACCAAGCAGATGGAGGGCCAGTAGATAATAATCGCAGCGATGGATGCCAACACTGCCAAGCTGAAGCAGACAACGAAAAGGACCATCAGATAGTGCCACATATAGCGAGTCTGGCGAAGATATTCTACCGAGGGGACTAAGTCGTTGTTGATGCGCACCTGGTTGGCTGCATTGACGGCACGGCGCATGCAGACGATGGCGGGCAACAGGGCGGCAGCCAGGATGATGAGAGCGATGCCGGCAAAAGCGAGCAGATTGTCGACATAGTAGGCGGTTGCCTCGTCAAGATATCCGCTGACAAACAGGAGCACTATGCCGCCTGCCACCAAAAAGAGGACGCTGAGTACGGCAAAGATTGAAAAAACATTCATCCATTTACCTGCGCGAACAATGTGTTTTTTGCTATTGTTCAAAATGATAAGTTCGTTTTCTTCCATAAATCACCATTATTTATTATTTTGCAAATGTAACACTTTTTTTCAAATCGTTAAGGAAAAATGTTTAACTATTTAATTGTTGATAAGTTTAGTGTTGATATATTGGGCGATAAGCCTGCCATTTCAACGTATCAACATATCAAGAAAAATAAAGCAAAATCTGTGTATATTGAAAATATTACGTACCTTTGCAAAAAGTTTATCGACGGTATAATGCGGCTATTTTTTATAACTTTGCGATTTACGACAAGACGGCTTTTCAATTGGATGGTGGTCGTTGCCCTAACGGGGGTATTGGCGACGGGATGCCAAAGTGGCACTTCGTCGGAGGGGATAGACCTGCGGCTACGGGGATGGGTGGACAGCCACAACAAGGCTTCGTTTATGAACCGCTACCAAGACCCGCAACGCTCCATCGACGAGGCCCGCACAGCCTTGGCAATGGTGCGCGACTCGCTGCCCAACTACCACGACGGCCGCCTGCGGGCCTATAACAACCTCGCCTTCGGCTACTACATGCTGGCACAACACGACTCGGCAACAGTGTATGTCGACAGCGTACTAGCCACCCCAGGCTCCGCCACAGGCAGGCATCTGCGCCAAAGCCGCAACACCGAGGTGGAACGGCTGATAGCCCAACTGATGAAGATACGCCTGCTGCAACGCAGCTGCCGCATCGCCGACTCGTACCAACTGCTCTACGACATAGACCAGTCGGCCCTATTGAGGAACAAGGGCGACAACTACCTGTACGCCTATGCCCAGATGGAATACTACATCACCTCGCTGACGCTCAACTACCACTACCGCAACAGCGCGGTCGCCTCCTCGTCGGGCACCCTGCTCGACATCAGCACCCAAAAGACGTTGGCAGACATGCTGCATGAGGTGGAGGAAGACAGGCCGAGACTGAAATGCGACTACGCTGAGGACATGTCGCTCAACTACGCATTGGCCCACAGCTACTACCGTCTTGCATCGGCATCGGGCAGCGACGCCCGCCTACTGGCCAAAGCATACCAATACCTATCCGAGAACCTGAAGATAATGCTACGGCCCAACCAGCAGAGTATCTACCACTTGGCCAACGTGTTCCAGCTGCAGGCTTTCATCGTGGCCGACACCAACATACTGCCTGCCTGCTACCAACGGCAATGTTCGGCACGAATAGCCGAACTACAGCGGTTGGGCGACCGCATGTATCCCTACGACTCGATAGCGGTGACGGGAGACTACGGGCTGGACATGTTTGACGTTTCCACCGACCTCTTCTTCCAAACCCCCGACCCCTACCAGCACCTCGGCGCGGTGGTGGCTGCGGCAGAATACTGCCTGCGCAAGGGCGAGTACGACCTGGCCTATGGCTATTACGCTCGCGCTTTGGCCGACAGCAGTTGGCACGACGGCATGGCTCCCAAATTCGAGGCGATGCTCTACGACGGACTGATACGCATGGGTTTCTCCCCTTCGCTCGAAGAAAACCAACAATGGTATGCCCGCGAGATGGAACTCCTCACCTTTATCCGCCAAAACGAGAGTGCCGACGCCATGCTGCAAGACCGTCTGACGCAATCCCAAACACGCAATCGCAACTACGTGCTTGCCATCATCGTGGGCTCGGTGTTCCTATTGTTGCTGGGAACCATGGTGCTGCTGCTCCACAGGAGGTCGAAGGTGCTGCGGGCGGAAAAGGCTGCCTTGCAGGAGGTTCGCCGACAGAACATCGAGCGCATCGCCAACGTAGAGACCTGCCTCTCGGTGCTGCGTCACGACATCAACCCTTTCCTCACCTATCTCACCAACCGCCAGCTGAGCAGCGAGATGCGGCAGGAAGTGCTCGACCAGTTGTTGCGTACTTTCGCCAATATCAAGAGCTGGACCAACCTCTCCATCCCCAGTGGGCTACAGTTCCAGCCGTCGGTGTTCGCGCTTAGCGAGGTGTTCGAAAGCGTCGCCGCCTCATGCGTGAGACTGGAACATGACGTAGACTGCATATTCTATCCCACCACATTAAAAATCAATGGCGACCGTGGGCTCGTAGAAATCATGCTCCGCAATCTGGTGAACAACGCCTTGCAGCACACACATTATGGGAAAGTGACCATCTACGCCGAAGTCTATCCCCAAGACTCCCGCTTTGTCCATATCGAGGTAGACGACACCGGCACCGGCATGGACGAGGAGACACTCGAGAACCTCTTCCGCGCCGACAAGAAAGTAAAGACTCCCAACGACCCATCGGCAGACCACGGCACCGGCTTCGGGCTGATACTATGCAAATACATCATCAAACGCCACGACGACAACACCGTACGAGGTTGCCGTATCTGGGCGGAAAGCGAACCAGGAAAAGGCAGTACTTTCCACTGTCTACTAGCTGGCGACGGCAACGAAGGCTGGCAGCCCGAACCTTGGAGAAAAAGCAATCAATCCTCATGAACTACACAATATGGAACCTATCAAAATAATGATTGTGGACGATGAGCCCATCATTCGCAAAGCTCTCAAGCTAGAACTGGGCGGGCAGCCCCACAGAGTGGCGTGCGGTATGAACGACGACGGTGAGGTAGACTATCGTGATGTGACGGTGCTCGACACCTTTGCCAACGGTGCGCAGCTGATGGCGGCACTCGACAGCCCAGTGCCGCATGAGATGCCCGACTACCTGCTGCTCGACATCGAGTTCCAAGGCGAACCCACTGGCGGCATTTTCATCGCCGACCGCGTGCACAAGAAATACCCCGACATCAAGATAGCCCTCTTCTCGGGCCGTTTCGACAACCCCCTGCCCGACGAGGCCGACCGCCACGACCGCATGATGGAGATAGCGCGTGTGCTGTTCGAATCGCTGCAGCATGGCGTACAGGCTTTTGTCAGCAAAAACGCCGCTGGCGGCTTCTCGGTAGAAAACGTGCTCCGTGCCATCGAATCGCTAGAACGCGGCGAACGCTACTATTTCAACTATCCCGTGATGCTCACACTCAAAGAGGCGGCAGAGCTATATGTCAAGCGTGTCGCCGACCAGAAGTGCAACATAGTCGTCAGCGACACCGAGCAACGGCTACTGCTGCTAGAGGCGGCTGGCTGCACTGCCTCCGAAATAGCCTCTACGCTGAACGAAACTGACAAAAGCATTCAGGAACGTCAGAAAGAGCTGTCGCGCAAACTAGACATTGTCAACAAGTCGGGCGCCCGCATCGCCAAAGCCATCCAATACGGCCTCATCGACCCCAAGGAGATAAAATACCTGAAGAGGTGAAGACGAATTCAAAAAGAGTTGTTTTAATGTCCTAAACAACATAGGTCTCTCGCCTTCTCCCATGCCATCAGCAGGTGTACTTCGTCTATTCTGCCTGCACCGAAAGCGATGTTATCGACAAGAGTGTCGCCATTTCGGATGAACAGGGTCTTTGTGTCGTAGTCTTTGTTTACAACCACCCTTTCGGCGTGGGACATAAATAGGTCGGAAGGATTGTTCTCGTCAATCAGCCCAATGGAAAATACGGCTATGCTGTCCCGCACTATTACTCCACAACAACCACGACTGAAATAATAGAACGAGTCAACGCTCGATGCGTCTATTTTAACACAGAGCAGGGTTGATTGCTTGTAGACTGGCGCATCTATCACCATGCCTTCGAAATAGACAGACTTCACTAACGAATCGATTTCCTGTTCACACTTTTGGTCCTCCCAACGAGAGAGACGAAGGAAAAGAAAGGTGATTAGGCAGAACAGGACCAAGAATAATATAACCGATAATATCTCTTTCTTCCTTCCCATGGGCAGCATCATTCTCCTTGTAACATTTCTTCTCCATTCATCTGGATAGATGTCAGCTTCCACGTGCCGTCGGGTTGCTTAGAATACCTATATTTATATACGGTCTGCGTAGGTCGGCTGTCTTCGTCGTAGGTGGTCTGGATGCAACGGGTGCGGTTGCCGTGGCGGTCATAGCTGTTCACTTCGGTGTAGAGCAGGTACTCGTCGGCGGTGTAGACCTCTTTGCGCACGGGACGGCCTTGGCGGTCGTAGCTTTGCAGCGTGCGAGTCTCCACCACGCCAACGCTGTCGTAGGCATAGGTGACGAGTACCGCCAAATGGTCGTCGGCATCAATCACGCTATGCGAGGAGCTCACCACCCGTCCCGTCTCGTCACGTACAATCTGCGCCGAAAGCGAATTGAAAATTGAAAATTGAAAATTGAAAAATAGGAATATGAGTATTATCCTTTTCATAGGCGTATGATAATTGAAAAATGAAACTTTGCGGTGGCGGGTCATTGGTTGCTCCTGCGAGATTTCATTTTTCACCTTTCAATTTTCACTTTATAAGTTTCTTGTAGCGCAGGCGGTGGGGAGTATCGTCACCGAGGCGTTTGCGACGGTTCTCCTCGTATTCGCTGTAGCTGCCCTCAAAGAAATAAACCTGCGAGTCGCCCTCAAAGGCAAGGATGTGTGTGCAGATACGGTCGAGGAACCAGCGGTCATGGCTGATGACCACGGCACAACCAGCGAAGTTCTCCAAGCCCTCTTCCAACGCCCGCATGGTGTTCACGTCGATGTCGTTGGTAGGCTCGTCGAGCAACAACACGTTGGCTTCGCTCTTCAACGTCAGTGCCAGATGCAGGCGGTTGCGCTCACCGCCGCTGAGCACACCCGCCTTCTTGCTTTGGTCGGTGCCGGTGAAGTTGAAGCGTGACAAATAGGCACGTGCATTCACCAGCCGTCCTCCCATGGGTATGAGTTCGTTGCCTTCCGACACCACGTCGTAGACGCTCTTCTCGGGGTCAATCTGCACATGCTGCTGGTCCACATAGCCTATCTTCACCGTCTCGCCCACCGTAAAGGTGCCCGTGTCAGGCTGTTCTAATCCCATGATAAGGCGGAACAGCGTAGTCTTACCGCAACCGTTAGGGCCGATGATGCCCACGATGCCGGCAGGTGGCAACGAGAACGTGAGGTTTTCGTATAGCAGCTTGTCACCATACGCCTTGCTCACGCCTTCCACCTCCAACACCTTGTTGCCCAATCGCGGGCCGTTGGGAATGAATATCTCCAGGTTCTGCTCCTTCTCCTTCACGTCCTCATTCATCATGCGGTCGTAAGCGGCCAGACGCGCCTTGCCTTTGGCGTGACGGGCTTTGGGAGCCATGCGCACCCACTCCAACTCGCGCTGCAGGGTCTTGCGACGTTTGCTTTCCTGTTTCTCCTCCATCGCCAGCCGCTGCGTCTTCTGATCCAGCCAGCTGCTATAGTTGCCCTGCCAGGGGATGCCCTCGCCACGGTCGAGCTCCAATATCCATCCCGCCACGTTGTCAAGGAAGTAGCGGTCGTGCGTCACCGCAATCACCGTGCCCTTGTATTGGCGCAGATGCTGTTCCAACCAGTCGATACTCTCAGCGTCAAGGTGGTTGGTAGGCTCGTCAAGCAGCAAGATGTCCGGCTCCTGCAACAGCAGACGACACAATGCCACACGACGACGCTCGCCTCCGCTGAGGTTCGCCACCAGCGCATCCTCATCAGGACAACGCAGCGCATCCATAGCCCGTTCAAGACGGCTGTCGAGATTCCAAGCGTCGTATTGGTCAAGCAACTCTGTCAGCTCGCCTTGCCGTTCGCACAGCTTGTCGAAGTCGGCATCCGGCTCGCCAAAGGCGTTGTTCACCTCGTCGTATTCCTTCAGCGCGTCGACAATGGGCTGCACCGCTTCCTGCACCACCTCTTTCACCGTTTTGCTGTCGTCCAGCTTGGGTTCTTGCTCCAGATAGCCCACGCTATAGCCTGGTGCAAACACCACCTCGCCTTGATAATCCTTGTCCACGCCCGCTATAATCTTCAGCAACGAGGACTTACCCGAGCCGTTGAGACCGATAATACCAATCTTGGCTCCATAAAAGAAGCTCAAATAAATGTCTTTCAATATCTGGCGGCTAGGGGGAATCAGTTTGCCCACACCCACCATCGAGAAAATAATCTTTTTGTCGTCTGCCATAGTCTAATTGATAATTGAAAGTTGAAAATTGAAATTATTGATTCAAATACCTTGTCCCTTACCTTTACCTCAACAGTCCGTACATATACACGTCATAAATATGCCCATCCTTCCGCACCCCGTTCCGCAGTGTCACCTCGCGGGTGAAGCCCAGCTTCTCCAACATCCTTATCGAAGCTACGTTAGGACTGTACACGTTGGCCGACAGCCGTTCGTAGCCATTCTTCGCAAATGCCATCTCTATAATCTGACGGCACGCCTCATACCCCACTCCACGTCCCGTATACTCCTCCATCAGCAGGCATCCCAGCGACGCGTCGATGCTGTGCACCCCCTCTTGCGACACCACCTGCACCTCCCCTGCCAACTCTCCGTCCACCATCACCGCGCGGTACAGGTCGCCACGTTTCTCTTCGTAACCAATAATCTGGCCGATATGGAACCTTGCGGCCTTCTTGTCCCTGTACTCGAGATAGGTATCCTCCAAATAGCTGAAGTCCACTCGGCTCAGCATCTCGGCATAGTTGGCGGCATCCCATTCATGCCAGGGCATGAGCACTACTTCCATACCCTACCGTATATCAGTTCGTCATACACCATCCCGTTCCTTCTCACCGAACGCCGCCGGGTGCCTTCATATACGAACCCGTTTCTCTCCAAAATCTTGATTGCCCTGCTATTCGGGTCAAACACCCGCGCCGTCAACCGTTGGAAACGGCCTGTGCCCATCGCATCATCCACCACCTGTTTCACCACCTCGGTGCCAATGCCCCGTCCACACACTTCGGGCAGCAGCATACAGCGCAATACGCCGTCAATGTTATAGTTGTCCTCCCTTCGCGACACCCCCACGCTGCCTACCACCCTGTCGTCCCACACCACCGCCTGATGGACATCGCCGTCGTAATACACCATGTCCACCAGATCCATAATCACCCGCTCCGCCTGCACGTCCTCAAGCCCCTGGGGCAAGAAATCGTCCATATAGCGGTAGTCCGCCCGATTCGTCAGCCACTTCAAAGCCTTCGCATCGTTCAGACACCATTGTCTCAGTTTTAGCAGGTGATTCTTCATTTTTCGTTGAGAGCTGAGAGTTGAAAGTTGAAAGTCGGCTACCAAAGTCGGTCAACTTTCAATTTTCAACTTTCAATTTTATTAGTTTTCGTCGAACTGCATATCCTTGACGTTCAACTGTATCTCAGTTCGTCCGTTCCAATAGTTCTCTTCCAAGGTGTAGCAGATGGTGAATGGGTCGCCCTTCTTCACGCGGGGGAAATACTCGCCCAGCTGGAAGCCGATGGCAGGGTAGAATCCCGACCGCGAGGTGATGGAGGTGGCACTGAATTTCAAGTGGTTGCTGCCCACTATGCGGGGATAGCCCGTGTCCACCAAGTCGTGCGACACAAACACCGGCACATTGTTCTCCGGCCCGAAGGGGCTGAACTGCTTCAATATGCGCAGGAACTTGGGGGTGATATGCCTGCCGAAATCCAGCTCCGCGTCTATCTCTATCTCTGGCACCATGCTGTCCTTGGCCAGGTTCTGCTCCACCACCTGTTCGAAACGCACCTTGAACGCCTCGAAGTTCTCCGGCTTCACGCTAACGCCCGCCGCGCACTTATGCCCACCGAAATGTTCCAGCAGGTCGGCGCACTGCTCCAACGCCGTATGCACGTCAAACTCCTTGATGCTGCGGGCCGAGCCCGTAATCAGGTTGTCTGCCGACTGGGTGAAGATAATCGTAGGCTTATAGTACGCCTCCACCAGCCTCGATGCCACGATGCCCACCACGCCCTTGTGCCAGTCCTTGTCAAACAGCACTATGCTCTTCTTCCCCTTCAGCTCGGGGTTGCTCTCAATACGGCGTTTCGCCTCCTCCGTGGCGGCACTGTCCAAGTCCTTGCGCTCCGTGTTGTAGCGGTTTATCTCCTCTGCCAGCATCCCCGCCTGCGACGGGTCGTCGCTCAGCAGCAGACGCACCGAGTCGAACGCGCTCCGTATACGTCCCGCCGCATTAATGCGCGGCCCGACTAGGAACACCAAGTCCGAGATATTCAGCTCCTTGCGGAAATACGACTTATCCTCGGGGTTGTTGCGCATCTCCTCCTCCGAGCGCCGCTCGATATGGCCGTAAGTCAGTATCGACTCGATGCCCGGGCGCGGGTGGGTGTTAATCACCTTCAGGCCGTAGGCCGCCAGCACGCGGTTCTCGCCCATGATAGGCACAATGTCCGACGCGATGCTCACTGCCACCAGGTCCAGATACTTCAGCAGCGTCAGCTTCAGCCGCTCGCGCTTCTCGCGGCGCGCCTCGTCCAGTTGGTCCGCGCTGTCGCACAGCCGCACCCCCAGCCGCTGCTCCTGATGCGCCTCCACAATCTTAAACCCGATGCCGCAGCCCGACAGCTCCTTGTACGGGTAGGGGCAGTCCTGCCGCTTGGGGTCGAGCACCGCCACCGCCTCGGGAATGTTATCCCCATCGGGCAGATGGTGGTCGCCGATAATGAAGTCGATGCCAAGGCTCTTGGCATACGTCACCTGCTCTGTCGCCTTGATGCCGCAGTCCAGCGCGATAATCAGCCCCACACCCGTCTCCTTGGCATAGTCGATACCCTGGAACGAGATGCCGTAGCCCTCGCTGTCGCGGTCAGGGATGTAGAAGTCCAGGTTCCGGTGGAACGTCTGCAAATACGAGTACACCAACGCAACGGCCGAAGTGCCGTCCACGTCATAGTCACCATAAATAAGGATGCGTTCGCGCCGTCGCACCGCCTCGTTGATACGGGCAATAGCTCGATCCATATCCTTCATCATAAAAGGATCATGCAACTGATCTAGACTAGGTCGGAAGAAACATCGTGCCTCCTCAAAGGTCGAAATGCCACGTTCCACTAACAACGTAGCAATAATTTCATCAACGCCTATCTCCTCCGAAAGTTTTCTAACTAGCTCTTTGTCATATCCTTCTTTTAATATCCAACGTTTACTTTTCATTTTTTTCTGGCTGTAAAGATACGACTTTTTTTTTATATAAAAACTTTTTTTGTAAAAACATTTTTGCCACCCCTCAGCTGAAACAACTTTACAACCAAATTATCAGCTAGTTATCACAAATGGAAAAGTTACAAAAAAACACAGGCAAATATAGCACATGTCAGCCATATAAGGGAACCCTGTCTCCACCCGTCCCGCAGCCAATAGAACCACCTCATCGCAGCCCAACTCGGTGCGTGTGCCACAGGCCCCCATAATAGGGTATACGACCCATTCCCATGAGATAATCTGACCCAGCCCTACGGGCTGGGAGCACGCGAAACATCCCACTATTGCTGACTCCGACTCACACCCTCTCTCGCCCCACGTTACTCTCAGTTTCTTACTATCGATAGAAAGCTCTTGAAGTGTAGTTCTTCGCTCCTGTGACCGACTAACGAGCCTTTACAAACCGACTAAGGAGCGAATAACGGCAAAGGTCACTATCAGCGAGAGACGGCTTTTAGCAACGTTTTTGTTACTATGGAAGAAGAAGATAACAGCTTTTTAGTCGACATTGAACAGGCGGCCGCTGAAGGAGATGCCGACTTGCGCCTGAAGGCTGATGCCGGAGGGGCAGCCCTCGATGTCGGGGAAGGAGGAGTAGGAGACGAGCAGGCGGCTGTGGAGCGAGAGGCGGCCAAGCTCGGAGACTCGGTCGCCGCCAAAGAGACCGTTATACATGGGGAAGGAGCGTTGCTGCCAGAAGTGGCGGTAGAACTGGATGCCGACGACCGGCTCGGGACGGGCGTAGGCGAAGTTGGTTGCCCTGTCGCGAGTGTTGTGGCTGAACTCGCGGATGCCGAGGGCGGCAAAGGGTGCCAGCTGCCAGCGCAGACGGTCGACCACATGATAGCCGTAGCCGAAATGGATGGTGGCAAGTCCACAGCCCTTACCAGCAGAAAAGTGGTGGGCCGTACCGTCAGATTCGGTGAGGAGGAGCGACCGATTCGGCTCGCAATAGCCGAGGGTGCCGTCGAAGATGAAGAGGTGGCAGTTGCATGAGAAGTTGAAGCCGAGATTGAGGCCGACACCGGGCGAGAAGGCTTTGCCCAACGTGCCGGTGGAACCCGTGACACCTACGCCAAGGTACATGCCGTAGCCGAAAGGACGGGCGGTGTAGCGGGGATGATAGACAGCGGGGTATTGCGCCAGCTCGGCGGCCAACTGCCGCTCGAAGGAGGCAAGGACGGCGGTGTCGGTGCCGTCGTGCGACAGGCTGCGGAAATTATCGATGCGGGAGCTGAGGCGGTCACCGCGGGCGGAGAACAGCCCGTCGTAGGCAAACGGGTTGGGGTCGGCATTGATGGACTGCTGTAGACGGCGGGTTTCGACCTCAAGTATGTCGAAGATGACCTGGTTGTAGCGCAGGGTGTTGTCGTCACGGTGGTCGGCAACCACCCACGAGTCGCTGTTCATCATATAGGCTTCGGCACGGTAGTAGCAGCAGCGGATACCGTCTATAGTGTCGCGCACGGGCTTGAAAGTCATGATGTAGAACATTTGGGAGCGTTCACCAGAGGAGGGGACGGGCATAACGGTAAAGTCATCCCATGTGAGTGGGCCTTGCGACCAATAGCGTTGGTTGACCTGTGCCGAGGCGGCGAGGAAAGCTAAAAGGTAAAAACTAATAACTAAAATGCGTCTCATAATGTGATTTTATGGGCGTACACGGGGGTACGCCCATACGTTAATTGTTGGTTTTAAATAGGCGGAAGAGGTCGAGCCAAGTGGCCTTCTGCCCATAGCGGAGGATTGAGCCGCGGTAGATTTTGGCGGCAGCCCAGATGCAGAGGGGGAAAGTGGCGAGGATCAGGAGCATGGAGACAACAATCTGCCAGATAGGCACGCCAAAGGGGATGCGGAAGAGCATGGCAACGGGCGAGGTGAAGGGGATGAGCGAGAGCCAGATGCAGAGGCTGCCTGAGGGCTCGTTGATCATGGCGGGCAGGAGCAGGAAGGTGAGCAGCAGCGGCACGGTCATGGGGAGGGTGAACTGCTGCGAGTCGGTCTCGTTGTCGACCAGCGAGCCCGCCGCCGCAAAGAGCGAGGCATAGAGCAGGTAGCCGAAGACGAAGTAGAAGACAAAGAGGATGATGAGAAGCCCGAAGTTGATGCTGGTGAGGCCTTCGATGAGGTCTTGCAGGTCACGGTCGATGCCTTCGCCCGCCTCGTATTGCGCCTGCTGGTAGCGGGCGGTCTGATACTGGGTGGTGGCCTCGGTGCCCTTGCTTGCCACCTCGGTGACGCTGTGGCGGCTGGCGGCCTGCTCGAAGAGGTCGGCATTGGCAATTTGCACGCCCGTCATGGCTATGCCGCTGAGCACGACCCAGAGGGCGAACTGGGTGAGGCCGACAAGCCCGACACCCACCACCTTGCCCATCATCAGCTGGAAGGGCTTGACGCTGCAGACGATGACCTCGACGATGCGACTAGTCTTCTCTTCCATCACGCCGCGCATCACCTGAGAGCCGAACATGAACACACCCATAAAGACCAGCAGGGCAAGTATGATACCGATGGCCATCTTTATCTGAAGGAATCCGTCGCGTCCGGTCTCGATGTCCTGCGTGCGCAGGTGGATATGGGTGGAAGTAAGCATGGCGTAGTCGTCGGGAGTGATGCCGTGCACGTCGAGCAGGATGACGTTGCGGAGTATTTCCTGCAACTGGCTGTTCACGTCGGACTGGACGGTCATGGAAGGCGCGTCGGAGCGGTAGTAGAGGAAGGCATCCTGCGGGATGGAAGTCTCGCGGGCGGGGATGAAGACGATGGCGTCGAGGGTGTCGACGGAGGCCAGCTGACGCTTGGCATAGTCGAGGCTGCCGGCATCGAAATAGGTGATGTCGCGTCCCGAACGGAACTGTCCTTGGAAGAGGCCACTATCGTCGACAACCAGCACGTTGGCATGTTCCAACGGCTTGCTGGCAAGCATGATGGGGATGGCATAGATGGCGGCTAGCAGGATGGGCACCACAAGGGTGAGAATCCAGAAGGAGGGCTTTTTGACGCGCGTGGCGTATTCGCGCTGTATGACTAGGAGGATTTTATTCATTGCTTGACGGTGTTGATGAAGATTCGGTCTAGGTCTTGACCGGGATGCGAGGTCTTGATGTCAGCTAGAGAGCCTGAGAGCACTACCTGCGCGTGGTCGATGAGGGCGATGTCGTCGCAGAGTTCCTCGGCAGAGGGCATGTTGTGGGTGGAGAAGATGACGGTGGCACCCTCGTCACGGAGACGTAGTATCTCGTGCTTGAGGAGGTCGGCATTGACGGGGTCGAATCCGCTGAAAGGCTCGTCGAAGATAAGCAGCTGGGGCTGATGCAGCACGGTGACGACAAACTGCACCTTCTGCTGCATGCCCTTGGAGAGCTCTTCGACGCGGCGGTTCCACCAGTCGCTGATTTCCAAACGGTCGAACCACTGGCGCAGACGTTGCTCGGCGGTGATTTTGTCGAGTCCTTTGAGACGAGCCAGATAGATGGCCTGCTCGCCCACGCGCATCTTCTTGTAGAGTCCCCGCTCCTCGGGCAGGTAGCCTATCTGCATCACGTCCGCCTCGGTCATGGGGCGGCCGTCGAAGAGGAGGGTGCCGCCATCGGGGCGGATGATGTGGTTAATAATACGGATGAGGGTGGTCTTGCCTGCCCCATTCGGGCCGAGAAGGCCAAACACGCTGCCTCGGCGCACATGCAGGTTCACGCCGTCGAGGGCGCGATAGGAGCCGAAGGACTTGGAGATATGGTTTATTACTAACACTTTTTGAATTGAGAATTAAAAATTGAGAATTTCCGAGTGCGGCAGCCAATTTAATTTTTAATTTTTAATTTTATCAAAATGGTCTCTGCCAGCAGGGCTGCGAGAGCCAACAGCAGAAACAGACGCCAGAGGGGCTTGCCCTGGCCACGTTGGCGGATATAGTCGGTCATCGACTTCTGCGCACTGGTTGCTACGCTACAATTATCCAAGTGCATGTCGTCCACCAACTGCTTCACCTCGGTGGGGGTGTAGAAGTCCATGACGGACTCCTGTCGGCTGTAGTTGAACGAAAGGCCTTCAGTTGGAGCGGATGCGCCAGTGGCCTGCAGGCGGTAATTGCCCGCCCGAGAGACGGCACCGTGGGTCAGCAGCCACTGTCGCGACCCAATGCGGCGGATGTCGGGGATAAGGTCGGAAGATTCATCTTCGTTTCCAATCAGATGGGGCAGGTCCTCAGCATCGTAGTTCCCCAGCAGGGCAATCGGTTCATTGCCTGTCAGCAGATGGTAGGGCACCGCTGTCGGGGTGCTGAAGAGTGCCATATTATAGAGCGTGGGCACGAAGAGTGCCTGCTGCACGAAGTCGGTATACTCGGTTCTAAGAGGGGCGGCAAACAGATAGCAGCGACCTTCGCCCACAGGGGTACAGGTCAGGTAATCACCTCCGTCTAGTAACTTGATTACCGACTGGCTTACCGTTCCCGCCTGAACGTTCAGGCGATAATGCCCTATCACCGAGGGCAGTTCCATGTCGTCCAGTTTGCCCTGAAACACGCCACGGAACAGCGGCATGTCGGTCGCCACCTGCTCGGCGCGGGTCTTACGGGTGGTCCATTCACCCAACTGCGGAGCCTGCATCATGGCCAGCAGTCTGTTGTACGACTCCGTCACCATCCCTTCGCCAGGTATCACCAACAGGGAGCCTCCATCCTCAACAAACTGATGCAGCGTCTGCGCCATGCCAGAGGGGATGTCGTGCATCTCATCGAGCACAATAAAGCCGCCATTAGCGAACTGGGCATAGTCTATCTGATTGGCCGACACCTGCCGGTAGCGCACCAGCGAGTCACCACTGAAGAGACGTTGCAAGAATGGGTTCTCACCCTTGCCGCCCACCACCATCACAGGCACCTGCCGCACCACGGGTAGCGAAAAATAGAGCCTGTCGTCGAAGGTGATGGGGTAGTCTGTAGTCTCCACCATGCCTTGGACAGTCCCCTCTTGAGAGGGATGCCACGAAGTGGCGGGGTATGTTTGTTCGTCGCCGATGGCGAAAGTCATCTTGGCTGTCGCCGACCCATGTGCCGCCACGTCCACCGAGGCGATGGCACGCTGCTTGTCGCCCACAAGCAACCGCAGCGGAAGGCTCTCCACCGCCTTGTCGCCATCGTTGCGCACCGTCACCTCCACCTGCACCGTGGCTCCGGCATAGTAGGCGGGGCTGTCAAACACCAGCGTGTCAAGATAGACATTCGCCACCGCACTGCCACCCAAGGGGATGAACGTGGTAAGAATACTGCTGTCGGCTGGGTATTCGGCGATGTCGGCCGTGGAGCGTTGGAAGTCGCTAATCACGTAGGCGTGACGGTTGTCCGACGTTGCCGACCGCAGAAACTCGTTCTGCCTTTGTGCCACGGCGGAGAGACTTTGCGTCACCGCGCTGGCCTGCAAGCCGTCAACGGCCGTCAAAAATTCCTCGCGACTGAGCCACTGGAACTGCCCGCCACCCAAATCGTTGGTCAGCAACTGAAACTGGTCGCCGGGCTTATAGGCTGCCGATATCTCGCGAGCCTTACGACGTGCACTCTCCAGCAGGCTGCCGTCCATGCCGCCGCTCTCCATGCTGTAGGAGTTGTCGATATAGACGCTCACCACCGTGCCACCCGAGTGCTGCTGCGAGCCTTTGCTACGTATCACCGGCTGGGCGAATGCCAACACCAAGAAGACGATGGCGAAGATTCGCATCGCCAAGATGAGCAGCTGGCGGAGGTTGCGCTGGCGGCGGTCCTCGTTCTGCAACTCCTCCAGCATGTCAACATTACTAAAATAGACCTTCTTGTAGCGTCGCAACTGCAAGAGGTGTATCGCTATCGGGATGCCGACAGCCACAAGACCTATGAGAAAAAGCGGATGGGTAAACACTTGTGAAATTGGAAATTGAAAGTTGAAAATTGAAATACATTCAGGCGCGACAGCCTACTTCTTACTTCTTAGCTCTTAGTTCTTACTTTATAATAGTCGCACAATTCGCTGATGCCGCACTCGTTGCAGTGGGGCTTGCGGGCTTGGCACACATAGCGTCCGTGCAGTATCAGCCAGTGGTGGGCGATGGGTATTTTCTCTTCGGGTATATGCTTCACCAACTCGCGCTCGGTCTGTAGGGGGTTCTTGCTGTTCTTGGTCAGTCCGATGCGGTTGGCGACGCGAAACACATGCGTGTCCACCGCCAGCGCAGGCAGGTTGAAAACTACCGAGGCAATCACGTTGGCGGTCTTACGACCTACGCCGGGCAGAGTCTGCAGCTCGTCTACGTCGCTCGGCACCTCTCCACCAAAATCCGACACCAGCTTCTGCGCCATGCCCACGAGGTGCTTGCTCTTATTGTTGGGATAGGAGATGGAATGGATGTACTCAAAAATCTCCTCTGGCGTTGCAGCCGCCATTGCCTGCGCGTCAGGGTAAGCGGCAAAAAGAGCGGGCGTGGTCATATTCACCCGCTTGTCGGTACACTGTGCCGACAGAATCACCGCCACCAGCAGCTGGAATGCGTTCTCATACACCAGCTCCGACTGCGCCGTGGGGCGTTCCTTCTCAAAATAGGCTATCAGCCTCCTATATCGTTCTTTGGGTGTCAAAATTATTAATATTTAAAGAAACAAATCAATGCCAAAACAAGTAAAACAATTGCTGCTACTCCAAGAAATACCACCTTACTATTTCTCACCCTAATACCTTCGATAAATTCGTTCATAAAAATACTCCATATCGATACCCATTTCATCGGATTTTTGCTATCATCCTTCGTCTTATTTATAACACTATAGAAACAAATGCTTGAGAGTATGCCAAGAAAGAATGTTAGAAAAAGGAACATACGAAGTCATCTGGTTTTAGTTATTCCGATGGTCACAGGTGCGGCAGCCAATTTTCATTTTTCTCCTTTCAACCTCAGACTCACCACCACAGGGTAGTGGTCCGAGATATAGGTATTCACACGTTTATACGACAAGGCCTCCAAGTCGGGCGTATGCAGCACATAGTCGATACGGTAGGCGGGATATGGTCCGTGGTATGTAGTCCCAAATCCTCTCCCCTGCTCCACGTAGGGGTCTATCAGTAGTTCCGTGGCCTGCTGATAGATATACGAGGCCGGGGTATCGTTGAAGTCACCCACCAGCACAAACGGCAGCTGCGACGACTCCACCAAAGGCAGCAATTCCTGCTTCCATTCCTGCTCGTGCTGCAACGTAGTCTCCTTAAACTTCCTCAGCAGCCTGTGTGTGTTGCTGTCGGGCTTGGCATGAGAGAGACTTTCAAATCCCACCATGTCCTCCTCGGTCAGCTGGTACGAATTAAGGTGTACGCAGCACACCCTCACCTCGCTATCGCCCTTCTTCACATCCACGGAAAACATGGACTTCTTGTCCATATCGTGGGTTCGTACCATCGGCAGGCGCGTGAATAATATCACCTGCGATGCCGGATTCTGGCCATGCACACCATAGTGGTTCACATATCCCCTCGCCTTCAGGCTGTCGGCCACCTTTACATGCCGTGGACTGAAAAACTCTTGCAGGCACAGCACATCGGGCTGCACCTCGTCCACTATCGACAAGAATATCACCGCGCCCGAATCCTTGGTCATTGCCGTGTCGCTGTCCAGCCCCCCAAAGCCATGTGTGTTGAACGTCATTATCTTCACCACGTCGTCGGCAGGCTCTGCGTCCGTGTTGCCCCCCACTTGGAAAAACAACGGGACAAACGACAGCCTCAACACTATCGCCGCCACCGACACCAGAAACTCCCAACGCGACAGGCAGAGCCATATAATCACAAACAGCACATTGCACAACAGAAGCACAAAATAGCCGTAGCTCAGTATCGAAATGGGCACAAAACGGCTGGGTGCCACCTTCCCTGCCAAGGTCGACAGCACTAGCAACAAGGCAAAAAGCAAGTTGATAATCAGTAGTATAACACGAAAAAACTTCTTCATAGTTGTATGATAGTAGAATTTGCAAAGATACGAAAAAAAATAATATTCCAACAATTATTAGTATCTTTGCACCATGAAACAATATGGTCTTATCGGGAAAACGCTGTCGCACTCATGGTCTAGGCGGTGGTTCAAGGAGATGTTCGAGCGGGAGGGCATCACTGATTGTCGCTACAGTCTCTATGAACTGCCCAGCGTGGCGGGGCTGCACGAATGGGTGGCTGCGAACGGCATCAGCGGCTTCAACGTCACCATACCCTACAAGGAAACTGTCATCCCACAACTTGACGAAATAGACAGTGTAGCCGAGGCTGTTGGGGCCGTCAACTGCGTCGCAGTGACTAACGGGCGACTCATCGGGCACAACACCGACGCTCCCGCATTCTTAGAGACCCTCCGCCCACTACTGCAGCCGTATCACCGCGCTGCCCTTGTACTTGGCTCGGGCGGCGCAGCAAAGGCTGTGGCTTACGCCTTGCGGCAACTGGGCATAGAATACCTTCTGGCGTCGCGCACCCCTCAGCAGCACCCCCATGCCGTGTCATACGATGATGCCGCCGACCTTGCAGCCAACCACCTGCTTATCATCAACGCCACCCCTGTCGGCTTGTACCCCGATATGGACGGCACCCCCTGGCCCTACCCACACCTGCTAGGCGAGCGACACCTCTGCTACGACCTTATTTACAACCCAGCAACCACCCGTTTCCTCCACGAGGCAGCGGCCAACGGTGCCAAAACATGCGGCGGTCTGGCGATGCTAGAGCGTCAGGCACAACTGAGCTGGGAAATTTGGGAAAAGTGAAGCTACATTAGGAGGGTTCTATAAATTCTGTATACGTGTCGCGTCCTTTCAGGACGCAGTTCCTTAATATCTGAGAGTCACGGCACTACGCCTTCGGCTTGTACAGTGTTATTAATAGTCTCACCTCTCCGAGCTGATTTATAGAAGTCTCTATTAGTTTTTCAAAAGCAGATGGTCTTCGACATGGCCGTCGGCAGTAGTGATAATCAGCAGATAGGTGCCAACAGGCAGGTTAGACACATCGAGGTGACAAGTGTCGGAATGGGCAGAGAGCTGTTGTTCTAATCGCAGACACCCCCTAGAGTCATATAGCGAGAGCGTCGCAGCGACACTGGGGCACTGGCACGTCACTTCCACATGATGCACGGCTGGGTTGGGCGACAGCGTAAATCGTTGGGCACCACAAGGCGGCACAGTGATGCCGACATGCGAGGTGTCGGGGTGCAGATATGCATACAGATAATCAGTAAGGTCAAGGCTGAGCAGCTGTGCCGGATAGGTGATACCCACACGCGAGAAATGCTCGTTGGTGAGATAGTAGTGCAGCCCGTCGGCGGAGGCGATGGCCTCAATTTGCGTGCCGATGAAGTTGGAGAGGGGTATCCGTCTGTGTTCGCCGCCGAAGAAGTCAGTACCTGAAAAGTCATATAGCAGATAAATGAACGGCTGGCAGAACTGGGTGTAGCATGTGAACACCAATATCCGTTGCGACGGACGGTAGCAAGCGCCTGTCACCAGCCCGTATACATCAGCATTACCACGGGGTTGGGCAGTATAGTGTCCGGGCTCTTTAGGCAGCGCATAGCAAGTGGTCTGCAGCGAGGACCACTGCTTGGTAAAGAGGTAGAGGCTGTCGGAGGTGGCTATCATCGCCTCGCAATCGTAGTCGGTAACGGGCAGTTCGTCACCACCTGATTGTGTGGGGTCGTAGCCTTCGTAGGTAAAGAAGATGGTATCGAAACGGAATACTCCTGCCAACAGGTCAGCCTTGGCGAGGCGCAACACCCTCAGGTCGTCGCGTAGATGCTCATGGTTGTTGCCAAAGTCACCGAAATAAAAATAATTGTCGTCCTGCGCCGTCTCTTCCATATCGGAGAAAGGTGGCAGCGTATCGAGGGAAGGCAGCTGGCGGACGATTGAGACAGTGAGGGTGTCGATTTCATATAGCACCAGTCCGCCATGGTCGTTGACCGTCCAAAGCCCATCCTGCCAATAGAAAAGAGATGAGGTGTTGTCCAGTACCGACGGAAGCGAGTCCACCACCACGGCTGTCGGATTGGGCTTGGCACCGCCGCCACTCTGTCCGAAAGCAGACAACGAACATAGCACCAAGCATATACAGCAAATACTGAAGATTCTACTCATGTTGCAAAGATACACTTTTTTAATTGAGAATTCCAAATTCTCAATTATTTTTGTATCTTTGCCAACGGTATGGAATCATTGATTGACAGACAACACACTGACACAGTTTCGTTTAAGGAGGACATGCAAGCTCTCGTGGAGCATGAAATGTCCCCCATGATAGCCCACTACCTGTTTCCCGACACCCCACTCGAAGAGGTGCGCCAACAACTACTAGCCACCGAAAGCCTGCGCCAGTTTCAATACACCTTTATGTACCGTGCCTGCCAATGGGTCGTCAAGAATAGCATGACCGACTTCACCTACAGCGGCACAGAGTATCTGGACGGCAGCCC
>JAEEGG010010380.1_pt1 | contig 20586 bp, 16 predicted proteins | sample 9134161 | NCBI WGS metagenome assembly JAEEGG01 (sample SAMN16246543, study PRJNA631951) | gut metagenome | biome: gut microbiome; feature: rumen; material: CR-attached | host: Bos | place: Iran: Karaj | collected 2018-10 | reverse complement strand
GAGTGTCTTCTCCGGCTCGCCCCAGTACTCAGTGAACAAACCGATGGGACGCTCCGGCGCGACACGGATCGCGATCTCCCCTTCTGTGCCGTCATCCACTTCCTGCTGAGTTTCGTCCAGCAGATGGATGTCATAGCCCGGCATGACCTGGCCAATGGAGCCCGGCTTCAGCGGCAGATGGCGGGTCCGCACGTTCGCGATCTGGATGATCGTTTCCGTCTGGCCGTATCCTTCGTAGATATCCTGACCGGTGCCTTCTTTCCAGAGGACAGAGACTTCGTTGTTGAGAGGTTCGCCGGCGCTGACGCAATGGCGCAGGACCGGGAATTTATGACGTTTGATATTTTCTCTGACCAGCAGACGCAGGACCGTCGGAGGTGAACAAAAAGTCGTGATGGAATACTTCTCAAATGCGCTCAGCAAATGAGTCAAAGGCAGTTTGCGGAAGTGCATCACGAACACCGCCGCGCCCATAGACCAGGGACCGTATAAGCTGGACCAAGCCGCCTTGCCCCAGCCCAAATCGGAAATATTCCAATGCAGATCACCGGGACGCAGATCCAGCCAGAGACCGCCCGTTATGTGGTGCGCCCAGGAATAACTGGCATGGGAATGCACGACCATCTTGGGATGCCCGCTGGTCGCGCTGGTAAAGTAAAGCACCGCCGGTTCATCCGCCAGTGTCGGCGTATAAGTGTATTGATCGCTGGCTTTGCGGACTTCCGTGTCATAGTCTATCCAGCCCGGCTGTTTTCCGTGAATAGCGATTTTGACTCCGTCGAAGAAATCCACCTGCGCCGTACTCTCCGCGTCGGTGATGACCGCCTTGGGACGGCAGGACTTGACCCGGAACTGCAGATCGCTTTCCGTCAAAAGTAAAGAGGCCGGAGCCGGGATCGCTCCAATGAGATCCAGCGCCAGCATGATCACCCACCACTCGTGTACACGAGGCAGCATGACCACGACGCGGTCCCCCTTCTCGATCATCTTGCTGACCAGAAAATTCGCCGTCTGCGAGATTTTTCTGTAAAGCTCCGCGAAGGTCAGCCGCACTTCCGTGCCCGCCTCTAAATCAACGCAAAGAAGAGCAAGAGCCCCCGGACGGACCTTCACCCATCTTCTCAGAGTGTCGTAAGTAAAATTATAATACTTTTGAGGTCTATTCACTTCATGGACAGGATATTCAAACCCTGTTTGCTGAAAGAAGGAGTGAACTTACACCTTCATGATCTCTTTTTCTTTTTCAGCGGCTTTTTCATCCGCTTTGACAATGAAATCGTCAGTCAGCTTCTGGATATTCTTTTCGGCTTTGGCCTGATCATCTTCGGTGATCTTGGAATCTTTCTTCAGCGCTTTCAGGCTTTCCAGAGCTTCGCGGCGGATCTGGCGGATAGAAACACGGCATTCTTCCGTGTATTTATTGACCAGCTTCACCAGCTCCTGACGGCGCTCCTGTGAAAGCTCCGGCATGACCAGACGGATCATTTTGCCGTTGATGACCGGGGTGATCCCGATATTGCTCTTCAGGATGCCTTTCTCGATAGCTTTGACAACACCCGCGTCCCAGGGCTGGATCATCAGCACACGGGGCTCCGGCGTTGTGATGCTCGCCACTTCCTTGAGCTTCATCACATTACCGTAGGCTTCGACTTCTACGTTCTCAACCAACGCGGGAGAGGCTTTGGTCGTGCGGACACCTGTAAACTGACGTTCCGCGTTTGCCACACTTTTGGACATCTTATCCGATGCCGTTGAAATAACTTGGTCAATCGTCATAATATCTCTCTTTGCGATCTTAAACTCCATACTGGCATAGCCAGCAACTCCATCAGTCTCTCAGAAACACTTGTTAGTGACAAGTTTTTTATGTAGGAAAGAAGGAGAATATCACAATTTCCGACCGGGGACGGGCAAAACAGCGATACAACCCCGCGAAAAAAGAGAAAAAAATGAAAAATAGAAAAAAGAAGGGATGCTTTCAGAACAAACTTTAGTAAGTTCCGCCCTAAGGTCTGACAGTTTCCTAAACCGAGGCTCTGCAAAGCCGTACTAATGAAAACTGCGAAAGCATCCCAAAAAGGAGTACATGATACAACCCAGTCTTACAAACCGAATTGCGATCATCGAATGCTCACTCAAGCATTTCGACAGCCACTTTGACCACAGCCAAACTGACCGGGAAAAAGGATACTACATTATTTCCCCAATTCAACATTTTTTTGCAAAAATTTTCATTTTACCTCTTCTGTGCTTAGGGCTGGACAATCGGCGGATTTTGTATAACACTTTCTCTTGGCTTTGGTTTCGTGCCAAATCCTTTGCACTTTCATGAAACCTGCGGATTTAAGAGGTATTCTCAAATATGTTCCCCAATATCGGAACAAAACTTTCGTGATCGCCCTGGACGGGGTCATCACCGAAAGTGAGAACTTTTCCAATATCCTGTTGGATGTAGCGGTGTTATGCTCACTCAACATCCGTGTGGTACTGGTTCACGGCATCAGTTCTCAGGTCAAAAAGATCACTGACACTATGGAAGGATTTACCCCTTCCGATCTGGACGGGACCGGCATCACGGACGATCAGACCCTGAAAGTCGCCCTCATCGCCGCCAACCGCTGCACCCATGAGATCTTGGAAGGTCTGACCACCGCCGATCTGCGCGCCGTCACCTGCAACGGCATCACGGCGCACCCCATGGGGATCATCCGCGGGGTAGATCATCAGTTCACCGGCAAGGTCGAACGTGTGGATGTGGAAATGTTTCAAACTCTTTTGAAAGATGGTATTATCCCCGTGGCTCCGCCGCTGGGATTCGACGGCGAAGGCAACACCTACCGGGTCAACTCGGATAATATCGCCGCCACTCTGGGCATCCAGCTCCAGGCTCAGAAGGTCATTTTCGTTACTTCCGAGGATGGACTCTACTGCAACGGTCATGTCATCGGTAATATCCAGTCCGAGGATCTTCACTCGAAGCTGAACGATCCGGTCAACAGCTGGAAACCGGAGCAGATCTCCAAAGCTCAATACGCTATCCAAGCCTGCCGACAGGGTGTGCCGCGTGTCCATCTGATCAACGGCTTGGTCAATGAATCTCTTTTGAAAGAGGTATTCAGCAATGATGGTGTCGGCACGCTCATCTATGCCAATGAATATCAGCAGATCCGCCGCGCCTGCCGCAAAGATATCCGCACGATCATGGTCCTGATCAAACAGGCCATGGAAACCGAAGAACTCAGTCTGCGCACGTATCAGGATATCGAAAACCGTATCCAGGACTACTACCTCTTTGAAATAGACTCTCACGCGGTAGCTTGCGTGGCACTGCACCCCTTCAGCGGCAAAGAAGCCGGGGAACTGGCCTGTCTGTTCGTCAATCCCAACCACGAGAACAAAGGCATCGGCTCCAAACTAGTCCACTTTATTGAGGATAAAGCCCGCTCTCTCCATTTCAAAAAACTGGTCGTCCTCTCCACACAGACCTATACTTTTTTCAAATCCAAAGCCGGTTTCACGGACGGAAGCGAGAACGATCTGCCACCGGAGCGTCTGCAAAAATATCATGAGAGCCAAAGACGCTCCAAGATACTTATCAAATCATTGATTTAAAAGAACAAATACTGAATGAAAACCGCGATTCTTTTTTCCGGTCAAGGTGCCCAGACCGTTGGTATGGGGCGTGATCTTATTGAGAAATATCCAACTGCCGCGAATCTTTTCAACAAAGCGGACGAAGTGCTGGGATGCGGTCTGCGGAAAATCATCCTGGAAGGCCCGATGGAAGAGCTGACCCGCTCGGAATACGCCCAGCCGGCCATTCTCCTGATGAGCTGGACCGCCCTGCAGCTGCTGAAAGAACTGGTACCCGACTTCCATTTTGAAGGAACCGCCGGCCTCAGTCTGGGTGAATTCACCGCCCTGACCGCCGCGGGAACTTTTACTTTCGAGGACGCGATCAGCCTGGTGCGCAAACGCGGCACCTATATGCAGGAAGCCTGCGATGCGACCCAGGGAGGCATGGCCGCGATCATCGCGCTGGATATCGAAAAAGTCCGTGAGATCTGCGCCGAGACCGGGATCGAACTGGCCAACCTGAATTGCCCCGGCCAGCTGGTCATTTCCGGCCCGACCCCGCAGGTGATCAAAGCCTGTGAACTGGCCCGCGCCAGAGGTGCCAAACGAGCCTTGCCGCTGGCGGTCGCGGGTGCTTTTCACTCCTCGCTGATGGCTAGTGCCGCGCCTAAACTCCAGACCGCTCTGGCTCAGGTAAAAATGGCATCCCCTTCCATCCCGGTGATCTCCAATGTCACGGCACTGCCTCATGAACAGGATACTGCCGTCATCGCCGAAACGCTTATCCGTCAGGTCACCTCCTCCGTTCTCTTTGAAGCATCATTGAATTACCTGATCTCAGAGGGATTTACCCGTTTTATAGAACTGGGTCCCGGAACGGTGCTATGCGGTTTTCTGAAACGCATCAGCAAGGAAGTGCAGATACTGAATGTCTCGGATCTCCCTTCGCTGGAACAGACCGTGGCTTGTTTACAAGCAGACCAATCTTAAAGATTTTACATTGAATAATAAATATAAAGACTTATATATGAATCGTTTTGAAGGACAAATCGTAGTGGTGACCGGTGCCAGCCGCGGCATCGGCCATGAAATAGCGCTCTCCTTTGCCCGCGAAGGAGCGGATGTCGCCTGCATCTCCCGTTCGCAGGCTAACTCAGACAAGATCGCCGAAGAGATCCGCGCTCTGGGACGCAAAGCCTGGGCTTATGCTCTGGATGTTTCTGATACCAATGCTGTTGCGGAAATGAGCGCCGCGCTCCTCAAAGAGGCCGGCAAGGTAGATGTTCTGGTCAATAACGCCGGAGTCACCCGCGACAACTTGTTTATGCGCATGAGCCCGGAAGAATGGGATGCTGTTATTAACACCAATCTCAAAGGCACTTACAATCTCTGCAAAGCCTTTATCCGTCCCTTTATCAAACAGCGTTCCGGCCGAATCGTGAATATCGCTTCTATCGTGGGGCTGCGCGGCAATGCCGGACAATGCAACTACTCCGCCAGCAAGGCGGCACTGATCGGTTTTTCCAAGTCACTGGCCCGCGAAGTCGCCAGCCGCAATATCACCGTCAACGCGGTGGCTCCCGGCTTTATTGACACCGATATGACATCCGTCCTCAATGAAAGTGTTAGAGAAGCTCTTCTAAAAGAGATACCTATGGGAGCTGTAGGCAAACCGGAGGACATCGCGGCCGCGGTTTTGTTCCTGGCCAGCAAAGAGGCAAGATATATCACCGGACACGTTTTAGTAGTTGACGGCGGCTTTGCAATGTAGATAATATGCCTGTCATCCGCTGAACGCGGACCGGCTGGAGTTATTTTTTTTAAAAAAAGAGCCGGACAAACTGTGCCTCAAGGCGCATAAGTCTGTCAATAAATACGAATAAGATTCTATGGCTGATAATATTGAAGAAAAGGTCAAAAAGATCATTGTTGAACAATTGACCGTAAATCCTGATCAGGTGACCCCCGAGGCCAAATTCATGGAAGATCTGGGAGCAGACTCTCTGGATAACGTGGAGCTCATCATGGCTCTGGAAGAAGAGTTTGGCTTGGAAGTACCCGATGAAGAGGCCGAAAAGCTTCAAAGCGTTGGCGATGTCATCAAATACATCGAAGCCAACCAGAAGTAATCACAGTATTGCCCAAGGCTCCCGCGGGGAGTCTTGGAACCGTTTTGGCGGTCAAATAAAAGTTGGATAAAAGCCGCATCGGCTGAAATAACAAGTCGGGCTCGCGGGTGTATGGGTTTTGTACCTGTTTACATCGCGAGTTATCTTGTTATCTGTTATCATTTATAAACAAACCTTTTTTTACATTCTAATACATGAACTCGAATCGCAGAGTCGTCATCACCGGTATCGGCATCGTTTCCTCGCTGGGACAAGATGTGGATACATTCTGGAAAAACATCATCAACGGCAAGTGCGGCATTCAAAAGATCACTTTGATCGACCCCACTGATTATGCCTGTCAGATCGCCTCCGAAGTCCATGACTTCGACCCCACTCCGGCATTTCCCTCACCCAAAGAGGTCAAAAGATCTGACCGTTATTCTCAATTTGCCGTGTATGCGGGCTGGCGCGCTCTCAATGACTCCGGGCTCGATCTGAACAAGGAAGACCGCACACAGATCGGCTGTTTCTTCGGTTCGGGCATCGGCGGGCTTTCCACAACGGAATCCCAGTGCCGCGTCCTCTTTGAACGCGGACCGCGCCGTCTCTCCCCTTTCATGATCCCCCTGCTCATCCAGAACATGGGCTCCGGGCTCTTTTCCATCTTCCACGGTCTGGGCGGTCCTAACTTTGCGACCTGCTCGGCCTGCGCCACATCCACTCACGCCATCGGCGAAGCCTGGCAGACCATCAAGTTCGGCAGCGCGGACATCATGTTCGCGGGCGGTGCCGAAGCGGCCATCACCTGCATCGGCATCGGCGGTTTCAGCGCCATGAAAGCCCTCAGCACCCGCAATGATGATCCCCAGCACTCCTCCCGTCCTTTTGACGCGGAACGTGACGGCTTCGTGATGGGTGAAGGTGCCGGTGTGCTGGTCCTGGAAGAACTGGAACACGCCAAAGCCCGCGGCGCCAAGATCTATGCCGAACTGGTCGGCTACGGCAACACCGCCGACGCTTACCACATGACGGCTCCCTCTCCGACCGGCGAAGGCGCGGCCCGCTGCATGAAGATGGCTCTCCGCACCGCCGGATTGAACCCGGAAGATATCAGCTATGTCAATGCTCACGCCACCTCGACCAAAGCCGGTGACGTGGCCGAAGTCCTCGCTCTGAAGAATGTATTTGGATCCAATCTCTCCCATATAGCCGTCAGCTCCACCAAAGGCGCTCACGGTCACATGCTGGGCGCGACCGGCGCGGTGGAAATGGCTGTCTGCGCTCTCTCCGTGGCCAACGACATCGTTCCGCCTACGATCAACTACGAACACAAAGATCCGGAGTGCGACATCGACTGCGTTCCCAACACAGCCAGAGAGCTCACGGTCAACGCGGCCCTGAGCAACTCCTTCGGCTTCGGCGGTCACAACGCCTCCCTGATCTGCCGCAAGTTCAAAGGATAAAAACAGATAATTCGTTAAAAATAAATGTTTTATGCAGAGACGCGAGAATTTCGCGTCTCTTTCGTTATCCTCACACAAAGTCAGCTAAGTCATCTAAGTTTTTATCTTTGCTTACTTCGTTGACTTCGTGCGATGCTTCGGGCTGAGACGTGCGGGTCGCACGTCTCTACAGTTCATTCTGGATGAATGAGTTAGAATTATAATTACTAGAGGGTACTAAAGCAAACTACCCGTCGGAATTCGCCTTCCTTCTTGCTCAGAAGGGGGTTTTTTGCTAGGATATGCCTTGGTATGTTGGATGTAAAAGTGATCCGAGAAAAAACAGACTGGGTACGCGCCCGTCTGGCAGCCCGCAATGCCGGCGATGAAGCCAAAATCCAGCAGATACTGGATCTGGATGACGCCCGGCGCAAGAATCTTGCGGAATCTGAAGCCCTCAAAGCTCAACGCAATAAGGTCTCTAAGGAGATCGGTGCCCTGATGGGGCAGAAAAAGATAGAAGAGGCCAACGCGAAGAAGAAAGAGACCGCGGATATCGGCCGTAAAATTTCAGATTTAGACAAGGAACTGGTGGAGATCGAGGAAAAGCGTCAGGATATCCTGCTGAGGACTCCGAACACTCCTCACGATTCGGTTCCCACCGGCAAGGACTCCAATGACAATCCCGTCATCAAGGTCTATGGAGAGAAGCCGGTTTATAATTTCAAGCCGCTGAATCATATCGAGCTTTGTGAAAAGCTGGGTCTGATCGACTTTGCCCGCGCCACCAAGATTTCCGGCCGCGGTTTCGCGCTTTATACCAACTGGGGTGCCAAACTGGAACGCGCTCTGATCAATTTCCTGCTGGATCTGCACACCAAGCAGCACGGCTACACGGAGATCGAACCTCCTTTCATGGTCAGCCGCGACTGTATGTTCGGTGTGGGACAGTTCCCTAAGTTCATGGATCAGGCTTACGCCGTACAGGAAGGAGCCGACTCCGAAACACTGGGCAAGCAGTATCTGGTCCCAACGGCGGAAGCGCCTCTGACCAATATCCACCGGGATGAGATCCTGAAGGAGAGCCAGCTGCCTATCCGCTACTGCGCTTACACACCGTGTTTCCGCGCGGAAGCCGGTGCCGCCGGTCTGGGTACACGCGGTCTGATCCGTGTGCATCAGTTCGACAAGGTGGAACTGGTCAAGATCGTGACTCCGGAAACCAGCTATCAGGAACTGGAAGATCTGCTGGCCAACGCGGAGAAAGTGCTCCAGCTGCTGGGTCTGCATTATCACATCGTGACGCTCTGCACCGGAGATATGGGCTTTACCAGCGCCAAGACCTATGACATCGAAGTGTGGGCTCCCGGCCAGGATCAGTATCTGGAAGTTTCCAGCTGCAGCAACTGCGAAGATTATCAGGCACGCCGCATGGGCTTGCGCTACAAAGCCGCCGACGGCACGAACCGCTATCCGCATCTGCTCAACGGCAGCGGAACCGCTCTGGCGCGTCTGTTCGTGGCACTGCTGGAAACGTATCAGCAGGAAGACGGCAGCATCCTGATACCGGAGATCCTCAGACCGTATCTGGGAACCGACCGCATCACCGCTCAATAGTCCTGTCATCGGAAGGAGAGACCGCCATGAAGATCCTTTTGGCCACCAGCGAGCTGTACCCCTACTCCAAAACCGGAGGGCTGGCCGATATGGTCGCCGCTCTGGGCAAGACCCTGGCCAAACAGGGTCACCAGGTGGGTGTTGTGACTCCGCTTTACGCGGGCATTCGGGAAAAATGTCCCGGTCTGGAAAAAATGGATTGGAAACTGCGGATCCCTCTGGACTGGATGACCATCGAAGGTGGTGTCTGTCAGCTGAAAACCGAAAACGGCTGCACGATCTACTTTATCGAGCAGGAGCAGTTCTTCAACCGGGACGGTCTCTATCAGAGCAAAGGGACTGACTTTGCCGACAATGCCGAGCGCTATACCTTTTTCAGCAAGGCCGCCGTCAATCTGGCGCAGTACCTGCCCTGGCAGCCGGAGCTGGTCCATGTGCATGACTGGCAGACTTCGCTGGTGCCGCTGCTGCTGAAACATCTGCGCAGTACCGGCGAGCTCAAGCGCAAGATCGCCAGCTGTCTGACGATCCACAATCTGGCTTATCAGGGACTTTTTGACAAGCAAGTCTTCGCGATGGCTGATGTTCCCTGGGGATATTTCAATTCCACCGGAGCGGAGTATTACGGCAAATTCAATTTTCTCAAGACCGGCATCGTTTTTGCCGACACCCTGACCACGGTCAGCCCTCATTACGCGGAGGAGATACAAGGTGTGGAATACGGTGTCGGGCTCAACGGCATCCTGAATCAAAGGAAAAACGATCTGACCGGCATCCTCAACGGCGCGGATTATGATGTCTGGAACACGGAGATCAATCCCTCCCTGCCCTTCCATTACAGTGCCAAAAGCATGGCCGGCAAAAACCGGTGCAAGACCGCGCTCCAGCGGCGCATGGGTCTGCCGGAGGATCCCAAGGTCCCCCTCTTTGCCAATATCGGCCGCATGGCGGAGCAGAAGGGCGTTGACATCCTGATCCAGGCTATGGAAGATATGCTGGCCGGGAATATCCAGTTCGTTTGTCTGGGCGGCGGCGCGGCTCACTATGAACACGGCATCCAGAATCTGCACCAGCTCTTCCCGCAAAAGACCAACTGCTTTATCGGTTACGATCCCCAACTGGCGCACCTGATTACGGCGGGCGCGGATTTCTTCCTCATGCCCAGCCAGTATGAGCCTTGCGGTCTGAATCAGATGTACAGTCTGCGCTACGGCACACTACCCATCGTCCGCGATACCGGAGGACTGACCGACTCCGTCATCGATCCGGGGCAGTCCCCGGAGAAAGCCGACGGGTTCAAGTTCAGCCGGTATTCCAGCACCGATCTGGGCCGCGCGATCATCCGGGCCTTGTCCATCTACTATTCACCGGCCCTCTTCAAGGCCATGCGCCGAAACGCGATGGCCGCCGATTTCTCCTGGGATCAGACGGCAAAGAGCTACGTCCAGGTTTACCAAAAAGCAATCGAGAAAAACTAAGTATCATGTTTGAAGAAATCAGAACACAGTCCGAAAAGCTGTCTTCCACCCTGGAACAGCTGAGGAGGTTTCTTTGACTATGCCGCGCTTTCTGAAAAATTAACGGAACTGGAACGGCAGATGGGCGCGGACTCCTTCTGGGACAACCGGGCCGCCGCCCAAAAGATCGTGGACGAAGCCTCCGCCATCAAAAAGAAGCTCGAACCGCTTAACCTCTACGCGAAACAGCTAGAAGATCTGGAAGTCCTGCTGGAGCTGGGCGAAGCCGAAGACACAGACGGTCAGCAGGCCGTTCAGACCGAAGCCGAAGAAATGGTCCGGAAAATTTCCAGCGGCATGGAGGATCTGGAGCTGAAACTGCTGCTCAACGGACCTCACGATCACAGCAACGCATTCATCATCATCAACGCCGGCGCGGGCGGAACCGAATCCTGCGACTGGGCCAATATGCTCCTGAGGATGTACCAGCACTGGTGCGAAAACCGCGGCTGGCAGATCGAAGTGACCGATGCCCTGCCCGGTGAAGTCGCCGGCATCAAAAGCGTGACCCTGCACATCATCGGCGAGAACGCTTACGGCTACTGCAAAGCCGAGCGCGGTGTCCATCGTCTGGTGCGCATCTCCCCCTTTGACGCCAACAAGCGCCGCCATACCAGTTTTGCCAGTGTGGACGTGATGGCTGAGATCGAGGACACCAGCGAGATGGAGATCCCCGAATCCGAATTTGAAATGGAAGCCTTCCGCTCCGGCGGACACGGCGGCCAGAACGTCAACAAAGTTTCCACCGCGGTCCGCATCCGCCATATCCCGACCGGGATCGTGGTCGCCTGTCAGACTCAGCGCTCCCAGCATCAAAACCGGGCTTCGGCCATGAAACTGCTGCTGTCGCGCATCTACGCCCTGCGTCAGGACGAACAGAAACAGGAAATGGAAAAATTCTACGGTGAAAAAGGTTCGATCTCCTGGGGCAATCAGATCCGCTCCTACGTTCTTCAGCCCTACCGCATGGTGAAAGACCTCCGCACCGGAGTGGAGACCGGCAATGTAACGGCTGTGCTGGACGGAAATCTGGATCCCTTTGTGAATGCCTGGCTGCGGGCGGGCTGCCCGACCAAGCGCTCCAACTCCATCCCGGACGACGAGGAATAGTTTGTAGAAGAACCACAGATCAACACGGATATACACAGATATTTTAAGTAAAAAAATCCCCGGCGGGGTAAAATACCGTCGGGGGTTTTGTTTTTATCGTGATACGATCGTTATTTCACCGGAGCTAAGACCAAGCGAAAACCGCAACCACCCCAGTTGGTATCCGGGGCGCTGATATACCGAAACGCCGACCGGCAGCGATCCGCTAAGTTGAGGTAGCAGCCTCCGCGAATGACACGGAATTTACCTGTACTTGGTCCTGTGGGATCGGTCACCGGTTCAGTTGGATAATCCGCTTCATACCAGTCCAAACACCATTCAAACCAATGCCCGTGCATATTATATAATCCCCAGGCGTTTGAACTTTCCTGTCTCACTTCATCCATTTCGGGACATGTATTCCAATTTGACAGATTCTTTCCGCTGTTCAATGCCGTGGTCGTTCCGGCGCGGCAGGCGTATTCCCACTGGGCTTCGGTCGGCAGTGTATATTCATACCCCTCCGGCAGGCGGCCGGCCTCGCGCTCCTGAGCGGTCAGTTCGGCGCAGTAATTCGTCGCCTGATACCAGTTGTAACCAGTACATATTGCATATTGACCCATCCAGTAACCCTTTGTTAATGTCACCTGATGCTGGGTTTCATCAGCCCATCTGCCCAGCTCATCTTCCGGGCTGCCCATTATAAACGTACCCGGCTCGATCCAGATCATTTTCAAGTTCTCATTATTCAGCAGCGTGATGGTTATATTTGCACCGGGGGATATCTTTTCAGTGATACTCTGCTTGATGTTGTAGGTCACATCATAGTTAGAGATACCCTTTGCGGTCCTGAACGGTGTCGTGATCGTGGATGTATCCGGATAGCTGTAAGAACCAATCTCAGAACTTGCGCTTGTGACGGCACCGGCTATCAGTTTGTCACCATCCAGCAAACCGGAAGCTACAGCGTCGCTGTAGCCGGAAACCAGCGGAGTTCCGTCATACAGCTTGCTATCGTTGATCGTAATGGTCAGCGGGACCCGGATAATCGTAATCGTCTGATTGATGACGTAGGTCACATTATAGTTCTCGATACCCATCGTGGTCTCGAACGGAAGGAGGATCCCGGAGCTGACAGGATATTTGTAGCTGCCCGCACTGGGACCGTATGTTTGCACGGCACCAGATATCAGAGAGTCACCCGGCATCAGACCGGTCACTACCGCCTTGGTATAGCTGGAGATCAGCGGATTTCCGTCATACGCCTTTGTGTCGTTGATCGTAATGGTCAGCGGAATCCGGATAACCGTAATCGTCTGATTAATGACATAGGTCACATCATAGTTCTCGATACCCTTTGTGGTCCTGAACGGTGTCGTGATCGTGGATGTATCCGGATAGCTGTAAGAACCAACCTTTGAACCTGCGCTTGTGACAGCACCGGCTGTCAGTTTGTCATCACCCAGCAAACCGGAAGCTAAAGCGATGCTGTAGCTGGAAACCAGCGGAGTTCCGTCATACGTCTTGGTGTCGTTGATCGTAATGGTCAGCGGAATCCGGGTAATCGTCTGATTGATAACGTAGACCACATCATAGTTCTCGATACCCATCGTGGTCTCGAACGGGGTGATGATCCCAGAGCTGACAGGATATTTGTAGCTGCCCACACTGACACCGGATGTTTGCACGGCACCAGATATCAGAGAGTCACCCGGCATCAAACCGGTCACTACCGCCTTGGTATAGCTGGAAGTCAGCGGAGCTCCGTCATACGTCTTGGTGTCGTCAAGCGTAATAACCAATGTGTCTTTATTGCCTTTTTTCACAAGTGCCACGCGGAAGCCGAGGCTCATGGAGGTGGAGGTGTTCAATCGAACGCTCCGGGCCGCGGAACGGCAACGCTTGGCTCCATCGTCGTAATAACTATAACTGCCTCCGCGCACTGCATAGTACGGTTCTATGTCCTCTTGCACCGGATCCACTACCGGTGTTTCCGGATACCTGTTTTTCGCGTCCAGACACCATTCTAATACATTCCCGTGCATGTCATACAATCCCCAGTCGTTCGGTCGTTTCTGTCCTACCGGATGGGTCTTGCTCTCGCTGTTGCTATAATACCAGCCCAGCGGATCCAGATTAGGACATTCACCATAGACTTCTTCATCTGTCTCAATATTGGTCCCATTGTTGAAAGCTGTCATTGTTCCGGCACGGCAGGCGTATTCCCACTGCGCTTCGGTCGGCAGAGTGTATTCATACCCCTGTAGTAAACGGCCTGCCGCTTGTTCTCTCTCCGTTAGTTTCTCGCAGAACTCCATCGCGTCATTCCAGCTGACACTCTCCACCGGCTGATCGGCTCCTTTGAAACGGGAAGGATTTTCTCCCATGATGGCCTCATACTGGGCCTGAGTCACTTCATACTTGCCCAGCCAGTAGCCCCTGGTCAGGGTCACTTTGTGCAGGGTTTCATCCCCGCCGGCACCCAGTTCATCTTCCGGACTGCCCATCATGAAGGTGCCCCGCGAGATCCAGATCATGTTTAGACTGACACCGCCCGGCAATAATGTCGAGAAATCCTCACCCGGCAAAACAGGTTGAACTTCCCCGCCGCTCTGAGAGCAGAAAAAGAGTTTTTTGTCGTTGAACGAGACCTTGTACGGGCTGGAGGCCGACGCGACTTCGGTCCAGTTGACCGCGTCCGTACTTTGGAGCAGCGTCCCGGTATAGGTCACTATCAGATTGGTTCCGTCCATTTTACAGCTGATAGTCGGCTCGGTAGCCAAAGCTGTTACCGAAGCTAATACCAGAGACAAAAAACCTGTAAAAATTTTAGTATTCATGATTTTTTAATTATCCATTGTTATCAATGGATTCCAAGAAAGGAATGTAGCACATATTTTCAAAAACCACAAGGTGATAAAAGAAACCACGGATGGACACAGATAAATCATTCAATAACAATATATTATCTGTGTGTATCTGTGTTAATCTGTGGTTCTTTTCATTCCATCTGTGGTTCTTTATTCTTTATATCTGTTCTCTGGCTTCGGCCAAGGCGATGGCGATCGAGGTCACAGCCGCTGTCGCGCAGCGCAGCACCAGCGGACCCAGTGTCGTGGGCAAGGCTCCGTTCTGGCGGAGCAGTTCATATTCTTCCGGGGTGAAATCGCCTTCGGGGCCGACCCAAATCTCGATCGTTTCGACCGGACGCTGATATTTTTCCTTGAAATCCCGGAACCAGAAATGGTGTGAACGTGTCTCCGGCTCCAGCGAGGCGACAAAGGACAGATCTGTCCGAGGTCTCTGTGTCAGCCATTCTTTGATGCCGCACGGACGTTCCACCTGCGGCAGCCAAAGTCCGCCGCACTGCTTGCAGGATTCCCGGGCGATCATATTCCATTTTCCACTTTCGCGTCCGCGTCACGCGCGGTGGATACCCGCACTTCCGTGCGCTGGCTCAGCAGCGGAACGATCCGGCTCACCCCCAGTTCAGTCGCTTTCTGGACGATGTCTTCCATCAGTCCGCCTTTGGGCAGTGCCTGCACCAGTGTCACGCTCCAGGGCAGAGGATCACGGTATTCGCACTTCTCCACCCCCAGTTCCACACGGGATTTGCTCACCGACAGCACCCGGCAGGTGAATTGATGTCCCTGACCGTCCAGCACCCACAGTTCATCCCCCGGCTGCGCGCGAAGCACACGAGCCGCGTGATAAGCCTCACCCTCCTCCAGCGTCAATGAACGGGGCGCAAAGTCCTTATCCGACCCCGCCGCGCCTGTGTTGACAAAAAATCTGCGCATCCTCTTAACGTATCAGCGCCTTATTCACGGCCGCTCAGCCAGTTCTTGATACGCTCCAGGAATCCCTGACTCATGGGGTTGACATCCTGCTTGCAAAGCTGCGCGAACTCCTTCAGTTTCTCCTTCTGGGCTGAATCCAGATGGCGCGGGACTTCCACCATCACCCGGACGTGCAGATCCCCGGTACCGTGGCCGTGGACATTCTTCACACCCATGCCGCGCAGACGGAAAACCGTGCCCGACTGAGTTCCCTCCGGGATGACGATACGCTTCTTGCCCTGCAAAGTGGGGGCTTCCAGCTCACCGCCCAGAGCCGCCGTCACGAATGGGATCGGCATATCGCAGATCAGATCGTCGCCGTCACGCTCAAACAGATCGTGCGGCTTGACGCTCAGAAATACGTACAGATCGCCGGCCGGGCCTCCGCGCAGTCCCGCCTCACCGTTGCCCGATGAACGCAGACGCGTGCCTGTATCCACTCCCGGCGGGATCTTGATGGTGACCTTGGACATCTGAGTTGCCCGGCCTGTTCCCCGGCAGGCTGCGCAGGGCTTCTCCGGGATGCGTCCCGTACCGGCACACTTCTGACAGGTCTGCACCATGCTGATCCAGCCGCTGCCGACCTTGACCTGGCCTCTGCCGCCGCAGTCGGGACAGCTCTTCATGCTGGCACCCGGAGCCAGACCCGTGCCGTTGCACTGTTTACAGGCGACCTCTTTGCGGATGTTGAGTTCCTTCTCGCATCCCATGGCGGCCTCTTCAAAACTGATCTCCAGGTCATAGCGCATATCATTGCCGCGCTGTGCCCCGTTGCTGCTGCGGCGCCCATGCATCCCGCCAAAAAGCTCATCAAAGATGCTGCCGCCGGCACCGCCTCCGAAAACCTGACTGAAAATATCGAACGGATCCTGGAACCCGGCACCGCCTCCGCCGCCGAAACCGCTCCGTTTGCGGGGATCGAACGCGTCGGCTCCATATTGATCATAAGCCGCGCGCTTCTGAGGATCGCTCAGTACCTCGTAAGCCTCCCCCAGCTCCTTAAATTTTTCCTCGGCTGTCTTGTCACCCGGATTTTTATCGGGATGATACTTGATAGCCAGCTTGCGGTAGGCCTTTTTCAGTTCCTCCGCTGTGGCGTTTTTTTCCACGCCTAAAATAGCGTAATAATCTTTTGCCATACTCTCCTATTTCCCCTCCTCAGTTTTTTCCGACGGCTTGCGGGCCACGATCACACGAGCCGCGCGGATCAGACGCTCGTTCATCTTGTAGCCCTTGCGCAGCACCTGCGCCACATGGCCGTCCGGCACTTCGTCCGTCTCCTTCTCCGAGACGGCTTCATGGTAAGAATGGTCGAACTCTTCCCCCTGAGGGTCGATCGTATCCACTCCGCACTCTCTCAGCACATTATGGAATTGAGACAAAACCATCTCGATCCCCATTTGAAGCGACTTGGCCGCGGGATCCGTCACTTGGGCAGCAGCCGCGAACGCCATCTCAAAATTGTCCAGCACCGGCAGGAACGTCTCCACGATAGCCACTTTGGCCGACAGGACATCATCCTGCCGCCGCCGTTCCGAGCGCTTCTTAAAATTGTCGAAATCCGCTACCAGCTGAAGGAGCTTGTTCCAGTACTCCTCCGCCTTGGACGCTTTTTCCTGGAGTTCTTTGATCTCCTCCGGTGTCCAAACTTTTTCCTCCTGTTTTTCAGACGTTTCCGTCTGTTCATCATTTACAACCTCAGTCTCGGCCGCCGCGGTTTCTTCCGCGTTCACTTCGGCCTGCTCCACCGGCTCCTGACCGGCGTTTGTTTCCTTATTTTCTTCTTTGTTCATGCTAAAAGGATTCCACATAAATGTAACGGGATCATCGTTGGGAGACTTGACTCTCGGATCCCTGTCACCTCCGTCTTCATATTAGCGCAGAAACTTGTCTTCTGCAACTATAGAGACACAAATTCTCAATTTTATTGTAAAATAAATTTTATCTGAATGAGACAAATTGTCACAATACTCGAGATATTTCCAAACAAAAAGAGCCGGAATCTCCGGCTCTCTTGCTTGATTTTGTTCAGGTTATGAGTTGATCTTCTTCAGCAGCAGGTGCAGGAGATCATCAATTTTCACGCGGACCTGTTTCATGGAATCACGTTCACGCAGAGTGACGGTATCCTTCAGGGAGGGATCCTCGTTCTCGCCCAGAGTATCGAAGTCGATGGTCACACCGAACGGCGTACCGGCTTCGTCCTGACGGCGATAGCGTCTGCCGATGGCACCGGCTTCGTCATAGAAAACGGTCATGTACGGACGCAGCATGGCAAGGACTTCGCGCGCTTTGGCCACCAGTGCCGGTTTGTTCTTGAGCAGCGGGAAAACACCGACCTTGATCGGAGCCACACGCGGATGGAATTTCATCACGATGCGGGTCTCGGTCTTGCCTTTCTCGTCGGTCACTTCTTCCTCATGGTACGCGTGGCAGATGAGTGCCAGCACCATACGATCCACACCGGCGGAAGGTTCGATGACATGAGGGATGTACTTGGCCTTGGCGCTTTCATCAAAGTATTCCATGGATTTACCGCTGAACTTCTGATGCTGGCTCAGGTCGAAATTGCCGCGGGCGGCGATGCCTTCCAGCTCCTGAGTGCCGAATGGGAATTTGAAGAGGATATCCACCGTGGCGCGGGCATAGTGAGCCAGCTCTTCGGGTTTCTGCCAGTAAAGCTCCAGATTCTCGCTGGTCAGGCCGATAGAGGCATACCACTCCAGACGTTTGCGCAGCCAGTAGAGGTGCCAGGCTTTCCAGCCCCAGTTGGGCTGAGGTTCGCTCTCGGCTTCCCCGTCGGGGACTTCGCCGAACTGAGCGGCCACTTCATCCGGACGGATAAAGAATTCCAGCTCCATCTGTTCAAACTCACGGGAGCGGAAAGTGAAATTGCGGGGATTGATCTCATTGCGGAAGGCTTTGCCGATCTGGCAGATGCCAAAAGGAATAGCTTTGCGGGAGACTTCACAGATGTTCTTGAACTCAGTGAAGATGGCCTGTGCCGTTTCAGGGCGCAGATAAGCCACGTTGTCATTGCTTTCAACCGGGCCGACATACGTCTTGAACATCAGGTTGAAAGCGCGGGGCTCGGTCAGCAGAGAGCCGTTTTCCTCATTGTAACGGGTGGTATTGGTCACCTGTTCCGTAGTCTCGCCCTGGAGCACAGGGGCTTGCAGACCGCGTGCCTTGTAGAACTGCGTAGCGCCTTTGCGCACCCAGTTGGCATCTTTACCCGGCAGCTGTAGCATGGAGAATTTATCGTTGCAAACCTTGTCGGATTCGGCATCCGTGGCACCTGTCCAGAACCAGGCCGTGCCGGAGAGCGGATTGATCTGATCCGCGCGGAAACGCTTCTTGGAAAGGAGACAATCCACCATCGGATCGGAGAAAGTGCTGGTGTGGCCGGAGGCTTCCCAGACTTTGGGATGGAGGATGATGGTCGCGTCCAGCCCGGCAACGTCTTCGCGTTCCTGGGTCATGCTGCGCCACCAGAGGTCTTTCACATTGCGTTTCAGCTCCGAACCCAGTGGACCGTAGTCCCAGAATCCGTTGATGCCGCCATAGATTTCAGATGATTGGAAAATAAAACCGCGCCTCTTGCACAATGAGACGATCTTTTCCATCGTGTCCTGTTGTTTTTGATCTTTAGAATCTGCCATAATAAAATGATTTTGAAATGTTTATAATTTAGAAAGTGTTAATGTCTTCACTTCGTCCAGCCATTGAGCGCGCTGTTCGGGAGTGCTGGTGATGACCGGACCGATCAGTTTCTGCGAGACATCCTTCACACCGCAGAGGCTGAAAACGATCTCCTTCCAGTGTTTCAGCATCGGATTGCCCAGTATCTGTTCCTCTACATTCAGAGGTGTATTCAATGTATTGATGATCCAGGCAAAACGGGCTTTGAGCATCCCTACGCAGTGACCGTTTCCATTGGCATCGGCTTCAAACCGGTAGGCCAGTCCGGCACGGATGCAGCGGTCGCGCCAACCGGCCATCATCGCCGGCGGAGCGCTCCACCAGTTTGGATGGATCAGAATGATCCCGTCCGCGGCGGCAAGTTCTTCCGTATGCTGCCTGACCAGAGGAGGAAGATCATCTGTCCGATCGAGTTCTTCCGTAGGCATGACCGGGTCAAAACCTTCAGCGTGAAGATCATGAAAAAAAGGAAAATGACCATTGCCGCGCAGAGTCTCGCATACAGTCCGCGCAATGGCGTGATTAAAGCTGGCCGGGTTGGGATGGCTGAGGATGACGGAGATATTCATGATTGCAAAGGAGAACCGAGTCCGATTTTGTTTTTGATGTGATATTGAGCGACTTCCGCGTATTCCATCGCCCAGTTCTTCAGTCCGTCCACTTCTTCCTGAGAGAGCGCTCTCACCACTTTGGCCGGGGACCCCAGGATCAGCGTGTGCGGTTCCGCCTTGAGTTTGGGTGTGACCACGGAACCCGCGCCCACCAAACAGCCTTCGGGAATAATAGCATCGTCCAGCAGGATGCTGCCCATGCCGATCATGCAGCCATCGCCGACTTTGCAGCCGTGAACGATCGCGTTATGCCCCACCGTGACATAATCCCCTAATTCACTGCGGGTCTGGGTGCCGGTATGGAAGGTGGCGTTGTCCTGAACATTGGAGTATTTGCCAATGACGATCTCATTGATGTCCGCCCGCAGGACCGCGTTGAACCAGACCGAAGAATAGTCCTTGAGCGTGACCGCGCCATAGACGATTGCGCCCCGCGCCAGGAAAACATCTTTCCCTACAACGGGCTTCTGCCGGATATAACGCTCAAAAACACTGCTCATACTAAAAATAAAAGACGCACGGGGTTACCGCGCGTCTCCACGGTAAAAGTTCTTTTAATAAGTACCGTTATGGCACTTGGAGCAAGTCGTGATATCGGACTGGTCATTGCCGTCCATGTGCTGGAATTCCAGACCTTTGATATCCGCTTCATCCCATTCGCCGTCTTTGAACTGCGCGGTGATCGTGTGGCAGTCCTGACAGCCGTTGCGGACGGGTTCGCCCTCTTCCGCGTCAACCAAAGTCTCATTGTGGCAGCGGGCGCAGCCAATGGATTCTTTGTGACCGATATTGTCCGGATAGGCTTCCCAGCTGGCTTTCATCGCGGGGAAGATATTCCGTTTGTAAATGTTTTGGACCGTCTTGATAGCTTGTTCCAGATGTTCATTTGCCGGTTCCGCGCCTTCTTCCTCTTCTGCTTCCGCGTCTCCGCCGTACATCTCTGTCAAACCATCTTTGATGCCCTTCATGGCATCCTCCTGCGTAGCATATTCAGCGGTCAGGAGTTCGATGACGGTGTATTTCACATTTTCGCCCAGTTCCAGCGGCAGTGTCCCCAGTTCCAGAGCCATATCCACAGCGGT
>JAEEGG010010379.1_pt1 | contig 20590 bp, 14 predicted proteins | sample 9134161 | NCBI WGS metagenome assembly JAEEGG01 (sample SAMN16246543, study PRJNA631951) | gut metagenome | biome: gut microbiome; feature: rumen; material: CR-attached | host: Bos | place: Iran: Karaj | collected 2018-10 | reverse complement strand
CAGGTGGAGGATCAATCACTATCATCGCCGTCACTACGCTCTCTGGAGGTGATATCACTCATGCAGTGCCAGATAACACTGGATACATCACTGAGGGACAGCTCTATCTGAGAAGGGATTCTGACATAGGTAAGGTCATCATCGACCCATTCCGCTCTCTTTCACGACTCAAACAGCTTGTGGCTGGTAAGAAAACAAGAAAGGACCATGCGCAAGTCATGAACGCAGCAATCCGACTATATGCAGATGCGGCTAATGCAAAAACTAAGCTTGAGAACGGATTTGACCTTACAGACTATGATAACAGGTGTCTTGATTTTGCAAAGGATTATGCTGACAAGATCCTTGCTATTGACGTCAATCTCGACACCACTCAGATGCTTGATGTGACTTGGACTCTCTTTAAGAAATATTTCAAACTTGAGGAGGTCAACATCAAGAAGGAATTTACGGATATGTATTGGGAGTCGTAAGAGTTTTGAGTTTAGAACTTAATCATCGCCTCGCATCACCAATCATGAGGTTTGTGAAGGTGGATGGTGAAGAAATCCAATTTGTTTTAAATTTTAAACTTCAAACTTTTTTATGGCGATTAAATTTCAATATAATAAAACATCGAAACAGCAGCTTGAGAAGCAGCTGAAGATGAGGGTCAGGACCTTGCCGATTATTAAGAACAAGGAAACTGCGCTGCGCCTTGAAGTGAAGAAGTCTAAGGGCGAAGCGGAGGAACTCCAGAGAAAGCTTGACAGCCAGATTGCTGGTTATGAGTCAATGTATGCCCTCTGGGGAGAATTTGACCCTTCTCTTGTTGAATTGAAGGACGTTGAGCTGAATGTGAAGAAAGTGGCGGGAGTGAGAGTGCCTGTACTTGAGAACATTAAGCTTGAAGTCAAGCCTTTCGGCGTTTTCAGTGCTCCTAAGTGGTATTTCGATGGTATAAATCTTCTTCAAGGATTGGCTAAAACGGCTGTGGAAAGGGAGTTTGTGGTGGCAAAATTGCATCTGCTCGAACATGCAAGAAGAAAAACCACACAAAAAGTCAATCTGTTTGAAAAAGTGCAGATTCCTGGATATGAGGAGGCAATCAGGAAAATCAAACGCTTTATGGAAGACGAGGAGAACTTGTCGAAGTCAAGCCAGAAAATTCTGAAAGCGATCAAGGAAAAACGCGAGGAAGAAGAAAAACTTAATGAGGGAAAGGAGGCTGCCGTATGATTACACAGATGAGAAAACTTACATTCCTTGTCACCAACAAGGAATATGAGAATTTCATTGAGGATATCAGGAAATTAGGGGTCGTTCATGTGGATTTGCTTCAAGCAGGTGCAACCAGTGCTGAGTTTGAAAACGCAAAAGCATTGGATGCCAGATTCGACAATGCTTTTAAAACCCTCGATTTCGCTGCGGAATCGTATAAGACTGACAAGGATTACAAAATGATTGACGTTGATACCAAAAGCCAGAATCTGAACTCGATGGCTCTGGGTATTCTCGATAAGATCGACTCCTTGACGGCTGATGAGACCAAGATTAAGCATGCGATTGATGCGGTTGAGAAAGATATTGCAAAGTTGGAACCTTGGGGCGAATTTGATAAGGAACGGTTCAACGACCTGAGGGACAATGGATATCAAGTGAATTGCTGGGCGTGCCCTTCCAAATTCTTTAAAGCAGAATGGAGAGATGATTTCTATGCCACACCTGTAAATGAGGTGGACAAAAAAATCTTTTTCCTCACTTTCTCTCAGCAGAAACCCGACATCACGGCTGAATACATCGATTTACCGGATAAAAAACTTTCTGTACTCATAAATGAGAAAAAGTCGCTTGATAAGCAACTTGAAGACGTGCATGAGGATTTGCTGAAAGTGAATGGAGAATGTCGGGAATCTCTGAAGGCTGCTAAAGTGCTTAATGAGAACGAGATTTCTTTATCAAAAGTACAGCTCAGTGCGGAGTCTGTGGCTGACGATTACCTCAAATTGATGGTGGGATGGGTACCCCTTGAAAAGGAGGAACCTGTCTTGAAATATCTTGAGGAGAACAAAATCTTCTTTGAGGAGGAACAGCCGAAAGAAGAGGATAATGTGCCTGTTGAAATCAAGAACGATAAGTACAGCTCGCTCTTTGAACCGATTTTGAAAATGTATTCATTGCCAAGCTATCGGGATCTTGATGTCACACCATTTTTCGCACCGTTCTTCATGCTGTTCTTCGGACTTTGTCTTGGGGATGCTGGCTACGGACTGATTGTCCTTGCAGCAAGCATCTTCCTGTTCTGCAAGTCTTCTGAGAAGGTGAAGCCATACGCTAAATTGGGTATTTATCTCGGTGCCACTACCGTTGTTTGCGGATTGCTCACAGGAACGTTCTTTGGTATTGACCTTTCGCAACAGAGTTGGGCATTCCTCGCACCTGTGAAAAAACTCTTTATCACGGATAAGAACTTCACTTTGTTTGGCTATTCTCCGATGATGGTTATTTCTGTGATTATCGGACTTATTCAAGTGCTTCTGGGAATGGTGCTGGCTGGCATGAAGGCGGCTAAGTTGCATGGATGGAAGTATGCGATTGGAAAGATTTCGTGGGTTGTTGCCATCATCACGGCTATCGTGGCATTTGGACTTCCTGCCTGTGGAGTGAATTTCCCTCAGGTTGTTACTTATGTGCTTTATGGAATCATTGCACTGGCCCTCATCGGAATATTCTTTGTCAACTCTCCAGGTAAGAATATCTTTATGAATTTCGGAACCGGTCTATGGGACACCTATGGAATGGCAACCGGACTTTTGGGAGATTTGCTCAGCTATATCCGTCTATTTGCTCTTGGTCTTACTGGTGGCGTGCTTGGAAGTGTGTTCAACCAGCTTGCCTTCGACATGACCTCAAGCATGTCATGGGCGATCAGGTGGTTGCCGATGTTGATTATCCTCCTCTTTGGACATGGAATCAACTTTGCACTCTGTATGATATCATCGTTTGTGCACCCTATGCGACTCACTTTTGTCGAATTCTTCAAAAATGCGGATTTCGAAGGTGGAGGCAAGGCGTATGAGCCATTTAAAATAAAGAAATATCAACAGCAGGCTGAATCCTGATTTTCAAGAGAAATGAAAAATAGTAATTTTAAAGAATAACAAAAATTAATAATCATATTTTAAATTCAAATTATGGAAATTGTATTAGCTTATTTGGGAGTTGCACTATGTGTAGGACTCTCGGGCGTAGGTTCTGCCTACGGTGTGACTATTTGTGGTAATGCCGCTATTGGGGCATATAAGAAGAATCCAAGTGCCAGTGGTTCGTATATCGCACTTGCCGCACTTCCTTCTTCTCAGGGACTTTACGGATTCGTGGGATTCTTCATGCTCAACAGCCATCTTGCAGCAGCTGATGGCAATATGATGGTGGCTGCAGCTATTCTCGGTGCTGGTTTGGCACTTGGACTCGTTGCTCTTTTCTCTGCCATCCGTCAGGCTAAAGTCTGCGCTAACGGTATTTCTGCTATTGGTGGCGGACACAATGCTTTCGGTACTACTATGGTGCTCGCTGTGTTCCCAGAGCTCTATGCCATCTTGGGTCTGCTTGTGCTCATCCTTATCGCTGGAGCACTCCCAGCTTAATCCTTTTGAGGTATATAAAGAAAAAGAGGATATGTTGACAACATATCCTCTTTTTTCTATTGCTTAATTTGAATACCAATTGTTTTCAGTCTCCTGTTGGCAATTACTTGTAATATTCTTTCTTGCCTGCGGCTAAGGTGTTCTTCATCAGCGAGCAGATTGTCATTGGACCTACTCCGCCTGGAACAGGAGTGATGTAGGAGCACAAAGGAGCAACTTCATCGAATTTCACATCGCCATTCAGGCGGAAGCCACTTTTCTTTGTCTCGTCTTTCACTCGTGTTGTGCCTACGTCAATGATAACCGCACCAGGCTTTACCATGTCCGCTGTCACAAAATTAGGAATACCTATAGCTGCGATAATGATGTCGGCTGCTTTGCACTCTTCTTTCAGATTCTTGCTGTGTGAATGGCATACCGTCACTGTAGCGTCGCCAGGAAGCCTTTTCTGCATCATCAGCTGCGCCATTGGCTTGCCTACGATGTTGCTGCGGCCAAGAATTACGCATTTCTTACCACTGGTCTCGATCTGATAGCGGCGCAGCAACTCAATGATTCCATTTGGAGTGGCGGAGATGTAGCATGGAAGGCCTATTGACATTCTTCCCACGTTGATGGGGTGAAAACCGTCAACGTCTTTCCGGTAGTCAATGGCTTCTATAACCTTTTGTTCGGAGATATGTTTGGGAAGAGGCAGCTGAACGATGAAACCGTCAATATCATCGTCTTTGTTCAGTTTATCTACTTGACTCAGCAATTCTGATTCTGTCACATCATCCTCAAAGCGGATCAGCGTGGAGGTGAAACCGCAGGCTTCGCATGCCAACACTTTGTTTTTCACATAAGTCTCACTTCCACCGTCATGACCTACTAATATCGCAGCAAGATGGGGACGCTTGCCGCCATGAGAAACGATGTTTGCTACTTCTTCTGCTATTTCCTGTTTTATCTCGGCTGCTGTGGCCTTTCCGTCTATCAGTTGCATCGGAGTTGTTGTTTTTGGGGGTTCTTGATATCTTGGTTCTTAATCTCTTCAATCAGCGTTTCATGCCTGGCATCTTCATCATCATTTTGCCCATCTTGCTGCCTGTCATCATCTTCATCATTTTGCGCATCTGGTCAAACTGTTTCATAATCCGGTTCACTTCTTCAAGGCTGTTGCCTGAACCTTTGGCGATGCGCATCTTTCTACCGTAATTCATGCAATCTGGATTGGCGCGTTCGTATGGGGTCATCGAGCCTATCATTGCCTCCACGGATTTGAAGGCGTTGTCGTCCATCTCTATGCCCTTCATTGCCTTGCCCATACCAGGAATCATGCCAATCAAGTCTTTCACATTACCCATTTTCTTGATCTGGTTGATTTGGCCTTGGAAGTCGTTCCAATCGAACTTGTTTTTCTTTATTTTCGCTTCCAGACGTTTGGCCTCTTTCTCATCGTATTGCTGCTGAGCACGCTCAACCAACGACACGACATCGCCCATGCCCAAAATCCTGTCCGCCATTCGTTCTGGGTGAAACAAGTCAAGGGCTTCCATCTTCTCACCTGTACCAATCAGCTTGATTGGCTTGTCAACAACCGTGCGGATGGATAAGGCGGCACCGCCACGGGTGTCACCGTCAAGCTTTGTAAGAATCACACCGTCTATCTCCAAACGTTCGTTGAAGGTTTTGGCTGTGTTCACGGCATCCTGACCAGTCATGGCATCTACCACGAGTAAGGTTTCGCTCGGATTGATCGCTGACTTGATTTCTTGTATCTGAAGCATCAGCTCCTCGTCTATCGATTGGCGACCGGCGGTATCCACGATGACGGTGTCATAGCCTTTGGCTTTAGCTTCTTTTATAGCGTTTTGAGCAACGGAAACAGGATCCTTGGAGTCTAACTCCATATAAATTGGTACGTCAATCTGCTCGGCAAGAACACGTAACTGCTCCATGGCGGCAGGACGGAATGTGTCACAGGCAGCAAGCAAAGGCTTGCGTTTCATGCGGGTTTTCAGCATGAGTGCCAATTTTCCACTCATTGTGGTCTTTCCCGCACCGTTCAAACCGGCCATCAAGATGATGGCAGGGCGGCCTTCAAGGTTGATTTCTGTGGCTTTGCCTCCCATCAAAGTGGCGAGTTCGTCATGAACAATCTTCACCATCATCTGACCTGGGCTAACAGCTGTAAGCACGTTCTGACCTAATGCTTTCTGCTTTACCGTGTCTGTGAAGGTTTTGGCAACTTTGAAGTTGACATCGGCTTCCAACAATGCTTTGCGGACATCCTTTAAAGTTTCGGCCACGTTGATCTCTGTGATTTTTCCCTGGCCTTTGAGTATCTTAAATGACCTCTCTAAGCGTTCTGATAAATTGTCAAACATGTTATTTATAATGATCTTAAATTCTTGATATAATGATTATTCTTTTTCTGAATATGTTGTGGAGTCAGTCTTCTTCACTGGCTTTAAACCCTGATATATTAAAAAGCCGATGATGCCGATTACCAAGATGATGGCGCCTATTCCGATGATGTGGCTGTAGTGGGAGATTGTGCCAATCAAGGTGGCTTTGTCGATTTGGGTGTGGCAGATATGGCCAATCAGTACCAATATCCCATTCCAGATGGCAGCGCCTAAACAAGTGAAAAGGATGAAACTGCCCAAATTCATCTTCGCTAGTCCTGCTGGGATTGATATCAACTGACGGATGGCAGGAATCATACGACCTACCAATGTGGATATATTACCGCGTTTGTCAAAATAGGCTTCAGCCTTTTGAACTTTGGCCTCGTCTATCAGGCACATGTGTCCAAATCGGCTGTTGGCAAACTTATATACTATCGGACGACCGATGAAGTAGGAGAGACCATAATTAACCAATGCACCTAGCAATGCACCTAACGTGCCGAATACGATAATCCAAAGATAGGACATTTTTCCTTCTTCGGCGGCCATATAAGCGGCAGGAATCATCACAACTTCAGAAGGAAAGGGGATGAACGAACTTTCTATGGCCATGAATACTATAATCCACCAATAATTTAAATTGTCTAACGCTCCTTGAAATAAACTGACGATACCTTCTTCCATTGTTTTAATTCTTGACGATGGGGGTTAAAAGTTGAATTTCTTGTAGAAAACAGTTTTAGAATAAGAATACTTATTAAGAGATGGAACCTTTCTGGTGATTAAGGACCTGTCATCTTGAACAATAACCTTTTAAAATGCAAATTTACGAATTTTTATCCTATTATTATATAACATCGACTAATTTAATCCTTTTTGTGAAAAAAAACACACCATTTTTTGGCGGTTAAAGGGATTTGTCGTAAATTTGCAAGCGTTTTTGAAAATACATCTTTACATACATGGGTAAGTCCTGTACGGCATGCTCCCTATAATCCCCCAGGGCTTGACCGCAGCAAGGGTGTTAGGTCGTAGCGGCGCGATATAGGTAGCTTACCCACCTGCCTCTTTAGCTCAGTTGGCCAGAGCACGTGATTTGTAATCTCGGGGTCGTTGGTTCGAATCCGACAAGAGGCTCTGAAGAAAGCCCGTCAGGGCTTTTTTCTTTTTATTGTCAACATGATAAAATTCGAAAGGGAATGGAGACAAGGTGAGATGAATTTTACCATTTGGGCGTTTGTTGAGAAATTTTTATCTTTCATGCGTTTTTCTTCTTTTAATTTCGTATCTTTGCATAAAATAATAATTATTTTAATTCTGTTGTTATGAATAAAACTATTGCTCCAGGTGTTGTTTACATCGGTGCTGATGATAAGGAATTAGACCTTTTTGAGGGACAGTATAGAATTCCTGAAGGTATTTCCTATAATTCGTACGTCATTTTTGATGAGAAAATTGCCGTTCTTGACACTATTGATGCAAGAAAAACCAATGAGTGGCTTGAAAATCTGGAAGAGGCTCTTAATGGAAAAATACCTGATTATTTGGTTGTCCATCACATGGAACCCGACCATTCAGCTAATGTGAAATTGATGATTGAGAAATATCCGAATCTCAAAGTGGTATGCAGCAAAAAAGCTGTGGCTATGATTAACAGGTTTTTTGGTGTGGAACTTCCCGATGAAAGAATTGTTGTTGTCAATGATGGCTCTGAGCTTGAATTAGGTGAGCATGCACTCAAGTTCTTTACCGCTCCAATGGTCCACTGGCCTGAAGTGGTGATGTCTTATGAGAAGAAAGAACAAATTCTTTTCTCTGCTGACGCATTCGGAAAATTTGGTGCACTTTCTTACGATGATCCTGAAGGATGGGCTTGTGAGGCAAGAAGATATTATTTCAATATTGTTGGAAAATATGGTATGCAGGTGCAGGCATTGTTGAAAAAATTTGCTGGTCTGCAAATCAAGACCATTTGCCCTCTTCATGGACCGGTGCTCAATGAAAATCTTGAATATTACATCAACACGTACGATACTTGGAGCAGCTATAAGCCTGAGGACGAAGGGATTTTTATCGCTTATTGCTCGCTTCACGGAAATACAGAGGAAGCAGCGCTTAAGTTGGCAAGTATTCTCAAGAGCGATTATAACGTGAAAGTGTCAACGGCTGATCTGAGACGCGACGACATGGCTGAGGCCATTGAAGATGCATTCAGATACGACAGGCTGGTGCTTGCTGCACCAACTTACGATGCAGGGGTCATGCCGATTATGGAAGACTTTATGAATCATTTGAAAATCAAGAATTTCCAAAATAGAAAGGTCGCTTTTATTGAAAATGGGACATGGGCACCGGCTGCTGGAAAGAAAATGATGGAATTTATGTCGGCACTAAAGAACATTCAGATTGTTGATCACATCGTCACGGTGGAGTCAACAGTGAAACAAGATACTGTGGAAGAGTTGAAGAAACTTGCTTCTCTGCTTACGGCATGATTTCCTAAGTAGGAACTAAGCCATAGGATCGGATGTGAGACTATGGCTTTTTTTTATTTCTTCTTTTTATATCATATTTATTTCATTTGTCATCATCGGTTATGAGATTTATTTTTTCTTTTGTCTTGCTTTTCGGACTGCTCATCAATGCCAATGCGCAGGACAATGAGGCCGTACAATCCTTTGAACAATCGCTCAATGGATTGAGAAATAATATTTTTAATGGAAATAGAAAGAATAGTTCTAAAACAATCAGCCCTTATTATTACAGACTTATTGACCCAGAAGTATATTCTGCTTCTGCGATTAAGGGAATGATGACATTGGAAGATCTAGAGGGAGACAAGAGAGATCAAATCAATCATTTTATCGACAAGAGTCTTGTGGGATTGTATCTCAAGAAACCCTCTGCCGTAGCTTATTCTGACCTGAATATAAATCAGGAGCAAAGCGTCCCTGTGGTGAAAGAGGATGAACCGATTGTTCTGCCTGTTGAAAAAGTTGATGACATCTTGAATAACGAACTTGAAGTGAAGCAGGCCAAGGATATTGATGATAATATCGTGGATATTGGATTGAAAGTGGAGAAACCTAATTTCTGGAAATTCACAGGAAAGGCTTCTCTACAATTCACACAGAATTATTTCAGCGACAATTGGTACAAGGGAGGCAACAACAATCAAAATCTCTTGGCGTCACTTATACTTCAAGCAAATTATGATGACCAGAAACGGCTTTCTTGGGAAAATAAGTTGGAAATGAGGCTTGGATTTATGACCACACCGAGTGATACGTGTCATAAGTTCTTGACCAGCAACGATAAACTCAATCTCTACAGTAAATTAGGGCTCAAAGCCAAGAAGGCCTGGTTTTATACTGCCACGGCGGAAGCCAATACCCAGTTCATGCCGGGATATAGGAGCAACAATAGATTGAAGTTCTCAAATTTCCTTGCACCGTTTGATGTCTATTTCTCAATCGGTATGGATTTTAAGCCTTCTTTAAAGAATGGAAATACATTTTCATTGGCCCTGTTGCCGTTTTCTTACAAGATGAGATGGCTCAACGATAAGGATGACAATATTCATAGGGTTTATAACATGGTTGATGAGGACATAACGCATGACTTCGGTTCTAAGTTGGAGATGAATTGTAAGTTCCAGATTGCTAAAGATTTCTTTTGGAAATCAAGGCTCTATTGCTATTCTGCATACGATTATGTGGAGGCTGAATGGGAAAACATTTTCACCTATGCCTTCTCAAAATACATCAATGCTGAAGTGTTTACCCTCTGGAGATTCGACGACAACAGGGACAGGAAATATTATGATGAGCATCTTGGATATTTCCAGTTTAAAGAATACTTCACTTTAGGACTTACCTATGCTTTTTGAATGATTGAGTATCCTAATGAAATGAAGTGGGAAATTATTGGGATAAACTCTTCAAATAATCTTCCAATTTTATCATTTCATCACGGTATTGGGCGGCAAGAACAAAATCAAGGTTCTTCGCCGCCTCTTGCATCTTAGTTTGATTGAAGGTGATGGATGCCTCAATTTCTTCCTTGTTCATTCGTCTTACAATCGGGTCTTCTGAAGCCTTCTGGATGCCTATGTCTTCAATATAAGCATCTTTCATATAAGATGGCTTCGTGCCTGATGACAAATTGCTTAAGGTCTTCTTGATTTGAGTTGGGGTTATGCCATGTTCTTGATTATATTGCTGCTGCTTCATCCTTCGACGGGTGGTTTCGTCTATAGTCAGCTGCATGCTCTGAGTGATGCTGTCTGCATAAAGGATGGCTGTTCCGTTTACATTACGGGCAGCACGACCTATGGTTTGGGTTAAAGCACGGTGACTGCGCAAAAAACCTTCCTTGTCTGCATCCAATATTGCCACAAGGGATACTTCTGGCAAGTCCAAGCCCTCGCGAAGAAGGTTGACACCTATCAGCACATCTATCTCACCACGGCGAAGCTCATCCAATATCCGTACACGTTCAAATGTGTCTATATCACTATGAATATAGTTACACCGCACGTCATAGCTTAAAAGATATTCCGACAACTCTTCTGCCATGCGTTTGGTGAGGGTTGTCACCAATACACGCTCGTCACGTTCCACACGCTTTTGTATCTCTTCCATCAAGTCGTCAACTTGATTGGCTGTTGGACGGATGATGATTTCGGGATCCAATAGACCTGTAGGGCGGATAATCTGTTCAGCAACAACACCTTCTGATTTCTCAAGCTCGTATGTGGCGGGAGTGGCACTCACGTAGATTGTTTGAGGCGTAAGGGCTTCAAACTCATCAAATCGCAATGGACGGTTGTCGAGTGCTGCAGGAAGTCGGTAGGCATATTCTACAAGGGTCTGCTTGCGTTTACGGTCACCACCATACATGGCGCGGATTTGAGGAATGGACTCATGGCTTTCATCTATTATCATCAGAAAGTCATCGGGGAAAAAGTCAAGAAGACAGAATGGACGTTCACCTTCCTTACGACCGTCAAAATAACGGCTGTAGTTCTCAATACCTGAACAGTGGCCTAGTTCACGAATCATTTCCAAATCATTCGTCACACGGGTCTCAAGAAGATTTTTTTTGGTCAGGTCACCAATCTCTTCATAAAATTCAAGGCGTTCACGAAGGTCTTCTTCTATCTGATGGATGGCGCGCTGAGTCGTTTCCTGGGAAGTCATAAACAGATTGGCTGGATAAATGGAGTAATCTTCCATGGTGCCTATTATATAATTGGTTACACCATCCAATTCTTCTATCCGGTCAACCGTATCCCAGGCAAAACTCACTCTGATAATCTTTTCATCGTAGGCTAAATAGATATCCACAATCTCACCACGGACCCTGAAATGACCGCGGCTCAGTTCTACGTCGTTTCTCACATACTGGCTTTCAACGAGTTTTCGGAGAAATACATTGATGTCAAGATTCTCTCCACGTTTGATATGGATGATGTTTTCTGAGAAATTGGTCGGTGAGCCCATGCCGTATATGCACGACACAGAACTAACCACTATCACATCTTTACGCCCGGAGAGTAGGGCGGAGGTTGCGGCAAGGCGAAGACGGTCTATTTCTTCATTTATGGCCAGGTCTTTTTCTATATAGGTATTGGTCGATGGTATGTAGGCCTCGGGCTGGTAATAGTCATAATAGCTGACATAATATTGTACGGAGTTTTCAGGGAAGAAACGATGCATTTCTTCATACAATTGATGGGCAAGGGTCTTGTTGTGGCTCAAAATCAGGGTGGGGCGCCCTATGTTTTGGATTACATTGGCCATGGTGAAGGTCTTACCCGAACCAGTCACACCAAGCAATACTTGAGCGGGAAGTCCTTCTTGGACCCCCCGCGTCAGTTGTTCTATGGCTTCAGGCTGATCGCCTGTAGGTTTAAACTCTGATGTCAGCTTAAAAACCATCACTACTTTTTAAAAGGTGTGTCTTTAACGTAAATCTTATAGTCCTTGATTCCGCCTGGAACTGTGGATTCCATGCGTGGTAGATATTGTAAAGCAGTCAGTGTCTGAACTTTGCCTAAATCTATCACAATCGAGTGAGGGAAAGCAACGCCTTTCTCTGTGCTCCAGAAAGTGGATTCCTGAAGGTCATAAATCTTGTCCCCAGCACGGTTACCGCTCTTGATGTCTTCGGAGTCGGCATAGTAGATCTTCCATGGCTCACGCGACAGACGCTCACCGTTTTCGTCGAGCAGGTAGAGCTCTGAGATGCAAGCCATTTCTTTGCCGTCATGAGCATTCAAGCACTCAACACATACATAGCGGCCACTTTTCGGACTGCCGAACTTCACCTCTTGCCAACCATTGCCTGGGGCGAAACTACCTGTTTTTATGGCTTGTTCACCCGACAAATCCAAACGTTCACCTTCCTTACGGTGAATAGGAGGTTCTTCGTTCTGTAATTTGTCGATTATAGGCTTTGAAAGACCCTCTGTTTTGGCATCTTTCGGACCGATGATATCAAACACGATGATTTCGTTTTCTCCTTTCACAAGCCAACATCCTGGAACATAAAGAGTCTGTTGAGGACCAATCTCCCAGATACGGCCTAAACCGTGTCCATTCACATAGACCAGTCCCTTTCCGAAACTTTCAAAATTCAGGAATGTATCACCAGGCTTTTTAACGTTGAAATGAGCTTTGTAGAAGCCTGGCACACGCTGACCTTTAGAGTCTTTGACACTCGTGGTAGGAAGGCTTTTGTAAGAAACGTTCTTGTAGAAATCATATTCATCCGGGAAAAGATAGGTATTCCATTTTTTCAGTGTGCCAGTGAATTCATTGCCATCAAGAGAAATCGTCAGATTCACATCACTGTTCAAGCCTTTGAAATCCTTGATTGCACGACCGAAGTTGATTCGGCCCATGGCTTCAACAAGAATGTCAAGACGTGCACCCTTTTTACAAGATGGAAGTACAAGTTCCTTTTCACCCATGCGGCGGTCAAGTGAACCAATATAGTTGCCATCGACAAATACCTGAACGTAATCATGACCTTCTTTGATGGTAAGCTTGCTTTGGCTTCTCAATTCAGGAAGAATGGTACTGTAAAGAATGGAACCCCAACCTTGGTCATATTCTTCCATTGTTTTTACATTCTCAGAAGGATGGGCCTTCGGCAGATTCTCAAACAATGGGGCGTATTCACTGAATGAGAATTCTGGAATGCTGATTGTAGGAATGGATTTAGGAACCTTTGGAAGTTTCTTCTCGCTGTATTTGGCGAGTAATGATTGAAGTTCAAAGTATTTTGGAGTGGTTTGGCCATACTCATTGATTGGGGCATCATAATCGTAGCTCGTCACATCGGGAGAGAAACCGGGTGAATTGGCGCCTGCCCAATGACCGAAAGAAGTACCACCGTGAGTCATGTAGAGGGAGAACGAGATGTTGCGGTCAAGCATCTGGCGGATTCCTTCTACCATATCTTTGGCAGAACGGGTTTCATGCTTTCCACCCCATTTGTCAAACCAACCTGACCAAAATTCTGAACACATCAATGGGGTGTTGGGGCGTAATTGCTTCAGACGTTTGAACTGGTCGTCTATATTGGCACCTGTTCCAAAGTTCATCGTCCAAATCAAGTCGTCCAGACCATTCTTCTCAAAGTTCGAACTCCAGTCGCATTGAAAGAGAGACACTTTGTCAAACCCAGAAGAACGTACGATATCACGAATCTTGGAAACGTATGGTTTGTTCTCACCATAAGAACCATATTCGTTCTCTACTTGAACCATGATGATCGGGCCACCATTCTGGATGGTCAAAGAGGAAAGCTGTTCGCCAACTTTCTCTTCAAATATTTTCACTCGCTCCATGAAATATGGATCTTCTTCGCGCAATCTGATATCCTTCTTTTTCAGAAGCCACCATGGAAGGCCACCCATTTCCCATTCTGCACATACATACGGACCTGGGCGAACGATAACGTACATACCATTTTTCTGAGCCAGTCTGCAAAATTCTGCTACATCATTGTTGCCAGTGAAATCAAACACGCCTTCTTTTTGTTCGTGGATGTTCCAAAAAATATAGATGCAGATTGTATTCATTCCCAATGCTTTGCACATCTGGATACGATGTTCCCAATAAGGACGAGGTATGCGAGGGTAATGAACTTCGGCTGCTTTTACAACAAATGGCTTGCCGTTAAGCAAGAAACTGCCGTCACCTGCCTCGAAGGTGTTTTGAGCATAAATCACACTTGGAAGCATGAACAACGACACTAAAAAAGAGGTTAATAGTTTTTTCATGTAAGTTAGCTGGTATTTGTGTTTTATCTTTGGTGGAAGTAAGGAGACTTTATGTCCCCTTACTGAATGTTTATGGTTGAGCGGGTCTTGATAATCAGTGCTTTACGGGAATGGCATCGATGCGGGCTTGGTGACGACCACCTTCAAACTCTGTGTTGAGGTATTCGTCCATGATTTTGCGGGCCATATCGTTGTCTATGAAGCGGCCGGGCATCACAAGCACATTCGCGTCATTGTGTTGACGGATCAAATGTGCGATTTCGGGAATCCAACACAAACCGGCACGGATACTCTGGTGTTTGTTCAAGGTCATGGAGATGCCCTCGCCCGAACCGCACATAGCTATTCCTGGATAAACCTCGCCCTTCTCAATACCCTCTGCCAGTGCATGGCCGAAGTCTGCATAGTTACAAGAGGCTTCGGTGTATGTGCCATAGTCTTTGTAGGCGATCCCTTTCTCTTCCAGATACTGTTTCACAAATTGTTTTAATGGGAATGCAGCGTGATCACTCGCTAATCCGATGGTCTTTATTTCCATAATATGATTTTTTATTGATTGCTTAGTGTTACAAAATTACTAATAACTTTTCATATTTTAAAATATCTAATCCGCTTTTTTGTAATTATGGAACTCTTTGACTTGTTTTCCTGAATGAGATTCAGCAATAGACGGCAAGATAACTTTCTGATATTGTTATGCATAGGAATGCATTCCACCCAATATGTAGTTTACGCCAAAATAGGTCATGAGGATGGTGAGAAAGGCCAATGTCATGAATATATGATAGTTTAGAGGTTTTCTAAGTCCTTTTATGCTGTTCGTATGGAGGGAGATGGCATACACCATGAATGTAATCAATGCCCATGTCTCCTTTGGATCCCAGCTCCAATAGGTACCCCATGACACGTTTGCCCAGATAGCACCGATGAATATGCCAAATCCCATCGCTGTGATCGAAGGATAAAGGAACATGCGTGAGAGCAATTGAAGAGAATAAAGCTGTTCATTCAGATTGTCTGCTTTTTTACCTCGGAAAATACGGAGAAAGATTGCCATTATTCCGCAAATAAATGTTAGTGCAAGAAGAGCGTATGCCATCATGATCACACTCACATGAATCGTTAGGAGAGGTGAGGATAAAACTGGCATGATATGGGTGATTTGAGGATCCATTTGGGAGATGTGACTAACCAAAAGGAAGAAACCCGATAATAGAAAGCCAAAGGTTAGGATTATGCGGAAACGTTTGTATAGGAGGAGAGATACCAACATAATCATCCAGGCCATAACAAGCATCGTTTCATAACCGTTCGACATTGGGATTGTGCCGCGGATTATCCATCTTAAAGCCATGCATAGGGTGAGGCTGGCGAAGCATATCCCCATTACGAAGGCCTGAATGCCAATGGCATGGCGTAGTATTCCTTTACTTTTTGCCTTTTTGCTGGTTAACTGATAGATGGTGTGGAAAAGGCATAGAAAACCCATCGTCAGGCATACCATGAATAGAATCGTGGCAAAAGGAATGGCATTGTAGAGATATTCGGATTTTAATTGTAAGGATGAGGGAATGGAATTGCCACCGAAGGTATATTGATATTTCATCAGTTTATCTATGGCTTCGTCCATTTCTGTGAGTTTGTTGCCAGAGGCCTCATCCTGGAAATAGTCAAAAATGTGCTGCATGTAGGATTTCCGTTCAGTCTCTATGTAGTCGGGATAATCGTCATTAGGACCATACCAAGTGGTGTTGCCATCTTTCGTATATGGGAAAAGCTTGAGAGGAGCCAAGTTGCGTAATTCCATGATCAAACCGACTTTTTCATCTACTTTGCTCACCCCTTCGTGAAATTTGTCGTTTGCACCACGATAATGTTCATTCATGAATGGACCTAAAAGATATCCTTTATCTAAGGAAAACAACTGAGAACAGCTGATATATTTCGGAAGACCCAATGTTTCGCACACTATCCCGTCCTTGATTTTGATAATCGGCTCTTTCATCCAACTTTCACGCCAAAATAAAAAACCGGTAAACACTTGTTCTGCACTGTAGCCATCGTATGAGCGCTTTCCGTAAAGTTTCTTTGTGAAATCGAGTGCGTATGTCTGGAGAGGGCAGATGCGGTTGTTGTATAATACATTTAAGCGGCAGAATTTCGTTGCTGTTTCGCGAGGAAGGACATTGGCACTTTGAACCGATGTGCTTCCTGAGTGAAAAAGGCACATGAAGATGGCTGTGGATAAGATACCCTTTTTCAAATGAGCCTCTTTCAGTAACCTTCGGTATTGACCTTTGGGGTCGATAAGCATCCATATCAGACCGATGAAAAGGAGGGCATATCCGGTATAAGTCACAGGAATGCCGTATCGATCACTGTTTATTGACAGGTATGAACCGTTTTCATCTTCGTCATAAGAGGATTGATAAAGACGGATATTGTTGTGAGAGTAAATGTTGTTCATCGATACCAATGAATGGATGCTGTCTTCTCCAGAAATTATGGTAATGGTTGATTGATAATCTGAAGCGGCATCGGTTCCTTCATGTTTGATGATTTCAAAACGATCCAAGCGGATAGAGTAGGGAAGAGACTTTTCTTCTATTTGTCCGTCGCTCATGGACATATAACGGTTACTAGTCTCCCCTTTACGGAGGTGGATCATGCCGTTGTCTGCTGTCAGGTGTGTTAAGAGGGCACCCAGAAGAATCACAACAAAAGAAAAGTGAAGTGTCAGCATAGACAAGCGTTTGGACTTCTGCTTTAATATATAGAACACGCCAAATGCTGTAAGCAATGCCCATAATCCACACATCCACCATGAACCATAAAGGTGTGTTGCCACGAAGTCGGTACCCTGGTATTTCTCAACAATGGTGGCTGTGCCTAATAAAATGATAATGAGAACGTAGAGGGTGAAGATAATCTTTTTAACCATTGGACCGTTTTTCTGAACTTTATTTACAAATTTAGTGATTATTTCATAAAGACACAACCGGAACAATGGTTTTTCTTGTTCCGGTTGTATTCGATTTATTATTGTTTTTTTTACGAAAGTGTAGTCTCGTCGGTTGGAATTAAATGGCTTGCAGGAATTTCACAACTGCGTCACGGTCAGATTTCGGCAGATTGTAGAATTTCAGCGTTGATTCCCATGCGTCGGATTCTTTGCTGTAGGCATGCCACATGATGGCTTCTATCTCATTGCGTGCGCGGGCATCGTGCAGGCGGTCTTCAGCTCCTGTAAGGCGGAGGGAGAGACCACGACCCCACAATGGGGTGGTGCGGCACCAGCCTGTGCGGATGTCATTCTTCATGAAAAGACGGTGCTGAACCAGGTCGGTGTATGGCCAAATGGTCTGGTTAGGATATTTCGGCATGATGGAGCTTGCATCTTTTCCTATGCTGGCAGCGTATGCCTTGATGGAATTGTCAATCCACAAATTGTCGTCACGAGTTTTCCATGATGGACGGTGGCAGGCAGTGCAGCCAATCTCTGTGAACACTTTCTTACCGCGTTGAACGGCTGCATCGTCAAGATTACGAGCAGCTGGTACGGCCAAGCCTCTGTGCCAAACCATGAAGTCGTAATAGTCGCGGTCAGTCATTTCTTCATTTCCGTTGTATGGAGAACCTTCAACAAAATATTTCTTAAAGGTCTCTGCGCCAGCATTGCTGCTGATGCTCAGCAATTCATTCACACGGGCACTGATTCCTTCTTTCGTGCCGTCAGCATAGTAAGGATAAAGCAAGGAATTCTTGTCATTACCATTGGCCTGGATGTAGGAAATCACATCTTCGTCTTCAGACATGGCTTTTGCCCATGCTGGAGTAGAATAGAAATAATGCCGGTCAGAGCGGGTCACATTGGTGATGTTCCAGATGGCGTTGGCGCCAGGACCATCCTGGAGCGAAGCTCGGGTCATGGCGTAGGTGAATTTCTTGATCTTCTTCTGGCCGTCAGCAAGTGTGTACCATGCACTGGCTGCCCAGTCGTTGGAAGATTTGTCCCACATGGCTGGGTTTAATTCCACGTATGGAGCTTCTTTCTGATATTGGGCCTTCATGTCATCTTGGTCAATAGCATCAAGAAGTCCGGTGCCATAAACACCAATAGTGTTTTCTAAGCGAACCTCATAATTCACAGGAAGTGGATTGGTGTTGAATGCGCTTTGAGGAATGGTCACCTCTGGGTAAATCAGAGAGTATTTTTCACCATCAGGGAATTCCATTGGAAGTCCGCTCTCCATCTCTTTCACGTCAAGCCATTCCACTTTGATCTGCTCTTCGTCTATTGGAGCTTTGAATGGAGCCATGGCTTTTGTCTGAGGCATTCCAGTCACCTGACGGATATAGGAGTTTTTTGCATAGGCTACACCATCCAGATCCACGCCTGCTTCAGGATGATAAATCACAAGTAGATAACCATTGCCAAAATCATTGGCACGGTAGCGGGTCATTCGTTTACCATGACCATATGAGGGGTGGCAATGGATGCAGCTGTTGCGCACCCATGCTGGTCCCAAGCCTTTGCGAGGCTCTTCAGTAAATGTGTAAAGGTGTTCAAAGTTGTCTTCGCCTTTCTTGAAGCTGGCGTCTAATCCCATGTTTTCAACTGGGACGGTTGGGGCTGAGTAGCTGGCGTTGCGGGTTGTGCCTAATTCACCTCCAGGATACCACTCCTCTGCGGAAAATTCCGAATTAGCCTTGCCAAATGGGTCTTCGGCTGGAATCAATTTGTCGTTTTCCACCGTGGAGTCGTCTTTACATGACATCATTAAAGGAAGTGATGCTAACCCCATGAGTAAAAGTCTGATGTTTCTGTCCATATTTGTTTCTTTTTTATACGGGTGATGCGTCCCTTGCAGTTCCACACTTCAAGGGGCGCATTCTGCTCTGTTATACGTTGGTTCTCAATTATCTGATACTTTGATCGCCATAATATTGTTGTAGCGAGTTTTTATGACTATATCTTCGTTATTCTGGAAGATCGTCGGCTGTTCTGTCGTCATCTTCGTATGACACATTCCATATCGTGCTGACATATTTCACGAATGGTGCTGGCATTTTACCAATGTTGGAAATAGCCGACTCGTATGCATCTTCAACGTCATTGCCAAGTTTGGTCTGATTCTCCTTGAAGAAGTTGTAGAAGCTGTGAGTGGCTGCTTTTCCGTTGAGACTGCCAAGCCAGATGTTGCGGACTGAACGGATGTTGTCCTGGAAGTCTGTGATGGAATTGTAGCTGAACGGAGATTCAACATAGAAGACGAAACCGGCTGAAAATGGGTTGGCGATTTTTGCCGAACCTACCTCGTCAGTGATGGCGGCGCAACTTCCCTCATCGTCAGAAAGAATTTGGGCAACAACTTCCTTGATGTTGTTGAAGCGGCTTCCGCTCTTCATTTTTAAGTTGTCACCATATGTGATGCCACTTTCGGTCACGTACTCCAAGCCGGCTGCTTTCAATACGGCTACACGGTCTGCATTAGAAGCTGTTTCTCCTTCCCATGCTACTTGAAGCTGGTAGGTACGCTCCACAAGCAAAGCACAGATTCTCTGGGCGTATGCCAGTTCGGATGCACCACTGATCTTGGTGAAGCCCTTGTAGGTGTCATTGCCTGTGAATTCACTCACGTTACGGTTCTTGCCATTACGGAAAAGGATGAACTCAAGAGCATGGAAACCCAGGATGCTGGCATCGTCCAACTGCTCTTCTGTGAAGTCTGTGTTGCCACTCGAAAGATAGCTGATAAGCAAGCTGCGGTTTAATGGCCAAGAGTCAATTGTCGGGTCAATGTCAAAATCACTGGCAGGACCCATCAGGAAGGCCTCACTGCGCTCCCAGTGTTGGCGGGCTTTCTTGAATGCTGTGCAGGCTTTGTCAACATCGGATTGAGTGATGCTGTTCACATTCAGGCCGTTCAATGCCTTCTGAAGCTCTTCTGCATCATCGGCCAGGTCTGTGTAAGTCGGAATGATAACGTTGTCAACCAAATTGTTTACGATGGATTCCAATTCCGAATTCTGGGATTCGGTCAAACTTGAGCTTCCTATACGCTCATTGGCTGCAACCAATGCATCGTTCAATTCACCACATGAGTTGATGGCTGCCTGGCCATACGATTTGTCAGAATACTGGTCCTGACTGCTGTTGTTGTCATCGTCATCGCTGCTGCAACTTACAAATGTCATTGCTCCAAAAAGCAACGCTGAAAGTAATAAAAAAGTCTTTTTCATTTTTTAAATTATTATTGGATTAGTTTAATTTAATA
>JAEEGG010010377.1_pt1 | contig 20592 bp, 17 predicted proteins | sample 9134161 | NCBI WGS metagenome assembly JAEEGG01 (sample SAMN16246543, study PRJNA631951) | gut metagenome | biome: gut microbiome; feature: rumen; material: CR-attached | host: Bos | place: Iran: Karaj | collected 2018-10 | reverse complement strand
GGAAGCAACCTTCTGAAGACCCTCATGCTCACGGCCCACGACCTGCTACTCAACACCGTGTTCTACCTGATGGGGATCACGGTGCTTACGGGCGCTCTCTCCAACTTACTGTCCGAGTTCGGCGTCGTTTCCTTGCTGGAGCGCTTCCTTTGGCCCCTAATGAAGCCGCTGTACAACTTACCCGGCGTGGCTGCGCTCGGCGCCGTGATGACTTTCTTGTCGGACAACCCGGCCATCATCGCCCTCTCCAAGGACAAGTCATTTTCTTCCTATTTCAAACGCTATCAGTTGCTCTCGCTGACCAATTTCGGCACTGCCTTCGGCATGGGCTTCGTCGTCATTATCACGATGGTCGGATACGGAAAGTTGAGCGCAGCGCTCGTGGGCCTGTTCGGAGCCATCTGCGGTTCGATCATCTCGACCCGCATCATGCAGCGCAAATGCCTGAAGGCTTATCCTGAGCTGGACAGCCCAGTGGCCGTCGACCTCCGTCGCGAAGTCCCTGAAAAGCCGGAGGAGGAACAAGACAAGAGCGTATTCATGCGTTTCCTCAATGCCGTCCTCGACGGTGGAAAGAACGGCGTGGAGCTGGGCTTGCAGATCATTCCGGGCGTGCTGATCATCACGACTGCCGTGATTATCATCACCTTCGGTCCCGGTCCGTCCGGCGTCTATGACGGATCTTCCAGCCAAGGCGTACCGATCCTTCCCTGGCTCGCCGAGAAGATCCATTGGGTCTTCGAATGGCTTTTCGGTTTCAAAGACATGGAACTCATCGCTTTTCCGATGACTGCTCTCGGAGCCGTCGGCGCCGCCCTCGGCCTCCTGCCAACCTTCAACGCCGCAGGCATCCTGGACGGCAACGCCATCGCTGTCTGTACCGCCATCGGCATGTGCTGGAGCGGTTTCCTTTCCACCCACACCGCGATGCTTGACTCGCTCGGCTACCGGAGAGTCATTTCCAAGGCCATCGGCGCCCACGCGATCGCCGGCCTGTGCGCAGGCGTCATCGCTCATTTCGTATGTCTGCTGATTTCATTGATTTAATTCCCGCATATGTTGCATTTCGTCCTTTCCATCGTGGTCGGCGGCCTTCTCGGGCATGCCGTCGATGCCGGTTACAACGGCCGCCTGTTCCATTATATCAACAGCCCCCAGAGCGAAGCCATCGCCCTGTTCTCCCCCGAAGTCGTTGCACAAGGCAAAGGCGGATGGCGCGGAGAACCCGCCGGCAAGTGGCTGTAGGCAGCTTCCCGCGCCTTTGAGCGCACCGGCGATCCGAAACTGCTCGCAAATCTCGTTTCCGTGGCGGACTACCTGGTTTCACTTCAGGAAGAGGATGGCTACCTGGGCTGCTACCGTAAGGACAAGCGCTTTTACCACCGCCCCGCCCCGGAAGCCATGGTGGTGGACTGGGATACCTGGATCATCGCTTATCTGATCAAAGGGTTCACGGAGACGACCGTGGCGACCGGCGACCCGAAGTACGCCGACTGCGCGCTGCGGCTCAGCGAATTCCTGCATTGGACCGTTTTCGACCAGGGCATCAAGATCGCCCAGACCGGCATGCACAGCGGAATGGCGGGCTGCGGAATGCTGGATCCGCTTTGCGATCTGTACAAGCTCCGCCCGGAGCCCAAGGTCCGCGCCTTGATTGATGAATGCATCAAGGAAATGGACGAGACCCCCTGTCTGCAACTCATCACCCTGCTGGGCAAGGACTATGACGTATCGCTGGTCGGCAACGGCAAGATCTATGAGATGAACCGCTGCCTGACGGGGCTCGCCAAGGCTTATCAGCTGTTCGGTGACGAGCGTTTGCTGCGGGCTTGCCTAAACGCCTGGGAGTGTATCCGCAGCACGCATCTGACCACCTTGGGCGGTCCCTGGGGAGGCATCAACTGTTGTTTCGAACTTTTCAACCGCCCGGCGGAATGGGCGCCCTACGAGGTGACGGAGACCTGCTCTTTCATGGAATGGATGCACTTCACCTGGGAGATGCTCCAGATCACGGGGGAAGGCAAATATGCCTCCGAACTGGAGAAGACGGCTTACAATGCTTTGATGGCGGCCCGGGCCGAGGATGGTGACCGGTGGATCTACTACGTGCGCACCAACGGTGAATTCGGCCCCGGTGCGGACTGGAGCTGCTGCTGGAGCAGCGGAATGACGGCGCTGGAAGATGTGCCGGTGTATATGTATGGGGCGCGGAAGGACGGCGTCTACGTCAATATCATCTCTGAGTCGTCGACGGTGCTTTCCGTCAAGGGCGGGCAGGTCCGGATCGACCAAGCTTCCGATTACGCCCATACTGGCCGCGCAGAGTTTGTCATCAGCGAGGTCGGGGCGCCATCCGGGGGGCTGGATATAACCCTCGCGGGGAAGGCCTCCCGGACAGCATCCCCGACCACGCCTGCAAAGCTTCCGTCCGGAGCGTGGACGCTGGCGGTGCATCAGCCGGAGTGGGCTCCTTCCTTCGTGGTGAAGGTCAACGGGAAGGCGGTCAAGGCCGCGGTCAAGGATGGATACATCCGTGTCCGCCGGGCCTGGAAAGCCGGAGACGCCCTGACGCTGGAGTTCCCCTATGAAGTAAGACGCTTGGAACGGACCTGGGAATATAGCAACGCCGGTTCGCGGGAGCACAATTTTTCGAACTGGTACAACGGCTTCACGAACCATTACGTCACGTTCTGTGCCGGGCCGCTCGTTTTCGCGACCAACCACTTTGATAAATTTGCAGAGCGCCACCCTGTCTTCCTGACACGCAGAGAAATCGAAGCGGCTTCCCTGGTGCGGGGCGCGGAACTCTCCGACCTGTATGTAAAAGCCGGCAGCACGCTCCTGCGTCCGATCTGTCAGATGCCGCCTTACGAAGGCCCGCAGTGCCGGTTCATCTGGTTCCAGATCCAATAAGCGCTTTACGGTTCGAGAATCTGCGCGGCTGCGTTCTTCGTGTCGACTTTCTCGATGACACGCTCCAGGATCCCGTCTTCATCGAAGATGAAGGTCCGGCGGAGCGTACCCATCGTTGTCTTGCCATACATCTTTTTCTCACCCCAGGCGCCGAAATCCTGCAGCATCTTCGTGCTGGTATCGGCGAGCAGGCGGAAGGGTAACTGGTACTTCGCCCGGAATCCGCTATGGGATTTGGCGCTGTCCTTGCTCACGCCCACGACATTGTATCCTGCCGCGGTCAGCGCCGCATAATTGTCCCGCAACGAACAAGCCTCGGCCGTACAGCCTGAGGTGTTGTCCTTGGGATAGAAATAAACGATGGTCTTACGACCTTTGCCGATGAAATCTTCGGACTTCACCGTATTCCCGTCCTGGTCCAGAACCTCGAAGGACGGCATCTTGTCTCCTGTTTTCAGCATGATATGATTCCGTTATGGTTTGAGTTTCGCGGCTGCGTCAATCAAATTGAGTAGCTGCCCGCGGAGACCATATCGATCCTCTTCGGCCGCAGGAGCCACCAAGTCATGGGCCATCGACCAGCTGGCGGATGCCTTATATTCGGAATCCCGCAGGCACAGGCCGAAGGCGGCTATTCCGGCAGCGAGGCCCATGTTGACACTCATTTCCTTCAAATCCGCAGGAACAGTGACCTGCATCGACAACGGACGGCTCTCTCCGCCCAGACTCTTCCTATAGCGCACGTCGAAGCGGGCTGCTGCCGTTCCCGATGTAAATCCTCCGGCTGGAACGATTTCGTACAAGGCTGTGATTGTCTGCCCGGCTCCGATTTCACCGGCATCTTTCTTCTCATCCTCGAAATCCTCCTTGGACATCAAGCGGTTTTCGTATCCGATCAGCCGGTAGCTCCCGACAGCGGCGGGATCGAAGGTCACCTGACACTTGGTATCATTGGCTACGGAAAAGAAGTGGCTCCGTTCGTTCACGAAAACTTTCATCATCTCCTCTTCCGAGTCGATATATGTGTAGGTGCCGTTGCCATGGTTGGACAGGTTCTCCATCCGGGAATCCTGGTAGTTGCCGGTGCCGAAACCCATGATACTCAAATAGATGCCTTTATCCAGATAGCTTTCGACCATCTCCACCAATGCTTCCGTGCCGGACACTCCGACATTGAAATCACCGTCCGTGCACATGATGATGCGGTTATTGCCTCCCGTGATGTAATGCGCCGTCGCTTCCTCGTACGCCATCTTCATCGCGGCACCGCCGGCCGTGCTGCCGCTGGCTTTGAGTTTCCGGATCACCTTCTTAATCTTGTCGGCATCCGAGACCAGTGTGGATTCAAGTGCCTTGCTGACACTTCCGGAATAGGTGATGATCGCAACCCGGTCGGTCGGCTTCATATAGTCCAGCATCGTGATAAGGCCCGTCTTGAGCAGTTCGATACGGTCGTCTCCGCACATCGATCCGGAGGTATCGATAAGGAAAATATAGTTGGCGTCGGGGATCTGGTTGTCGCTGAGCGATTTCCCCTTCAACCCCAGACGGAGCAAGGCGTGCCCTTCCTGCCAGGGACAGGCCGCAATCTCCGCATTGATGGCAAGTGTTTCCGCTCCTGTCGGATCCGCATAGTCGAAGGTGAAATAATTCAGATACTCCTCGATGCGGACGGAATTGCGGTTAGGCAGGAAAACGTCCTTCACGCAGCGGCGCATGTAGGCATAGGCCGCACCGTCTGCATCCACCGAAAAAGAGGAAACCGGCTCTTCGGCCGTCATGATGAAGGCATTTTCCCTGATTTCATCAAACTGGTCGCCGGAGACCGGTACTTCCGGGCCCTCAACGACCTGGCCGTTCACCGACTCGGAATAATAATCAGCCGCTTTCTCAAAAGACATAGAGCACGCATACAGCATCGGCACAGCGATGCAGAGCGAAAGATACCACATTTTTTTCATTTCCGTTCAAACTTGTTTCTGATTGGAAAAACCCGAAACACGGAAATCTTGCGCAGAGGAGTTAAAAAACCAGCAACCGATAGCCCAAGGTGAGCTGGAATGCGGCAGGATGAGCTGAATAAAAGTTGGAAGGTGCCCCATCTGAAGGGAAATGCCAGGAGAAACCCGGTTGGATAAAAAGGGCGTTGTGCTCGAAAAACGCCCATTGGAGTCCGGCACCCAGGTTCAGAGAGACGCGTGTATCATGGAGAGGAATGGTAGCGGATCTGGAGGCAGCCCTCTTTCCATTCAAGTCCAAATATTGATTCTCCTTGCAGTTGCGCGACCACTCCAGCATCGGACCTCCGGCGAGATACAAATCCAGCGACCGCCACTGAAAGGCATCGAAATGCAAGTAGAGCGGGACACCCCAATACAGGTAGCTTCGCTCCGTCGTCACCCGGGCGTTTCCTGCCGGCGTACGGAAACTGGACTGCAACTGCGTGCCGACGAGGCCGGTTTCAAGGCCCCAGCGAGGCAGGATTCCGACTTTAAGCCCTACCCCGAAACGTGCGGATTGACGATGGGCGGCTTCCGTCTCGCCCGGTTTGTTCCGTCCGGCCATCAGCAAGTTCCAGATATCATTTCCGCCGCTCATCGACCGGGTGGCGAGGGCATCTGCAAAAACCGGGGAAGACGACGCCAGGAGGGCCGGAGAACCAGTGAGGGTTTGCGTGGAAGTTTGAGCCAGCAGGCCCGTAGTCACGCCGAGTTGGACACGGGCCGCGGTCCGGACGGAAGACGGACGTTGCGGGCGGGTCTGGTGCTGGGGGGCAGGGGACGGATCATTCTGGCCTGAGGGTGTCCGGGAAGAAGTCCCGGCTTGTGTGGGAGCCTCGGGCTCAGGGGCCGTCTCAGCTTTGGAGGAGGCATCGGAGGGATCTTGCTTCTCCGGATTGATGGATGCCTCCGATCCCTGCTCTGAAGGGGTCAGAGGCAGGTCCTGAGACATGGGGACCGATTGAGACCGGTGCTTCGTTGAAGCGGTGGAAGGCGTTCCAAACGTCTGCGATGGCGGCGTTTCCGGGACAGTCACATCGGGTGCAGTCTCTTCGACGGCAGGCTCAACCTGCTCTGCCAGTTTCTCCCCGGTATCAGAAGATACTGATGGAGCGGGCACGGCGGGGCGTGTCAAGAAGACCAGGCCTGCAATGGCGGCAGCGGCTGCGAGTCCACCTCCGGCATACCACCATGCGGCCGCTCTCCGGCGCCGGGGGACGGTCGCCGCCCGGACGGCCTCCCACAATCCGTCCGGTTCCTGCTCGGTATAGCCCTCCATCAAACCGGGAAGGTCATCCGTCCAATCTCTTTTATGGCTCATAATGCTTCAGATAATCTTTGATCTGGCGGGCCAACAGCGCCCGTGCCCTGAAAAACTGCGATGCGGAGGAGTTTTCCTTGATGCCCAGCAACTCCGCGATCTCCTTATGTGACTTCTTCTCGAAAACGAACAAGTTAAATACGGTACGATATCCGTCAGGCAAGGCTTTGATCATATCCGCGAGGATGGCCGGAGGCACTTGGGGAAGGCTTTCCAAATCTTCCTCCTCACAATCCGGGAGTTCCTCGACATAGCTGATCCGTCCGCTGCCACGGAGCGACTTCAGCGCAGCGTTGACCACGATCCGCGTCATCCACGCCCGCAGGCTCCCTTCCCCCCGGAACTCGAAGTCCTCGATCCGGGTAAAAATGGAGATAAAGGCATCCTGCAGGATGTCCTTCACCGCCGCCCGGTCCGGGACATAACGCGAGCAGACCGCAGTCAGATACCCCACGTAGCGCTCATACAAGGTGCGTGTTCCCGAGGGGTCTCCGCTGCGGACCAGCCGTAACAGTTCCCGTTCGCTAAGGTCGCCTGGACCGGAACGGGAACGCCCGCTCAACAAGCTTCCCTTCACTGTTTTTCCACTTAAGCGTCAGCGTTTTATCCTCATCTCCCGTGTCGGGGAGGGACTGCAGGTCGAAATACACCACCGAGTCCGCCTTTTCCCTCCGGCCATCTCCCTTGGCGTCATGACGGAGCGTCACTTCGAACGGATCGTCCGGATTGAGGCCGGTGACCAGCGTGAAGGCGTGCGGCACGGCTGTATCCCCCCACCAGGTCTCATAATGGAGGGTCAGATAGCCGTCTTCGCAGGAGGTCATCCAGTCGGAGAGGATGTCCAGGGGGTCATCTCCTCCGACAGGGACGACGGCACTGACCGCCCCCTTGTCCAGCGCCTCATACCAGAGCACGGCGGCCCGATATCCGTATTCCGGGACCTGGTCGGCATAGATCATCAGGCCGCAGAAGATCCGTTCGAGCCCCCGGTACGGATCCGTGTTCCCCAAAGGAAGGAGCCGCGTATTATCATCCACTTGGAAATACACGGTGCCGTCCGGTGCCGTCCGGACGCTTACGATGGCCGAATAAGCCGCTGCATCCACTTGCCGGTCAGCCATCTCCACATCCAAGGGTGCCATTGAGCAACCCGGAAGGATGGCCGTCAATGCGGCCCAAACATATAAATGGAGTCGTTTCATTCTCTGTAAAAGCATATTGCTACCGGTATAATCCGGCATCAGGCGGAATCTTGCATCCACCGTATGAGATTGTGTAGTATTATCCAGGGAAAAGTGAGTTCTCCCTTATCATCTGGCTGGTACATCCCGGATCTCCTTGCCGAAGGGAAGCAGGGAATTGAGAGCCATCCTGAAATGCTGGACGCCCCAGGGGATGCCGACGATGGTGATGCAGAAGATCAGGCCGAAGAAAAGATGTGTCAGTGCGATCTCCCACCAGCCCAAGAGAATCCATACCACGTTCATCACGATCGACAGGCAGCCCGGCTCACCCGGAGCGTCGACCAGTTCCCGCCCGAAAGGCCAAAGCGCCCACGAACCCAGTTTGAACAGTTGGATCCCGAAAGGGATGCCGATGATGGTGATGCACATCAGCAGTCCCACAAACCAATAGCCTATGGCGACCAGAAGACCGCCGAGGATCAGCCATACGATATTTCCCAATGCCTTCATATCGCAAATATAGCATTTTGAAACAAAAAAGACCGGCCGCAGCCAGTCTTTTCGTACCCCCGAGGCGAATCGAACGCCTATCGTCGGAACCGGAATCCGAAATTCTATCCATTAAACTACAGGGGCAGTTGCAAACCTGTCAGGATGAAACGTCCTCCCCGGTTTGTGACTGCAAAAATAGCAAAATTTCTATTTCCTAATGTCAATTATTATGATTATTTTTGTTTGATTGCACTTAATGACGAAATGAAAGCCTATCTCTTCCCCGGACAAGGTTCCCAATTCCCCGGCATGGCACGGGAGCTTTACGACGGCTGTCCCGATGCCAAGTCCCTGATGGACAGGGCGGATGAGATTCTGGGCTTCCCTCTCACCCGGATCATGTTTGATGGCAGCGACGAGGACCTGAGGGCAACCCGGGTCACCCAGCCGGCCGTGTTCCTTCATTCAGTCGCCGCTTTCGCTGCCCTGGAGGATCATGATGCGGATGCTTTTGCCGGACACTCGCTCGGCGAATTCTCCGCGCTTACGGCCGCGGGAGTGCTGGATTTCGAAGACGCCCTCCGCCTGGTTGCCTTGCGCGCTTCCGAGATGCAGAAGTGTTGCGAGCTTGTTCCCGGAGGAATGGCCGCGGTCATCGGCCTGGACGCGGAGAGTGTCGAACGCCTCTGCGCGGAAACGGAAGGCCTCGTCATCCCCGCCAACTACAACAGCGACGCACAGATCGTCATTTCAGGTGAACTCCCGGCCATCGAGAAGGCATGTTTGAAAGCGAAGGAGTCCGGCGCCAAGCGCGCCCTCCCCCTCCCTGTCAGCGGAGCCTTCCATTCTCCTCTCATGGAGCCGGCACGGAAAGCCCTCGCAGAGGCAATCGCCGACACCCGTTTCAGGAAACCGGGCAGCCCCGTTTACCAGAACGTGACAGCCCTTCCGGAAACCGACCCGGAGCGCATCCAGGCCAACCTCCTCGCCCAACTGACCTCCCCCGTCCGCTGGACCCAGACCATCCGGCAGATGCGCCGCGACGGAGCCGACGAGTTCACCGAGTTCGGCCCCGGCGCCGTCCTGACCGGCCTGCTCAAGCGGATCGCAGAAGACTAATACACTTGATAAACCCAACCCATATGAGCACTGAAACCCATTACCTTGCAGTCGACCTCGGAGCCACCAGCGGCAGGACCATCCTCGCCACTTTCGACGGCAGCAAGGTCGGGATGCGCGAGCTGACCCGCTTCAAGCACCCCATGGTCCCGATCGGAGGCCATCTCTACTGGGACCTGCCCCACCTTTTCAACGAAATCCTCGAAGGCCTGAAGAAGGTCGCCGCCGAAGGGATCGAGATCCAGTCCGTCGGCATCGACACCTGGGGCGTCGACTTCGCCTTCTTCGGCAAGGACGGCCAGCCCATCGGCCTTCCCCACTGCTACCGCGACGAATACACCACGGGCGCCATGGACCGCTACTTCGCGGACCGCATGCCCTCCAAGGAAGTCTATGCCAAGACCGGCATCCAGTTCATGGAGTTCAATTCCCTTTTCCAGCTGGACACCCAGCGCCGGGAGGGAAGCAGCGTCCTCGAAGCCGCCGACAAGATCCTCTTCATGCCCGACGCGCTCACGTACATGCTCACGGGCGAAGCGGTCTGCGAATACACCATCGCCTCCACCTCCCAGATCCTGAACCCCGTCACGGGCGACCTGGATGAGGATCTCCTCAAGACCCTCCATCTCACGCGGGAGCGTTTCGGCCGCCTCGTCCAGCCCGGCGAAGTCGTCGGCACGCTGACCCCGCAGGTGCAGAAAGCCACCGGCCTCGGCCCCGTCAAGGTCGTCGCCGTCGCGGGCCACGACACCGCCTCCGCGGTCGTCTCCGTCCCCGCCAAGGACGCCCACTTCGCCTACCTCAGCTGCGGCACCTGGTCGCTGCTCGGCATCGAGTCCCCCAAGCCCATCATCACCGAAAGGAGCTTCCAGGAGAATTTCACCAACGAAGGCGGCATCGACGGGACCACCCGCTTCCTCAAGAACATCTGCGGCCTCTGGATCTTCGAGAAATGCCGCGAAGACTTCTACAAGGACCCCGTCCGCTTCCCCGGCGCCCCGCAGGGCATCAAGGAACTGACCGCCAAGTGCCTGGAGTCCGACTACGACGGCATCATCTTCCCCGACGACGAACTCTTCGTCCATCCGGACTCGATGACCGCGGCCATCTGCGAATTCTGCCGCCGCAGCGGCCAGAAGGCCCCCGAAACTGTCGCGGACTACCTGCGCTGCATCTACCGGAGCCTGGCGCTGCGCTACAAGGAGGTTATCGCCCTGCTCGCCGAGATGGGCGGCTTCCCGATCGAGAGCCTCAACGTCATCGGGGGCGGTTCCCAGAACCCTTACCTGATGCAGTTTGCGGCCGACGCCCTCGGCTTCCCCGTCATCTGCGGCCCGACCGAAGGCACTGCCCTGGGCAACACCCTCGTGCAGCTGCGCGCCGACGGCAAGGTCGGCGACCTCCCTCAAATGCGCGCGATCAGCGCCGCATCCGTCGAACTGAAAACCTATTTCCCTAAAAAATAATTACTAATCCATACCGATATGGCAAAAGAAAAGAAATTCATCACCTGTGATGGAAACCAGGCTGCGTCCAACATCGCATACCTGTTCAGTGAGCACGCCGCTATCTACCCGATCACGCCTTCCTCCACGATGGCTGAAAACGTGGACGAATGGGCCGCGCACGGCAAGAAGAACCTTTGGGGCGAGACCGTGAAGGTTACTGAAATGCAGAGCGAGGCGGGTGCGGCCGGAGCGGTACACGGGTCGCTCCAGGCCGGCGCGCTCACGACGACCTTCACCGCTTCCCAGGGACTTCTGCTGATGATCCCCAACATGTACAAGATCGCCGGCGAGATGCTCCCGTCCGTCTTCCACGTCTCCGCCCGTGCGCTCGCTTCGCACGCGCTCTCCATCTTCGGAGACCACCAGGACGTGATGGCCTGCCGCCAGACCGGTTTCGCGATGCTCGCCTCCGGCTCCGTACAGGAAGCCCAGGACATGGCCGCCGTCGCGCACCTGGCCGCCATCAAGAGCAGCGTTCCTTTCCTCCATTTCTTCGACGGATTCCGGACCTCCCATGAGATCCAGAAGATCGAGGCCTTCGACGAGGCCGACCTGAAGGGTCTCGTCAGCGAGAAGTCGCTCCAGGCCTTCCGCCAGCGCGCCCTCAACCCGGAGACGCCCGTCACCCGCGGCACCGCCCAGAACGGCGACGTCTATTTCCAGGCCGTCGAGTCGCGCAACAAGGTCTATGAGGCCGTCCCGGACATCGTCGCCCGCTACATGGGCGAGATCGGTGAGATTTCCGGCCGCCACTATCGTCCCTTCGAGTACTACGGCGCCAAGGACGCCGAGAACGTCATCGTCGCCATGGGCTCCGTCACCGAGACCATCAAGGAGACCATCGACTACCTCGCCGCCCAGGGCAAGAAGGCCGGCCTCGTGACCGTCCACCTCTACCGCCCCTTCTCCGAGAAGTACCTCCTCAAGGTCCTCCCGAAGACCGTCAAGCGCATCGCGGTCCTCGACCGCACCAAGGAGCCCGGCGCCCCCGGCGAGCCCCTGTTCCTCGACATCAAGGCCGTCTTCCAGGGCCGCGAGAATGCTCCGCTCGTCATCGGCGGCCGCTACGGTCTGTCCTCCAAGGATACCACGCCCGCCCAGATCGTCGCCGTCTTCCACAACCTGGAGCTCAAGAGCCCCAAGGCCGACTTCACCATCGGCATCATCGACGACGTGACCTTCAAGAGCCTGCCCGTCAAGGAGGAGATCTCCATCGTGAAGCCCGGCACCACCGAGTGCAAGTTCTACGGCCTCGGTTCCGACGGCACCGTCGGTGCCAACAAGAACACGATCAAGATCATCGGTTCCCACACCAACCTCTACAGCCAGGCCTACTTCGACTACGACTCCAAGAAGTCCGGCGGCTACACCTGTTCGCACCTGCGCTTCGGCAAGTCCCCGATCAAGGCCCCGTACCTGGTCGGTACGCCCGACTTCGTGGCCTGCCACGTCCCTTCCTACCTGGAGAAATATGACGTCCTCAAGGGCATCAAGGATGGCGGCAGCCTCCTGCTCAACTCCCTCTGGGACGAGGAAGAGACCCTCAGGCACATCCCCGACCACGCCAAGAGCGTCATCGGCCGCAAGCACATCCGCCTCTTCATCATCAACGCGACCAAGATCGCCGCGGAGATCGGCCTTGGCGGCCGTACCAACACGATCCTGCAGTCCGCTTTCTTCCGCATCACCGGCATCATCCCCGTCGACGACGCGGTCAAGTACATGAAGGACGCCGCCCTCAAGAGCTATGGCAAGAAGGGTGAGAATGTCGTCAACATGAACTACGCGGCCATCGACCGCGGCGGCGAATTCACCGAGGTGAAGATCCCCGCCGAATGGGCCGACATCGCCGCCAAGTTCACCAACCCCAACGAGAATCGCCTCGCCCCCGCCTTCGTCAAGGAGATTGCCGACGTGGTCAACGCCCAGTGCGGCGACACCCTGCCCGTCAGCGCTTTCGTCCCCTGGGCGGACGGCACCATGCCCAACGGCACCGCCGCCTATGAGAAGCGCGGCGTAGCCGTGACGGTCCCCGTCTGGGATGCTGAGAAGTGTATCCAGTGCAACACCTGCGCATTCGTCTGCCCGCACGCCGCCATCCGCCCGTTCCTCCTGACTGCGGACGAGGCCGCCGCGGCGCCCGCCGGCATGCCGGTCGCGGACGGCAAGGCCAACCTCAAGGAGTACAAGTACGCCCTCTCGGTCTCCGTCGCCGACTGTACCGGTTGCGGCAACTGCGTGGACGTCTGTCTCTCCAAGGACAAGGCCCTCAAGATGGAGTCCTACCAGGAGCACGCCGCCGAGCAGGCCTGGTACGACTACCTCAACGCGAAGGTCGGCTACCGCCAGCCCTTCGACCCCAAGTCGAACATGAAGAACGCCCAGTTCTCCCAGCCGCTGTTCGAGTTCTCCGGCGCCTGCGCCGGCTGCGGCGAGACCCCGTACATCAAGAACATCACCCAGCTCTTCGGCGACCACATGATGATCGCCAACGCGACGGGCTGCTCCTCGATCTACGGCGCCTCCTTCCCCGCCTCCCCGTACTGCACCGATGCCAAGGGCCACGGACCGGCCTGGCAGAACTCCCTCTTCGAGGACTTCTGCGAATTCGGACTCGGCATGCACCTCGGCTCCGAGCGCGTGCGTGACACGGTCGCAACCCTGATGCAGAAAGGCCTCGAGTGCCCGAAGTGCAGCGCCGAGATGAAGGAGCTGTACCAGAAGTGGCTCGACAACCGTAAGGACTACGCGGTCACCCGTGAGGTCTGCGACAAGCTCGTCCCGCTCATGGAAGAGTGCGGATGCGACGTCAGCAAGAGCCTGCTCGCCCTCAAGCAGTATATCCCGGCCCGCAGCCAGTGGATCTTCGGCGGCGACGGCGCCTCCTACGACATCGGTTACGGCGGCCTGGACCACGTCCTCGCTTCCGGCGAGAACGTCAACATCCTGGTCCTCGACACCGAGGTGTACTCCAACACCGGCGGCCAGTCCTCCAAGGCGACTCCGGTCGGCGCCATCGCGAAGTTCGCGGCGTCCGGCAAGAAGATCCGCAAGAAGGACCTCGGCATGATGGCCATCAGCTACGGCTACGTCTATGTCGCGCAGGTCGCGATGGGCGCCAGCCCCGTGCAGTACATGAACGCCATCAAGGAAGCCGAAGCCTACGACGGACCTTCGCTGATCATCGCCTACGCGCCTTGTATCAACCACGGCCTGAAGGCCGGCATGGGCCTGAGCCAGAAGGAAGAGAAGCTGGCCGTCGAGTGCGGCTACTGGCATCTCTACCGCTACAACCCGGCCCTCGAAGGCACGGACAAGAACCCGTTCAGCCTCGACAGCAAGGAGCCCGACTGGAGCAAGTTCCAGGACTTCCTGAAAGGCGAGGTGCGCTTCGCGTCCCTGTACAAGCTCTTCCCGGAGTCGGCCGCCGAGCTGCTCCAGAAGACCGAGGAATTCGCCAAGGTCCGCCTGGGCACCTACAAGCGCCTGGCCGGCAAAGAGTAATCTGCGATGAACGTATCTATCAAAAAAGCAGCGCTGCTGGTGGCGGCGCTGCTTTTGGTTTCCGGACTGAGGGCCCAGCAGGCCCCGGACTATATCGTGCGCCTCTATCCCGAGGGGCAGGGCGTGGACAAGGGCATCGTGGAGAACGGCGTCGCCGTCACGCAGGGCCCCGGATGCGCCAATGAGCTGAAAGTCCCCCAGACTTGGGACGGCAACCTGCTGAGGCGGGTGTCCGACCCCTGGATGCGCATCTATCTTCCCGCGCACAACACCACGGGCCAGATGGTCGTCATCTGCCCCGGCGGCGCCTACGCCCTGCTGTCCACGGTGACGGAAGGGGAACTGGCCGCCCGCTGGCTCAATGAGCGGGGCATCGCGGCCTGCGTCCTCTGGTACCGCATGCCCAACAAGCACGACATCGTCCCCCTGACCGACGTGCAGAACGCCTTCCGCTACTGCCGGCACCACGCATCCGAATGGGGCGTGCGCCAGATCGGCGTGATGGGATTCTCCGCGGGCGGACACCTGGCCGCAAGCGCTTCGACGCTCTTCACGGACGAGGTCACGCGCCCGGACTTCTCCATTCTCTTCTATCCCGTCATCACGATGGAGGAAGGGCTGACGCACGAGGGCACGATGTACAACCTCACCGGCAAGGACCCGGCGCTGCGGGAGCGTTATTCCCTGGAAAACAGGGTGACGTCCGACACGCCGCCCACAATCCTGCTGCTGAGTTCCAACGATGACGCCGTACCGCCGGAGAACAGCCTGCGCTACCTGCGCGCGCTGAAGGAGCACGGCGTCCCGGCCCAGATCCACAGTTTCCCCACCGGGGGACACGGTTGGGGCTTCGCCGCGAAGGCTTACACCGGCAAGAAAGACCCCATCGGGGATGAGGCCCGCGCGACGGCTGATGCGGCGCTGGAGACCTTCCTGCGCTCCTGCCAGACGGTTCCGGAGACGGTCCTGCTCTATCCCGAGGGCCAGAACGTGGACAAGGGCATCGTGGAGAATGGCGTGGCCGTGACCCTGGGGCCTGGCGAGAGCAACGAGGCCACCGGTCCCGAATTCGTCAAGGAGACCGGGAACATCGGCAACATCAGCGACAGCGCCCGCCTCATGATCTATCTTCCGAAGAAGCCCAACGGCCAGATGGTCGTCATCTGCCCGGGCGGCGGATACACCAACCTGGCGATGCGTCACGAAGGCTACTGGGTGGCCGAATGGCTTAACGAGCGCGGGGTCGCAGCGTGCATCCTCGTGTACCGCATGCCCCGCGGGACACATCCCAAGGTCCCTGTCACCGACGTGCAGAACGCCTTCCGTTACTGCCGGTACCACGCCGCAGAGTGGGGTGTGAAGCAGATCGGCGTGATGGGATTCTCTGCCGGCGGACACCTGGCGGCCTGCGCCTCGACACTGTTCACAGATGAGGTTACGCGTCCGGACTTCTCCATCCTCGTGTATCCCGTCATCTCTTTCGACGAGGTCATCAAGAAGCGGGGCACCCGCGAGCAGATGACCAATGGTGGCGTGTGGCTCGACATGGTCAAATACTATTCGATCGAGAACCGCATCACGGAGCAGACCCCGCCCGCCATCCTGCTGCTGAGCCAGGATGACAAGGGCGTCATCCCTGAGCACAGCTGGCGCTACTTCGAGCAGCTAAGGCAGCACGGCGTCCCCGGGGAACTGCACATCCTCCCCTATGGAGGACACGGCTGGGGCTGGAAAACGCCCGACAAGAGCGGCAAGCCCGACCCGCTCCACGACGGCGTCCGGGAAGTCTTCTTCCACTGCGTGGACAACTTCCTGGAGCGGCAGATCAAAGACAACTAACTATCGTCGATTCATGTCAATACGAGCCTTTTTCTCAGGGATCTTCGCCCTCGCGCTGCCCGTGATCGCGGCGGCGCAGGGCGACCGGTGCAACCTGCCTTGGGCGGACATCTCCTGGCAGAGCAGCCGGCAGGTCGTCGTCGCAGCCGGGACGCCGGACAACTACAACGGACATCCCACGACCGTCCTGATGGAGGACGGGCGGACGATGGTCTGCGCCTGGTCGGAAGGCCACGGCGGGAAGGCGGCTTACCTCGGATTCAGCTATGACGGAGGTCTGACCTGGCACAATTCGGCGGCGCCGAAGGAATGGGAGGGCCTGATCAACTGCCCCAGCCTCTACCGGCTGACGGACAAGCAGGGCAAGGAACGCCTGTTCTGCTTCGCCTGCATTGAGAGCGGCCTCCCCTACCGCAACATGGGTTATTCCGTCAGCGAGGACGGAGGCCGGACCTGGAGCCCGGTGAAAGACCTGGGCAAGCCCTGCATCATGGCCTTCACCAGCATCATTCCCCTGAAGAATGGCGACCTGCTTGGGATGTACCACCGGGGGAATTCGGACCAGGACCGCAATCCGCTGAAACTCTGGCAGGCCGTCTCCCACGACGGCGGCCTGAGTTGGGACGAATCCGTCCTTGTCGGGGAGATGGAGAACCGTTCGCCCTGCGAGCCCTGCGTCTTCCGGTCCCCTGACGGAAATACGCTGATCTGCCTGGCGAGGGAGAACCAGCGGAAGGGATGTTCCCTCTATATGGGATCCAAGGACGAGGGGCAGACCTGGACTACGCTGCGGGAGACCCCCTGGGGCCTGACCGGAGACCGGCACGTGCTGCGCTACCTGCCGGACGGGCGCATCCTTTGCGTCTTCCGCGACATGGCACCGAACAGTCCCACGAAGGGCCATTTCGTGGCCTGGATAGGGACTTACCTGGATCTCACCAACGGACTGTCAGGGCAATACCGGGTCAAGCTGCTGCACAGCTATGCCGGCTGGGACTGCGGTTATCCGGGCCTCGAGATGCTGCCGGACGGCACGCTCGTGGCCACGACCTATATCAAATACCATCCGGGGACCGCGAAACATTCCGTGGTCTCCGTACGGTTCAGGATTGAGGAGTTGGACGCCCTGTTTTAATCCGAAAGAATCTCTTTGAATAGGCGGAAGGAAGGCTCATCCTTGATGGCATTGAGCTTTTCCGCGACACTCGCGAAGGCCTCGTAGTCGGAGAAAACGACGTCGAGGTCTTCGTAGTCTTTGAGGATGCGGGTGGCGAAGATGCGGAAGGTCTCACCCCGGGGCGTGAGGGTGACGGCTCCCCGCTGGCGGTCAAAAAGCGCATCGCCGATCCTTTTCTCCAGGTCGGCGATGCACTGGCTGACTGCAGGCTGGGTCAGGCCCAGCTTACGTGCCGCGGCGGTGAAGCTCCGTTCCCGGGCCACCGCCTCGAAAATCTTCAGTCTCTGGTCTTCGAGTATCACTACTCGCCGGAAATGGAACCGGTCGGGCAAGCGTCGGCGCAAGCGCCGCAATCGATGCAGATGTCGGGATCGATGGAGTACACATCGCCCTCAGTGATGGCGCCGGTCGGGCATTCACCCTGGCAAGCTCCACAAGCGACGCAAGTCTCCGGATTGATTTTGTGTGCCATAGTCTTATTAAGAGTTAAAGTTTGTGATTCGAGTCCTTATCAAAAACCATGCAAATATACATTTCCCTTTCGAGAAAACAAAAACTAATCACTGCGGCCCCATTCTTGCGAAGGAGAGAAAAAAGTAATTAACTTTGCAGACGGATATGAAAAGGATGAACACATACGCCCTGCTCCTGGCCCTCGCGCTCGGCACCCTCGCCGCGCAGGCCCAGAACCGTTTCGGCGGTCGCGTGGAACTGGATCGCCTGGTCCACGATTTCGGGGACATCCAGACTTCCCAGGGCCCCGTCAGCTGCAGTTACACCGTCCGGAACATCTCCGACAAGCCCGTCACCATCCTCAGCGTCATCTCCTCCTGCGGCTGCACCGACGTCCAATGGACGAAGGAGAGCATCCCCGCGGGCGGCAAGGGCACCATCTCCGCCACCTTCAAGAACGAAGACGGTCCCTTCCCCTTCGACAAGACCCTGACCGCATACTTCTCCGACGTCAAGCAGCCGGCTGTCCTCCACCTGCGGGGCGTCGCCCACGACAAGGCCCTGCCCATCAGCGAGTTGTACCCCATCCATTTCGGATCCCTGGGGATGCGCAGCGCCGAGCTCAAGGCCGGCAACGTCCTCCAGGGCCAGCAGAAGAGCGGCGAGGTCAAGATCGCCAACGTGGGCAAAGCGCCCGTCAAACTCGGCTTCAAGGACGTCGACGAGGGTCTGAGCCTCAGCGTCAGTCCCGAGACCATCCCCGCCGGCGGCACCGCGACGCTTACCTATACCATCTCCACCGACCGCAACCACTGGGGCAAGTGCTGGTATTACGCCACCCCCACCGTGGATGGCAAGGCGTACAAGGCCGTCGAGACGGTCAGCCAGGAGAAACGGCCCGAGCGCGGCGCCGAGGCCCTGGTCGCCGACCCCAACCCCGAGATCGGTGCCGGACGCGAGCGCATCGGCGTGTGGACCGTGATCAAGGAGGATTTCAGCGCCCTGACGCGGGAGCAGCGGGCGGCCGGCCCCAATCCGATGTTCGAGTCCAGCACCTTCACCTTCAACGCGGTCAAGGCCGGCACGAAGGTGGAAGCCGTCTTCGAGGCGTCCAACATCGGCAAGGGCGAACTGGTCATCTACAAGGCGGACTCCGATAGCCGCCGCATCACCGTCACGCAGATCCCGACCATCAAGGGCGGCGGCAAGGGCACCCTCAAGGCCACGCTCGACACCAAGGGCATGCCTTCCGGCGAAGCGCTCTTCATCCTGAGCCTTACCACCAATTCGCCCCTGCGGCCCCTGGTCAACCTCTATATCACCGGTTACATCAAATGAGCGCAGAAGCCTTCTGGGACATACTGAAAGAATCCGCCGTCATCACCCTCGTGGTGACGGCACTGATGCTCGCCATCGAGGCGCTCGACTTCGCCCTGAAGGGACGGATGCTCGCCGGCCTGCGGCGCACCCGCGCCGGGCAGGTCCTGGCCTCGGGGCTGCTGGGCGTCATTCCCGGCTGCGCCGGGGGCTATGTCAGCGTGTCGATGTACGCGCGCGGCATGTTCTCCTTCGGCGCCCTGCTCTCGATGATGGTCGCCACGACCGGGGACGAGGCCTTCCTGATGCTGGCTCTCTTCCCCAAGAAGGCGCTGCTGATCTTTGCCGGCCTGCTCGTGCTGGGCCTCCTGGCCGGCTGGACCGCGGATGCCGTCAGCCGCCGACGCAAGGGCGATGTGCAATATGTCGAAGACATCAACAAGGATACGCACGCGCAGGGTAACACGCTGAAGGAGCGCCTGTTGCACATCCTCCCCCACGCGCTCAAGGTCTTCCTCTGGACCTTCGGCGTCCTGCTGGCGGTCGGCTTCCTGGAGCAATACGTCGATCTCGGGGAATGGATCCAGGCCCATCCCGCCCTCAGCATCGGCATCGCCATCCTCGTCGGCCTGATCCCCCAGTCGGGACCCCACATGGCCTTCGTCACGATGTTCGCCGACGGCCTGCTGCCCCTCCCCGTCCTGATTGCGAACTGCATCGTCCAGGAAGGCCACGCCGGTCTTCCCCTCCTCTCCGAAAGCAAGGGCGCCTGGCTGCGCGCCAAGCTCGTCAAAGTCGTTCTCGCCGTCCTCATTTCCGCCATTCTGAGCCTCGCCGGATTGTGATTTCCAAAGATTTTGAGTATCTTTGTGGGATTATAATACTGAAGCATGGCTGAGATCGAAGTGAACAACTATACGGATGCCAATATCCGCACCCTGGAAGGCGTAGAGCACATCCGGATGCGTCCGGGCATGTACATCGGACGGCTCGGAAACGGCAACAACCCCGGCGACGGCATCTATGTCCTCCTGAAGGAAATCGTCGACAATTCCGTGGACGAATTCGCGATGGGATTCGGCAAGCAAGTCCAGATCACCGTCGAGGACAACACCGTCACGGTGCGCGACTTCGGCCGCGGCATTCCGCTCGACTCCGTCATCACAGCCACCCGCAACCTCAATACCGGCGGCAAGTTCGACACCAAGGGCTACAAGAAGTCCGTGGGCCTCAACGGCGTCGGCACCAAGGCGGTCAACGCCCTTTCCGAAACCTTCTACGTCTGCTCCCACCGGGACGGCGAATGCTCCTGGGCCAAGTACGAGCGCGGTGAGCTGAAAGACAGCGGCAAGGGCGAGACCAAGGAGAAGAACGGCACGCTGGTCGTTTTCAAGCCGGACAACCTGATGTTCACCGACTTCCATTTCAACATGGACTACGTCGAGACGATGGTGAAGAACTATTCTTACCTGAAGAAAGGCCTCACCCTCGTCCTCAACGGCACGCCCTACAAGTCAGAGAACGGCCTGCTGGACCTCGTCAACGAGAACCTCTCCGAGGAGCCGCTCTACTCCCCCATCCACCTGGAAGGCGAAGACATCGAGGTCGTCATTTCCCACGGTAACGCCTACGGCGAAAACATTTCCTCCTTCGTCAACGGCCAGAACACCCGCGACGGCGGCACCCATCTCGCCGCCTTCCGCGAAGCCGTGGCCAAGACCCTGAAGGAGTATTTCAAGAAGAATTACGCCCCCGAGGACTGCCG
>JAEEGG010010372.1_pt1 | contig 20594 bp, 15 predicted proteins | sample 9134161 | NCBI WGS metagenome assembly JAEEGG01 (sample SAMN16246543, study PRJNA631951) | gut metagenome | biome: gut microbiome; feature: rumen; material: CR-attached | host: Bos | place: Iran: Karaj | collected 2018-10 | reverse complement strand
TGTGCCGTGGGCGATGCTCCAATACTGCGAGGGCACGACGGGCATGTTTGTTTTCAGGAAATACTTGTTCAGCACGTCCATCGTCGTCGTGGCTCCACCACGGCGGGCGATGCTTACAGAGGCTCCCACCTTCATCGACCAGTCGGTATGCAGGTTGGAGTAGAACAGGCGATCGAGCAATGCCAGCAGCGTGCCGTTAGGCGAAGCAAAATATACGGGCGAGCCAACGAGCAGTCCATCGGCCTCGAGCATTTTCTCCGAAATATCATTGACTATGTCGCCAAAGGCGCAGACTCCCGTCGTCCAGCACTTATTACACGCGATGCAGCCGTGAATCTGCAGGTGCCCCACGTGTATCCACTCCGTCTCGATACCCTGCTGTTGTAACGTCCGCTCCACTTCATGCAGAGCCGTCGCCGTATTACCGTGAGCCTTCGGGCTGCCATTAAGAATAATCACTTTCATATTACTTGCCGGAGATGTAGCCCTTCATCTTCTCGATGCCGTACTTCGCCACGACCAGGTCCTCTTCAGACGTTGCTCCGCTGAAGGCGAAAGCCAGTTTGCAGCCTTCATACTCGTCGTAGGCACGAACGACATTGACCTGGAGCATACCAAGCAGATGGTGGATGCCTTCATCGAGGCCGGTGGTAAGTACTTCGATACGACCTACATCTACGAGGGTTCGGAGGAAGCCACCAAGGCTGCGCTCTGCGACCGATACCCCCGTGAGAGCTATTACCTGGCTGACAAGCTGAACGGCTCCGATTTCGCCGCCAAGAGCGAGGAGGAAGCCAAGAATGAGATTCGTGTGAGCCTCGAGCGCACGGGGCTATGAGATTGCCACGCGCCACGGCAAGCCCGTCATCGTGATGGAACCCGTGAAGGGCGGCAAACTGGCCAATCCACCCCAGCCAGTGAAGGATATCCTGCAACGTGCCAATCCCGATGCGTCGTTTGCCTCGTGGGCCGTCCGATTTGCGGCTTCGCTGCCGAATGTGATGGTGGTGCTCAGCGGCATGTCGAACATCGAGCAGATGGAGGACAACGTGTCGTTTATGCGGGAGTTCCAGCCGCTCAACGACGAAGAGCATCATGTGCTGGAAGAGGCCAACGAGGCCTTGAAGCAGTTTGCCGACATCCCCTGCACCGCCTGCCACTACTGCACGCCGGGCTGTCCCATGGGCATCCACATCCCAGAGATCTTCGCCGTGATGAACGTCTATAAGATGTACGGAAATCTCACCGAAGCGCGCAACGAATACCGCTGGCGTCCAGGCGGTGCACTGGCTTCGGCCTGCATCGTGTGCGGTCAGTGCCAGGCCGCCTGCCCGCAGCACCTGCCCATCATCGGCCTGCTGGCAGAGGTCGCTGATACACTGGAGTAATAAACATCAAAACATAATCATAGATTATTATGGAAGCAAGTGCAAGACTTTACCATCGGCTGGCCCGGACTGCTTCTGCAAGTCATTGGAGCATTTCTTGTCTGCAAGTACTTATAAGAATTAAATCTTTCGTAATTGCTGATTAGACAACCTATCCCGTACGTACTGCACACTCGCCACATATTCCTCGTCGGTAGTCAGGTGCTCGATGATCATGGGCATGTGAGGGTTCTCGGCAGTAGCCAGTTGGGCGTAGAGATTGATATCCAGCGTACCCTCGCCGCAAGCGCACTCCTGAAGTTGGAAGGTGTACTCAGGCTTAAGCAGGATGTCCTTCAAGTGGCAGCTCACGATAGTGCCGTGGAGTTTCTCGAAACATTCGTGGAGGAACTCGTCGCTGAAGAAATATCTGCGAGGCGAGGTGATCATGTTCACCACATCGAGGTGGGTGCCGAACTCCGCACGATCCACATCCTCTATCAGGCGCAGATACTCGTCAGGACCGCTGGGTATCATCCAAGGCATCGACTCTATGCAGAACTTGGTATGCTTTGGCTTGGCAGAATCAATGATCTGCTGTATCATCTTGACAGCCATATCCCACAGCTCACGGCTGAAGTTGTCGCGGTAGCCACCGTCCCAGCGAGGACCGTAGGGCGTGCCCACCACATTCACACAACAGAGGGCACCGATGGCATCGGCCATGCGGAGTTGACGGACGGCATAGTCCATCCATTTCTTGCGCTCGTCAGGATCAGCAGCCAGCGTGTTGCGCCAAACGCCCACCTCGGCTATCGTGAGATCAGCTTCATCAGCCGCCTGCTTATAGGCCATGATGATGTCCTCGTCGTCATCACAGGTGACGGGGAAATTCACACACTCCAGCCCGAGAGCCTTGTGCTTCGCAGCCCACTCCTCAGGCGAGCCGTGCTGCAATGATGATGAAATACCTAAATACATCAGAAAGCCCTCCTGTGAATTACCGTTGCATCCATCTTATCCAACGCACTGACGCCAGTACGCGCCATGATGCCTGCCAATTCTACCGTCATCTCGTTGATACGTCTTGCTACGGCATCAGCCCCGTTCTTGAGCAGCGGCATCAGGTGGCGCCCCACCGATACAGCCTTGGCACCAAGGGCGAGGCACTTGTAGGCATCCATACCGCTCTCAATGCCACAATCCACGAATACGGGGATGCTCCTGCCTGTGATTGAGAGAATGTCAGGTAATGCCATTAATGGCGGAACGGCATACTGGATCATGCCATGATGGTGAGATACAACGATACCTGCACAACCTGCTTTCAGGCATTTCTCGGCATCATGAGGACTGAGCACACCTTTCACGATGAACGGTACACCAGCAGCTTCGACAAAGTCTTTCAGTTCCTCCGTGCTCTTGGCTTTCATCGGCAGGCCAAATACATCATCGTAACCGCCCTCTGAGTTGAAGGCGTGGTCAATATCCATACCCACGGCGATGCAGCCCACCCGGACGGCATGCTCTATCTTGCGCAATACCTCACAGTTGTCGGCATGGGGCTTGATAATCTTAATGGTTCGTGCACCTGTGGCCACAATCTCCTCCAGTTCCTCGTCGCTGCCCATGCCCACCCAATGCACGGCTCCGCTCTGGGCAGCCGCCTGGGCATAGAGGGTCATGCCATTCTGTGCAGTGTTGTGCAGATGAGACAGGGCGGCTGTCATAATCGGCGTGCGGAAGGTCTCTCCGAACAGCGTCATCTCCGTCGTTGGGAGGACGGCGTCCAGATAGCGGGTCTCAATCAAGAGGGAGTCAAAATAGTCTCTCGTAATCTTGTCGGAATTTGATGTCAGTTGCATATCTATTTTGTTTTATTCGTTACTGCTGCGTTTAGTTCGTCTATCTTTGCATCAGAAAGTTCATACTTGCCAATCACGAAAATGGCCAGTACGAATAGGACGGCAGGAATCAGGGTGACGAGCCAGAGGATGCCCTGCTCGGCCATCGGCGTCTGTACCGACTCTCCCGCCTTGAAGCCCACCCAGGCAAGAGCCATGCCAGGGATGACGCCGCCAAGTGCCATGCCAGCCTTCATGAAGATGCAGATGAGTGCATTCACGATGCCAGCCACACGATGGCCTGAGGCATACTCGCTGAATGTCACCACCTCGGGCACGAGAGCCCACATATAGCCAGTAGCCACCACCACACCCGTACTCTTCACGAACTGCACCACGAAAATCAGCGCGGTGATGCTCTTGAGGCTCTCGACGGTCATGATGAGGTACATCAACAGCATAGCCGCGATGGCGATGCCAAGGAACAATCGGAACATACCGCTCTTACCAATCCGGCGCTTGATGGCGGGCACCATCGGCATGAAGATAAATGCCGGAATCGTGCCGAGCCACATGAACACCGTTGTCATCAGCGGCGTGGCGTGCATGTTGAAGGTCATGAAATACGAGTCGGCAGCATTGCTGATGCTCATGGTGGTGAAGGCGATGACGAAGAAGAGCGACAACACGCGGAGCGGACGGTTACGCACCAACTCCATCCAGAGGTCGCTCACCTTCACCAACGCACTCTCGCTCTTGTCCATCACAATGCGCTCCTTGCTCTCAAAGAAAGTGACGAGGAGCAAGACCAATCCCGTCAGAGCAAAAATACTCATAGTGATAAACCACGCCCCTCCGGCCTCAGGCGTATTATAGACAGCCTCCAACTTGCCCGTCAGCGGATTCAACACCTTGGGCGCGAAGAGAACAATCACCAGTGGCAAGGTCTTGATGATCAGTCCCGCCAGATTGGCCATCACCATACGAACACTGGTCAGAATAGTGATCTCGTCAGTATCGCGGGTAAGTGACGAGCCGAGTGCCGCATAAGGTACATTGACGAACGTGAAACTCATGCTCATTCCCACGTAAGTGATATAGGCGTAAAGCAACGAACCGCTGAACCCGTTCCAGAAGCAGAGTGTGGCAAAGGTCGCCAACAGCACAGCACCCAAAATCAGCCACGAGCGATACTTGCCCCAGCGGGGATGCGACTTGTCGACGATTGCCCCCACCATCGGATCCCATACAACGTCGATGATACGGACTACGAGGAACATCACGGCCACGGTGGCAGAGTCGAGTCCAAATACATTATTATAATAAAAGAGCAGCCAGATGCTGACAGTCTGGTAAATCAGGTTCTGCGCCAGATCACCCGAGCAGAATCCAATGCGCTCCCGCCACGAGAGCCTGTAACAACCGTTAATAGCATCCATATTACAATACGGGCAGGATGCGCTCCCACACGAGGTTCAACTCGCCCTGCAAGTCACCGTTGTCAGAAGTGATGGCAATGACAGCGTTCTTATCTGGCACAACGATAATGTACTGACCACGGGCACCGTCGGCACGGAAACAGCCAGGGCGGCAACGCCACATCTGATAACCGTAGCCTTGCATCCAGTCGCTGGTCTCTGGAGTCATACCCTTAGCTGCAGCATCCTCCATGCGCGTACCAGGGTTGATGCTCTCCACCTGTTTCTTCGACATCTCAGCCACCCATTCGGCGGGTATCAGTTGCTTGCCGTTCCACTCACCCTTTTGCAGGAGCAGCTGGCCCATTTTCGCCAGGTCCTCGGTTTTGAGGTATAGTCCCCAACCGCCGCAGTTAATACCCTGTGGGCTCTCCTCCCACTTGGGCTTTTCGATATGGAGGGGCTGGAAGAGCCGGGTGTCAAGATAGTCAACCACCTTCTCGCCCGTAACTTTCTGCACAATGGCGGAGAGCATGTACGTGCCGAGACTATTGTAGAGATAGAACGTGCCAGGCTCGTGCACCACAGGGTGCGCGAGGAATGCTTGTACCCACTCAGCATCGGGAGTGCCACGGAAGGAAGGTTCCATGTCGTGGCCGCACGTCATTGTCAGCAGGTCGCGCACGGTCATTGCTTTCAGATGATCGCTCACGTCGGTGGGGAGCTTGTCGGGAAAGAAGTCAATCACCTTATCCGTCAGTGCCAATTTCCCGTCGGCGATGGCGAGACCCACGGCGGTGGCGGTAAATGTCTTACTGACGGAGTGGAGCACATGCGGCACGGTGTCAACGCCCTCGCTCTGCCAGCGGCTGTAGATAACGCTGCCGTCGCGCACAATCATCACGCTGTGGATGTCCATCGAGTCGGCAGTCGCCTGCTCGAAGAAGCCGTCCATAGCCTTTGCCACGCTGTCAGGGGTTTCAGCACGAGGCAGATCAATCATTTCCGCCGTTTCCTTCACGTTGTTTTTACATGCCATCAATGCCATCAGCACGAGAGCGGCAAAAAAAGACTTTCTCATTTTCATATTGGTTTTATCGGATGTAATGGGTTTCTGTTAACTCTTCCAGAATCTTCGGCGTAGATCAGTGTTACCACGGAAAAGTATCAGGGTCGTTGAGGGCATTCGAACGCAGGTTCTGATTCAGGGCACTGATGGCCTGCATGTCGTCGGCGGAGAGCGAGAAGGTCATAATCTCCAGATTCTCCTTGAAGTGGTTGGGCTTAGCGCGGGGGATGGTAATCAGGTTGCGCTGCACAATCCATCGGAGCACAATCTGCGAGGCCGTCTTCTGATATTTCTCGGCCAACGACTGAAGCAGCGGATGACCGATGACGTCGATATCGCCCTGTCCGAAGGGTCCCCAGGCCTCGACCTGTATGCCGAGCGAGTGGTTGTAAGCGATGTTCTCCTCCTGCGTCATCAGCGGATGCACCTCTATCTGGTTGACGGCGGGGCGGATATCGGCGTAGGCCAGCAGATCGTCCAGATGGTGGCGGTTGAAATTGCTTACACCGATGGAGCGCACCTTGCCCTGCCGTACATAGTCCTCCATCACCTGCCAGGTATGCTTTACACAGTCCTTCACCGGCCAATGAATCAGCAACAGGTCGATATAGTTGGTCTTCAACTTGGCGAGGCTCTCGTCGATAGACTGGCGTACTGCCTCACTGCCATTGCGCATAATGCCGGTAGAGACCTTTGTCGTGACGAATATATCATTGCGTGGCACGCCGCTGTCTGCGATGCCAAGTCCTACTTCAGATTCGTTCTCATACATCTGTGCCGTATCGACATGACGGAATCCTGCCTGCAAAGCCAAACACACATTCTGCCGTGCCGTCTCTCCGCACAGCGTCCACGTTCCGACACCAATCTGTGGTATTTCTAAGCCATTGTTCAGTTTCATTGTTATTCCATTATATAATTAATCATAAACTTGGGGCAAATATAGTAAATTATCCCCGTTTTTTCGTATATTTGCACCAAGATTTAAGAAGAATTGTGAATAAGCAATAACTAAACTTATGGACAGAAGTAGTTTTATCAAGTTTGCATTATTGGGCGTGAGCATGGTGGCGGCTCTGGCCTGGGGACAGAATCAATCTAAGTTACTCAGTCACGAGACAGAGATTGACAACATTATTAAAAGCATGACGCTTGAAGAGAAGATCGACATGCTCCACGGTAAGAACATGTTTTCCTCGGCTGGCATCCCGCGGCTGGGCATCGCCGACGTAGAATATACTGACGGGCCATTCGGCATTCGCGAAGAAATGGAACCACACTCATGGAATTCCGCCAATCTGACAACGGACTCTGCGACATTCTTCCCAACAGGTTCAGCACTGGCCGCGACGTGGAGCACGGAATGGGCATACGCCTACGGGCAGGGCATGAGTCGTGAGGCCAGGTTACGCGGTAAAGATATGATTCTCGGTCCCGCCATCAACATCCAGCGTATACCCACAGGTGGACGAACCTACGAGTATCTGAGCGAGGATCCGCTGCTGAGCGGCATGCTCGCCGTGGCCTATACCAAGGGGGCACAGGATGACGGTACGGCAGTATGTCTGAAACATTACGCGCTGAACAACCAGGAGGACTATCGTGGCTTTGTCGATGTGCGTATCTCAGATCGCGCCATGCACGAGATATACCTTCGTCCCTTCGAGATGGCTGTACGTGAGGCCGATGCATGGGGCGTCATGGCAGCCTATAACAAGGTGAACGGTCGCTGGTGCTCGGAGAACGAGACACTACTCACCACCATCCTGCGCCAGCAGTGGGGGTTCCCTGGTATGGTGATCAGTGACTGGGGTGGTGTCCATTCCACCGTTGATGCCGTGACAGCAGGCATGAACGTAGAGATGCCAGGCAGCCGATTCATGGGACAGGCACTACTCGACTCGGTAAAGGCCGGAAAGGTGAGCGAGGCTGTCATCAACCAGCGTGTCAGGGAGATCCTTCGCGTCCGTTTGACGGTGCAACCAATCGCCAAAGACGTTGCCAACACCAAGCCCGTTGGCAATGCTGAGGAGATGACCACCGCTTTGGAGGTGGCGCGTCGCAGCATCGTATTGTTGAAGAATGAGAAACTGCTTCCCATTGATATAAAGCATGTGCGCCATATCGCTGTCATCGGCGAGAATGCCGTAACCAAAATGGCGCTTGGCGGCGTAGGGGCTGGAGTGAAAACCCGTTGTGAAATCACACCACTCGAAGGCCTGCAAACCATCCTTGGCAATCAAGTGAAGATCACATACGTCCCTGGCTATAAGAGCTTCGACCGTGAGAGTCGAAACAAACGGATGAGTCCGCAACAACCTGCTGACAGCGAACTCATGGCTCAGGCAGTGGAAGTTGCCAAGAATGTCGACCTTGTCTTTTTCTTTGCCGGAGACAACCGCGAGGTAGAGACCGAGGGTTCCGACCGCAAGTCTATCACCCTACCCTCTGGACAGGATGAACTGGCAGTTGCCCTCGCAAAGGCGAATAAACTATTAGTGACTGTTATCGTCTCCGGTGGACCTGTGGATGTCTCGACGGTGAGTGAGGCTTCCGGAGCTTTGGTCGCCTCATGGTTCAATGGCTCCATGGGTGGTCAAGCCCTTGCCGAGGTCCTCACGGGTAAGATATCTCCGTCGGGCAAACTGCCAATGACATGGCCCAAGAAACTGGAGGATGTGCCGGCTTACGCCACAGGCACCTATCCACAGACCATCGATGGCAATACCCAAAGCGATATCTTCGTCGACCTCACCCGCAATCGAAGTAATGAACGTCGTCAGCAACTCATCGCCGACTATGCAGAGCAAGATCTTGTAGGATATCGTTGGTACGATCAGAAGCACGTTGCCCCTGCCTATCCGTTCGGCTATGGTCTTTCTTACGCTACATTCGTGTATAGCGATCTGAACGTTAAATCCACAGCCGAGGGATTCGACGTCAGCTTTACGCTCTCCAACACGTCCGACCGCGATGCTGAAGAGGTGGCGCAGGTGTATGTCAAGGGCGAAATCAAGGAATTGAAGGGATTCCAACGTGTGGCGTTGAAAGCAGGCGAACGTAAAGCCGTAACCATCCCCGTTCGCCGCTCCGACCTCAACCATTGGGATGAGACGACCCAGACCTGGATGCAGGGATCCCACGATATCACCGTCCTCGTGGGCGGCTCTTCCGACAACTTACCATTAACGAGCAAAGCAGAATAACAGCCGATACATTAACAATACTAATCGCCCATGAATTGGCCAATGAAGAAAATAGCACCTGTAGACTGCTCGCTAATCACGTAGAGGAACGGACGGGTGGCTATGAATTTTACATGTGGGGGCTCCGAAGGTGCTACGGAAGTATACTTCATGCCTATCACAGTGATGGCAGCAGCCTCTGTTCCCTCCTCGTTGAGTTTAATCTTGGCCACCTGTTTCATCAAACCGATATAGGTTGGCACGTTACAGAAATTGGGGAACTCGGCCAGATTAGGATCAAAAGCCCTTGGCATACCTAATTCTGACATAATCTCAATCAGTCCGAGATCTGACTGCGACTCAAAACGTGGCAGCTTGACATCCACGATGGCATTGCCCATCTGTTGGTATCTCTGCCAAGTGCTGGTGGTCATCGTTTTCAATAAATCGTTGATAGTCTTGCCCTCCTTAGGCAGAAGAATGGTCATGCGATAGGCATTGTTACCATAGGGAAGACAAAGAACCTGACAATCGTCCGTCTCCGTATAGTTGAACTCGTGCTCCTGATGCATCATGGGCACCTTCTTCTCAACGCTGTAGCCCTTAAAGGTCTCTTCCTTTGTATTGCTCTTATCGAACTTCTCTGCCCAGGCGCCCTTGAAGTAGATGGCATTCAGCAGATAACTGACGGCCGAGGGATCGAACTCGTCTTCACTCAACACCTCCTCGATCATCTTCTCCGTATGGTCGCTGCCCCACTTATTGATTACGTCGCGCGTCTTTCCATCGCAAAAGTCGCGTGTCTCAGGCTCAGCATCGTAGTAGGTCTTGGCCTTACTGACAAAATCCGACATCAGTTGGTAGTCTTTGTTCATATAGATGGTGTTGGCTATCATCACCTTCGTCAGTTTATCCAGCGTAGGTGCCTCGGTGAGCATCTTCTGACAGAAAGCATTGATTCCGTCTGCACCGGTCTTTCCGAAGCCCAGCACCTTGTTAATCTCTGCCTGCGTCTCGCCTGATGCTCCGTTGTTGAGCATGCCCAGGGCGTAAGTAATACTGATAGGCGACACGATGGCGCTCTTAGGCTCTGCTGCCACCTGACGGAACAGATTAAAGGCGAAAGCATTGTTCTCGCTCACCAGTTCCAGTTCAGCACGAGTGAGAGAAATCTCCTTTAGCTCGTTGTCCTCGTTAGACAATGGTTCATCTGGTGTTGTCTCATCATTGTTTGAACACGCCACCATTACCGTTGCCATCATCAGGGCGATGGCTTCCCATATCACATGCTTCTTCATAATCACTTGCAAATTTATACCTTTTATACTAATAAAACTCATCTGTATCCAAAAACTTGCACGTTATACAGTTAAATAATGTTATTGGAGGAAAATTCAAAAAGTATAGTTGGGTTTCATAGAAAAAGTTGTATCTTTGCAACCGAGTAACATAAAAACGTAATAAAATGGTTAAGTCGAAGGTTTTGGGAAAGATGGTTATGGGCGGAATGCTCATGGGGCTTGTGGCTTGTGGTGGTCAGCAATGGTCAGAACAGCAGGTAGATTCTTTTATGTTGGTAACTCAGAAGGGTGGTCCCACGCTGGGCTATTCGCCCCTGTCGGGGGTGAAGATCCTGACAGTGGATGGCTATGCTTTCAAAGACCTGAACCGCAACGACTCGCTCGATGCTTACGAGGACTGGCGCCTGAGTGCGCAGGAACGCGCTGCCGACCTGGCCTCACAATTGTCGATAGAAGAAATTGCCGGTCTGATGCTCTATAGTAGTCATCAGGCTGTGCCGATGATTCCAACGATGGGCTTTGGCGAATCCACCTACAACGATGGAAAGGCGTACGAGGAGAGTGGTGCCAAGGCATCCGACCTGAGCGATGACCAGAAGAAATTCCTGAAAGATGATCATCTGCGAGCTGTGCTGGTGACACGTGTGGAAACGCCTGCCATTGCTGCGGAATGGAACAACAATATGCAGGCTTTCGTGGAGGGGCTGGATCACGGCATTCCTGCCAATACGAGTTCTGACCCTCGTCATGAGGCAAAAGCCACCACAGAGTATAATGCTGGTGCAGGCGGACAGATATCACTCTGGCCAACCTCGCTCGGGCTGGCTGCCACCTTCGATCCTCAGCTGGTTTATCGTTTTGGTGAGATTGCCTCTGAAGAGTATCGTGCTTTGGGTATCGCTACGGCGCTTTCGCCCCAGGTGGATATCGCCACCGATCCTCGTTGGTCGCGCTTCAGCGGCACCTTTGGCGAGGATCCTCAACTGGCTACCGATATGGCTCGTGCTTATTGCGATGCTTTCCAGACTACACCCGAGGTTAAGGGCTGGGGCATGAAGAGCGTCAATGCGATGGTGAAACATTGGTATGGGTATGGTGCCCAGGAGGGCGGTCGCGACTCTCACTATGCCTCTGGCAAATATGCCGTCTATCCAGGCAACAACCGTGAGATGCATAAACGTTCGTTTGTGGAGGGGGCCTTCCATTTGGAGGGAGGCACAGAGATGGCTTCTGCCGTAATGCCCATCTACAGTATCCTGTGGAATCAAGATCCGTCGGGCGAGAATGTGGGTGGCAGCTACAGCAAGTGGCTCATCCAACAGCAACTGAGAGATGAGGCGAAGTTCGAGGGTGTGGCCTGCACCGACTGGGGCATTACTCAGGATATGAAGGTGCTCGACAGTCCTCGTGGTGGTAAGCCATGGGGTATGGAGCAGTTCAACGAGGCTGAGCGTCACTATAAGATTCTACAGGCTGGTGTTGATCAGTTTGGTGGTAATAATGCGATCGGTCCTGTGGTGGAGGCTTACCAGATGTGGTGCAAGGAGTTTGGTGAGGAGAGTGCACGAGAGCGATTCGAACTCTCTGCCCGTCGCCTGCTGCTGAATGTATTCCGTGTGGGCCTTTTCGAGAATCCTTACCTCGATCCTGCCGAGACAGAGCAGATCGTAGGCAATCCTGAGTTCATGCAGGAGGGTTATGAGGCCCAGCTCAAATCCATCGTCATGCTGAAGAACAACGATAACCATGTGCTGCCCGTTAAGGATCGCAAGAAGGTATATGTGCCCAAGCGCCACTTCCCAGCCATCCCTGGTGCATGGGGCGGCATCTCTGAGGAAAAGACCGTCGAGCCTATTGACCTCGCCCTCGTAGGGAAGTACTTCGAGGTGGTGGATGATGCCAGCAAAGCCGACTTCGCCATCTGCGTCATCGAAGAGCCCAGCACAGGCTTCGGATTCAGCTACGACGATGTAAAGAAGGGCGGTAATGGCTATCTGCCGTTCAGTCTGCAATATGAAGACTATACGGCAAAGGATGCCCGTGCTGTCAGCATCGCTGGTGGTGATCCGATGGAGAAGACCACGAACCGCAGTTTCAAGGGCAAGACTGTCAAGGCCTATAACCGTGACGATATGGTGTTGGTAGCAGAGACGAAGAAAGCGATGGGCGACAAGCCTGTTATCGTCATTCTGGAAACAGGTCGCCCCATCGTACTCGCAGAGATAGAACCCAATGCCGATGCCATCCTCGTTTCCTTCCAGGTACAGCATCAGGCTCTGCTCGATATCATCAGCGGCAAGGCAGAGCCCTCTGCCCTACTACCCATGCAGATGCCAGCTGATATGAAGACGGTAGAAGAGCAACAAGAGGATGTGCCTCGCGATATGCGCTGCTACAAGGATGCCGATGGTAATACTTACGACTTTGCCTTTGGTCTCAACTGGCATGGCGTCATCCGCGATGCCCGCGTAGAGAAATACAAGTAGTCAGAGTCTTATTTCTTCAACTCTGCGGGGATAACGGGCATGGCGCCGTTCTGGGTGCAGACGTAGGCACTGACCTGTACAGCAGTCTTATGGGCTACCTGTACAGGTTTGCCATTGATGATAGATGCACAGAATGATCCTGTAAAGGAATCGCCAGCGCCTACCGTATCGGCCACTTCTACCTTAGGTGTATCCTGGAATGAAGTCAATCCGTCATTCGTGAATACATACGATCCGTTGGTGCCGCATGTCAGCACCAGCATCTTCAGGTGATAGTCCTGCACAATTTTCTCGCAGGTTTGACGCATATCCAGTCCGTCGTAGCCAAACATACGGTTTACGACTACTAACTCCTCGTCGTTGATCTTCAGAATGTTGCAGATGCAGAATGAATCCTCTAATATCTCCTTTGAATAGAACTGCTGACGCAGGTTGATATCGCAGATCTTGATACAGTCTTCTGGCGTAGCATCGAGGAACTTCCGGATGTTTTCACGACTGACTACGTTGCGCTGTGCCAGCGATCCGAAACATACGGCACGGGCGTTCTTAGCTATCTCCTCCATCTCCTTTGTGAATGGGATGTTATCCCAAGCCACGTTCTCCTTGATATCGTAAGTGGGGATGCCGTCGCCTGTCAGTGTCACTTGCACGGTTCCTGTGGGATAAGGCACAAACGGCATCAGGTAGTTCAGGTTATGATCTTTCAGTGCTTCGATAGTTTCCTCTGCCAATGCGTCTTCGCCTAGTGCGCTGATAGCAATGGTATTTTCGCTACCCAAGAATTGTCCTGCATGATAAGCAAAGTTAGCGGGTGCGCCACCCAGTTTCTTTCCTTCGGGAAGTACATCCCATAATGCCTCTCCGAGGCCTACGATATATCGTTTCATATTATTGAATATTAAATGTTGAACATTGAAAATTATTTCACCCTATTAATATAGGTGAAGAGGTAGATGACGCCGATGGCCATGACGATGACAGCGCCGGCCTGTCCGATCGCATCGCTGGCAAAGCCCATCAGCAGTGGGAAGATGGTGCCTCCGAAGAGTCCCATAATCATCAGACCGCTTACCTCGTTCTGTTTCTGAGGCATCGCAGTGAGTGCCTGAGCAAAACAGATAGAGAAGATGTTCGAGTTGCCGTAGCCTACCAGTGCGATAGCGGTATAGAGCATCCATTTCTCGGAGCCAATAAACAGCCCGCACATCGATAGTGCCATCATTACGACACTGATGATGAAGAACGTACGGTTAGGCAGTACACGCAGGAAGAACGATCCTGTCAGGCAGCCGATGGTACGGAAGATAAAGTACAGGCTGGTGGCAAAGGCAGCATCGTTCAGGGTCAGTCCTATGCGTTCCATCAGGATTTTCGGGGCTGTGGTGTTGGTACCCACATCGATACCCACATGGCACATGATACCAAAGAACGACAGGAGTACGATAGGTGTGCCCAGCAATTTGATGCACTCGGCAAACGAGGATGCCTTACCTTCAATCCGTTCTTCCTCAATCGGCGTTACAGCCAACAGTCCAGCTGCCAGTATGCCAACAATGAAGTAGATCATAAATAATACGCGCCAGTCGTAGCCGAACGATGGCAATACCTGTGTGGCACCCCACATAGCCAGATATGGTGCCAAGAACGAGGCTATAGCTTTAATAAACTGTCCGAAGGTCAATGTCGAAGCCAGATTACCGCCACCCATCACGGTCGATACCAGTGGGTTCAGTGATGTCTGCATCAGCGCATTACCAATGCCTAACAATGAGAATGCACACAACATAATACCAAAGTTCTCACCGAATAACGGCAATAGCAGCGATACGATAGTCACTACCAACGAGAGGAGTACGGTGTTCTTACGACCTATCTTGTTCATCAGCATACCCGTTGGCACACTGAAAATCAGGAACCAGAAGAACACGAGCGACGGGAAGATGTTGGCCACGCTGTCAGTCAACTGCAGGTCTTCCTTTACATAGTTGGATGCAATGCCCACCAGGTCTACAAAACCCATGGCGAAGAAGCAGAACATCACAGGGATAAGAGCAAACTTTTTCATTTTACTATTTCTTTATTTTACGATTTCGTAGATTGTGGTCTTACCGCCCTTCACCTTAATATTATTATAAGGCTCTGATGGGAATACCAGATTTGTCATGGCTATCTTACCCTCTGCATCGAAGGCTTCGATGCTGCAGCGATCGATAAAGATGCGCAGTTGTTTGATGGTGCCAAAGGTAGGTGCCTTCGTCTCGCAAGGGAATGCCTCGCTGAAGCTTACGTCGCCACTCTTGGTGCGATCCATCGTAAAGGTCTGCTTTGCAGCATCGTAAGTCATCACCACCTGCTCGCCTTTCGTATTCGAGAGTACAATCTCTGCCTGACTCTTTAAGTCGATAACGATTTCGCAGGCCTCTGTTGGTTTCTTTACCTTAGCACCACGCAGAGCCAACATCTCTTTCGAGGGCACTACGCTGACGTAGGTCTCTTCGCCACAGGTAAACAAGCCCAAGTCGCGAGGAATGCTGTTGCCTGAGCGATACTGCTTGGTGGGCACCTGATTGGCATACTGCCAGTTGCTCATCCATGCCAGTACCACGTGGCGATTCTCTGGCGCATTATAAAACGATACGGTCGCATAATGATCCTTACCATAGTCCATCCACTTCGTCACCTTTGGCATCGACTCACAAGTAAACTTATGACCGTCGAACTGGCCTACGAAATACTGTGTAGCACTGCCACCAAAAGGACCGCCAGGGTTGATATTGCAGATAAGCACCCATTTTTTAATGTTTAATGTTTCATCTTTAATCTCAAAGAGGTCTGGGCACTCCCATACGCCACCGTGATTACCATATGTCTTGCCAAACGAACTTTCGTATTTCCAGTCGATCAAATCCTTCGATGAATAGATACACATCTCCTGACCTACTGCCAGAATCAAGTTCCAAGCCTTGATATCCTCATTCCAGAACGGACGTGGGTCGCGAAAGTCGGGTGCATCACATGTCAGCACAGGGTTACCGCTATATTTCTGGAAAGTACGTCCGCCATCTTTCGAAACAGCTATCGACTGTGTCTGATGATGTCCGGCTGTGGTGTACATGGCTACCACCTCGTCACCCTTCGTTACACATGAGCCACTGAAGATACTGCCCAACCAGTCAGGCTCCAGTGCCATAGGCTCTGCCTGCCAATGAATAAGGTCGCGCGAGGTAGAATGTCCCCAGTGCATATTCTCCCACTGCGATCCGTAGGGGTTCCACTGGTAGTACAGATGCCACACACCATCCTTATAAAACATACCGTTTGGGTCATTCATCCAACCATAGACCGGCGTATGATGATAAACGGGACGGAAACGCTCGCGGTTAGCGGTGTCGAAAGTATCAGAGAACTTAATTTCCTTCCAGCAAACGAACTCGCCTACTGCACCCTTCTGACGACGGTCGCCATGAAACTCGATATCCATCAGTCTGGCGCCCTTTATTAAATAAGGTACGTAATAATCTACTCGGTCAATAGCCAACTTTACATTCAGTCGTTGAACCATGCTGTTTTGGTCATCCAGTACGGCAATTGCCGCAATGTCTTCTGTTTCTTGTACGGGCAGCAGCACGTACTTCATCGTTGGCTCCAGTCTCAGCATGGCATGTTTGTCGCCAAGCACCATCGGTTTTACCTGAGCATTAGCAGTTATTGCCACCAATAGAGTTGCCACGATCATCATCATTGTCCTTTTCATTTTGCTATTCATTTAATTGTTTTTATTGATTTCTGCTGCAAAATTACGATTAAATGGATAATTTCTCTATAACTTATGTTTCAATTGATAAGAAAAATCGTTCATTGCAACAAAAATGCATGCAATGAACGATTATTTATGGATGTAAAACTGAATTGTCAGCGTAGATTTGTTTAGTCGATCTCTTCGTCGGGCTCGTAGCCGCCCATCTCGCGGATGGCGTTTTTGAGCATAGTGTATTGCTGATAGAGATGATTAACGGCCTCCTCGCCTTGGGTGTAGTCGTGCATAGGCGACTTAAGGAAGAACGAGAGGAAACGTTGGATGCCATAACGACCAGCACGGGCAGCCAGGTCGCTGAGCAAACAGAGGTCAAGACAGAGGGGTGCTGCTAATATGCTATCGCGGCACAAGAAATTGATCTTAATCTGCATGGGATAGCCCATCCAGCCAAAGATATCGATATTGTCCCAACCCTCTTTGTTGTCGTTGCGTGGAGGATAATAATTGATGCGTACCTTATGGTAATACTGGGTATCCTCGTCGTTACCATGACCGTAGAGATCGGGCTGCACATCGGGTTTAAGAATGGTTTCGAGGGTTGAGAGTTTTGACACCTCCTTGGTGCGGAAGTTGGCAGGCTCATCGAGTACCAGACCATCGCGGTTGCCCAGGATATTGGTTGAGAACCAGCCGTTAAGACCTAGGCAACGGGTGCCGATGATGGGAGCAAAACCCGACTTAACAAGTGTCTGACCAGTCTTGAAGTCCTTACCAGCGATAGGCATTTTTGTTTTTTCGGCCAACTGCCACATAGCAGGGATATCAACAGTGGTGTTAGGCGCACCCATGATGAACGGCGCACCCTCGGAAAGTGCGGCATAGGCGTAACACATAGAGGGGGCGATATGCTCGCGGTCGTCGGCACGCATAGCGGCTTCGAGGTCGCTGAGCTGATAGTGGACAGCCTCGTTGATGGGCACGTATATCTCGGTAGAGGCAGCCCAGAGTACTACCACACGGGCACAATCGTTAGCGGCCTTGAACTTACGAATATCATCACGCAGGGCCTCGACCATCTGCCAACGGGTAAGGCCAGCTTTTACATTGTCACCATCGAGGCGCTTGGCATAGTTCTTATCGAAGGCGGCTGGCATGGGGACGATCTGCTCGAGCTCATCGCGTACGGGCTCGATATCCTTCTCTTTAAGCACCTCGGCATACATGGCTGCCTGATAGGCGTTCTGCGGATACACATCCCAACAGCCGAACACGATGTCATCGAGTTTAGCCAGGGGCACGATATCGGCATAGTGCAGATAACGGGCATCGGCACCACGACCTACGCGCATCTTATCGTACTGTGTCATTGAACCTACGGGTTTGGTTAAGCCCTTGCGAGCCATGAGTACACCCGTCATAAAAGTGGTAGATACGGCACCACAACCAACTACCAGGATGCCCAATTTACCCTGGGCGGGGGTTACTTTAGTTTGTGTCATTTTTACTTTATATGGTTGATAAACAGATCTATGTTAAGTGCGCTGCAAAAGTGCACAAATTAATCGAAATGAGCAAAGAAAACTAAATAATTTACAAAGTTTTACAGCTTTTAAGTGTTTTATTACAGAAAAATGCATTAATTATGCACTCAATTTTTGAGTAACAAAACTGCAAATACACAATCAGCGCGACTCATCACGAGCCACGCTGATTCATTTTTCTAACTAACTTATTATCGATTAAAACCTAAATCTTAAATTGACATCAGATAGTCGACACTGTTCTTGGCCAGTTTGAGAATATTGCTCTGGCAAGAATTGTTCTTTGGGGTAGCACTCTTGTCTGGCGTACCGTCCTCGTTCTTCATTGAGAACTCGCAACCACCATTACCGATGCAGAGCACAGTACCAGCACCCTTCTGGAATCCCTCGGGAGCCTTTGGAGCGCCCTTAGCCTCCCAAACGTTCAACTGTGATACCCAGTTAACCTGGCTGTCCCATGTGCCGAGCGGATAAATACCATATTCTTCGGTTAGAACGTTATAGCACTCCTCAGAGGTATTGTCGAGACCTGTGAGCTTAGTGGGGATGTCGAAGAACAGACAGTTATGATCCTCGGTAAATCCAGCGCCCTTAAAGGCGATGGCCTTGAAGCAATTGTCGTTCAACTTCTCGGTTGGGATGCCTGCATAGATCGCATGTGTGCTGAGATCCTTTGAGAAAGAACCCGTGTTGAGACATACGCCCATCTTCCATACGTCGCCATTCCAACCACCTGTACCACAACCAAAGGCATTGCTGACACCACGAAGAATAGATGTGGCCAGACGGTTGATAGTGCCGATATAAGGCACGGCATGCTGCCAGAGCAACAGGTTGCCACCATTCTTGACGTACTGTTCTATGCAGGGGGCTGCATTCCTGGCTACATCGGAGAAGTTCCAGATATCATCGGCATTGCCAGTCTCGATGTCGCGCAACCAGAAGAGCATGCGATAATCCTCAATATCCTCTACCTTGCTGATATTGCCGAAGTAGATATACTCACCCTTGGGATAATTAGCCTGGAACCACAGCCATGCGCTGGCCTCATCGTCATCACCATTAGCAATGAGCTCCTCAGGTGTAGCATATTCTGAGAGGAAAGCAGGAATCTTGCCGCCAACCTTACCTGAGCCATAGATAGGAAGGGCTTTACCCTCGCTGTTCTGGGCAATCAGGGTTGCCTCCCAGCGCTCCTTCATGGCCACATCTTTCAGCAGATAAGAAGTGCCGTTAACAGTCTCCTCAATCACTCTGCTGCCATCACCATTCACCAGTTTCAGAATGTATGATGTAGCATCGCTGCTGGCTGTCCATGTAATCTGCATGTCGCGCTGATCATCGCTGATGTCGATCTGCTCAAACTTCAGATCACTGGGTGCCGAGGCACCAGGACGTGTGTAACTGGTCATCACACCATTCGAAAGGGCCTCGTCGTTTGCATACTTGAAAAGGAACTCATAGAGTTGATTGGTCTCCAGATTCTTCAGCGTGAACGATCCTGAGGGGCATGGTGTAAGACTTTGCATCTGAGTGCCGTTCTTGTAAACTGCCACACTCATCACGGCTCCCTGAGCGCTCTGAGGCCAAGTGATGGTATAATCGTAACCGTTCTCTCCACTTGCCGTACCTGTTATCTGTGACACATCAGGACTACTGAGTTGCATTTCGCCCGATCCTGGAAGATCCCTGTCTTGACAGGCAGTGAAACCACAAATGACGCAGATTGCGCAGATAAGTTTATATATCGTTTTCATAATCTTTATTGTTTAATCTTTAATGTTTAATCCATCAATATCCCTTGTTCTGATGATAGAGTCCCTGTACGTAGTTCATCTGATTAGATGCGATGGGGAAGTATTCGTTCTTGCCTGCGGTGAAGAAGGCATCCTTATAATACAGAGCGTAGGTCTGAGAGTCGTACTCGTCGGTCTTTTCTGTCTCGAAATACTTGTTGAGCGTAGTAGAGAGCAAGCCCCAGCGGCGCAGGTCGAAGAAGCGGTGACCCTCCATAGCGAGCTCTACGCGACGCTCCCAGCGCAGTGCCTTGCGGGCATCATCCTTTGATGCGAAGTTGCCATAGAGACTGATGTCGCACTGGTCTTTGGCATAGCCGATGAGCGAGGTGGCGCTGATGTCTTTCTTGGCACGGGAGCGGATGTCGTTGATGATCTGGAGGGCCTCACCGTTGAAGTCGCCCTTCTCGATCAGTGCCTCGGCGCGCATCAGCATCACGTCAGTATAGCGCAGCACGTAGTCGTTCACGCCGAAGGCCTGCCAGGGCATGTCGTAATCCTCACCCTTTGAGCGCTGCGGAACTTCCTTCATCGAGCAGTAGTAACCGTAGGTGTTAGGGGTACGGCTGTTGGCCTTTGTCAGTGTGAACTGTGCCTCATACTTATAAGGATAGGTAGGCATACCTACAGTGTGGAACAGACGGGGATCGTACTTGTACTTCGAATCGGCACCATTGATAACAATAGCATTGTGGTCAGCATCGAAATCGTCCATTGGCAGACCATTGCGGGTCTTGAAGGCATTCACAAGGTTCTGCGATGGCTTGTGGAAGTCCCATCCGCACGACCAGATGCCCCAAACACCATTCAACATGTTACTCCAGTTG